>Ga0070739_10000139_pt1 | contig 156813 bp, 143 predicted proteins | sample Coa_R1_7_FD_66445 | JGI IMG/M metagenome (GOLD analysis project Ga0070739, IMG submission 66445) | Surface soil microbial communities from Centralia Pennsylvania, which are recovering from an underground coalmine fire - Coalmine... | ecosystem: Environmental > Terrestrial > Soil >...
CAGGCGAGCACCGATCCGCGCAACGGTTACGCAGTCCGTCGGGACGTTTACAACCGGCAACTAGTGAACGGGTTGTCTACGAACTGAACGCAGCGTCACGCGAACGGCTGAACCGCGCGAAATCGCGACGTCTTGCCGGTTGTTGTGCGCCAGCAGAAAACCGCCCGCAGCTCCAAGCAATCCGAAACCGGATGCGGCGAAGATCGTTTTACCGATGATGTTGCCGATGGCCATGCCGGCAACCGTGCCTGCAGCTTCTTTGCCCGCATTGCTTTTGGTAATCGCCTTTGCGCCCGTCACAACTCCGTCGACAGCGTATGAGCGGCCGTTCGGAAGCACTAATCGGGTGAACGTCATTTGGATCCGTCCGGGACGTCCTTGGCCGGCATGAACGACGTGAGTAACGGTCCCGTACATCGTGGCTCCATTGATCGTGCCGCGCTCGTTGTACGCGTCGACGATCTTAACCGGCTCACCGACATACCCGGTCCGTGAGTCCACCGGCGTGGCCAGCGCTCCGGCAAACTGTTCGCCGGCGTATTGCGCCGGCGCCGGAATCGGCGTAACCGTTGCTATACACGCTGCTATGGCCAGACTTGCTAGAAAAGTACGCATCACCGTTGCCTCCCGAGTTACCCTTGCGCTTATACCCGGCCCAGGCAGCCGCGTTCATCAGGGGCCCTTCAACAGCGAACTGAGCCTCTCAAGCGCCGCCCGCAACTGCGCTGCGGCGTCGGCGAGCTGCAAACGCGTCCGGTTATCGGCGGACATGTCCTTCATCCGATCTTTCAGCGCCGATAAATTCGACATCGTTATATCGATTTGACCGGCAGATTCGCGCAAATTGCTCATGACCTGCGGCTGACGCGCCGTTAGACGGAACGCGCTCGCCGTTGCATTCAGCGAGGTCGCCGCACCTCGGAGTGAGGACGCTATAGCCGCCATTTTCGGGCCGTTGCCATCTCGTAACGCACTCTGTGCTTGCGTGACGTTGGCTTGCACGACTTTCAACGTCGTTTGCATGCCGGACATTGCGTCGGCGACGCCGGAATGGAGCTCTGCGTACGACGCGTTTGCCCCCTCTCGCGCTCGTTGCAACTTGCCGGACAAACGTCCCCTGTAGCCCTGCGCTTCGCTGAGTATCGCTTTCGAACGATGCATCAGCTGTTGACTCTGCCCTAATAGATCTTCCAATCCGATAGGGTCGCTCCCGATTGGCTGCTCGGCAAGCGGAAGAATGCGCTTTTGAAGAAGCGCTTCGGGCGGCAACCGCGTGGGTAGCGTTTTTAATTGCGCCTGCGCAACGGGCGGCGTTATTACGACCGTTGGGCTTCCGGTCAGTGTGGGCTTAATTGCGAACTTTGCGCTTTTGGGAATGTCGATGCTGTTTCGGAAGCCCAGAATCAGATCGACGGTACCGTCCGGAAGAAGCCGAATCTCGTCGACCGTGCCAACCTCTACGCCGCTGAAGAACACTTGAGATCCTTGCGAAACGCCGGCGGCTCGCGCGAAGCGGACGCCGATGCGATATCGATCCTGGCCGGCAAAATTCACGAAAACGTAGAACACGGCGAAGGCAACGGCAACCAGCACTACGGCGAAAAATCCGATGTGTACGAATTCGGTGTCCTTGCGTCGCCTTGTGGCGCGTTTCCGGTTTGCCACGGTTTTACGATTCCGCAGAATGGTATTCAGGCCTCCGGCCACGGGTCTAGCACCCGTTTGAAAGGCGCTGGGATATCGCAATTTAGAATAGCGACAAGCAAGGCGTCAATGACGGATTCATTGCGTTCAGCGTTACTCTAAAAGCAAGTTTCCCACCTCGCGTCGAAGCATCCCAGCCATGCTCGAGGAAGTCGAATTTCTCGTCGTCGGCTGCGGACCCGCGGGCGGCACGGCTGCGCGAGAAGCGGCGCGGGCCGGAGTTGAGACGGTCGTGCTGGACAAAGACAGCGTCGTCGGTGCAAAACGCGTGTGCGCCGCCGGCTTGCGTCCGGGTTTTTGCGAGACGTTCGATGTGCCGCGCGCCATCGTGCATTGCGATACCCCGCGCCTTGCGCTCTTCGACGTCGACTTTCGCGAATACGAAGTCTTCTTCGGACCCGGTCATACGACGACGCGCGAAGAGCTGGACGGGACAATCGGCAAGCTCGCTGCAGATGAAGGTGCGGATGTCCGGACCTGCGCGCTGTTTCGATCGCTGCAGCGCGACGGCAAACGTCTGATCGTCGAATACGCCGATCTGCAAACGGGTAATCGCAAACAGATTGCGGCGCGCCATGTGTTCCTGGCGCAAGGTTCGACGGCGAAACTCGAGGAGAGCGAGTTCGCATATGACAAGTGGCCGAACGGTCTGGTCACGACGCTGCAATACCGCGTGTATCTCGATCGTCGGGCGGCTGCGATCGCCTATCAAACGCTCGAGATGCATTACTTTCCGACGCAAGACGGACGCATGACCGTCGCGTGGATGTTTCCGAAGCGCGATCATTTAGCGATCGGCCTTGGCGTTATGGGGAAGATGCCCGGAGCGCAGCTGCGTGAGGAACTCGATCGCTTTACCGAACGCGTCCGCGCCCGGCTCTACCCCGGTATCGGGCACTCGATTAAAACGGAAGGGCACCTCCTGTACGGCGCAGAGCCGCGTCCGGCGATCGCCGCGCCGGGCGCCATGGTCGGCGGCACGGCGGCGGGTCTGGTCGATGCAACCAACGGCGAAGGCATCTTCGAAGCGGCGATGAGCGGGCGCTTTGCCGCGCAGGCGGTTGCGAACTCGCGATGCAGCGCGCAAAATGCGCACGCGCTTTACGAAACATCCGTCAAACGGCGATTCTACCGGCGCCTGCGTCATCGCGCGCACCTCATGCGCTACCTCGAGAAGCGGCCCGAGCGGTATGCACTGCTCTTCGACCAGCTGGCGAAATCACCGCGCTTTGCCGATATTCTGCAGCGGGAAGACCACGAACGCACGATGCTCGACCGCCTCTACCTGTATGGACAGGCGCTGCGTTTTGCAGCGCGCGCACGGAATACTTAGAGACTCTTTTTGCTAGTCGAAATCTCCGATGCCGAGTTTCGGCAACTGCGCGATGCTATTCGCGAGCGGTTCGGCATTTATTACGACGACACCAAACAGTTTCTGCTGCAAAGCCGCCTGCAGACGCGTTTGGTTAAGCGCAGCGTGCCGGACTTTACCCGGTACTACTGGTGGCTGATGACGCATCCCGAACGCCAGGCGGAATGGGACGAGCTGGCTTCGGTGCTTTCCAACAATGAAACGTATTTTTTTCGCGAACGCGCGCAGCTCGACGTGCTTGCCGGCGAAGTGATCGACAACGCCGTGCGCAATAGGTCGGGCAAGCTGCGGGTGTGGTCGTCGGCGTGCTCGACCGGCGAAGAGCCGTTTTCGCTCGCGATGACGCTGCTTGAGTCGTATCGTCTAATTTCTTCCAATGTTCGGATTCTCGCCAGCGACATCTCGCCGCGCGCTCTGGAAAAATCCGCAATGGGGTTTTATCGGGAACTTAGCTTTCGCTCGACGCCGCCCGAATTAATTCAAAAGTATTTCCGGCCGTTCTCCGGAGGCTTCATGATCTCCGACGACGTTAAACGGATGGTCGAATTCTTCCGAATCAACCTATTGGACGAACAGGCCGTTGCGAAGGTGGGTCCTGTCGATGCGATTTTCTGCCGGAACGTTTTGATCTATTTTGATAAACCTACGCAGAAACGGGTCGTCGAAGCGTTCGCGCGCGTGTTGCGTCCGGGAGGGTATTTGTTCTTAGGTCACGCCGAATCGATCATGCGCTTAACGAATCTGTACGAACCCGTAATCACTCCGAAAGCGATTTATTATAGGCTCAAGGACAATGCGCATTAACGTCCTTGTCGTCGACGACTCCGCGTTCATGCGGCGCGCCATTTCGATGATGCTCGAAGGCGAGCCCGACATCGTCGTGTGCGGCACGGCGCGCAACGGCGAAGAAGCCGTGCTTAAGGCGCAGCAACTGCGTCCCGACGTCGTCACGATGGACGTTGAGATGCCGGGCATGGGCGGTCTTGAAGCGGTGCGCGAGATCGCTGCGCATTCCGACATTCCGATCGTTATGATCAGCGCGCTCACGCATGAGGGCGCCGAAACGACCTTTCGCGCACTGGAAGCGGGCGCCGTCGATTTCATTGCCAAACCGGACGCCGCGTACGTCAATATCAAAGACCTTGCGCGCGAGCTGGTTGCCAAGGTGCGCGTATTCGCGCGCAACGATTCGCGCCAAATCATGCCGCGCCCCAAAGCGGTGCTGCCGCCGATAGACCACCCCTCGATTCTCGCGCGCGAGCCGTTCGAATGCGTTGCGATCGGTACGTCGACGGGCGGCCCCGTTGCGCTCTCGCACATCATTCCGGCGCTGCCCGCAGAGTTTAGCGTGCCGATCGTCGTCGTTCAGCACATGCCGCGTGGTTTTACGCGTCCACTTGCCGAGCGTTTGAACGGCGTAAGCGCCCTGACGGTGGAGGAGGGCCGCGACGGCATGGTGCTTCGGAAGGGGCACGTCGTTATCGCACCGGCGGGAAGCCAGCTGCGTCTTCGGCGCGCGTTCGGCAGCAACGACGTCGAAGTCGCGCTTTCCGGAGATGACGGGCACTCGCTGCACGTGCCCAGCGTCGACATCATGACCGCCTCCGTGGCGGAAACTTTTCGCGCCGGAACGCTCGCCGCAATCCTTACGGGCATGGGACAAGACGGCGTGGTCGGTTTACGATCTGTAAAGGATCGCGGCGGATTTGTGATCGGTCAAGACGCGGCGACGTCGGTCGTCTACGGCATGCCGCGCGCGGCCGCGCAAGCCGGTTTGGTCGATCGCGTACTGCCGTTGGATCGAGTCGCCCCCACACTGTGCGAGCTCACGGACACTTCCTTCGCAAGCTCTTAACGCAGCCCGACTTGTTTCAGTAGGAGCGCTTCGTCCGGCGGGCAATATTGCCGTAACCTAGGGTTGCACCGGAGCGTGAATGAGGCTGAAGCACAGTTCGCACCGTTACATCATCGGCGGCGTCGAGCTATCGCGGGAAGAGATCGTGCACAAGTACTTACACTTAGTGAAGTACGTGGCGGGTCGCATCTCCGTCAATCTGCCTCCCAACGTTGAACTGAACGATCTGATCAACGACGGCATCCTGGGGCTCATCGACGCCATCGAAAAATACGACGATGCGCGCGGGGTCAAATTCGAAACGTACGCGATAACCCGAATCAACGGCGCGATCCTGGACGCACTGCGATCGCTCGATTGGGTTCCGCGCGCAGTTCGCCAGCGCGCGCGCGAGTTGGAGCGCGCGTACCAAGAACTCGAAGCCGAATACGGGCGGATCCCGACCACCGATGAACTGGCGGCGAAGATGAACCTGTCCGTGAAAGAGCTCGACACGCTGATGCAGCGCGTGCGCGGTACGGCGGTTCTTTCGCTCGAAGAGTTTCTGCCGAACGAAAAGGGCTACGAGATTCCGCTGGTCGATACGCTCAAAGACAGCGATAACGACGTAACCCTCGCGGTCGAATCTCGAGAGATTCGTAACGCGCTCGTCAATGCGGTTGAGGAACTGCCTCCGCAAGAGCGTACCGTCATCTCGCTGTACTACTTCGAAGGCAAGACGCTCAAAGAAATCAAGACGGAGCTCAACGTCTCAGAATCGCGCGTTTCGCAGATTCACGCACAAGCCGTCATCCATTTGCGGCAAAAACTGCGCGAGCTGCGCGCGGACCTGGGCTACCGTGAGGGCGACCCCACGGTCAAACAAAAATACTTACGCAAACCGGCGCCTGCAGCCGATAACGTAACTAGAGCCGGCTAGTACCCTCCCCCAAGGGGCGGGGCCCCGGCCATCGAGAACGCTCTGCCAATGGCCATTCGACCGGTCGATCTCCAGCTTGCCTACCAGGCTGCACCTCAGAATGCGGCCGTGCTGAGCAATGCCCAAAACGCACCGCAAGCCGCTCAACAGGCCGCGGCGGCCGCCTTCGCGGCCGAAGTCACGCAGCGAGAAGAGCAAATCGAGCAGCCCGACAAGGCCCATGGCGCCAAAGTCGGCGAGCGTCAACACCGCGAACATCCCACCGGGCAGGAACGGCGCCGCAGATTTTCTCATCCTGGGCCGGTCGAAGGGGCGTTGAGCCCCGGCGAAGCGGTAGACGGCGAACACCACATCATCGACGTAACGGCGTAACCCGTGTCCGGCCTCGACCCGCTTGCAGCCGCACTCGTCACCCTCACCTTGTCGAAGGGCGACTCGGCGCTCGAGCTTGGCATTCCCGCCAACGTCCTGCAGGCGCAACTGCGCATCGGCGATTTGCTCGATGCGATCGTGCTGCCGCCGCAAAACGGTCTGGATCTCATCGAGATCCTCGGACAACAGATCGTCGCGCAGTTGCCGCCCGACGTACATCCCGGCGAACGCCTCGTCTTACAAGTCACGGGTTTTTCGGGCAATCAGCTGTACGTTCGCAATTTGGGCCGGCCCGATCCGCAAAACCCGCCCAACACCGTTAACATGGTGCTCGCCAAATCCAATGAGAACGTTGGTTTTATCGACGCGCCGCCTACCTGTCATCCTGAGCGCGTCGAAGCGCCGATCAGCGAAGCCGAAGACCGTACCCAACAACGATCACCCATCGCCCCACCCCGCGCCGTCTTCGTCGCCGCCTCCGTTCGACAAGCAACGCCTCCGCCTGCGTCGCGAACATTACCCGTTGCGATTCGTGCACAAGTGCAAAACGCCGTTCGCGTCGTTGCCGAGTTGCTCAAAGCCGTGCGCGTTCCGGACACGCCGTTTACGCGCACTGCGGCCGCAATTGCGCCGCAAGCGCCGGCGCGCATTCCGTCGGTGCTGCAGCGCCTCGAGGCCGCGCTTCCGAAAGAATCTGCCGATCCCCGTGTCGCGACGCTAAAAACGCTAATCGCCTTTACATCGCAGATCAGCCCCGCGAATGAAGAAACGCTGCCGGCGCAGATCGCTTCGTACGTTTCAAACGTCGTCGAAGGCGCAGAGCCCAAGATGCAGCAGCTGCTTACGGCGCTTGCGGCAAAGGCTACGCCTCACAGCGTTGTGCAGTTCACAATGGCCCGGGCGCACGCCGCCGAACGCGCGGCCGCAATCGAGCACGATCTGAAGTCGGTCGTGCTTTCGCTTTTGCGCGATCCCGCCAGGACTCGCACACCGGCTTTGACGCAAGCACTCAACGAGACGCTGGTGACGCTCACCGGCACGCAGTTCAACGCATTATCGAATCAGACGCAAGCCCCCGCAGCGTTTACGCTCACGTTGCCCGCGATCTATCACGAAGGCGGCAAACCGGCGCAGATTCGCATTTCGCGCGACGGAACATCGCACGGCCAAAAAATGGACGCAGACAACTTCCATGTCGCGTTCGTGCTCGACACGGCGAACCTGGGCACCGTTGCAATCGATTTGCAAACGGTGGGCCGCGCGGTCAAGGTCGACGTTAAAACTGAAGGTCAAACAGCGGCATCGCGTTTTGCAGTCACGCTGGATTCGCTGCGCTCCCGCCTGGAGACGCTGCGCTATCGCGTCACTTCCGCGAACGCTTCAGTTGTGCCCAGCACGTCTACCGTAAAGCGAAGCCCGGTTTGTCATCGTGAAGTATCGAACGACCCCGACGTTGCGGAGGGGAAAAGAAACCTGGATTTGCGCGCATGAACAGCTTCTTCGACTTTCGCAAAAAAGTCGCACCGCGCCCCGCAGCCGCGGCGCTCAAATACGATCCCGTCGGCCACGATGCGCCGCAGATCGTCGCTGCCGGCCGAGGGCTCATGGCCGAAGAGATCGTCCGCGTTGCCAAAGAGCACGGCGTCGCATTGCATCAAGATGCGGAATTAGTCGAAGCGCTCTCACGACTGGAATTAAGCGAATCGATCCCGCGCGAGCTGTATGCGGTCGTCGCCGAGGTTTTGGCCTATGTGTTTCGAGTCGACGCCGAAGCCGCAAAGCGCAGCCACACCCGATGAAGAGCGTGCTGCACCGTCACTCGACGCTGTTCGCTACGACCCGCGCGGCCGTGCGCCTTATTTCAGATACTCCAGCGGGTTCACATAAACGAGGTTCGGATTCAACTGAGTAAACTGGCGCAGCAGATATTCGTGACCCTGCCCCATGATTACAACGACGCGATCGCCGGGGTGCATGACGCTCAAAATGTTTGAAAAAATGTACGCGTTGCGAGCATACCATTGTGAGACGTAGGCGCTTCCGGCGTTATCGGCGTTTCGCCCCATCCCGTCCATGACGCTGTACCACGACGCGTTCGCATCGATGGCGGCATCCGTGTTCAGGTAGCGAAGCAGTTCGAGATACGTTCCGCTGCGTTCGATTGCGTTCTGGTGGGCGATGTAGGTATCCGTACGAGGATCTTTGACCGCCGTGAAATTCGCCTTCAGATACGCCATGATGCGTTGTCCGCTTGGCGTACTTTCGTCGATAAGCGCCGGATCGAACGTATCGATCGGATAGATTGTGCGATTCCGCGCCTTGGCCGCCAGCCTGAATCCGAACTGATAGACCTCGTTCGCTCCAAGCGTAAAGCGCCGGCTCAGGAAGTCCTGGTATTGCTGCTCGATCTTGCGATCGCCCATGGGCTGCTCGATAAGTACCTTTGTCGGACGAAATCGAGCAAGATGATCGAGGACGTCGGCGATCTGCGCCTGACGTTTGGCTGAAAGCGGGCTGTCTTGAAAAACGCTGTTGTAAACGTCGCGTTTCGACACCAAATGCGCGACGCCGAGGATCATCACCTCGGTTTTGCCGCTCTGCGCGGCGCTCACCGGAGAGCCCGAAGTAAAGAGAAGTGCGAAGAAAAGGCCCAGCAAACGCCGTTTGTCCATTACGTTCCTTTATCTGCTCCTACATAGCGAATGAATTTGACGATAAACTGCGGCACCGTTGAAAACGTCGCAGCATCGCCGTAGACGACGTACAGTTCACCGCCCGGCACTTTTCGACGGAATGCCGCCGAAATATTCCAGCCGTTCACGAAGGCGGGCGCAGATGAAAGCTCCGGCTGAAACCCGATGATGCGCCGCACGCCGAGCGCTACGGATTCGTTGGGACCGCTCTGATACGCAAAGCCGGCGCGCTCGAGCCACTGCGTGTACCGTACGCCGCTATCGAGATATTGATCCGTGTCGTCCGCTTCAACCGTGAGCGAGCCGCGCTGCCCTACGCGAAACGTGGCGCTTCGAGCCCACGAGTTCAGGCGTCCGGGACCGAAACGGCCGGTATTGAACGAGATTCTCGTTGGCGTCGCGCTTCCGTAGTCGTAGGTGAGCTGCACGCCTTGCTGATTGATCGGCGCAAACACCAGCGAATTCGTCGGCTGCAGAACGCCGGGATTGTCGAGCACGACGTACTGCGATCCCGTCGTGACCTGCAAGTTGACAAGATTGCGGGTCGTGAACGAGGTCCACAGGCCCGTATTCGTCTGATTGAGGGGGCCGTCGTGCGCGTGAAAACGCTGCAGGTCGCCCTGGAAGTCCACTTCTTTTAGCCAGGACGAGGCGGGCAATTTGAACGCTTTATAGGCATTGACGACATACCCGGCGATGTCCGGATGGAAAATGATGCCATCAGCAGGATTGAAATACTTTCCGACTTTTCGCACCTCGGCTTGAATGGAGCTGGTCGGCGTGTAGAAGTTTACGCCGCCTTCATATCGTTGCGCTTTATCGCCGGCGAGCACGTTGGTCCCCGAATCGCCGGCATAGCGAATCCACGTCGAAAAATTCTTTAAATTGTCGTGGGTGAAGCTCAAGTTCACCGAATTGTCTTTAAACCCGGTGTAGTCGATGGAGTTTCGCTGCACGGTGAAGAGATTTTGTTGATCGGGCGACGCATAGTTGAGCACCTGCGCCGTGTCGCTCCGGGCAACACCGACCGCGTCGAATGCCGCATAACTGAATAAACCGCGCTTACCTTCGATGGCGTAGCCGTCGCGTGGAGTCGGTATTGCAGGTGTATACAGCTGCGTGCCCGGGCAGTCCGTGCAGTTCGGCGTCGTGTTGTAGAAATTCGCGCCTTGGGTGAAAAAAGGACGAACCTCATTGAAGATTCGCGCGAAGGCGGTAGGCGCAATCGTTTGCTGATCTTGCTCCACGTCGGAATAGTCCGGATGCAGCGCCGCCACGAACGACGTGCCGGCGATTGTGGGAATCGACAGATCGACGCCTGCCCGCGACGTAGAACCTCCCGCACTCGGCGCCGCAATGGCACCGAGCCCATAAATACCGATGCGGGGTTTGGCGCGGTACGCTGCGAGCTGCGGCAAACCGGTTGCCGTTCCGGCATAATTTACATCGTTGTGATTCTGCTGCGCCGGCCCGTAACTCCAAACCAGATCGTTGTTCGTCGCTTCAATCAATCGCGCGAACTGCACGCGCCAGGCGCCGGAGCCGGAACTGTGCATGATGTTGAGCGGAATCTTCATCGTAACGGTGAAGCCGCCGGGAACGAGCTTGCCCACGGACCACCACGTCGGTTCGTACGACGTGTTCTCGGACGAAAACTGATAATGCGTGCCAAGCGCCGTCGTGATGAAAAGATACTGAAATCCCGAAGTGCCGTTGGGCCAAATATCGATCTGCACTTCGTCGTCCGTATCGAGGCCGACGTCGTTGGTGTGTTGGATCGCGCGTACGGGAATGCGCTGTTGAGCCTCGACGCCGACGTACAAATACGTGCCGTCGGTCATAATGTAATCCGTGGTCGCATCGGCGGACGGCTGGTGCGTGCGAAGATCGTAGCTCAAATGCGCGACGGCGGCATTCTTCCATGACGGGTGCTTCAGCGTTCCATCGATCGGCGGAGGTGTGTCGATCTTCGGAACGGCGAGCGAGCCCATGAAACTGGCGACCAGGAGCAACGGAAAACTCATGTCGCTTTCTCCGGCAATTAATTGTTTAGTTGAACATTACACTCATCTCGGTGTGTCTGTCAACTAATTTATTAATAGAACCGCCATCGTGGCGGTGTCGCTAGGCGAGGCCGAGAGTTGTCATCGTGAGCGTGTCGAACGGCCGAAAACGCTTAACCTCCCCCTCAAATCGAACAGGAGTTCGATTACCGCGTCCGAAAGGGGACCCTTAACAATGAGCTGGCTCGTAAAGTTGCGCGCATCGTTCGGCAAAGCGCGCGAAACGCTCGCCGGCGTGCAAGCCTTGGGCCGCGCGCGCAAGCCGATCACCCCCGAGGTATGGGAAGAGCTCGAAGAACTCTTGCTGCTTGCAGACTTCGGCGTCCCGACGACCGAGAAGATCGTCGGCGGCCTCAAGACCGTAGCGAAGCAAGAACTCTGGCGGACAAGCGACCAAATCGTGGCGCGATTTCAGAAAGACGTCGAACGTTTCCTCACGCTTCCGGACGCGCAGCTTAACGCCGGCGATAAACCCGCGGTCGTTCTCGTCGTCGGCGTGAACGGCAGCGGGAAGACGACGACCATCGGTAAACTCGCGGCGCGGCTTCGCGGCGAACGAAAGCGCGTGCTGCTGGTTGCGGCCGACACATTTCGCGCGGCTGCAGCCGAACAGCTCGCGATTTGGGCGGATCGCACCGGCGCCGACTTCATCCGCGGCAAAGAAGGCGCCGACCCGGCATCGGTCGTGTACGACGGCATTCAGGCCGGTAAAGCGCGCGGGGCCGACGTCATCATCGTCGACACCGCGGGCCGGCTGCAAACCAAGACCAATCTCATGGAAGAGCTCAAGAAGATGCGCCGCATCATCGAACGCGAGCTCGGCCATGCGCCCGCGGAGACACTGCTCGTGCTCGACGGAACCACGGGTCAGAACGCCATCTCGCAGGCGCGTCTATTTAATGAAGCGACGGCGCTGACGGGGGTCGTGGTGACGAAACTCGACTCAACAGCGAAGGGCGGCGTGCTGGTCGCCATCGTCGACACGCTCGAGATTCCGATCAAATTCGTCGGCCTGGGCGAATCCGCAGACGCATTGCGGCCGTTCGTGCCGTCGGAGTTTATCGAAGCACTTTTCGAGGACAGCAGCTTTTAAAGTGTCATACCCTTGGCATGGCGCATCGGTAGCGTGATAGAAAACAACGTACGCAATCTTTTAGGAGAGAAGCATGGCAGCGCAAGATGAACGGCAGGTAGCCCTAAACAACGCACTCGCGCAAATCGAGCGGCAATTCGGAAAAGGCTCGATTATGCGGATGGGCGAGATCCAAGAGCGGATGTCGTTCGAGGTCGTTCCGTCCGGATCGATCGCACTCGACCTCGCGCTCGGCGTGGGCGGATTCCCGCGCGGGCGTATCGTCGAAATTTACGGTCCTGAGTCCAGCGGTAAAACGACGCTCGCCCTGCACGCGATCGCCGAAGCGCAGAAAAACGGCGGAACGGCCGCGTTCATCGACGTCGAGCACGCGCTCGATCCCAATTATGCCGCCGCCCTCGGCGTCGATCTCGATAGTCTGCTGGTCTCTCAGCCCGATACCGGCGAACAGGCGCTGGACATTGCCGAGATGCTCGTGCGCAGCAACGCGGTCGACGTCATCGTCGTCGACTCGGTGGCCGCGCTCGTTACCAAGGCGGAACTCGAAGGCGACATGGGCGATACGCACGTGGGTCTGCAGGCGCGTCTCATGTCGCAGGCACTGCGCAAACTCACCGCTGCGATCTCCCGCAGTAAATCCGTGATGATCTTCATCAACCAGCTGCGCGAGAAGGTCGGCGTCATGTTCGGCAACCCCGAAACTACGTCGGGCGGCCGCGCGCTCAAGTTCTACGCGTCGATTCGTCTGGACGTGCGCAAGCTCGAGCAAATCAAAATCGGCCAAGACGTGGTCGGATCGCGCACTCGCGTCAAAGTCGTCAAGAACAAAGTGGCGCCGCCGTTCCGCCAAGCGGAATTCGACATCACCTACGGCCACGGCATCAGCAAGATGGGCTCGATCCTCGACGTTGCGCTCGAGCGCAACATCGTCGGCAAGAGCGGCTCGTGGTACACCTACGGCGACACGCGCATCGGACAAGGCCGCGAAAACGCCAAGGCCTATCTCGAAGAGCACAGCGATCTCGCGGACGAAATTTCGACGAAGATCCGCGAGGAGATCGCAGGCCAGGTATCCCGCAACGGCTCCGCCACGCCGGCCGCCGCCGAGTAATTGGCCGCAAACGCATGGGTAAGCGCGCTGCGAATGCTCGCAGCGCGCAGACTCACTGAATCGCAGCTCTGGCAAAAACTCGAACGCAAAGGTTTTCCCCACGACGACATCCGCAGCGCCATAGAGCGCTGCAAACGTGAAGGCTACGTCGACGACCGCCTCTTCGCGCAGCTTTACGTCGAACAAAAGCGCAAAGCCGTCGGCAATTCGCGCCTGGTCGGCGAACTCGTTCGGCGCGGCATCGATCGCGAGGCGGCGTACACCGCGGTGCAGCAAGGCTCGGTAGAAGAAGGGGAACGCCTCGATGAGGCGCTTGCGAAGCTCTTTCGCGTCAAACCGGAGATCAGTTATCCTTCGGCCGCACGCGCCATGGAGCGCCTCGGTTTTCCCGCTTCGCTGATATATCGCAAACTGCGCGAACACGCGGCCGAATTCGGCCCGTTCGCCGGCCTTCACGAATCAGCGTAGCTGAATCCAATTGTACTCGTGCCACGACCGTACGAGCGGAGTGACGTGTCGCGGCTCCGGCTGCTTGAAACCCTTTTCAAGCGGGATGGTTCTCCAGGAGAAACGGCTGCTCATAGGGTTCACAATACCGACGGACGAGCGAGGCCGCAAAAGATTTAGCAGCGACTAAAACGAGGAGTCGGACGGGACTCGTGCTCGAGCTGGTATTTTCTGCCGCAGACGTTGCGAACACGCGAATCGCGGTTTCGCCATTGTGGGAAATTGTCGCGAGTATTCGCGTGTTGAAAAACAAATCGCGCGCGGCTTTGTATTTGCCGTGGGTAAGCGACGTGCGCGATCGCATCGCGCAAGCGAACGTCGACGTCTCGCTGCTCTCGGAATTAATTCCAATCTCGCGCGGGTACATTCCCGACTTTTTATCGCCGTCGCCCGATAAGCCGCTACCTAACGTGGAGGCAGAACTCGCGTGTTTGCGCGAAACGCCGGCCGAGCACGTCAGAGCCGATCTCGAGCGCATGGAGACGCCTCGCACACGCGGCATCGAAGATCTGTATCGCGATCCCGAAACAGGGCTCGACCGGCTCACATCGGCCATGCTCGCATACTGGCACGTCGCGATTGCGCCGCACTGGGATCGCATTCTTCATTTGCTGGACGGCGAAGTGTTGTACCGCAGCCGCCGTCTAGCCGAGGGCGGCGCGCAGCGCCTTTTTGCCGATCTGAATCCCAACGTGCGCTGGAGCGAAGATACGCTTTACGTCACGAGCAAATGCAACCAAGGCACGCATCAGTTAGACGGGCGCGGTCTTGTGCTGACGCCGTCCGTTTTCATTTGGCCCGATATTTTCACGTGCACCGTCGCGCCTTGGCAGCCGACGGTGCTCTATCCGGCGCGCGGGTTGTTCACCCTGTGGGAAGATCGCTCGCGGCGTAAAACCGCCGACGGCCTTGCACGCGTCCTCGGCCGCACGCGAACCGAGTTGCTCGCCGAATTGGAGACTCCAAAATCCACCACGGAACTCGCCAAGCGCACGCGACTTACTGCCGGCGGCGTCTCGCAACATTTGGCTGCGTTGCAAGCCGCAGGATTCGTAGACGCGCATCGCCGCGGACGTGCAGTTTTGTACGCGCGCACCGCGATCGCTGAAGCGCTCATGGATTAACGGTTTCAGTAGTGCCGAAAGCCTCACGCAGCCGCGCCCTACCGGGTTTTATGATGATGCCCGGAGGGTTGTTCGATGCAGGCTTCGACACTTCGTTTCGCCGCGTTATCTCTATTCGGCATGTTCGTTTTCGGATCGGTGGCGCCGGCACAAAATGTTGCGCCTGCGCTGCCCCTCGATCAACAGCGCGCGATTGAAGCGGCGGCACGCAAAGAATTGCGCGCATTCGGCGGCAGCGGCGATCCGGTTCCGGGAGCCTTCATCGCGCTCTACGTTCCGGGCAAAGCCCCTTACGTGAAGAGCGTGGGTTACGCGGATCTGCATTCAAGAGCGGCGTTCCGGCTTCCCGACAAGTTTCGCATCGGCAGCAATACGAAGACGTTCGTCGTTACGGTGCTGCTGCAGCTTGCCGACGAACACAAACTGCGCCTCGACGATCCAATCAGCAAATTCAAATTGGGCGTGAAGGTTCCCAACGGACAAAATATCACCATACGCGAACTGTGCGAAATGCGCAGCGGGCTTTTCGAAGCGTACAACACGCCGCAATTCAATAAAATGAACGTGACGCCGCAGACGCGCGTCACGCAGCAGCAGATCGTCGGCTGGGCCGTCAAACAAAAACCGCTGTTCGCGCCGGGAACGAGGTGGTACTACAGCAACACGAATTACATCATTCTCGGGCTCATCATCCAAGCGGTAACGCATGACAGCGTTGAAAATCAGATCCGCAAGCGATTGCTCGAACCTATGACGCTAAACGCAACGACATTCCCGCGCGCTCCGTATATGCCCGTGCCGTACGCGCACGGCTACCAGCTGAACGCGAAGAACCAATGGGACGACGTCAGCGTCGATATCCCGCCTTCGGTCACGTGGGCGGCCGGAGCGATGATCTCGACGGTTCCGGATATGACCCGCTGGGTGAAGTCGTACGTTCTGGGCACGATGAACAGCAAGGCGATGCAGCGCCAACGTCTGCGGTGCTTGCCGACCGGGATGGGGCCAAACTTGAATTTCGGACTAGGAATCGGCTGCAGCAACGGATGGTACGGCTACACCGGCGGCTTACCCGGATATAACACCGGCGCGTATTATTTTCCGGCGAAGGACATTACCCTAATCACCTTCGTGAACGCGCAGCGCGAAAAGCCTGTCCCCGGCGTCGCGAACGCCATCGTGCGGGATATTACGCGCATCATCACGCCCGGCAACGTCAACTTTGACATCGGCGGCACTCCGGAGAACGCTATTCGTAATGCAACGCGGCAGCGGGGTCGATTCGTGTCGCGCGAATCGCCGGTTCGAGCGACGCGGCGATTGCGGTCGCCAGTAAAACCGCCGTTACCGCCGCAAGCATCGTGAAGTCCATCGACGTTGTTTGATAGAGTAGATTAACCAGAGCCGCAGACGCGGCATATGCCAATAGAAAGCCCACGGCGACTCCCGCTGCCGCCAGCACCAGCGTGTGCGCCAACACGTTCGACATAAGCTCTCGGCGTGTTGCACCGAGCGCCAAACGGACGCCGAACTCGTGCGTGCGGCGTGCAACGGTGTACGAGATGACGCCGTACGTTCCAATCGCGGCGATGAGCAGTGCCATGATCGCCATGAAGGCGAGTAGCTGCGCCGCACTTTGCGATGGGCGCTCTTGATCGGCGATGTACGAAGTATACCGGACGGTTTGCCGCTTCGGCATCAGTGGATCGACGGCGCGAATAGCCGAACTGATCTCGCGGTCCAGCAGCGTGGCGGGCGCGCTCGAACGGCCGACGATCTGAAAGTTCGGTACGATGTCCTGCGCGATGGGCACGACGATTTGCGGCAGCGGCGTCTCGGTTAGGCTCTCGGCTTTGTAGTCCTCGATAACGCCCACGATCGTGCGCGGCTCCGAACTGCCCTCGTATCCAACGATTATCGTCCGTCCGAGCGGGTTCGAATGTGGGAAAAACTGTTTTACAAACGTCTTGGTGATCAGCGCGACGCGACGCGCTTGCATATTGTCGCGCTCGTCGAATAAGCGGCCGTGCAGCAATTTGAAACCGAATAGGCGCAATGCCGAAGGCGTCATCGAATCATACTCGGCGCTCTGTGCCGCATTCGGATCTTTACGCACGCCCGCAATGCGGAACTCTTCGGCGACGTAATTGCCTTCGGAGAGCGGCGCCGACACGATGAGACCGGCGTTTTTCAGGTCCGGTATTGCTTGGAGCCGACGAAGTAGCGCGTTCGCAAAGGCGTGCCGGCTGGCTGCGTCCGGATAGCGGTGAACCGGCGGACGTACCGGCGTCGATGCGACCACGCCGTCGTAAGAAAAACCCACCTCGATGTGCGAGATTGCGACGAAGCTTCGGAGTAGCATACCGAAGGACGCCACAATTGCCAGCGCCACCGCCAGTTCTACGACCACTGCGCCGTTGTGGAGCCACTTGCGGCGCGACTCGCTAACGCCGCGCCCGGTGTCTTTCATGGCGCCGCCGATTTTGCGATGGGATAGCGTCAAGGCAGGAACGACTCCGACAATAATTGTTGTAAGCGCGATGAGGCCTGCGGTAAACAGCAGCACGGCCACGCTTACGTGAATCGCGCCGATGCGCGGCAAATCGGTGAGGTAAAGAGCCGTCAGCGAATTGAGAATGAACGCGCAAAACATCAAGCCTAGAACGCCGCCCGCCACCGAGAAGAGCGCGGACTCGATAAACAACTGAGTGATAACGCGCCTGCGGCTTGCGCCCAATGCGAATCGGACGGCGATCTCCGGCTCGCGCACCGCGACGCGCGCCAACAGCATGTTGCCGACGTTCAGGCACGCAACGAGCAGGATCGCCAGCACAGCGGCGAGCGCCACGCCGAGCATCAAACGCGGCGAGCCGAATATTTCATCCTCAAATGGGACGACGTGCTCCGCGAGCTGCACGTTCGCGGCAGGAAAGCGGGCGCGCAGGAGAGCCGCGACGCGATCCATGTCGGCCTGCGCCGCAGCGATCGATACGCCGGGTTTGAGGCGCGCGGCGGTTATGAGGTAATGCGCACCGCGCGTGCTTTCGTCAAGGTGAAGCGACCGGAAGACATCCGGCTGAAACCCGGCAAAACCGGAACGAGTGGGCATGACGAAGGACGCCGGAAGCACCCCAATGATGCGGTACGTTTCGTCGTTCAAACGCATTGTTTTGCCGATCGCATCGGGTGAAGCGCCGAATGCGGATCTCCAATACGCGTTAGAGATAACGACGCTGCGGGCTGCGCCGGGGCGCATATCGCTTTGTTTGAAGAGCCGGCCGAGCGCGGGTTTCGCTCCCAGCGCCTCAAAGACGCCGGGCGTGACCGCGTACCCGCCCAGTGCTTCGGGAACCGTAATGTCGGTTCTCGTCGGAATAAAGCCTGCGGCAGAACCAATCGTTGTAAACGAGCGCGTGAGGCGGCGCCAATCTTCTTCGTTCTGAAGCGACGTCTCGCTGCCGTGCGCATTTGGTGCGTTCACCGGCCGATCGAAGATGAACACGAGGCGTTCCGGATTTGGATAAGGCAGCGGGGCGAGCAAGACCGCATGTATCGCGCTGAAGATCGCCGCGTTGACGCCGATCGCAATCGCGAGCGTAGCCACCATGAGCAGCGAGGACGCGCGTGAATGCGACGCCAGGCGCAACGCATATTGCAAGTCGCTTATAATCATCGAACAACGCTCCGTCAATGCCGTGCGTGCAATATCGAGATATGCGCCGATCAAGAATAGCCACAGCGCGCCCAAGCCGCCGCGGCGCTTTTCGTCAGCCGTACGGCTGAAAATCCCAAGCATTTGCGGCCCGTATGCGCGGCGAAAATCGGCCGGGCAAATGCGGATGAGGACGCGGTAAAACTCGCAGGCGAGTCTCATCGTGTCAGCTCCGCGCGGGCAAGAAGCGCCTCATCCGTGCCAGGCGCACCAAGCCCTCCAGCCTGCGCGCTTCCGCTTCGGCAGCCCGCCGTCCGCGCGCGGTAAGTCTGTAGTACGCGCTTCGCCGCGGATCGTCGTCCGAAGCCGCCGGCACTTCGGCAATCCATTCGTCGAGCACGAGCTGCTTGATGATGCGATAGAGCGTGCCGGGCAACAGCTCGACGTCTCCTTGAGTGAGATCGGCTACTTCTTTAATGATGGCATAGCCGTGCAGCTCGCCCTCGGCGAGCGCGGCCAATACGTAAAACGTAGGCGTGCTGAGTGACATCCTGTATACTCTCCCGTAAAATATATTCTAGCAGAATATATTCCCGAGGTGAAGCTGCCGCTCGGGGACCGCTAGCCTTCCGCTTCGGGCACAACCTGTCCGTAATTTAGAATTGCAACGAGCAGCACGCCGCCGACGCAGTTTCCCAAAAATACCGGCACGAGGAAATTCGTCACGTAGAGGGTCCAGGGCCAAGCGCCTGCAGCCACGGCGTATAGCGCTTCGACCGACCCGGCAATGATGTGACTCATTCCGCCGACGCCCACGACCCACGTGATAATGATAATCACCCAAAGCCGCTGCTGATTCGCCGCCGGCAGCAGCCAAACCATGAGCGCGATGAGCCAACCCGCAAGGATGCCGCGCCCGAAAATCTCGCCGAAATTGGGATGCAGCGCCGTTAAGCCGACCTGCAAAAATGCCGTTTTAATTTCCGGCGTAAAAATTGAGCTGTGGGCGCAAACGTAGGCAAATATCCCCGCGCCCACGAGGTTGGTAAAGAGTACGACGCCCCATAAACGCAGCATCTGCGCGAGTTTTTTCGGCTTGTCGGGATCGTCGAGCACGGGTAAAATCGCCGTCAGCGTATTCTCGGTGAAGAGTTGTTGGCGGCCCAGAATCACGATGAAAAAACCCAAGGTGTAGCCCAGGCTTTCGATCGTGATGCGCCACGGGGTGTCCGGCAAATACGCGCGCAAGATTCCGGTGCCCACAAGCGAGAATCCCATCGACAACCCGGCCGCAAGCCCCGAAAATGCGAGCGCGATGACGGGACGCGTAAGTTCCGTTTCACCTTCACGGCGAACTGTTTCGAAAACAACCGCGGCGCGCAGAGATGTGCGTTTGCGGACTTGCTCTTCCTCGTCCTTGGTGAGTTGGACGATGTTGCCTTGCGCTTCTTGCGGCGGAAGGGGCTCGCCGCCTTTCGGTTGGTGCTGTTGACCGTCGTCTGGCACGCCTGGGATGTACCCGCGTCCGCACGCCGGTAACCTGGGCACTGTCGATCACATGCCCGCTCTCAAGGTGCTCGTCGCGGAAGACGATCCGGCGATTCGCGAATTACTGGCGCATCATTTGCAGCGGGAAGGGTTCGACGTCATCGGCGTGGGCGACGGCAACGCGGCGCTTCGGGCCGCTCGCGCTCATGCCGACGTTGCAATCTTAGACGTTGGATTGCCGGCAATCGACGGCTTCGAGATCGCCCGTGCGCTGCGGCGCGAACAGAACGAACTGCCGGTGATTATGCTCACCGCGCGCACCGACGAGATCGATCGCGTGGTGGGTTTCGAACTTGGAGCCGACGACTACATCTGTAAGCCGTTCTCTCCGCGCGAAGTCGTGGCGCGGGTGAAGGCTGTGATGCGACGAAGCGGACACGCTCACGAACAGCCGCCGGCGCTGCTAACGTTCGGACGTCTCGAGATCGACGAACGCGCTCGCGAAGCGCGCATTGACGGCCGCGACGTGCATCTCAAGCCGCGAGAATTTTCGCTGCTGGTTACGCTCGCGTCGAACCCCGGCGTCGCGTTTTCCCGGCGTACGCTTCTCGAGCGCGTTTGGGGTTTCGATTTCGACGGGGATGAGCGGACCGTCGACGTGCACATACGGCGCGTGCGCTACAAGATCGAAGAAGAGCCGCGTCTGCCGCCGATGCTTCACACCGTGCATGGCTTCGGTTATAAATTCTCGCGCTCGTAAACGAATTGCGTCTCTGCAGACACTGGCGAGTGCGCTCGCAAACGCGGTGCAGGCCGGACCTGTGCCGCTGCTCGTTCTTCGCCTTCCGCAATTCGAGCGTATCGCATGGCGCCAAGGCAAAAGGGCTGCGCAGCGCGTCGAACGCGCGACGACAACCGCATTCCTGGAGGCCGGCTCGCGAGCGCTTCGCACCGGCGATCTGACGGCTCACGACTGCGGCAGCGACGTCTTCGTTATCGCGATAACCGCGCCGTCCCGTCAGGCTCGCACTCCGTCGCCGATCGATTGCCGCTCCGCGCTCGAACGCATTGCGGCGGCCATGTCTCTCAGCCTCGATATGCGCGTGGAAACCGGATGGACGCTGTTGCGGCGGTTCGACGCGGCCGCGGATCTCGGGCGGGAGATCGAAACAGCCCTCGAGCGCGGCGCGCGGGAACGTGAGAAGTACGAGTTCTTTGCCGCGATCGGCCACGAATTACGCACGCCGCTCACGTCGATCTGCGGATATCTTGAAACGCTGCTCGACGAAGGCGTAGACGCGCCGGCTTCGCGACGCTTTATCGAAACGGCGCGGCGGGAGGCATTGCGTATGGGCAGACTGCTTGACGGAATGTTTGAGTTTTCGCTGCTCGATCTCTCTGCAGAATCGCTCGGGAACTACAGCTGCGAACTCATCGAGCAGATCGACATGGCCTGCGAAGTGGTGCGTCCGCTCGCCGGGCAGCGCAACATTCGCGTTCGGCGCGGCGCCTGTGACGACGTCAGGGCGTGCATCGAGCGCGACGCCTGTCTGCAACTGCTCGTGAATTTGCTGGAGAATGCCATCAAGTACGGGCGCGACGGCGGCTGCGTAACGATCGGCGTTCGATCGCACGGTGACGATGCGGCTCTTTGGGTCGACGACGACGGTCCCGGCATCGCGCCTGCCGAACGCGAATCGATCTTCGGACTGCGCGCCCGCGGTTCGCAAGCCGATGGGCGTCCGGGCACCGGAATCGGTTTGGCGATTGTAAAGATGATCGCGGACCGCTGCGGCGGCAGCATTTGCGCGGGCGACTCGCCGCTGGGCGGAGCTCGCTTCGAAGTCATGCTTCCCCGTTCGGCCGTTCGACCGGCTCAGGATGACAAGGCGGTGCGCACGTCGTAGACTTCTTTCCGTGGAATCTATGCCACGGTTCGCCCATCAGAGCGAAGCTGAATTCGCTCGGCTTCTCGACTTTTACCGGGTCGAATGGCGGTACGAGCCCTGCACTTTCCCGATTCTCTGGGATGCGAGCGGCAACGTCGTCGAGTGGTTCACTCCGGACTTCTATCTTCCGCAATACGACCTGTTCTTGGAAATGACGGTACAGAGTCCGCGGCTGCAGTCGCGGAAGAACCGTAAAGTTCGCTTATTCCGTCAGGCCCATCCCGACGTAGCGATCAAACTCTTAACACGCCGCGACGTGGAGCGCGTCTTCTCAAATAGGCTGCCTCGCGCTTCGTGATTGCGGAGCGGCTCTTCGACGAGGCGGCGATCGCGGCGCGTGTCCGCGAAATCGGCGCCTCCATCTCCGCAGATTATGCGGGGAAAAATCCGATGATTGTAGGTGTGCTGACGGCAGCGGCGGTGTTTGTCGCCGATCTGACGCGCGCCATCACGGTACCGTGCGAGTACGATTTTATCGCTCTCAGCCGTTACTCTGATGCAGAGGGTATTCGTTTTGTGAAAGACACGTCGGCTTCTGTTGAAGGCCGGCACGTTGTTTTGGTGGAGGACACCATCGATACCGGGCTTACCTTACAATACGTTACAAGAACGCTTCGCGCGCGCCAGCCCGCTTCGCTCGAAGTGTGCACGCTGCTCGATCGGCCGCACCGGCGCATTGCCGGCGTGGACGTGAAGTACCGCGGCTTCGAGATCCCCGACGTTTTCGTCGTCGGGTACGGTCTCGATTATCAGGGCCGCTATCGCGAACTGCCTGCGCTTTACGCCCACGGGAGCTGGCCGCAATAAGCATGAAACGCATCGTTATTGCGCTGCTTGCGCTATTGCTCGTTACTCCGGGCGTTGCGCCTGCGCTGGAATTGACGTCGATACAAACTGCCGCCGCGGATTATCAAAATTCGAACCAGCATCTGCAAGAAATGTTCCGCGCGGCATTGCTCGACACGACTAAACTTGCCGAAGTCGCGCCCGACGGCACCGCGTACGTGAAGACCGGCGACATTCCGGCGGAATGGCTGCGCGACTCGAGCGCGCAAGTGCGCCCCTACCTTTATTATGCGCGTCAGGACGCCAACATCCGCGAGCTGCTGCGCGGCATCATCGCCCGTCAGGCGAAGTATCTCCAGATCGATCCGTACGCGAACGCGTTCACCCTCGACTACCGCGTGTGGGAAGAGAAATTCGAACTGGACTCGCTGGCGTATCCGATTACGCTTGCGTGGAGCTATTGGCATGCGACCGGCGACGCCTCGGCTTTTACGAGCGACGAACAAAAAGCGTTCGATGCGATCCTGGCGACGATGGAGCGCGAGCAAGACCATCCGCGCAACTCGCGGTATACGCATAAAGAACTGCTCGACGGCCACGGCCGCCCCACCGGCTACACGGGAATGATCTGGACGGGCTTCCGTCCCTCCGACGACGCCTGTTACTATAATTTCCTCATTCCGTCGGAGATGTTTGCGGTGGTCGCGCTCAGCGACATGGCGCAGATCGAACGCGAGGTTTACCACAACCTCATCAAAGCGCACGAAGCGCAATCGCTGCGGGATGAAGTGCAACGCGGGATTCAGCGCTACGGCATGGTGCCCGTTTCAAAATACGGCTACATCTACGCATATGAAGTCGACGGGCTGGGTCACGCGATCCTCACCGACGACGCAAACGTGCCGAGCTTGCTTTCGGCGCCGTACATCGGCTACACGACCACTAACGATCGCTACTATTTGAATACGCGCGCGTTTCTGCTCTCGCAGGACAATCCGTCGTATTACACCGGAAATGTGGCGCGCGGCATCGGAAGCTATCACACGCCGGATCACTGGGTGTGGCCACTCGCGCTCATCATGGAAGGCTTGACGGCCGGGTCGCAAAACGAAAAGAAAGACGTGCTCAATCAGCTCCTCGCCAGCGATCCGGGCGATCATTTGCTCCACGAGTCGTTCGATCCGAACGATCCGAAACGGTTCACGCGTCCCGACTTCGGTTGGCCCAACGCGCTGTTCAGCGAATTCGTCATGACGTCGTTCCAGGGTGTCGCTCAGATTCCGATGGGGGATACTTCCGATCTGGAATGGATGAATGAGTGAGCGTTAGCAAGGGCGACATCATTGTCGGCATTCAATGGGGTGACGAAGGCAAAGGCCGCATAGTCGACTACTACTCGCGCGATTACGACATCGTCGCGCGCTTTGGCGGCGGCGATAATGCCGGCCATTCGATTCGCGTCGGCGATCGCAAACTGGCGCTTCGGATCGTGCCGTCGGGCGTGCTGCAGGAGCGCTGCGAGCTCTTCATCGGCGGCGGGACCGTCGTGAGCCTTGCCGGTTTCATGGCCGAACTCGAGTCGCTCAAGGCCATCGGCGTCGACACGTCGCGCATTCGCATCTCCGACCGCGCGCACGTCGTGTTTCCATATCACGCTGCTGCGGACAGAGCGAGTGAAGAAGCGCGCGGCGCGCATGCAATTGGAACGACGGGTCGCGGAATCGGACCGGCGTACGTCGATAAGGTGGCGCGCTCCGGTATCACGTTCGGCGATCTGCTGCGCAAAGAAGCGGTCGCCGATCGACTGCGTTTCAAAGGTGCGGAAGATCTCATTGCTCCAACGCTCGACGCTGCAGAACAGGTGCGTCCGCACATCGTCGATGGTGTCGAATATCTTCACCGCGCGTTCGAGAACGGACGCCGCGTATTAATTGAAGGCGCCCAGGGTTCGCTGCTCGACGTCGGATACGGAACGTATCCTTACGTCACCAGCTCGCATACGATTGCCGGCGGAGCCTGCATTGGCCTAGGCATCGGGCCGACGGCGATCGGCCGCGTCGTCGGCGTGGTGAAAGCGTACTGCACGCGCGTGGGCGGCGGCCCGTTCCCATCCGAGCTGAACGACGAAAACGGCGAACGCCTTCGTGCGAACGGCGCCGAATTCGGGGTCGTTACCGGCCGCCCGCGCCGCTGCGGATGGTTTGACGCGATCGCCGCGCAGTATGCGACGCGCCTCAATGGGCTTACGTCCGCGGTCATCACGAAGCTCGATGTCTTAACGGGATTTGAACGTATCGGCATCGTGACCGGCTATCGCGTGGGCGAGAACGCCGAAGGTTTTTCCGCCGCCGATCGACCGGGACTCAAAACGGACGTCGAGTACGTCGAGGGATGGACTGAAGATTTGCGCGGCGTACGCCGCATTTCCGACTTGCCGCGCGCCGCGCTGGCATACGTGCGGCGCATCGAGTCGATCCTCGGCGTTCCGATTGAGTGCGTTTCCGTCGGAGCGGAACGCTCCGAGCTCGCGCGTTAAGTTTCGTTCCGTACGAAAGCCGCACGTAAAACGTTGTGGATATCTTCCGATACAAAGGGTTAACAGGTCGCCGAGCATGGAAGCCCGGCGAGAAGGCCACGGTCGGCCGCGCCCGAGGTTTGGTGACTTTTGGATCGCATCACGGTGATGTGGAACGATCTCGCCGGCCGGCTAAGAGCACTATGGGATGGCCCTAATAGAATGCTCTTGCTCGGCATTGCCGGCGCTTTTGGCGTTGCGCTGGTCGTGCTCGGGGCTTTGTACGCGGCGAACCGGCCGTCGTACGAAGTGCTGTTCTCGAATCTTTCCGCATCCGATGCCGCCGCCGTCACGCAGCATTTAAAGGATGACAAGGTTCCGTACGAGCTGTCCGACGACGGCAAGACGATCAAAGTCCCTGCGCCCAATCTCTCCGATGAACGCGTCGCCATTGCCGGCGCTAATGTCTTAAAGGGCGGATCGACGGGATATGAACTCTTCGATCGCACGAACTTCGGCATGACCGAGTTCGAGCAGAACCTCGACAAAGTGCGCGCGATCGAGGGCGAGCTCGAACGCACCATTGAAGGCCTCGATCCGGTCGAAGGCGCGCGCGTGCAGATTGCCAAGCCCGACCCGACGCTCTATTCGACCGCCGACAAACCGACGACCGCCTCCATAGCGATTACCACGAAGCCCGGTATGCAGCTCTCGCCCGAACAAGTGCAAGGCATCACGATGCTCGTGTCGCGCGCGGTTGATGGCCTCAAGCCCGAAGACGTCACGATCGTCAATCAAGACGGTCAGGTACTTTTGCCCCCGGCCGGCGCCGATTCGAATCAGCCCGATCCGCTCAACTTGACGCAGCAGCAGCTTGCAGCAAAACAGCGCTATGAGGCAGCGGTGCAATCGAGCATTCAATCGATGCTCGATCAAACGCTCGGCCCGCGTCACGCCGTCGCGCGCGTCTCGACAAAGATGGACTTCGACGCGACGACGACGGAAACAAAGACGTACGCACCGGCAGGCACGGTGCTTTCATCGCAATCGAAGCGTGAATCGTACAACGGCACGCAGCCGCGCCCGGCGATGGGCGTTCCGGGAACGACGAGCAACATTCCGACGTATCAAGCGCAGCAGCAAAGCAACGGCGGCAAGTACAGCAAGTCCGAGACGACGACGAACTACGACGTGTCGGAGACGAACGCCAAGCACATCGACGCACCCGGTAAAGTGCTCTCGACGAGCGTCGCGGTCGTGTTGAACGCGGCAACGGTTCAAAGCGCGAACAAAACGCAGACGCCGTACCAGATCACGCCCGCCATGCGCCAACAAATTCAGAATCTCGTCGTCGCGGCTGCCGGATTGAATTTGTCCGGCGGCGATCAAGTTTCCGTCGAAACGATTCCGTTCAATCCGGCCGTCACTGCGCCGCCCGCCGTGGTCGTCGGACAGGCGCCTGGAGCAGTACTGGGCATTCCCGCGTGGCTGCTGGTGGCAATTCTGGCCGTCGGCGGTCTCGGTGCACTCTTCTTCCTGCTGAGCCGCAGGCGCCGTCGCGCGTTCAAGCCGACGATGGAATTGCCGTCGTTCGACTCGACGCTCGCGGAAGAATTACCGCCGTTCGAAGATCATCCGATGCTCGACGGCGCACCCGGCATCGCCGCGCCCATTCGCTCGGCAGCGGATATGACGCGCGAACAAATGGTCGAGTACGTGACGACGGTGGCGCAAGAAAACCCCGACAGCATCGCCAAGCTCGTGAAGTTGTGGTTAGCCGAATAATGAGTCTCATCGTGAGGTATCGAACCAGCCCGAGCGAAGTCGAGGGGAATTACTGATGGATTCTCCTATCGTTAACTTGAGCGACGTGCCGGTCCACATGCCCGACGCCAGCGTCTTTTCGATGCCGCAAGAGTTCGGAAACGTCGACGTTTCGGGTCCGGAAAAAGCCGCGATTCTGATTATCACGCTGGGTCTCGAACTGTCCGCAACGATCTTCAAGTTTTTGCGGCAGGATGAAGTCGAGCGCATCGTGCTCGAGATCGCAAAGATCTCGACGGTGCCGCTTGAAAAGCGCGACGCCGTCATTACCGAAGCGTATCAGCGCGCGATTGCCCTGAAGTACATCAACGAGGGCGGCATCGAGTACGCGAAGGAAATTTTAGAACGCTCGTTCGGCGCGGGGCAAGCCGACGACATGACGAGCCGCCTCTTCGCAGCGCTCAAACACGGCAATCCGCTCGAACTCATCAAGCAAACCGAGCCGGCCCAACTGCTGCAGTTCATCCAAGACGAGCATCCGCAGACGATCGCGCTCATTTTGGTGTACATGGCGCCCGATCAAGCCGGTGCGGTGCTGTCCGCGCTCGCGCCCGAACTGCAAGCGGACGTTGCAATGCGCATTGCCATTCTGCAGAAAACTGCTCCGGAAGTGCTGGAACAATTGGACGAACTGCTTGGGCGACGTTTGCTGGTCACCGGCGCGGATTTTGCCAAAGCCGGCGGCGTGCAATCGCTCGCAAACGTCATGGGCTTTGTCGACCGCGAGACGGAGAAGAACATCCTCGACGGCCTGGCCAAGCGCGATCCGGAATTGGCGACGGAAGTCAAAAACTTGCTCTTCGTTTTCGAAGACATCGTCAATTTGGACGATCGTTCGATTCAGCGCATTCTCAAGGAAGTCGACGGCAAAGACTTGGCGCTCGCGCTCAAAACGGCAAACGAAGATCTGCTCGGGCGCATCTTCAAGAACATGTCGTCGCGCGCCGGTCAAACGCTGCGCGAAGAGATCGAGCTGCTCGGTCCCACGCGGATGCGTGAGGTCGGCAAGGCGCAACAGACGATCGTCGACGTCATCCGCACGCTCGAGGAAAACGGTCAAATCATCATTGCCCGCGGCGCAAAGGATGAGAAGCTTGTATAAGGGCGCCCACGGGGAGAGCTTATGCTAGCACGCAGGCTGAGGCGCGGAGGCTAGGCCGCAGCGCCTTTAAACAAATGGGCCGCGTCGTAAAGGGTGCGCGCATCGCGCAGCAGACGTACCAAATCAAGCCGCCGGCGCCTCCGGCGCTTTGTCATGCTGAGCCTGTGGAAGCATGGCCGAGCGAAGTGGAGGTGAACGACGCTTTCTTAGACGCACCCATTGGCGCGTCAGTCGACCTCGCCGCCGTCCGCGCCGAAGCGGACCAACTCCTCGCCGACGCCGCCGCAAACGCCGAACAGCTGCTCGCTGATGCGCGCGAACGCGCGCTGAAAATTGTCGATGAGGCGGAACGCGGCGTTGCCGAAATCGAAGCCAACGCCAAACAAATGGGCTTTAATCAGGGCGTCGCCGACGGGCGCACCGCGGCGCAAGCGGATATGGACGAAATGCTTGCGACGATGCGCGGTCTGGTGGAAATGGCGCGCGTCGAACGGCACAAAATCATCGAGTCCGCGGAGCCGGAAATCGTGCGGCTCTCTACCGCCATTGCCGAGCGCATCCTCAACGCGCATATCGTGCAGCAGCCGGAAGCGGTGATGGACATGGTCCGATCCGCGATCGCCCGTTTGGTTAACCGCGAGACGGTTACCGTTCGCGTAAACCCTGCGGATATCGCCGTCATACGCGAGCATCGCGAACACCTGATGGCAATGAACGATATCGATCATATGCGCGTCATCGAAGACCAGCGCGTGGATCGCGGCGGCGTCGTCATCGATACCGATGCCGGAACTATCGACGCAAAGATCTCTACGCAACTGCGCGAGGTACGCCGTCTGCTCGCGGTTGAGGAGCCGATCACCGTCGTGCCGTCCCACGAAGCTCCGCTGATCAATCCGGCCGCGCAAGCGAGCTGACGATGAGCCAGCTGCCAGTTTTCTCCGCCGGCAAATACATCGGCGTGCTGGAGTCCGCCGATTTGATGCGTCAAAACGGTAAGGTGCGTCAAGTCATCGGCGTGGTGATCGAAAGCCTCGGACCGCACATGGCAATCGGCGAAACGTGTCACATTCAGTACAAGCGCACGGCGGAACCGGTGCTCGCTGAAGTCGTCGGTTTCCGCGACAATAAGGTGCTCATCATGCCGCTCGGCGATCTCATGGGCATTGGCGCGGGGAGCGAAGTCGTAAGCCTGGGCAAACCGCTGGAAATCGGCGTGACTGATCAGCTGCTGGGCCGCGTACTCGACGGGCTCGGGCATCCGATCGACGGCAAAGGGCGGATATTCGCGGAGAAACGCGCGCACATCGTTGCGGCGCCGCCGGACGCCCTCGCGCGCACACGGATTACGCAGCCGCTCGCGCTCGGCATTCGCGCCGTTGACGGCGCGATGACGTGCGGAAAGGGGCAGCGCGTCGGCATTTTTGCGGGAAGCGGCGTCGGCAAGTCCACAATTCTCGGCATGATCGCCCGCAATACGGCCGCGGACGTCAACGTTATCGCCCTGATCGGCGAGCGCGGCAAAGAGGTGCGCGATTTTATCGAGCGCGACCTCGGCGAAGAAGGCTTGCGGCGCAGCGTCGTCGTCGTTTCGACGAGCGATCAGCCGGCGCTCGTGCGCATCAAAGCCGCTTTTGTCGCGACGACCATCGCGGAGTACTTTCGCGATCAGGGCCTCGACGTGATGTTGATGATGGATAGCGTGACGCGCTTTGCCATGGCGCAGCGCGAGGTGGGCCTGGCCATAGGCGAGCCCACGACGACCCGCGGATACACGCCTTCGGTATTTGCATTGCTGCCAAAGCTTCTCGAACGCGCGGGCACGGCCCAGAGAGGAACGATTACGGGCCTCTACTCCGTGCTCGTCGACGGTGACGATATGAACGAACCGGTCGCCGACGCCGTTCGCTCGATCCTCGACGGGCATATCGTGCTCTCGCGCAAGCTTGCCGCGGCGAACCACTATCCCGCGATCGACGTTCTAGGCAGCGTCAGCCGCGTGATGCCCGACGTCGTCGACCAAAACCATTCCTCCGCCGCATCGGCGCTGCGCGACGTACTTGCGACCTACCGCGACGCAGAAGACCTCATAAACATCGGTGCGTATGTGCCCGGCAGCAATCCGCGCGTCGACTTGGCCGTTTCCAAGATCGAAGCGATCCGGCACTTTCTGCGTCAAGGAATCTATGAGACCGCTGCGTACGGCGACACCGTCTCGCAGCTCATGAGCGTTGCATGAAGGGTTTCACGTTTTCGTTGCAAGCAGTGCTCGAACTGCGAGAACGCGTCGAAGAAGAGAAACAGCAAGTGCTCGGGCAGCGCCAACGCGAGTTGCAAGCGGCGCAGGAAGAGCTTGCGCGTTTAAATAGTGAGTTCAGACGGCATTCCGGCATCCTCCGCGACGATCACAAGTCGCTCGCATCGGACGAACTGCGCGCATACTACGCCCATCTGGAGTTTTTGGATCGCAGCATCACCATACAGCACGGCGTCGTATCGCAGCGGCGCACCGCCGTCGAGCGTGCGCGCGCGGACGTTATTGCGGCCGCTAAGGAACGCAAAGTGATCGAGAAACTCAAAGATAGACGCTTTGAAGAGCATCGCGCGCTCGAAGCCGCCTTCGAACAAAAAGAACTGGACGACGCCAACAACCGCCGAGTAGTACAAGGGTAATCAATGATCGTTACAAGAAGACGCAAGAAAAAATTTCCGTGGAAGCGTGCGTTCACGATTCTCGCGGTGATTGGGCTGATCGCCGGTGCGTTCTGGTCGACGCCTTCACGCACGTGGATTGCAGCAACGCCTCCTGCAAAGTCAATAGTGCAGCTGTTCGATCCGGTCGGCAAACAACAGCAAATTACAGCGCAGAGCGCTCAGATCGCCTCATTGCAGCAGCGGATCTCTTCAATGCAGTCGCAGATCGCGGACCGCGACAAACAAATTTCGCAGTTGCAAACCCAGGTAAACGACGCGCAGCAGCAAGCCGCCGTCGCGGATGCCGCGCCGAAATCGAAACCCTCGCCGCAGGCGAGTAACGCACCCCTCGTAACGAGCGACCTTTCGTCACAAGGCACGCCCGATATGCGCCGCACCGCCCAAGTCTGGGGCGCGATGGACTCCGAAGCGGCGGCGAAGGTCGTGCAACGCTTGCCGTCCGACTACGTGGTTCGAATCTTCGCGCTGATGCCGCCGGACTCGGTCGGCGCCATCCTCGAGAACTTGCCGGCGTCGTATGCGGCGCGTCTGACGCAGGAGCATCCCGAACTCAAGCGGTAGTAGCGCTTTCAATGATTTCTGCGTTGCGTTATTGGTGGTACTCGACGAATCGGAGGCTCCGGTGAGTTCAGCGCGCCAAGAAGCAGTTAGCAAGGCCGCCGGGATTCACCCGGCGGCTTTTGTTTCTCGCAGCCGCACTATATCGGCCGATACGCTAACGCCCATCGCCGCGTATGCGGAACTCGCCTCACCGGGTGCTTCATGCCTGCTCGAGAGCGTCGAAAGCGCCGGCGGCCGCATTTCTCGGTACTCGTTCGTCGGTATCGATTACCTCGACATGCGCAGTTTCGAGAGCTCGTCCGACGTTATACGAAAGGTTCGCGAGTTTGTGCGCGGCTATCGCATTGCCGATGTTTGCGATGCTCCGCTAGGAGGCGCGCTCGTGGCGTTCTCCTACGATGCGGCGCGACCGTTCGCGCGTCTGCGCGAGCGGACCGGCAGCGAACCATTCATGCCGGCGGCGTATGTCGCGATTCCGCAAACCTGGCTGGTTTTCGATCACTTCACCGATCGCTTGACGATCTGGACGTGCGGGCCGGACCACGCAACGCTCGACGCGCGCATCGATGCATACCTCGAGCGTTTGCTCAGGATGCGGCCGCGTTTGCCCGAACACGTTTATGCTACAGGACCGATGACCGCGTCACTGACTCACGATGAATATTTGCAGCGCGTCGCAACCGTGCAGCAGTACATCACCGACGGCGAGGTGTACCAGCTCCAACTCGGCATTCGGTTTTCCGCGCCGTTCGCCGGAAGCGCCTTCGATCTGTATCGCGCGGTCCGTTCGCGCAATCCTTCACCGTATATGTTCTACGTCGATTCGCCGTTCGGCCAGATGCTCGGCGCTTCTCCGGAATTTCTCGTACGGCTCGAAGGTGAGAAGGCACGCATTCGCCCGCTGGCCGGGACGCGTCCGCGCGGCCGCGACGAAGCGGAAGACCTCGATATCGCCGACCAATTGCTGCACAACGAAAAAGAGCGCGCCGAACACGTGATGCTGGTCGATCTGGGCCGAAACGATTTGGGACGCGTCTGCGACTTCGGCAGCGTTCGCGCGACCGAACTGCTCCAGATCGAGCGGTACAGCCACGTGATGCACATCGTCTCCGATCTCGTCGGCGATTTGCGCGCCGAGTGCGACGGTCTGGACTTATTCGCTGCAGGTTTTCCCGCCGGTACGGTCACCGGCACGCCGAAGATTCGCGCGATGCAGCTGATCGACGAACTCGAACCGCTGACGCGAGGCTTTTACGCGGGCAGCATCGGGCGATGGTCGTATTCGGGCGATTTTGACTCATGCATTACGCTTCGCAGCGTGCACGTGTCTAACGGAGTCGCGTATTGGCAGGCATCGGCGGGCATCGTCGCCGACAGCGATCCGCAAGCGGAGTATGACGAGGTGTTTCACAAGACGCGCATCGCACGCGAGGTGCTTTCACTGTGAAAGTGTTGTTCGTAGATAACTTCGACTCGTTCACCTACAACATCGTACATCTGCTCGCGGCGCAGGGCATCGAGCAAGACGTCGTGCTCAACGACGATCCGAAGCTGGAGCCGGACATCCTCGAAGAATACGACGCGCTCGTCGTCGGACCAGGCCCGGGTAATCCCGGACAAACGCCGCGCGTCGTGAATTTGATTCGTGCAGCTGCGCAGCGTGAAATGCCGGTCTTCGGCGTGTGTTTGGGCTTGCAGGCAATTGCGCAAGCGTTCGGCGCAAACGTGGTCCACGCGCCTGCGCCGATGCACGGGAAGACGTCGGCGATTATTCACAGCGGAACGGGGCTTTTTTCCGGTCTGCCGACGCCGTTTACTGCGACGCGCTATCATTCGCTTTGCGTCGACTCGCAAACGCTCCCCGAGGATTTGGAAGTGACCGCGCGCAGTTCGGACGGCGTCGTACAAGCCGTCGCGCACCGCACGCTTCCCATCACCGGCGTGCAGTTCCATCCCGAATCGGTGCTCAGCGAACACGGCGATCGCATCGTCCGCAACGCTCTAGGCATTTCGCAGTAACTCGCCGCTCGTCGCGCGCCTCCGGCGCGTGATAGAATGGCATGGAGTTTAACCGATGCGAACCATTCTGTACGATCCGCCCGAAATCGAGTACCTGGACGGACATCCGCACCCGAAGGTGAGCCCGAAGACGCCTCACACGTTCGTGCAGGGCGCGCTCGATCGCGTTCTCTGGCGCTGCGGCCATGAACGTGGTTTTTCCGGACCGGAGTGGAGGTTCGAACCGGGCGCGATAGATCGTACGCCTACCGAACTCGTTCCGGACTTGTCGTTCGTAAGCAAAGAGCGGTTGTTGTCAGTGCCGCGCGAGAAGCGTGACAAGTTGCCATTCTCCCCGGACATCGCAATCGAAGTACGTTCACCATCCAGCGATCTAAAATACCTCGTGGAGAAGATCGAACGCTATTTAAAGACCGGTTCAGTGCTCGTGCTAGACGTCGATCCCGCGACTCGCCGCATCATCGCTCATGCGAGTAGCGGAATGCGCGAATACGCCCGTGGTTCGCATTTCGAACATGAAGCGGCACCCTGGCTCACATTCAATCTCGACGAGATTTTTTCCGATTTGGACGTCCTAGAGCAACGTTGACAGGTTGTTTGTTGCGTGATAGAGTCGCTTCAATGAAGTTTCTGGTTGTGCGTTCCTATTGGTGGTACTCGCCGCATCTGATGCCGGTGAGTTAAGCGCGCTTCCCCGAAACTGTAGTTTTCGAAGGCCGCCCTTACCGGGGCGGCCTTCTTGTATCCTAGACACGAGGATGGCCCAAGATGTATAGACTTGCCGGAAGACAACCGCACCAGCGCTCGATCGTCCGAATCGGAGATGCCCGCTTCGGCGACGGCAGCTTCGTGATGATTGCGGGGCCGTGCTCGATTGAAAGCCGCGCGCAGATCGAGCGAACGGCGCAATTTGTGTCGGGCGCGGGCGCGCTGCTGCTGCGCGGGGGCGCGTACAAGCCGCGTACCTCGCCGTACGCGTTTCAGGGTTTGGGTGAAGAAGGGGTGCGGCTTATCTGCGCTGCGGGACAAAACGCAGGCATCCCGACCGTCGTTGAGGCGCTCTCAGAAACGCAGCTGCCGGTTCTTACGCGCGGCGTCGACGTCATTCAAATCGGCGCGCGCAACATGCAGAATTTCACGCTGCTGCAGGCCGCGGCGCGCACCGGCAAGCCCGTTCTGCTCAAGCGCGCCCCATCCGCGACACTCGACGAGCTGCTCTACGCCGCCGAATACATTTTAGTGGAGGGCAATCCCAACGTGATCCTCTGCGAGCGCGGGATCCGCGGCTTCGATCCGCAGACGCGCAACGTCTTCGACCTGGCCGGCGCACTGCGACTCAAGGAACTCACCCATCTGCCGGTTATCGCTGACCCCAGTCACGCTACCGGCCGCGGGACGCTCATCGAGCCGGTCGTGCTGGCCGCTGCGGCGGCGGGCCTTGACGGTGCCATCGTGGAGGTGCATCCGGAGCCTGCCGCAGCCCTCTCGGATGCCGAACAGGCGCTGGATTTCGCGGCTTTCGAGCGGATGATGGCCCGCCTGGAGGCGCTAGCTCACGTCCGAGAACAGGCGCGGCCTAACGTTCACCTCGCGGCCTGCCGATGAAGTGATTTAGAGAAAGGAGGTGATTTCTTAAGATATGGCATTTCCATTAACGTCCATCGGTGCCGCGGCATCGCTCGGAAGCGTCGCGCTTCCCGGAGCGCTTCATGCGGGACACACTCCTGCTAAGGGTCTGAATTTCGCAGGCAAGCTCGCCCTTCGACAAGCTTGGCATGACAAGCCGGCTCAAGATGAAAGCAGTTTGCTCTCACAGATCGCGGGCTTACTGCAGAACGGCACGCCGATGGCAACCATTGTGGATCGTCTCGCTAAGCAGCTCGCCGACGCCCTTGCCGGCGCGACGGGGAATGCGGACGCGAACGATTCAAAAACGCGAAGTACGCTCCAGCGTGCACTCGCGGGTGCACTCGCGCCGCCCGGCACGAGTCCACCGCTATCAAACGGCGAACTTGCTAAAGCGCTCGAGCAACGACTGAAGAACCTTCTAACCACGTTGACGAGCGAACCGGCCACCGCAGGGCAGCAGAGCGAATTCTCGGGACAAGTCTTGGACGCCAACTCGGCGAGAGAAACCCCGGCCCAGCAAAAGAGTCCCACGTCCACCGATGCGTCGGCGGACGAGGTGAATGCTTTTGCCCAAGCACTGCTCCAAAAAGTGGCCACCGGCACAGCTGCACCCGCTACTCCGCAAACGCGCGGTGTGCCGGACGTTCTTACGCGCATTCTCGCGCGGGCGGCAAATGCGGACGCACAACGCGGCGCGCGCGTGGCCGCATCTTCCGCAACTTCGACGACGGTCAAGACCACCGCATCGAGCAATGCAGCGTCGCCATCGGCGCTGTTCGAGCGGCTAATCGCGATCATCGCCGAGCACGGCGGAAATCAGTCTGATGCAAATGCGGACAAACAATTCGCGCAAGACTTTGCATCGAACCAAAACGCGACCGGCATGGTGCCGGCCGCGCATCAAACTCAGTCAAACGTTCCTTCGGCTCCCGCGTTCGCAACGCAAATCGCTTCGGCATCCACTCCGGCGGCGCCGGCGCAAAGTGCGGCGCACGCGTATAGTGCGGCCGATCCGCACGCCATCATCGAGCAGGTTATCAAAGGCATCACCATGCGGGATTCCGGCACAACGTCGGAGGTCCGCATGCGTTTGCAGCCCGAGCATCTGGGAGACGTCGCACTCAAACTCACGGTTAGCGGAAACACGATTACGGCCAACGTCATCGCGCAGAACGCGCACGTTCGCGATCTCTTGCTGTCCAATCAGCAGCAGCTGGCGCGTTCGCTTTCTGAGGCGGGGCTCTCGCTCGGAAACTTCTCGGTAGACGTTTCCGGCGGCAATGCCGGTTTCACCCAGCAGCAAGCACAGCAACAGCGCGCATCGGTCCGGCCGGGTGCGTTCGACGCTGCGCTCGCGACTGAGCAGCTCCAATGGAGCGATCCGCGCTTCGGACCTCCGCTTTTGCCCGCAGGCAAATCGCTGGTCCTTAATTATCTCGTATAGGAGAGAACAATGGGTTCAGTAAACGCACTGACGGGGTCGGTGCAGCAACAACCAACGACCGGATCGACAACGGATCCTAGCCAACAGCTCGGTGCGAATCAGTTCTTGCAACTGCTGACCACCGAACTGCAGAATCAAGATCCGCTCAACCCGGTCGACGACACGCAGTCGGTTGCGCAGCTTGCGCAGTTTTCAGCGCTCCAAGCCACGCAAGAGCTCAACACGTCGTTTCAAAACTTCCAGTCGAACTTCGGCGTGCTGCAAGCATCGTCGCTGATCGGCAAGACGGTCACGGTGGTCAGCACCGACGGCACCGGTAATTCCTCCAATATCACCGGAACGGTGAGCACCATCGCGGTTCAGAACGGTCAGCCGTATTTCACGATGACCGGCTCGAACGGCAAAGCGCTGAGCGACAACAACGGTCAGCCGCTGCTGTTTTCGACCGGCGACATCGTAGGCATCGGAAACTAAGCGCATGGATCCTAAGGATGTGAATGCGATCGGCACACCGGGAATCATTCCGGGTCCGGCACCGCGTCCGGCAGGCAGACCGGTTCAAATCCCGCCGACGTCGGCGCCCAGTTTCCGTTCGGTACTCGAGCAGCAGCAACAGCTTGGTAAGGCGCAGCCGCTCAAGTTCTCCGCCCACGCGATGCAGCGTTTGCAATCGCGCAACATCAAACTCAGCAACGAAGACGTGGCGCGCATGAACGTCATGGCCGACAAAGCTGCAGAAAAGGGCGCGAAGCAGTCGCTCTTCATGCTGCGCGACGTCGCCATGGTGGTGAGCATCAAAAATCGCACGGTGATTACCGCCGTCGATCAGGACTCTATGAAAGAGAACGTCTTCACCAATATCGATTCAGCGGCAGTCATTTCATAGCTAACTAAGACCCTGGACGAAATCCGCATCTCGTCATCCTCGAGCGGAGTCGAAGGGTCAGAGCGCGGCGTCGATCGATAGACGCGCCGCGAAGAAAGGTACAAAGGAATGGGTTTCGATTCCATGTTCACGGGGATCTCGGGTCTGAATGCTTATCAGAACCAGATCGACATGATCTCCAACGACATCGCCAACGTCGGTACCGTCGGCTTCAAAGGCCAGCGCATGACGTTTGCCGACATGTTTTATCAATCGCAAGGCTTTGCCAGCGCACCGACGCAGACCAACGGCGGCGTTAATCCGCAAGAAATCGGTTTGGGCGTGAAGGTCAACTCGATCGACACCAACTTCTCGCAGGGCGGGCTGGAAACCACGGGCATCAATACCGACCTCGCGCTCAACGGCGACGGCTTCTTCATGCTGCGCAACGCGGACGGCAGCGGTCAGCCGATTTACACGCGCGACGGCGCGTTCTCACTCAACTCCAACGGACTGCTCTACGATCCCGCGACGGGTCTTGCCGTGCAAGGTTTCATGGCGAATAGCAACGGCACGGTAAGCGCGTCGAGCAATCCGGGACCGGTTACGATTCCAATCGGCTTGAAGATGCAAGCGACGGCAACAGGTTCTGCCAACGCGATCAAATACGGTCCTTCGAATAACCAGAATTTCGACGTGAGCTTCGGCGGTTCGCTCGATCAGCAGCAGTATGTCGCCGAAGCGGCAGTCGCCGGTACGGGCACGTCGAAAACGATCTCGACGACGATTTACGACTCACTCGGGAACGCGCACCAAGCCACCATTACGTTCTCGCCGGTTGGACCGAATACGCCGGTTGGCGGACCGCCGCCGGCACCTGCGGGAGCTTTGCCGGCGACCGTTACCGACATCAACGGCAACAACACCGTGCCCGCGAGCCGCTGGTCGTATACCGTGACTTTCGCCGACGGTACCGCGCCGACGACGAACAGCGGCTACGTTTTCTTCGATCAGAACGGCCAGTACATCAACACGTCGTCCACGGCTAACGCAGCTGCCGGTACGGTTGGCACGATCGGCGCGCCGAGTGCGGCGCAAGGCGATCTGCTGACGATTCCGGTTTCGGCCGCAGGTCCGCCGCCGACCGGCTGGGCCGCAGGTGACAACGCCTCAGCCTCCTCGATCGGACTCGATTTCTCCACGATGACGTCGCTGGCGAACACGGCAACGGCGTCGGTGCTGAACCAAAACGGCTTTGCGGCCGGTACGCTGTCGAACATCACGATCGGTCAGGACGGCACGATCACCGGCGCGTTCACGAACGGTCAAGAGAAGACGGTCGGTCAAATCGCAGTTGCGACCTTCCAAAACGAAGGCGGCCTGCACCGCATCGGCGGAAACGGTTTTCAGCAAACGGCGAATTCCGGACTCGCACAGATCGGAACGGCAAACAGCGGACGCTTCGGCGCGATCGTTTCCGGCTCGCTCGAACAATCGAACGTGTCGCTCGCGGACGAGTTCACGAAAATGATCGTCGCGCAGCGCGCGTTCGAAGCGAACACGCGCGGCATCTCGACGGCCGATCAAAACATGCAGACCGTCATCAATATCCGCGGCAGCGAAAACTAGTAGCTGATTAGCGGCGCCACGGATGGCACGCCATGGAGGGCAGTGTGAGGCCGGCGGTTCGAAATCGCCGGCCTTATTTTTTACAGCTTGATTTGAATTTGCAAGAATGCTTGAAACGGCTGCGTAAATTCCGTAGCCGCATATGCATGTCGAAGGTATGGATTCAAGGGGCCGCCGTTGGCCGCTGCATCGTTGGGACCGAAACCATTGTAGAAATTTGAAACATATGGCGCCAGGCCGTTGCCATCGTATCCGCAGACGCCATGCGTCCCGGGGGGCGCAGCCTGCGACCAAGGTGTAACGGAACCTCCGAAACACCGATTGGACACGTTTACGAGAACGAGCGTCGCTTGTATCTTCGGAGAAATTGCGTACGACGCTTGCAAATTGAGCGAAAGATGCCATGGGTTTTGGTACTGCCCAAAACGATCGTAGCGGTTACCGTTTTCTGGATTTGGTATTGAGATAAAACCGGCGCAGGAGGTGTATTCCGCTTGGTGCGGGTCCGGTGCTGCAATTCCCGCCGTTTCCGAATTTTGTCCGCACGACTGCGGATCGATTCCCGGTATGTTGAGCGGTGCACCGTAATACGATCCGGCATTCAATTCGAAAGACGGGGACAACGACCATTTGCCGCGTTTATATTGCAGCACGCCGCTGAGTACGTGCGGTGAAGAGTAACTGCTCGTGGAGGCACCCGGAGCTGTTGCAAGTACGTCGTACGCATAGTATGCGGCGTTGCGATCGAACAGCGGCTGAATTGTCATCTTATAGTAAGGGTTAGCAATTGCGGCGGGATCCGCGGCGCACTGCGCTGCCGTTTCACCCGCGCCGGAACCGGATGTGATGTTCTCGTAACACGGAAAGCCGCCGCCGGCACCCGTGAATCCGTTGAACGCGCGGATTTGATCGTTGACGAGATCTATAGAGTTGCGCGCGCTTCCCGCGAAATTGTCAAAGTTGATGTCCGCATTAGTGTACGTGTAGGCAAGTTGGGCGGAAAAACCATCGTGTGCGAAGTCGCCGGCCGTGATGGCAAGTTCGACACCAAAGCCTTTTTCACGACCCACGTTCAAGCCCGAGATGAAGCCGGTTATCGGGTCTAAATCGAGGAACTGCATTTGGTGCGAGGTTTGGCGCAAGAACGGTGTCAGTTTAAGCGACAGGCTCGTCCCGTTGAGCCGGTGCTCGATGGAGAGATCGTACGTGTCGGATATTTGCGCCCGCACGTCGTGCCGCGGTGAGGTGAAGCCATACGACCAGAAGTACGGGAAGAGAAAAGACGGCAGGTTGGAGCCTTTGAACAGGTATTGCGTCACTGCGGAGTCCGTAGGCTGCGCGTAACGGCCGTACGATGCCCGTAAAACCGTGCGAGGATCCATCGTGTAGGTGAATGCGACTCGCGGGGAAAGCACGGTTGACGCCATGTTTTGGTCGTAGTCGTTCGTTATCAAGAGGTGCCCGTCTTTTCCATCGGGATGAACCTCTTGCGTCCCTGTTAATCCGTTAATCGGGCACGGGGATCCCGGCGCCGTAAAGACGCCCCTATCGGGTTGAAGGGTCGACGGGTCGTAGCAAAACTCGCGTTGCGCTGCTCTTAACCAGAAATCGCTTGCCGGTGATCGCGCACTCGGAAGCAGATACCCCAAGTATTCATAGCGGAATCCAACGTCGAGAAATAAACGATCGTTCGGCTTGAACTGATCCTCGAGTGACATTGACGCAAACCTTGGCGCGACCGTGTTGTACGGTCCTACGTCCGGCAAGCCCGCTGCGGCGCCGGTAACGGTCCAGAGTGCATTTGCGCGTCCCGCCGCGCCGGCACGCGGATAGGGAGCCGGATCTGCAAATGTGCCTTGATTGGCGGCGTCGTTGCATGCGCCGATACTACCGCCCGGCGTATAGCAGTTTCCTGAAGCATCGAGTAGATTGGTCATTCCCGAGTCGGGAAAGTTATAGAATATCGTATAATTATTGAACCGCACCGTTGAAGCCGTCGTATAGTTCATCGTCGCCTCAAGCAGGTGCTTGGGGTTCAGTTGCTTTGCGAATTGCACTCCAAGGCCGCGCGTATGCGCGGACAGCTCGTAGTCGGGAGCCAAATAGCTCGCCAGATTGTTCGAATCGTATTCGATGAAATCGGAATAAAACGTGTATCCGAAAAGCCTGAGGTATGCCGACGAGCCGAAGTTCTTCTGATACTGGACTTTAAAAATTGCGGCGTCGTTTTCGTCGAAGCCTCTCTTATTGAGAGGTGTCGGTGCAAATGGCGCCCGGTTTGTCGGCGAGCTGGGATAGTAGTAAACCGCACACTGCGAGCAGAGCGGATTATTTGTCACGGGAATATCGGAGACCGGCTCGCCGAAAAACGTCCCTGTAGGAAACATAACGGAGTCAAACCATGGCAGCGGGCCGCCAAACGCGTTTTGGATGGTGTCGGCGCCAAAGTCGGACTGACTATCGTAGACGTAGGTATTGAGCGCCGAAACGTTTCCTAGCAGCTGTATGTCATCTCTCGCCGCATCGTATTTGTGCGGAAGGGCAAGGTGAAGGTTTACCACTGCTTCACGATCTGAAATGTTGGCCACGTTGCCAAGATGCCCGGGCGCAAATGTGTAGCAGGTTGGAAACGCGATTCCCGGCGGAAGTGTGGGCGGCGGCTGCCCATCGACGCACGCCGGCGCAGCGCCTCCCACGAGGCCTTGGAAGATCGGAGCCATGACGACCTGCGCAAAATATGGGTACTGTATGCCGCCGCCATTGGATTGGTCAACGTAGCGAAAGTCCTGATTGTAGCCGCTGAAGCCGGCATAGTAAGAAAATTGCCGGTTCGGCGATGCGCCGCCCGCCTCGATGCCGACCTTATGGTAGAACGCGGGCGCGCCGACCTGCGCGTCGATCGTTCCGAAACCGGGGAAGGTTCCGGTTCTTATGACCTGATTAATAAAGCCGGCGATTCCGGTTGCCGAGGCGCTCGCAGGGCCGCCGCTCGTATACAACTGCAGTTGCTGTTGGCCAAGATTAGACGCCGTGTCCGAGTCGTAATTGTCGAACGCGCGATTTATTGGAACTCCGTCGTATTCATATCCGACCGCGTCGGTGTCGGCGCCGCGAACGTATACGGCCTGCGCCCATCCCTTCTGCCCTTGCGGTACGAATACGCCGGGAAGAAGCGCAATCGCGGAATAGGCGTTGTTTAAACCTCCGCCTCCTCCTAACGCCTGCGCGTTCTGTGCCGTCGTGCGGTCCACCGAATACACGTCGGTTCCCGTCCCGGGTCGCACCAAGTCGGCCGCGGTCTGGCTGTGCACGTTCGCAATATCACGCAACTGCTTTTTTAACCTGAGCAAAACCGTACGCGCGTTGTCCGCAAATACCGACACGTCACCCTGCACCGTGGAATCGTAACCGCTCTTCTTTGCCGTTACCATGTAGCGATCCGGACGTAAAGAGATGAACGTAAAGTGGCCCGTGTCGTCGGAACTCGCAGTGACATTCTCTGATGGGCTCGACACGACCACATTCACGCCGGCGATGGGACTAGAAGTGTCGGCGTCGATAATACGTCCTGTGATGCTTCCCGTAGTGCCGCCTCGAGCGGTTCCGTTCAAAGATGCCGCTAGGATCGCGATCAGGAAGGTGGTCCTAACGGCGTATTGCACCGAGCCTCACTTTCACGACTGAACCGCTAAGAGGCGGCAAAGCTCTTCTGACGGCTCCGCGTTGAGCTCGCGCTGGAGAATCTCTCGATATCGCCGGAGCTCTCGCGATGCCCCTGCCTTATCTCCAGCGGCGATGCAACTGCGAATCACTATTTCCCAAGCGCCTTCGTCCAGCTCATCGCGGGCGATAATTTTTCGCGCACACGCCAGCGCGTCATCGAAAAGACCGCTCTGCAGCGCGTCCATAGCTATGCGATATTCGGCCGCTCGAAGCAATTCTTCCATGCGGCGTTCCGTGGCGCCGAACCACTCCCAGCCGATCGTGTATCCCGGACGCGGTACGTTCAGTTCGTTTGATAGCGCTGTAAGCACCAGACTCGGGAAATGCCCCAACGCACCGGGGGAAAGCGATGTGAGAAGTTGTTCCATCTGACGGAGATCGACAACTGTGTCCGCACGGTACCGGTACCCTTGCGATACAAGTTCGACCGCGTCCGGATCATCAAGGCGTTGCCGCAGACGGTGAACGTACGTTTGAACCGCACGAAGACCCGCCTGTTCGTCGAGGTCGGGCCAAAGAAGCTCCGCCAGTTCGACCGCTGAACTCGGCTCCGGTCGCCGCGCGATCGCCATTGCGAGCGCGGTTTCCCGCTCGGAAAGTTGTAGTGGCTTGCCGTCGCGCATTACGGCACACGCAGCAACACGGACCGTCAGCGGATGCCGCGCGCCCTCACGCGTCCTCGTCAAACGCGAAACGAACGGTGTCAGCATGCCGGCATCCTTCTCGCCTAAAACGATCGCGTGAACCGCTCGATGCAATGCCGTAGACTCGACGCATTCGCTCGACTCGACCGCACGCGCGAGATGATCCAAGCGCTGTAAAGAATCGCAAAACGCGCGGGCAAGCCCCGTTAGGGTGGCGATGAACGGCTCGTGGGCGAGAACCGCGGCTGCGTCTGCGCGTTCGGCGCACTGTCGCGCTGCTGCTGCATCGTTTGCATTACACGCTTGTGCTAAGAACGCGAACGCCAGATGTCGCGGCGATTCCATTCCCAGCGGTTCATCGAATCGCCCTGCAAGGCTCGCCACCAGATGTTTAAGCGCCGGCGCATCATCGCGTTCGACCCGCGTTTCCAGATCACCGATCGTGCTTAGAAGCGCCCCGGTATCGGAATACAACCATGCACCGACCGCTGCTTCGCATGCGGACCACAGCGCCATTCTCGATTGCACGGCATCGAAAACCCCCGTTGCATGGCGAAGTAAGGTCGCGTCTTCGTGCGCGTGTCCCGTCACGCGCTCGACGTAACAGGCCCGTATTGTGATTTGCATTCCGGCGAATTCATCGAACGGAACAAAGAGCTCGTTTGATGCTCGCAGCTGCTCGCGACAAGCTGACGTCTTTCCGTCCCGGCCGTATGCCTGGGCTTGAACGAGATGCGCGAACGCGCGTACGGCTGCGGGCAACGGGCCGGCCGTATTAATGAACGCAGGTTCGGCAAGCTGTTCGCCCGACTCCAGCCGCATCCATGAAATCACGGTGCGGATCAGCACCTCGTTTGGCGTTGAGATTTGGCCGTGCGCGCCTTCAATAACGAGAAAGCCTTCACGAACGCTGTTGCGGTTGCCGTCCTCGAACAGTCGCGCCATGCACCGCTTGAGCCAAACGTTCGGCCGGGATAGAACTTGATGAAATTCCAGCGAGCGGCAGAAGTCCGCGTAGCGATCCGTGCGCAACGCTGCAGGCGCATAGTTCTCAGAGTAGATCGCCTCCAGCTCGTCGGCGGCCGCCTGCGCCATGCCCGCTGCCGAATACAGAGTTGCCGCACGCCGACGATCGTTGCGCGCTTTCCACGCGTCGGCACACCGCACCAGCATTTGCGTCCGCACCGCGCCAAAGCGTTGCAGAAGCATGTGGGCGATCAATGGATGCACGGTATACGAGCCGTTTGCATGGCGCCTTATCAATGCCGAACTTGTGGCCATTTCTTGAAGTCGCAGCCCGTCGGAGGCGTCACCCGTTGCGAGCGCGACGTCTTCATCCGTCGCGTCCGGTATTGCTGCGCAAGCGGTAAGCGCGCTGCGGCTGCGTTCGGGGATGCCGGCGATTGCCTGATCCGCCAGATAATAGTGCAGTTCGTCGTACGCAACGCCGTCTAAGCGTTCGAGAATATCGGACAAGCGGCGAACGTTCTCCAGACGAATGCGAAGTGAATCGTACGCGAGCTCCGCGGGCGCTGCGAGTTTTTCAAGAGCCGACCGTTCGACCGGATCGATTTTCGTACCATTTGCGTGCGCGCCGTAAAGCGCGATTGCCGCCAGCGATCCGCGACTAAATATCGGTATGGCTTCCTCTGCGTTATTCGTTTTGGCGGCTACGTAGGTCTGCGGGAAAGCCGTTTCGTCCAAGGAGAGAGCGCCGTGCTTGGCCTGTAAATGCAAAACCAACGGATCGTCGCTCGCGAAACACGCGTTATCCGAGTCGGACCATCCGACGGCAGTCGATCGTTCGAAGAGCCCATCATCGCGACGATGAAAAACGGCGCCGGCCGTGAGATCGAGCGCATTGACCGGCTCGGTCGTAAGTAATGTCTCGAGAGCTCGCGTTGATTCGGCGGCCGGTAAGGCCGCGCCAAGCCGGGACAAATATTCCTGCGCTATATAAACACGTTTAAAAAACCAGCGATTGATAGCCGACTCGATGCGTTTGTACGACTGCTGGAGTGAGACGCCGATGACGATCGCCGCGACTAGCTGGAGAAACGCCGCAACTCGCGTTTGCTGCAGCAATCGCTCCGTAAGCCAGTAACTCGATGCGAGCAGCACGACGAGGATCGTCGTCATTGCGCCGTAGACGACTGCGCGGTTGACGACAAAACGTATATCGATGACGCGGTGCCTGAGAATTCCGTAGGCGAGGGCGAGCGGCGCGAAAGTGGAAAATGATTGCGTCCAGATGCAGAACCAGAGTGTATCCCCTTCCAGCATGCCCAAAGCAGCAAGGGCCTCGCGAAAAAGTAGCACGGAGTACGTGATAAGCAATCCTGCGATGACGAAACTGTAGCGGTGTTTGTCTTGCGTCGAGGAGTGGCGGTACGTGCCGGTCAGCGATGCAACTGCGATGACTTCGAAGAGCAGCGAGATAGCCACACCGAAGTACGGCCAGCCCAAGATCGGGCCTACATCAATGCTGTACGACCACAAAAACCATCCTTGGTAAAGATAAGCGAGGTAAAATACGAATAGCACGGGCAAGACGCGTTCTAAGCGGGCGCGCCATCCCGCGGCGCGCATCTTGGGGAATCTCAGCGCGAAGTAGACGAACGCGATGTAGCCCGAGGTCATTAAAGTGAGTCTGAAGATGTTCAGAACAAAGCCCCACGGCATTTGCAAGCTGCTCAGCACGTCAACGGCGTTGAAATATTTCGCCGTCGGATTGCCCACGCAAAATAAAAAGAAAAGCCAAGTCAGTGGATTTGGGCGAAGGAGCACAAGGAGCGTGCCCACGACGATTAGCGTAAAAAACGACAGCATGCCCACGACGTACTCGACGATATCTTCCGCGCTCCACGGCGCCGGGTTCGTTCGATTTACCGCGTGCACAGATATGGTGCGCGGCGCGCCTTGCCGGATGACGGTAAACGCATACGTTTGACCGCGCGCCGGCTTGTTGGGGTCTACAAAGCGTTGCCGTTCAAAAAACGGCATCGCGGGATCCAAGCGGTCTCCCACCTTCAGGCCCGCTTTCGCCGCCGGCGATCCTTTGGCGACCGCATTCACGATGCCGCCGTCAAACGAAATACCGGTGTCTTCGTACGGGACCCACAAATAGACGAACGTTGATAACGCGACGGCGACGGAGAACCCGGCCAGCAAGAAGACGGAAACAATGCGCAACGTTTTGCGTTTGCGCGAATTCCGAACGACGAGGCCCTGGGACTCCATAGGCGGCCTCCTAAGCACACCGTAGAGCTTTTGGAGCGCCGCTACAATAGCGACGCCCCATTGCGCCACAGTGCGTATGTTAGAGTTTCGGCCCCCACGCGGGGAAGAGGCCGGATCCGATGGATCCGGCGCGATGCAAAAGGTGCGGTCCGCGCTCATCCGGCTCGGCGAGCCGCTCAAGTTGAAGATTTTTACGATTGGTCTTTACGTTCATGACGTCTCCTTGCCGCCGAGCCGGTGACTGCGCGGCTAGAACTCGACGCTGTACAGGTAGCTACCGCCAACAGCGGCGCAGTTGCGAACTTCCGGAGTGAAACTGGTCAGGCGTGCCGAGAGCAGCGCCGCGCGATCCAGATATGCGTTTCCGCTCGTGCCGAAAACCGATTCGGACACAAGCTTGCCTGCTGAAGAGAGGCGGATCATCACAGTTGACGTCCCAGTTATGCCTTGCTCCGCGGCGATGGTTGGCATTTCAAAGAACGCGGTGCCGTCAACGGCGGGGTTACGGTCCGAAACGCGGCAGTTTTCTACGACAATCGTTGCGGCGGTCTGAATTTGAGCTTTCAGAGGCTGCAGCGTGATCGTGTATGCGTCCGCCGGAGCCGCGAGAATCGCCGATAGTGCTATTCCGGCGGCAGCGCTAACGCTTTTTATCGAGGGTTTCATATAGTCTCGCTTTCAACGGTGAACAGCACCGTCACGAAAGCGTACGCAGATGCACTGTCAGGCCGCTTGACGGACGAGTTGATCGCTTCATTGACGTTGGACGAGTGCGAGGGCCCGACCGTTCGGCCCACGCGCACACCAGGTACCCTTCAGCTGTACGGTCGTACGGGTGAAATCCGGACGAAAAATTGCGGAACTCGTACGTGGAAGTGCTGTCAAATCGCTTGATGCCGGCGGCGGCTGGGAACGCCCGACGGTAGAGGCGAATGCGCCTACCTTAATATGATCGCGCTTACACGCCTCAACGGCCAGCCCATTATGGTGAACGCCGATCTCATCGAGTCGGTGGAAACGACGCCGGACACCGTCATCACGCTCGTGAGCGGCAATAAGCTGATCGTCCGCGACTCGATGGAGACGATTCAGCAGCGCATCATCGAGTTTAAACGAAAAATTTACGGCCCCGGCCCCGTGTCATCCTGAGGTATCGAAGGACCCTGAGGTATCGAAGGGTGTGTCTCCCCTCGACAGCGTCGGGCGCTTTACTCATGATAGCCGGGTAAGCGCCGATACTTTATCAGCATGGATTTCGCGACGCTCTTGGGCCTCCTTATTGCCTTTGGGGCCATTTTCATTGCCGGCTGGGTCGGCGGCACGGATGCTCACGTCATCTTTGGACGGTGGGAAGCCCTCGTACTGATTATCGGCGGCACGATCGGCGCTACCATGACGTCGTTTCCGCTGCGTACCTTTATCAAAGGCTTCTTCGGCGGCATGCGCACGGTGTTCACGGAGCCGGTCTATCATGAACGTGACGTCATCACGACGCTCGTTTCGTTTGCTGAAAAGGCACGCCGCGAAGGATTGCTTGCGCTCGAGAATGAGGCTGCTGCACTCGAAGACGAGTTTATGCGCAAGGGCATCCAGCTGGTCATCGACGGCCGCGACACCGACGTCATTCGAAAAGTTCTGGAAACCGAAGTCAGTTTCGTTCAGGAAACCGGCACGAAAGCCGAAGCGGTCTTCACCAATCTAGGCGGCTATTCGCCGACGCTGGGCATTATCGGCACGGTCCTTGGCCTCATCGGCATGCTGCGCGGCCTGAGCAGCATGGGCGGCAGTTCGAACATTGCCGGCAGCATCGGTATCTCAACCGCTCAGGCATTCGTCGCAACCTTCTTCGGCATCATGTTTGCGAATTTGCTGTGGCTGCCGATGGCGACCAAGATCAAAGAGCGTTACGGACAGCTGCTCCTCGTGCGCGAAATTATGATCGAAGGAATCCTCTCGATCCAAGCCGGCGATAATCCCCGCCTGCTTGAAGAGCGGCTGCACGCATTTCTCGATCCCCAAGAGCGCGAAACTGAAATCGAAGAAGGCGGCGCCGTCGCCGAACAGCCGAGCCTGGCGACGTAACGGGCCTCGTGAGTCAGCCCATCAAGACCGCCGCGCGCGCGGCCGAGAGCAAGTTCCGCAAGAAAGCTGAAGAGACCAAGGTCGAGACGGCCGGCATGATGCGCTGGCTGTTGACCTATGCGGACATGATCACGCTCATGCTCGCGCTCTTCATTATTCTGTTCGCGATGTCGACGATCAGCCGCGTGAAATTCCAAGAATTTGCAAAAGACGTCTCGGGTGGATTCGACAATCAGTGGTCGACCAACGCGCCGCCCAACGGCGGCGCAGACGCGAAGCTCAAGTACAGCGCGCCGTCCAGCGTGCCGGCGATTCAGCGTGAGCTGGAGGCGTACGTAGCGCAAAATCATTTGCAAAGCCGCATGCAAGTGCATATGGACCACCGCGGCTTAGTCATTACTTTACTTTCCGACAAATCGTACTACGACAGCGGCAGCGCCATGCTGCGGGACGACACTAAGAAAATTCTCGACAACGTCGATGTATTCTTAAGGAAGAACGACAACCTGATTCGGGTTGAGGGCAACACGGATAACGTTCCGATCGCGACGGCAGCGTATCCGACGAACTGGGAACTCTCAACCGCGCGAGCCGTGAACGTCGTACGGTACTTGGTGGAACAGGACCACCTGGACCCGCAACGGATCTCGGCAGCGGGATATGGACAGTATCATCCACGGACGGATAACCGCACGCCGGAGGCACGGCAAGCCAATCGCCGCGTCGACATCGTGCTGCTCAATGCGAATCTTTCTCGCGCTGAAAAGGGGCAGTAGTCCGACCGTATGTCCAGTCTCTCGCAAGAAGAAATTGACGCACTTATAAATCAACTTGCCACCGAGCCGACGGCAAAAGAAGCCGCGCTCGAGAACAAGAAGATTAAGCCGTTCGATTTTCGCTTCAATAAACGTCTCGACAAGTTCTCGAACAACCAGCTGCAAACGATGCGGACGTTGCACGAGAACTTCACGCGCCTGCTCAACAACTCGCTGTCCGTTTACCTGCGCACGCGCGTCGAAGCCAACATCGTTTCGATCGAGCAAATCAGCTACGGCGATTTCATCGCCAGCATCGGCATCCCGTCGATCTTGTCGATTTTCTCGATGGACCCGCTGCCCGGAAGCGGCATCGTGCAAGTCGACCTGAATCTGGTTTTCTCGATTATCGACCGCCTTCTCGGCGGTCCGGGCTGGTTTCCACAGAAACTTCGCGACCTTACGGACATCGAACGCACGCTCATGCAGCGGTTCATGGCCCGCATGCTCAACAGTTATCGCGAATCGTGGAACTATCTGCTGACGCTCTCGCTGAAGATCGAAGCGCTGGATTCAAATCCGCAGTTCATTCCGCGCATCATCCCGCTGGATCAAATCATCGCCTACGTTTCGATGGAACTGAAGGTCGGCGACATGTCCGGTGTTATGAACTTCTGCCTGCCGTATCTGGTGATGCAGTCTATCGGCACGCAGCTGAACGATTTTCAGTGGTCGCCGAGTGTGGTCGCGGGCCGCGGCATGACCCAGGAAGACATCCAGCAGCTTGCGCGCAACGTGGAAAAGGCCCACGTCGATTTGGAAGTGGAGCTCGGAAAGACGACGCTCTCGCTGCGCGATCTGGTCGCGCTTGCGCCGGGCGACCTCATCCTGTTCGACAAACCGACGGATGCGCCGCTGCTCGCACGGATCAACGAACGCGAAAAATTCAACGTGTACCCGGGCGTTCATAAAGATCGCATCGTGGTGCAGGTTACGGACGTCATTCAAAACGGGGATCGGTAAGGCACATGTCCGACATTCAACACCTTTCTGACGCTATGCTCGGCGCTGCGAGCACCGTGCTCGGACGCTTGGTCGAAATGCCGGTGGCCGCGTCCGGCGCATCGCGCCGCGACCACGAAGGCTCTATCAAGATCGACGCCGATACGCTGGTTACCGCTGCGAAGATTCCGTCGCTCGGTATTACCGTAGTCGTTCGCTTCGCGAACGCGGATATTGCGAGCATCGTCAATTTGATGCTGGGCGGCGGCGATGCGGCGGAGATGGGCGCAATGCAGCTGTCGATCGTCTCCGAAACCGTTTCGCAAATCGCCGCGGCAATGGCCGAAGAACTGGCGAAGGGCGTTGGAGCCGCAGGGGCCGGCATACGCGCAGATCTCTGCAACGATGCGACAAACCTTCCGCCGCCGCCTTTTGCTTCGTACGAGGGCGTCATTCAAATTGGAAGCGAGGTTTCCGCGAGCATCGCGATCGACTTCGACGGCATCGCGGTCGCAAAACTTTCGGGCGAAGAAGAAGCCGCGGCCCCCAAAGAGCAAACGAAGCACACTGAAAATGTCGTGGTGAGCACCGTCGAGGCAAAGCAAGCTCACCCCGTTTCCTTCGGGGCAATGACCCCGACCGCAGCTCGCGGTGCGCATAGCGGCAATAACCTCGATCTCGTGCACGACGTACCGCTGCAGATCAGCGCCGTACTCGGCAAGACCGCTCTCACGCTGCGCGACGTGGTCACGCTGCAATCCGGCAGCGTATTCGAGCTCGACAAACTTTCGAGCGATCCCATCGATCTGTACGTAAACAATATTCTCATCGCGCGCGGTGAGGTTGTCGTCGTGGACGATAAGTTTGCGGTCAAGATCAGCGAACTCAATCCGAGCCTAGACTAGCGAACAAGCGATGCCCTTCGTAGGCCAATACATTCTCGCGCTGCTCGTCGTAGCGCTGATGCTGTTCGGGCTGTACACGGTCGTGCGCGCGCTCGGCCGCGGCCGCCTCGTAACCTCCGCCGATAAACGCCTCGTGACGGTCGTCGAGTCGACGCCGCTCGCACAGAATACCACGCTGCACGTCATCAAGGTCGCGGACCGTTACTATCTCGTCGGCGGTGGAAACGGCAACGTTTCAACGCTGGCGGAAGTGCCTGCCGGACACGTCGAGCCGTGGATGAGCGACCAGCGCAACCTCTTTGCCGCGCAGACGCAATCGCTGACCGGCTTTCTCAAGCAGATTCGCAAGCCTCAACAATAATGCGTTCGTTTTTTGTACGTTTGTGGGCGCGTCACCGGACGTTCCTGATTTTTAGCGCCGCCTCAATCTTCGCGCTGTGGCTCGTCCCGGCGATCGCGTCCGCAGCCACCGCACCCTCGGGGACGACGGTTCCGATTCCGCAGATCAGCTTCGGCGTCGGGCAAGCGAAGAATCCACACGACGTAGCGACATCGCTGCAGATTTTGCTGCTCCTCACCGTGCTGTCCCTTGCGCCGACGCTCCTGGTGCTGGTCACCTCGTTCACGCGCGTCATCGTGGTACTTTCATTCGTGCGCACCGCGCTCGGAACGCAGCAGGTTCCGCCGAATCAGGTACTCGTCGGCCTGGCGCTGTTTCTGACGTTTTTCATCATGGCCCCGGTCGTAAAGGACGTGAATCAGAACGCGTTGCAGCCGTATTTGAAGAATCAAATCTCGCAGCCGGTCGCCCTGGACCGCGCAGCCCAGCCGCTGCGCAAGTTCATGTTCAAGCAAACGCGCGAAAAAGATCTGCAGCTGTTCTTCAATCTGTCGAACCAGCCGCGTCCGGCAACGCAAAACGACGTACCGACCTACGTGCTGATACCCGCGTTCGTCATCTCCGAACTCAAAACCGCGTTCGAGATTGGTTTTGCGATTTACGTCCCGTTCATCGTCATCGACATGGTCGTCGCGAGCATTTTGCTCTCGATGGGCATGATGATGATCCCGCCCGTCATCATCTCGCTCCCGTTCAAGATTCTGATTTTCTTGCTCGTCGATGGATGGAACCTCACGGTTAACGCCATCTTCCAGTCGTACAGGTAACGCATGGGCTTCGGTGACGCCATAGCCCTCGGGCGCGATGCGATGTTCGTCTGCTTCATGGTGGCAGCGCCGGTGCTTCTCATCTCAATGGTCGTGGGTCTGATTATTTCGGTCATCCAGGCGGTCACACAGATCCAAGAGCCGACGCTGACCTTCATTCCGAAGATCATTGCTTCGGCGCTGGCGATTCTGTTTTTTGGCCCGTTCATGCTCGCACTGCTGACGGACTTTACCTCGCGCGTCTTCATGCACGTGAAAGACTTCATCCGGTGACGTCAATGGTTGTCATCGTGATGGTTCGGTACCTCACCACAGGGCTTCGTCGAACAACCGCGAGCCCGTCGAGGGGCTAATATGGTTGATCTTTTCAACCTGACCCAAGGCCAGTTCGAAACCTTCCTGCTCATCGTCGTGCGGGTCTCGACGATGCTTTTCGTGTTCCCGATCTTTTCCGCGAACCAAATCCCGGTGCTTGTGCGCATCGGTCTATCGTTTCTGATCTCATTTGCGCTGTATCACGCTGCGCCCTCGCTGGCCCCGCTTCCCGATCTCGGTGCGCTGGTCGCCGCGGTGGTAAGTCAGGTCGTGCTCGGCCTCATTGTCGGCTTCGTCGCGTACCTGGTCTTCATGGGGATTCAGTTCGCGGGCGAAATCATCGACATTCAGATCGGCTTTGCGGTGGCGAACATCATCAATCCAACGACGCAGCAGCAAGTCACGGTCATCGGCGAATTGCAGCTCACGCTGGCGACGCTGATTTTTCTTGCCAGCGATTCGCATTTGCTCATGCTGCAGGGCATCGGCGGATCGCTGCATCTCGTGCCGCTGCCGTACATCAACCTCGATCCAAGCGTGGCGACCAGCGTCATAACGTTCTTGGAGCAGGCGTTTCTTATCGTATTAAAGATTGCAGCGCCACCCGCAGTGGCGCTGTTTCTCGTGAATTTGTGCTTGGGGCTTATGGCGCGCGTCGCGCCGCAGATGAACGTCTTCGTCGTCGGCTTACCGCTGCAGGTCGGCGTCGGCCTGCTCGTCATGGCCGCGAGCGTCCCGCTTCTGGGCTACGTCGCTCCCCAGCTGTTCTCGGATACCGCGCACCAGATGGACGCCGTCATGCGCGGCATGGCTAGTCGTTAGAAATAACTAAACTGGCCGATCTGGTTCGCAGCCGTCTCCGTAAAATACATCCTTGCATCCGGTCCGAGGGTCACCGACGTCGGATTTGAATTCGCAGTCTTAATCGGGTACTCGGTGAAGCTCAGCGTATTCACCGTGAAGACGCCGATCGAATTATTCGTGGGATCGGTGATGACGAAGTTTCCGAAGATATCCAGTGCAAGCCCCGTCGCGCTTTTTGCGCCGGTGAGCGTGTATTCGTTCATTACGCCTTGCGTGGAGATGCGTCCCAATTTGGGTCCCGCGGCATTGTTTTCTGTAAACCACATGGCGCCGTCCGGGCCTTGAACGATCTGTACCGGATGCGCGCCCGGGGAAAGCGTGAATTCGTGATCGACGGTATTCGTGCTCGCGTTGAAGTGGCCGATCTTGTCGACGCCGTTCTCGCAGAACCACATGTTATTGTCGGGTCCGAGCGCGATCCCCAGCGGATTGGCGTTGGGGGTTAGCGTAGCAAACGGGCCCGTGAACGTGCCGAGCGTCGTCACCTCGCCGATGGCGCTGTTCGCGGTATCGGTGAAGTACATTGTGTTGCTTGCAGTCCCGACCGCCATGAATGCGGGCGCAGCATTGGCCCACGGCACGGTGTGTTCGTTTGTGGGCGCGGTTGCCGTAAAGGACGTGATTTGCGCGATTTTATGAACGCCAGGCTCCGTAAACCAGATCAAATTGTCCGGTCCGACGATGATGTCTGCCGGGTGGGCGGCGGCGGTTTTCGTGCTGATTTCCTTTAAAGAGCCGTTCGTCGTGAGCTGCCCGATTTTGCTTGCGGCCTGCTCCGTGAAGTAAAGGAAGCCGTCCTTGCCGGTGACGATTGCGGCAGGGGAAGAGTTCGCGGTCGTGACTTTGTACTCGAAGCTGACGTTCGGCGTAACCGGCGGGGCCGTGGGCAGCGGACCGCTGCCGATGACTTGACCGTTTCCGCACCCCGCGAGCGCCAAGGCGAAAAGAATACTGATGGCCCCTAGGCCGGCTGAACCGCGCAAGCTTTTCTCCTTTTAAATGCAACCGCACTTCGCGCGGTGTATGGCGCTCCTGCACGCCCCCGGCCAAACTATCGCGGCCGGACCCCTTGAAATGCGTAGCGCCCGCGAGGGCGCCAAACCACCCGCCTATTCGGCGGCACGGCCCCATGTCATCCTCAACGAACCGGTTAAGACTCGCCCCCCGACTGTTGTGGATAACCCGTGCGGCCGATGATACGTCTAGACGCCTGACTAGGCGTGGCGTATGGCTAAACCTGAGCAGACAGAAAAGGCCACTCCAAAGCGCCGGGAAGAGGCGCGCCGGCGTGGCCAAGTTGCAAAGAGTCCCGATCTTGCCGGTGCAGTGGTTTTCCTTACCGGCGTTTTTGTGTTGCATGCGTTTGCACCGGTTACGCTGCACTCGATCGGAACCACGATGCAAGCGGTGCTCGCCCGTCTTCACGAGCATCAGGACTTTACCATTGCGTCGGTGTGGATGCTTTTCGGGCGCGCCTTCGCATCGGCGGGCTTGCTCCTGGGCACGTTGTTCGGCGTAGCGGCGGTCGCGGGTGTCGGTGTGAATCTGCTGCAGACGGGCGGCATATTTTCGTTCACACCGCTTACGCCCAGCTTCAGCAAAATCAATCCGTTCACGGGCGTGCAGCGGCTTTTTTCAAAACAGGTTCTGGTCAATCTCGGCAAGCAGCTGCTCAAACTGGGTGCGGTCGCGATCATCGTGTACGTCTCGATTGCGGGCAGTTTGTCGACGCTGCTTTCGACCGGGCAGATGCCGCCCGCGCAGCAAATCGCTTTTATCGGCGATTTGATGTACTCGATCGGCTGGAAATTCGGGTTACTTCTCGTGCTGGTCGGCGTGTTGGACTACGCTTACGAGCGTTGGCAATACGAAGACAGCCTGAAGATGAGCAAACAAGAAGTGCGTGACGAGTACCGCCAGTCCGAAGGTAATCCGGAGATCAAAGCGGCGCTCAAACGGCGCCAGCGGGAGTTCGCGCGCCGCCGGATGATGGCCGCGGTTCCGAAGGCGACGGTCGTGGTTACAAACCCGACGCACTTTGCCGTCGCACTGGAGTGGGACGAGATCAAAATGGAAGCGCCCGTGGTTACCGCCAAAGGCGCAGATTTGCTCGCGAAACGGATTCGCGAGATCGCAATCGAACACGGCGTTCCGATTATGGAGAATCCGCCGCTCGCGCGCACGCTGTACGCGAAGGTTGAATTGGATCAGGCAATTCCGCCAAACATGTACGCAGCGGTCGCGCAGGTCATCGCCTTCGTGTTCAAACTCAAACGGAAGACGATCGCTTAATGGCAGCGGTACCTCAAGCGCAAGGAACGATTGCAGCGCGCATCGGCGCCTCCGCCCCAATCTGGGTTGCGGGCGCGTCCGTCATGCTCGTGCTGCTGCTCATCGTACCGATGCCGCCGGTGATTCTCGATTTTCTGCTCACGCTGAACATCATGGTGGCGCTGCTGATCATCGGCGTCTCGCTTTATGCGGAAAACGCGCTGGCGTTCAGCGTCTTCCCGACGCTGCTGCTCATCGTCACGCTTTTCCGGCTGTCGCTAAACATTACGGCGACGCGCGCGATCCTCTCGCACGGATATGCCGGCGAGGTCATCAATTTCTTCGGGCAAGTCGTAATCGGCGGGAATTACGCGGTCGGTTTCGTCATCTTCCTTATTCTCATCATCATTCAATTCGTCGTCATCACGAACGGCGCCGGACGCGTTGCCGAAGTTGCGGCTCGCTTCACACTGGACGCCATGCCCGGCAAACAGCTTGCCATCGACGCCGATTTGAACGCCGGGCTCATCACCGAAGCCGAAGCCAGGCAGCGCCGGAAGGACATTCAGCGCGCCGCAGACTTTTACGGCGCGATGGACGGCGCCAGCAAGTTCGTGCGCGGCGATGCGATTGCGGCGCTCATCATCGTTGCGATCAATACCGTCGGCGGGTTTATCGTCGGCGTCGCGCAGCAGCATATGAATCTGCTGCAGTCGCTTCAGCACTTCACGCTGCTCACGGTCGGTGAAGGCATCGTCACGCAGATTCCGGCGCTGCTTATCTCAACGGCAACGGGTATCGTCGTTACGCGCGCGGCGAGCGAAGGCGACTTCGGCCGCGACCTGACCAAACAACTCAGCGGTCAGCCCACGGCTATGCTCATTACCGCGATTATGATGGCGCTCTTCGGCCTCGCGGGACTGGTGCGCTGGTTCATGCTGCCCCTCGCAGCGCTGCTGTTCATCTATTACTTCCGGACACGCAAGAACGTGGCGGAGCGGGGCGCACAGCTTGCAACCACTGCGCAAGCCGCAATCGCCGGCCAGCCGGGCACCGCATCGCAAACACCCAAGGGTGCCGAGTCGGTCATTCCGCTGCTCTCGTACGATCCGATGGAACTGGAAATTGGTTTCGGCCTCATTCCGCTCGTCGACACGACGCAAGGCGGCGATCTGCTCGAGCGGATCACGCTGATCCGCCGTCACGCCGCGCGCGATCTCGGCATCGTCGTTCCGCCGATTCGCGTACGCGACAATCTCCAGCTCAAGCCGAGCACGTACGTGGTGAAGATCTACGGCCTCGAAGTCGCAAGCGCCGAAGTAATGGTCAGCCGTTTGCTCGCGATGAATCCCGGCACGGCGATGCAGCCTATCGACGGCATTCCCACGACGGAACCGGCGTTCAATCTTCCGGCGCTTTGGATTCCGGACTCCGGAAAAGCCGAAGCGGAAATGTCCGGGTACACCGTCATCGACCCGACGAGCGTGATCGCTACGCACCTTACCGAGCTCATCAAGTCGCACGCGCCCGATCTGCTGGGACGCCAAGAAACATCGGCGCTCCTCGACAACGTCAAGACGCACTATCCCGTCGTCGTCGAAGAGCTCGTGCCGAATCTGCTTACGGTGGGCGAGGTGCAGCGCGTGCTGCAGAATTTGCTGCGCGAGCGCATCCCGATTCGCAATTTGCTGCTCATTTTGGAAAGCCTGGCCGACGCCGCACGCGTCAGTAAAGACGTGGAATTCCTCACCGAGCGCGTGCGTTCGGCGATGGCGCGGCACATCTGCGCGGAATACGCGGAGGACGGGCTGCTCTCGGTCATCACGGTCGATCCGCGTTTGGAGTCGCTGCTCGGTGAGGCGGTACGCCGAGGCGAAGACGCCTACGCGCTCCTCGATCCGAATACGGTCGCGAAGATTTACAACTCGCTCAGCAAACAAATGCAGGCGGCGCAGTCCTCGGGTCTGCATCCCATCGTTTTATGTTCGCCGCCGGTCCGTCTCGCGCTTAAGCGTCTCACGGAACGGGCGGCGCCGCAGCTCGTCGTGCTCTCCTATTCGGAGATCGCGCCCGGCATGCGCGTCGAATCTATCGGCCAAATTTCAACGACCGAGGAATCGGCCGAGGCTATGGAGAGTGCCCGTTAGATGATCTTCAAATCGCTCTTTGCCCGGAGCGCAAAAAAAGCAATCCCTGAGGACCGGCTGCCGGTGCTGCATTCTTTCGTCGACGTGAGCGTTACCGGGCGTCCGATGCGGTCCGTGTCGGTGGAAGAAGTGACCGCGAAGGTCATCGCGGTCGGCGACATCATCGGACGGGCGGGTGAGCGCGCCGCATTCGTCTACCAAAATCCGAGCGGCAGATTCCGTTTCGGCGCGACGATCGTCGAGGTCAAAGACGGCATGACCTACCTGGAAACGCCGGCCAAAGTCGAATCGCTTGGAGGTGGCGGTGCGCAAAAGCGCTCCAGCGTGCGCCTCGACACGCTGGTTTCCGGCATGTGGCGCATGGCCCCGGGCGGCATGGGCGTCGGAGAATTCATGAAGGGCAGCATTCGCGATATCAGCCGCGGCGGATGCGCGATCATCATCGACCGGCAATGCAAGACCGGCCAATGCCTGGAGCTGAAACTGGCGCTCAGCAGCGACGCGCCCCCGTTAACCGTCCTCGGCGAGATCGTCCGTTGCGAGCAGGTGCCCACGTCCGGGAAGTTCTCCCACGGCCTGCGTTTTCAGGGCCTTACGCCCGACGAAGACCGCGCAATCCTGGAGTTCATCCACCGCAAACAAGCCGAACTGCGCAGCCGAGGACTCGCGTAAAAGTCGACGCAACTTCCTAAGAAAATCGGCCGTTTCGGCCGATTCTTGGTAAGAATGTCCCGGCTCTTTCGTGGACTTTAACTGTTTTTTTGGGAGCGCCTAATGAGTAAGCGTGTCCTCATCGTTGACGACGCCGTCGTCATGCGGATGATGATTAAAGGGATTTTGAGTAAGAATGGATTCGACGTCGTCGGCGAGGCACAAAACGGCGCTGAGGCGGTCGAAAAGTATAAAAGCCTCAATCCGGATCTCGTGACCATGGACATGGTCATGCCGGAGATGGACGGCATCACGGCCGTGCGCCAGATCGTGGGACACGATCCGAACGCAAAGATCATCATGTGCACGTCGATGGGACAGCAAGCGCTGGTCGTCGAGGCAATTCAAGCCGGTGCCAAATCGTTCATCACCAAACCGTTCCAGCCGCCGAAGATTCTCGAAACGATCAACAAGGTGTTATCGTGAGCACGCAAAGCCTCAAGCTCAACGAGCTGCAAAAAGACGCGCTCAAAGAAGTCGGCAACATCGGCGCAGGCCATGCTGCGACCGCGCTCTCGCAGCTGCTCAACACCAAGATCAACTTGAGCGAGCCGCGCATCGACGTCATTAAATTCCGCGATCTCGCCTCGCGCGTCGGCCATGAGAACCGCATGGTCGCGGCGCTCCACATGTACATCCGCGGTGAGGCGCCCGGTCAAATCGTCGTGCTGTTCGATCGCGAGCAATCCGTCGATTTCGTATCGACCTTCCTCAAGCGCGTGATTGGCGAAATCGAAGTCTTCGATTCGATCTCCGACTCGACGCTCAAAGAGATCGGCAACATCATCGCCGGTTCGTATCTCTCGGCGATCAACAATCTCACGGGCCAGAACGTGCTGCCGTCGGTGCCGACGCTGTCGTACGGCACGATCCAAGCCGCGTTCCGCACGCTGATGTCGATCCTGCCGGATCAAGACGTGTTCCTGATCGAAAGCGCGTTCCTCGACAAAGAAAAAGAAGTGGCCGGCCAATTCATTCTGATTCCCGAAACGGGCTCGCTCGCGCCGCTTCTGAGCGTTTTCGGCGTCGAGTAAACTCGCGTTCAGTGTGGCGAGCCTAGTCGAGGGGCGGCATGTCTGACGATCTCTTCGATAAATCCGAGTTCGTAGCGTACTTCCGCGACGAAGCCGAAGAGCTGCTGCAGCAAATCGACGCCGATTTGCTGCACCTCGAGGACTACGTCGCGTCCGGACACGCCGACAACGAGCTCGTAAACTCGCTGTTCCGCGCGCTGCACACCATCAAGGGCAGCTCCGGCATGCTGCAGTTTACAGACGTGCAGAATCTGGCGCATAAGCTCGAGAATCTGTGCGACCTGCTGCGCAAAGAACGCATGCCGCTCTCCGAGAGCTGCGTCGACGTCCTATTTGCCGGGCGCGATTTCCTGACCGATCTCGTACACGCGGCAATCGAAGGCAACGACGCTCCCTCGGGCTTGCTGGATTACACCGCACGGCTGGATTCGTTTGTCGCCGTGTACGAAGAAACGTCGAACGTCATCGAAGGCAACACGGGTTCGGACGTCTCGTACGAGCAAGCCGCCGCAGAAGCGAACGCGAGCGTAAGCGATGATGAGGTCGCCGCATTCGAAGCGGAAGTGGCGCGCCTGCTGCAAGAAGCGCAAGTCGTTCCCGCTCCTTCGCCGGTCGCGCCGGTGAGTACGCCGGCGGTCGATACGCCAACGAAGCCCGCCTCCGCCAAGAACGCAAAGGATGCCAAAGATAAACGGGTGACGGCGCATCAGACGATTCGCGTCGACATCGAGCGGCTTGATTTGCTGCTGAATCTCGTCGGCGAACTGGTCATCAATCGCACGCGCATCTCGGACATTGCAAGCACGCTCGAACGGGCTTTGAACGACAAGAGCCGCGCCACGGCACTGAACGGCCACGCCAAAGAACTCGGTCCGCTTGCCAAAGAACTCGCGGACAGCTCCGCGCTGCTCGCGCGCACCACGAACGAAATTCAAGAATCGATCATGAAGGTGCGCATGGTGCCGATCGGTCAGGTCTTCGATCGGTTCCCACGACTGGTGCGCGACGTCGCGAAGGCGCGCGGAAAAGAAGTACAGCTGCAGATTTCCGGCGCCGAAACGGATCTCGACAAGACGATCGTCGATGAAGTCGGCGAGCCGCTCATGCATCTGCTCCGGAATTGCGTGGATCACGGCATCGAATCGCCGGAAGAACGCGAACGGCGCGGGAAGCCCCGGCACGGCACGATCGCGCTCAACGCCTATCACGAAGGCAACCAGATCATCATCGAGGTCAGCGACGACGGCAACGGCATCGACCTCGAGCGCGTGCGCGCACGGGGCGTCAAGCAAGGCCTGATTTCGAGCGACGAGAAGCTCAGCGACCGCGAGATCATCGAACTGATCTTTACGCCCGGATTTTCAACGGCCGAAGTGATCAGCGACGTGAGCGGGCGCGGCGTCGGCATGGACGTGGTGAAAAAGAACATCACGCGCCTCAAGGGCGTGTTCGACGTGAACACGGTCCCGGGCTCGGGAACGACGTTCACCATCAAGCTGCCGCTCACGCTTGCAATTATTCAAGCGCTGCTCGTGCGCGTCGCCGAGGAACTGTATGCGATTCCGCTCGATTCCGTTATTGAATCGCAGCGCGTCGAGATGCAAGATGTGCGCACGGTGCACGGCAACGAGGTCATCACGCTTCGCGGCCAAGTCGTGCCGCTGGTGCGCATAGCCGATTTCTTCCAGCTGGGCGGCCAACGCGATCCGGAAAAGGTCATGATTGTGATCGTCGGTTTGCAGGGGCGCCAGGTCGGCCTCGTCGTCGACTCATTCCAGGGCGAACAGGAGATCGTGATCAAACCGCTCTCCGACGTCGTCGGGCGTATTCCCGGCATCTCGGGCGCTACGATTCTCGGTAACGGTTCCATCTCGCTCATCATCGACGTGCATTCGCTCGTGTCCGAAGCGTATGCCAGCGGCCGCGTTGCGCGCGCCGAATACTCGGGGGTCTAATGACAAACGCACAAGAGAAACAGCAGCTCTCGGGAGAGCTCGTCCAGGTCGTGTCTTTCCGTCTCGCATCGGAAGAATACGGCGTCGACATCTCGCAGGTCCAAGAGATCATCCGGATGGTCGAGATCACGCACGTTCCGCGAGCGCCGCATTTTATGGAAGGCGTCATCAACCTGCGCGGGCAGCTCATTCCAATCATCGATCTGCGCACGCGTTTCGGCATGCCGCGTGCCGAGCACACGAAGAGCACCCGCATCGTCGTTACGGAGATCGGGAACAAGCGCGTCGGTATCGTCGTCGACAGCGTCTCGGAAGTGCTCAACATTCCAATGGAGAACGTCGAAGATGCGCCCGACATGATTGCCGGCGTCGGGACGGAGTACATTCAAGGCGTCGGCAAGGTCAACGACCGGCTCATCATTCTGCTCGATCTGACCATGGTGATCACCGGCGAAGAGAAGAGCCAACTCGAGAGCATCGAACTTTCCGCTTAAACGCGCTGCAAGCGCGCGATGTGCTCGAACGTCTCGATTATAACCAAGCCGGCGAAAGACGTTCCAGCCGCGTGCCGCAACGCAACTTGACCGGTGTCCGTGCACCCAAATAACGCGGACGGCATGTTCGATCTGCACGATGGCTGTAGACGGCGGCGTGAGCCGCAATCTTACGGAATGTCGAGTTGGTACGTCGCAGATTCTTGACCTGAGGGTTTTCCATGAGCATTGTGAATCCAATTGTAAGAAACTGGCACAGTCGGTGCTCTCCGTCGCCATCGCCGGCTGCTGTCTTTATCAGGTTAACTATTTAATAAAGTAACCCGGCAGCGAGCGAGCGCTGCCTGTCTAGCCGCAGCACCGCATAATTCAGCGCATAAAGCGTTTTGAAAGTGCACTCAAACCTCCGGGCGACGAGAGATTCGTTGCCGTTTTCTTACGTCAAGCAGCCTGTGAGTGCACGAGCATACACTTTCGCCAGAGTTTAATTCTCGAAAGTGAGTACCTCATGAAAAACGTGATACGCAGCATCAGCTTGCTAGCCGGCTTGTCTCTCGGTGCGGGCTTCGCGGTTCCAGCCGACGCTTATAGCGTAAGCTTGCAGCCACTCAAACCTCAAGTGCAGACGTCAGGCCCCGTCGCGGTGGTCGGCGGTTGCCGCACGCCAAACCTCGATGCGGCCGTCGACGGAACGGCATTCTTCGAAATGCCGGCGATTGCGGAAGGACAAGGCATCAGCGGAACGACCGGTGTGAAAATAAGCCTGTCTTCGACGGGAGCGCTCGTCTCCGAATCGATTCTTGCATCGAGCGGAAATCCGAACTTAGATCGCGCGGCGATGCTTTCAGCTCGCCTCACTAAATTCGCTCCAGAGGTTCGTAACTGCGCCGCGGTCGGCGGTACATACCTCTACAACGTAGAGTTCTAACATCGTTATTCCTATTTGGGAATCGCGCAGTTCCAGACCGCAATCAAGACAGGGCAGCGCCCGCACTGCCCTGATCTGTGCTACTGTATCTTTAGGAGGCGACGCCTATGGGCCCGGCAGGCCAAGGCTGGAGCCGGACGCGCATGTATGCGCGGATCTTCTCCGTATTTGTACTCGCAGGATTCTCCGTTGCGCTCGCGTTCTCGACGCTGACGTTTTTCTTCGTACCATATGAAGATACCGGCGTCTCGCTGAACGGCGATGCGATCGATATGGTACCAGCCGGATCGCCGGCAGCGAAAGCCGGACTGCGCGTGGGTGACCATTTGGATCCCGCAACGCAGTTTTGGCAGCGTCAAACCATCGGGTCGTCTGGACAGCCCGCGAACGGACAAACGTATACCTTTAGAGTCCTGCGCAACGGAACGCTGCGCACCATCCAGGTGCATGCATTGAAGCGAACGACGGTGCCGCCCCCGACTCTGGAAAGCACTGTTGAGTACACGATTGGAATGGTTTCGTTTCTTTTGCTGATCGGCGTCGGCACGCTCCTCGTGCTCCTTCGCCCGACTCCGCTGACGTGGCTGTTCTTTTTGTTCTGTGTGGGCAATCCCACTTCCAAATACTTCGGCGCTGTTGATGTGCTCGGTAGTTTACAGATGCCGCTTGGATTCGTCCTCAACCTGATTCGATCGACGCTCTTGATCGTCGCTTATATTGCCTTCATCGATTTTGCACTGCGGTTTCCGAATACGCGCGCTGCGGGCTGGCGAGCTCGCGTGGAGCGCGCCTTGCCGCTCCTGTTTCTGGTTTACCTCGCCTACGACTACTACAACTGGTTTTGGCAGTACTACACCGTCAACCCAACGGCCGCGCAGTGGGGAACTTACTTCGGCACGGCAATAGCGCTCCTTTGCGAAGTAATTGCGATCGCTGCGCTTCTCCTAACATACCGCGGTGCATCCATACAAGAGAAACATCGCCTGGCGTGGGTCGTGACTGGTGTGCTGGTGACGTATTCGGTTATTGTGCTCCGAGAGATTCTCGGCACCTTGAACATGCTGACGGGCAATACGCTTTGGATCTGCATCGGTTCACAGACCCTTACGGCGTTCGCGCCGATTGCTCTGGCCTACGGGATACTCAAATATCGGGTGATCGATATCCGGTTCGTGGTCAATCGCGCCATGGTGTATGCGGTCGTGACGTCGATATTGGTCGGATTGCTCGCCTCTACGTATTGGCTCATAGGCAGGCTTCTTCAACAGACGCAACTGGCTGCGATGCTCCAACTCCTGGCGGCCATTGCCATCGGCATCTCGTTGCAGCGATCGTACAAGCACATCGAAGCCTTGGTGAACCGCTGGTTCTTCAAGTCGATCTACGATGCGCAAGAGCATCTCTCTCGCGTTGCTACTGCACTGGGCAGTATCGAATCGACTCAGGCGCTCGAAACAGTGTTGGCAAACGAGCCGGTCACGGCCATGTCTCTCACCGCCGGCGCGCTCTTTCGCCGCCGCGACGATGGACCGTACGAACGAGTCGCGGCCGTGGGCTGGAGCGAGAGTGATAACCATTCGCTCGCCGGTGACGACCCGCTGGTGTTGCATTTGAAGGCAAACGGCGCGGCGATGTCGTTGAGCAACTCGCGTTTTTCGCAAGCGTATCTCCTGTCAAAGACGAACGGGGCAGACGAAGCGGTACCGATATTTTCTCAAGGCGCATTGACGGCGATCGCTTTGTACGGCCCACACATAAACGGGACGAAAATCGACCCGCTGGAGCGTTCGGCGATTGCGAATCTCGCCATGCCGGCCGAACACGCATACGATTCGCTTCGCGTGCGATCGAAGAATGTTCGGCGGCTTTCCGATATTCTCGAACGTCTCGACGACGTCGCATACGACGAACTTCACTATTATCTAGCGGAACAAGCCCTTGCATCGATACCTGACTCCTCGCGCAAGGCTCTGATCGCATGTGCGGCGATACCGGACGCAACGCAGGCGGACGTAGGTTACGCTACCGGCGATCTGAGCGATGCGGAACGCCTTTCCGAGCTCGCTTCGACCTCCGCGCTCATACGCGTTCGAAGAGACGGGACGTATGCGGTTCACCCGCTGATGAGACACATATTGCTGCGCGACTTCGACAATACTCGCAGACTAATGCTCTCCCGCTGCGCCCAAGCGTGGAATGAAAATAAACGACATGGCCGTGCCGCCGCGTTGTATTGGGAAGCCGGGATTCGCAACGCCGCGGCCGAACAGCTCGAGGCGCATTACAGGTCCGGCGATATTCGCAGCATCATTCGAACCGACGAATTCGCCCCCATATGCGCATCGTTCGAAATCCACGAAGTGCTTCACCGCCCACACGCGTGGCTGAAGCGCAGCATTGCCCGCGTCTACGCAGACGACGCACGCGCATGCGCGCGCGAGGGGCAGCTGATTTTGGAAGGCTCGCGCGGACAAATCTCCCCCGCCGTCGAGGCTTTCATTCGTTCGTGGATTGCATGGATGCAGACGCTCGCCGGCGAGCCGGAACAATCGCTGAAGCTGAGCCGTTCTATGGGCTCGCCGCCGGCGGATGCGTATGCGTTCGCGCATCTGGTGCAAGGCGATGCGTTTGGGCGGTGCGGAAAAATTGCCGAATGCGAAGCCGAGTTAAAGGCGTCAAGCGATCTTTTCGTCCCCCTGGACGAGTTTGCCGCAATGCAGGCCGTCATACGCGCTACCTGCGTCGAACGCACCTGCGGACGTTCGCGCGAAGAACGCGCGCTGCTCGATCATGCTACGCAGCTATTCGGGGCCGTCGATTCTCGTTTGGTCGTATGGTCGATGGCGGAGAGCGTTATCGCAGCGTGGCTCGCCGGTGACTCGGCTGCTGTTCGGGCAACCGCTTCGGAGCTTCGGACGCGCATCGACAGCGACAAGGCCGCTAGGCTCAACCATTTTGTCGAGAGCATTCAAGGCGACCTGTGCGAACCTGCGGGAAGCGAATCACCTCGTTTTACCGCATACGCGTACTTGGTGCAGGCATGCAGTACCGAGGATGTTACGCAAGCCCGTGATTACGCGCGGCGGGCTCACGCAGCATCGACCCTGGCGCACGAGCCCTTTCTTTTGGTGCTTGCCTCCATCGCGCAAGCCAAACTCGAGCCGCCCGGCAACGGGTATCTCTCTCAAGCTATCGATGCGGCAGAGCGCATCGCATCGGCCCATCTTCAGCAAGCGGTTCGCACGATTGTCGCGGGCGGGGATGACGCGGGCATGCTCGCTGCATTTGTCGCGCGATTGGAAAAGACACGCGAAGGATCGCCTGCGCCCTTGGCCATCGATCTTGCCTCTTGCGCAGTTTCGCGCGGTACGGAACAGCTCCAACTCTCCGAACGCGAGCTCGAACTTGCGGTTGCGATTGCGCGCCGCCCGGAGCCGACCTCGGCCATCGAACTCGCAGAGATGCTCTGGCCCGATTTAGAGGAGAGCGCAGGCCTTCGCGCCGTGCAAACCTACGTCCATCGACTTCGTCAACGTTTGCAAGACCGCGACGTTATAGAACTCGTCGCGCAAGGATACCGGTATCGCGCCGATACGTGCATCGATCTCTGGCAGGTCGAGCGCTTTATCGGCTCGCTGCCGTCCGGCCCGCTCACCTCATTCGATGCACTCATCCTTGCACGGGTTGCAAAACAGCTCGACGTCTCCCGGCCAGGATTCACCGTCGGTTGGGAATGGTTTGCGCCCGTGCAGCGCCGCATGGCCGAAATCCTTCGCGATGCAGAATATCGGATGGCGAAAGAAGCGCTGCAAAATGGAATGCTCGACGATGCTTTGACATATGCCAAGAAGGTCATTTCTCGCGACGAGCTCGACGAGCAGGCGTGGGAAGTAGCGATTCGCGCTCGTCTAAGCGCCGCAGATAAAGCCGGAGCGCTGCGCGAATTCCGTCAGTATCGCGATATCCTGCAGCGCGAACTCCATGAGGAACCGTCCGCGGACATCTCTGCGCTGGTAACTTCGAGAACGTGAAATCCATCGCTGTTCTGACGTTCGTCGTTATATTAGTTGCGCAGGTGAGCGCGCACGCAGGTACGACGGGCAGTATCACCGGGAGGGTGACGGATGCAGAGAACTTCGCTCCGATCGCCAACGCCACGATAACGGCCGGTAGTCCATCGCAGAGCGTCGTGACGACGACGGACCAAACCGGTTATTTTACGTTCATCTCGCTTGCGCCTGATCGATATACGGTAACTGCCGCCAAAAGGGGCTACGACGGTGCGATCCAGCGTAACGTGAGAGTGCTGGCGGACAACACGCAAAGCATTGCGCTGGGAGTGAAGAAGCAGGTCACCGACATCGCACACGTCTACACGCGCAGCAGCATGGATCTCGTGCGCGCCGCAACCACCAGCGATGTGTATTCGGTCGACGCGGCGGCGGGACAAAGAGTTCAAGCCTTGGGCGGCGGCGGCGGGCTAAACAATGCCTATTCAGCCATCGCTTCACTACCTGGGGCGTTTGTGCCGCAGGGCCAACAGGGCTGGTACCAAGCGGTATACGTTCGCGGCGGTGATTTCAACGCCATCGGCTATGAATATGATGGAGTGCCGGTGAATCGGGCGTTCGATAATTACGACGGTGCGACCGCGTCCAATCTTGGTCAACAGGAAGTGCAACTCTATCCGGGCGGAGGCCCTGCGAGCGCTTCGGCAACCGGAATCGCGGGGTTCATCAACCAAGTCATCCGAAAGGGAACGTATCCGGCGTCCTCGACGCTCGATGTTCAATTCGGCGCGCCTTCCTTCTATCACAAACTTGTTCTCGAAGGGGCGGGAACTTCCGAAAATCGCCGTTTCTCGTATTACGCCGGATACAGCGGATACAACCAAGAGTACCGTCTAGTCGATCAATTTAACGGTAGCGGCGTAACGTTTCCTTATTTTGCGACGCCGATTATGGCACCGTTCATTTTCGGGCTTGTCGGCGGCGCTGGCCCGGCATGCCTCTCAGGCAATCCCCCGCCGAGCCTTCCGGCCGGCATTGCGGTGCGGTCATGCTACACGTTCGGGCCGGGCAATCTATCTTCGACGACAAGCGTTTCGGACCGAGAATTTGTCGCGAATTTGCATTATGCGCTGCCGCACAAAGGCGATGCGGCGCGAGACGACGTGCAAGTGCTGTTCAACGCCTCGGCAATTAACGCGCGTGCGTACGATAGTCAGCTCGATGCGGGTCCTCAGACAATTCAGGACGCCTTCGGCGGTCCACTGGACTGGCCGGACGCAGTCACTTTTGCGCCTCACACGTACTTCGGCGAGCCGGTTTCCAACATACCGCTAACGGGAAATGCGCTTTGCGCTCGCTGCGCCACCTATTTCTATCCGAGCTCACCCCAAAACCGTTTGCCGTTTGCGCCCCTGCCTTTAAACATGCGCGGCGGTCAGGAGAACGACGCTGCTATTTTAAAGCTGCAGTATCAAAAGAACTTCGGCACATCGGCGTACCTGCGCGTCTTTGGCTATACTTTTTACTCGAGCTTCCTGCAAAACGATCCCAACTCAGCCGCTACACAAACCTACGGCTGGAGTCCCGATTACGAGCTTTCGTCCCATACCAGGGGCGTGGAATTGCAGTTCGCAGATCAGCTCGATCCTAAGCACCTTCTCGAAGCAACGACGAACTACACAACCGCCTCCACCGAACGCTTCAACAATTTTACGATGTTCAACAACCGGCCTGACGCGGACATGACCAATCTGGTGGACACTTCCGGAAATTGCTACGGCACTAGCGGCGGTATCGCCGCTTGCAACGATCATGCAAACCAGGGTACATTTAGCAACCCGGCTCCTTATCCGGCTGTGGGAACCGCACTGGCTTCGCATGCGGCTTGGATTGCGACAGGCGCCTCCGGAGGCTTGCCGGAGTGGGGGCCTTCGAATAGCGTGCGCCCTAGATTTTCGTCCGCATCAATCGAAGACCAGTATAGGGTCAGCGATAAGCTTTTCATCGAAGCAGGCCTTCGATACGAGCATTTCGGCTACGTTCTTGCCGGTGCGCGATCCGATGCGTATGACTTTTGGTTCGGAGCGGCACAAAAAGAGTTTTGCTACGATCCTCAAACGCTCAAACCCGATATCGGCGTGGCGACGGTGCCCGAACAGGCTTGCCCAATCAACTCGTCGACGGGCACGCAAGAAGTTCATCCAGATGGAAAAAACGGCCACCTGCTGTTTACGAACAACTACGACACCTCCATGGCGTCGAGCGTGCTGTCGCCCCGGATTGCGCTCACCTATACACTGAATCCCGCTACCGTGCTGCGAGCCTCCTACGGCCGGTACGCTCAGCCGACATATTCGGCGGTAACTGAGTTCGTTTTCAAGCAGCCGAATATGGCAGGGCTGCTTTTTCCGTTTTTTTGGCAGTACGGATTTACGACGCCGCGGCACCAAGTTCGTCCGCAGATTTCCGATAGCTACGATCTTTCCTACGAGCATCACATCACCGGAACAAATCTCTCGATCAAACTGACGCCGTTCCTACGAAGAACGTCGGACCAAGTTCAACTCTTCTTTTTAGATCCGGTCACCGGTTTCGTTTCGGGCTTGAACGTCGGGCGTCAAACCAGCTACGGCGTGGAATTCGCGTTGACATCAGGCGACTTTGGGCGGGACGGCTTCGCAGCCTCTCTTGCCTACACGTACACGCAAGCGCTGCTGCGCTATGAAGACTTTGCCGGGACCACGCGCAACATCATCGATATCGTCAACGATCAGGTTCGCGGCTTTAACCGGTTCACGGCGTCCGGCGGCGGATTCCCATGTTATCAAAACACCACGACCGGAACGGGAGCCGGCGAAACTGCTTCACAGTGCGCGTCCGACCCCACATCGATAACAAATCCGTACTATACGGTCGCCGCTCAACCGCTCTTCGATCGGCATGGGTCCTATTCTCCATATGACGTTTTCCCGAACATTCCGGGGGCGCCTACCAACAGCTTCTTCTCACCGCACGTTGTCAGCGGCGTGCTTCAATACAAGCGCCGAAAACTCGCGGTAGCTCCGTCGTTCGAGTTAACGGCCGGAACGTTTTACGGCGCGCCGTTCAACGTCCCCGGAATCGATCCGAGTGCGTGCGCCCAAAACTCCGCTACGGCCGGCATTGCAGCGCCCGATCCCCGCCAAGCTGAGTACACGTCGTGCGGCTGGCTTACCGTTCCAAACCCAGAGGATGGAAACAAGTTCGACAGCTTCGGCCAATATCGGAATCCCTGGCAGCTGTCGATAAACTTTCAAGCGTCGTACGCTGTTTCCCCGAAAGTAACGGCGACGCTGGTGCTCGCAAACGTCTACAACCGGTGCTTCGGCGGTTCCGTTACGCCGTGGTCGAAATCCGGTCCGCCCGGCAGCCACGGAATTTGCAGCTACAGCGGCAACTTTGCCGCTCCATACGTTTCAAATTTGTACAACGGGTACAGCCCGAACGACGCCTCGGCGAACGGTGGTCCGCTGAATCCGTACATCGCGCATGCCTATGCAGCAACGGGCTTCGCGCAGCCGTTTCAAGCCTTCTTCCAAGTACAGATCAAGCTCTGACAGCGAGATCCGCAATCAAATCCGGCTCGTCCTAAATGCCCACGAAAGTCGAGGCATATCGTCGGTTACGCCGTGTTGCCGACGTTCGTCCTGTGAGCGACCGTGCGTCGTCGCGGCCGGACTGCAAATCAGCGAGTCGAATGCATGACCACGTCGGCGCCCGGCGCGAGCGGTTTTTGAAAATGCCGATGACGCGAAGGTGTGGTCGACGGCAAGATTTTCCGGGGCACTTCAAAGGCGCTATCGCCGCAATGTCGATGATCTAAGCACGGGGTTGGTCGGCTTCTCGATCCACAACAGCTTCGTATCGGACCGGATCGCCGCACGGGTTTCCTGCAGGTCGCACAGATCCACGAACGTGGCGGCGATTTCGCAGCGGGGCAATACCTGCGTAAATAACCGATGCGTACCGCCGTAGACGTCACAGGTGGCCACGATATGATCGCCACTGCGGCGCAAGGCAAAGACGAACGCATTAACGACAAGATGACCCAGCGAATGCGTTCGCGGGCGGCGGCGTCGCTCGACGCAAACGTAATGAAGAGCAAAAGCGGCGGAGCGATGGCCGCAGTAATTTCGAACGCTAATAAGCTTTCGTTGATGTATGCGAGGGACGCGCCATAGTATACCGATGAAACCACGGACCGTGCTGCAAGTGCGCCGATGGCTACGGCGACGGCAGCGGCCACTTTTTCCCAGGATGCGCCGCCACAGCAGCCGGCTGCGTAGCGGGGTCCTCGAGAACTCAATGCGATTCGCCCACTTGCATGCCCGCAAGGCGGGCGGGCGAGCCCGGAGCGACCATGTCGACAATGTCGCCGTTCCCAACCTTAAATCCCGGGGTGCCGGGGCGGTTCCCGAAAATGCGCGGGATGTGAGGCACCCACAGGGCAATCGTAAAGATGGAGACGAGCGCCACGATAGTTTCTTAAATTATTAGTTGACAACCGAAGCGCCCGTCGGCTATAGTAACTAATAAATTAGTTTTTAAGCCCTGGAGGTACCCGTGGCCCGTAAAAAATCTGCAACTCTCACCGAGGCGGAACTGCGCCTGATGGACGTGCTCTGGCAGAAGGGCCGCGCGACCGTCGCAGACGTTACCGAGGCGCTGCCGCCGCCGCCCCTGGCGTACAACACGGTGCTCACCACGATGCGCATCCTCGAACAGAAGGGCTATGTGACGCACCAGGAAGAGGGGCGCGCCTACGTCTATCAGCCGCTGATCCAGCGCGACGACGCAGCAAAATCGGCCGTCGGCCAGCTTGTTTCACGCTTTTTTGGAAACAAATCGGCGGCTTTGGCGCTACGATTAGTCGAAGAACAACGCCCCAGCGACGACGAGCTGGCGCGCCTCAAAAAACTCATCGAGCAATACGAGGAAGAAGGTTAATGCAGGCGCTCTCCGCCCTCGAGCCCGCCGCGCGGATTACCGTCGCGACACTTTTCAACAGCTTGTGGGAAGCGGCGCTGTTGGCGCTCGCAGTGGCGATCATCTTGCGCGTGTTGCCGAATTTGAATGCGACCACGCGCTACGCCGCGTGGTGCGTCGCCCTCGTTGCCTCGCTGCTGTTGCCGCTGGCAACGGCAATCCCGCAAATCAGCGTACAGCATTCCAAGGCCTCCCCCGCGTTGACGTCGACGCAGATGCCGGCGCAGACTGCGGCGAAGCATCGTCCCTCCACAGCGATTGCTAACGTCGCGGTTGCGCCGGCAAATAACCTGCCGGCGCCCGCTGCACCGGGTTTCAAACTGCCCGAGCGTATGCGGTTTTCGCTGCCTGAATACGTCGCGCTGGCGCTCTTCGCGGCGTGGGCCCTTGCGACGCTAATGCTCCTCGTGCGGCTTGGCGTAAACCTCGCGCGCCTCGAGCACCTGAAGCGGGATGCGCTTCCGCTGCCCGTCGACTATCGCGAACGCCTCTCGCAATGGGCCGCCGCGGAGAAGGGCGAGCGCGAAGTGCGTTTGTGCACCTGCGATCGTATCGAAGTTCCCGTCGCTGTCGGCTTGTTCGATTCGATGATCCTCATTCCGCAGCACTTGCTGGAGACGCTCTCGCCGGACGAGATCGATCAGATCATGCTGCACGAGCTCGGTCATCTGCGCCGCGGAGACGATTGGACCAACGGTTTACAGCGCGTCATCCAAGCGCTCTTTTTCTTCAACCCTGCGATCCTGTTCATCTCGCAGCAACTCGATCTCGAGCGCGAGGTCGCGTGCGACGACTGGGTCGTCCATCAGACGAAAAGTGTCCGGCCGTATGCGACGTGCCTGACGAAGATGGCTGAAGTAACGGCGTGGCCGCATCGCGCGCTCGCCGCACCCGGCGTGTTCGTGACGCGCCGCGGTCTGTCGGTGCGCGTGGAACGGTTGCTCCGCGCGGGACGCAACATCCGCACGAGCATCTCGTTCGGTCCTGCCGGAGCCGTGGTGGCTGCGCTCGTGGTCATGTTCTTTATCCTGCAGAACGTCGCGCCGACGTTCGCATTCACGGCCGCAGAACCGGGAGCCGCGCACAACACTGAGTGGGTTGCAAAAAGCAATGCAAAAACGCCTGCGAAACCCGTTGCAAAACCGGTAGCGCCGGCCGTCGCTTCGCAGTCGCAAAGAATCGCCGAGGCGACTGCAAAGCCGTCGCCGCAAGGCACGGATATAACAGTCCCCGCGATACACATTCATCAGCCCGGCGTGAACGTGCATACGCCGCCGATCAACGTCGACGTACCTGCGCAGCACATTCACGTTCCGGCGGTGCACGTGCCCAAGCACGGCTATGAGTACAACTATAGCTACAAATACAATGGTAATCCGCTGCCGCCCGATTTCGGCGCGCAGATCTCGCGCCAAGTGAATGATGCGATGCGGGCCGGAATGGCGGCGGGCGCTGCCGGCGCGGCTGCCGGTGCTGCAAGTGCGCACGCGGTTGCCGCGAACGGAGCTACCAAGACGTTCAACTGCGTCGGCTGCGATTACAGCGGCGAGAACCTCGCGGGCCGCAGTTTCCGCGGACAACACCTGAGCGGGACGGACTTCAGCCGCGCCAACTTGCAGAACGCCGATTTCTCGAACGCGAACCTCACCGGCGTCGACTTCAGCCACGCAAATCTGCGCGGCGCGAACTTCTCGCACGCCACCATGAACGGCTGCGATCTTTCGAAGGCTGCGCTCGACGGCGTCAACTTTGACGGCGTGCAAATGGTTGGGTGTGACGTCGATGCGAAGTCCCTCTCGCCCACGCAGGCGCGCGCCATGATCTTCGCATGCCGTACGGGCTGCGATTTCACGGGCGTCAATTTGAGCGGTCAGAATCTTCGCGGCTTATCGATCACCGGCGTGGATTTGACCGGCGCGGACCTTCGGAACGCCGATCTATCCAACAGCCGCCTAAGCGGCATCGATTTCAGCGGCGCACGTCTGGATGGTGCGCGGTTCGACGGCGCGGAGATCGTCGGCTGCGATCTGTCCGGCGTCGATTTGAGCAAGGTGGATCTTTCGAACGCACGGATGAGTGGCGACCGTCTTCGTCCTTCGAGTCAATAACTGAACGAGCTCGTTTGCAACCGCCTGTGCACGCACAGGCTTGGTTTCGCACGCCTTAAGGAGAAGAGAATATGCTCGGAGTGGTGCTTACAATCGTGCTTGCGGCGGCAGGCGGTCTTCCAAATACCTGCGTGGGCTGCGATATGGCGGGTGCGGATTTGCATGGACGCGATTTGCGTAACGTTTCGTGGGCGGGCAGTGATTTACGCGGGGCAAATCTTCGCGGCGCCAATCTCTCCGGTGCCCGTTTAGCCGGTGTCAATTTAAGCCAGGCCGATCTGCGCAATGCGAACCTGTCGGGTGCAGTTATCGCCGGAGTCGATCTGCGCAGCGCGCGCCTCGAGGGCGCTCGTTTGGACAACATTCGATTAGCGGGCATCGATCTCAGCGGATCGTTTCTGCAGGGACTGCCGGACGATCAGGCGCGCGCACTGCTCGCGCACTGCGCGGGATGCAATCTCACCAGCGTCGATTTGCACGGCAAGAACCTCGACGGCGTCCGCATCGCCGGCAGCGAGTTTCGCGCGGCCAATCTGGCCGGAGTATCGTTTCGCAATGCGAATTTACAAGGCGACAGTTTCGAACGTGCAAATCTGCGCAACGTAAATTTCGAAGGCGCCGCACTGTGCGGCCACGATACGGACGTCGACGACGACGGCGTCGTGCACTACGGTAGGCTGCACTGCAGCGATCTGTCGGGCGCAGATCTGCACGGCGCCAATCTGCGCGGCGTGCAAATTTGCGATTCCGTAAGGCGAAGCGAAGGCCGCCGGTGCAGCGTTCTCGACGCGGCAACGCTTCGAGACGTCGCGCACGCAAATCTGGACGGCGCGCAGGGGATTTAAGCCGTGGTGCTCTTAGCAGCCTTGACGCTGGCCCTTTCCAGCGTGCAGAGCGGCCCGCCGATCGACGGATCCCTGCAGCACGATCAGTGGCGCAACGCGCAACGCGTTTCGCTGAAGTGGGATTTACAAGGTCACAAGCCTGCGCCGGACGCGACGACGGCGTATATCGAGTCGGACGGCACATATTTGTACGTCGCGTTCGATGCCGAGCAGCGGGAGGCGATCGCAGCCACGCAGCACACGAACGATGCGGGCGAAGGCTCCGACGACGAAGTCAGCGTGAACCTATGGCCCGGCGGAACCAACGGCATCTTCTATCAATTCAGCGCGAATCCGATCGGGACGCATTACCAAGCGTCGTCGGAGAACTCCGGCTACCGCCCGCGCTGGTGGTCCGCCGGAACGATACACGCCGGCGGGTACACCGTCACGATGAAAATTCCGCTCGCCGCAATGCACGGCGCATCCGCGAAAACGTGGATGGTACAGTTTACGCGCAAAGTTGAAGCGAGCGGCGATTTGTACGTGTGGTCGTACGATGCAAACGAAACGGATCCCACCTCTTCGGTGTTTGCGGGCACCATGACGGGAATTCGTGCAGTGGCCGTACGCCCCAAGCCGCGGGTCGAACTCTACAACTTGGGCAGCGTTGCCGGCGCCTCCGCCGGCGGTTCGACGGCGCGAACCGGCGTGGATTTTTCGCTGCCGTACAACGCGACCTCGTCGTTTTACGGAACGATTCATCCCGATTATTCGAACGTCGAACTAGATCAGCAGTCAATCTCGCCCACGGCGTTCCGGCGCTATCTCAGCGAAGTACGTCCGTTCTTCACGCAGGCAAACGCGCCGTACAATAACTTCAGCTGCGATCTGTGCAACGGCATCACCACGTTGTATACACCTGCGATTCCCACGCCGCGTGAGGGATATGCCGTCGAAGGCAAACAAGGCCAACTGACGTACGGCGCCTTCGATGCGGTCGGCAAGGATCGCAACGACAGCGCGCAGGCAGTCAATTGGAAGTCGCAAGACCGGGCTTATTCGCTGTCGTTTCAACGCGTGGGAACGTACTTACCGGGTCTTGCGGACAATTCCGACGAGCTTGGGCTGAGCTATTTCGACCACAAGCACGTCTTCGCATCGTTCAATTACGGTACGGACCGCGGCACGAACGTTGCAGATCCTTCGCGAGCGCAGCTGTTCGATTTCGGCGGAGGCTGGCAAAGCCCAACGCTGATCGATGCATTCGTCGTTCGCAAAGTCGGGCAATACTTCAATCCGGTCGACGGTTTCGTGTGGCATCCGGACATCGAGGGATGGGGCGATTATCTCGGAAAGACCTTTTTGTTCCAAAACGGCGCGCCGCTTCGCAGCATCACGTTTACCGGCGACGTCGATACGTACCACGATCACACCGGCGAATTGGACCAAACCGATCAAGGCGCGGGGCTGGACATCCTTACGCGCGGTCTGATCGATATCAACTTTTCAACCGGTTCGGACTACGTGCGTCTGCGGACCGGCGGAACGTTTCATCCGGTAAATCAAAACGGCGTTTCGGTAACCTTTGGAAGCGGTGCGCAAAACACGAGCGTCAATAACGGCGCGCAGCACGGCGCGAGCGCGACGCCGACGACGGTGGCATACTACACCGGCCGCTACGGTCCGGGACGCCTGAATTTCATGACGCTCAACTCGACGGTCAAGGCGGTCGGGCGGGGCCTGGTGACGTTCGAACTCGACGGCAGCACGCAGCTGCTGGATGCGGGTGCCGCCGAACTGGCGCGGCGCGGCAGTTTCACGCAGTGGCTCGAACGCGTTTCATTCAGTTATCAGGCAAACCGCGATTCATCGCTCGCGCTGGGCGTGCGCCGCATCATCGGCTACGCGCCGATGCTCGATGACGTGCCCGCGTATCAAAGCGGCTGGAACGTCTCGGCGGCCTACCACCGCATATTCGGCGGCGAAAATGAAGTCTACGCGGTCTACGGCGACGCCAGCCAGTTCTCGACCGTCCACCAGTTCATTGTAAAGTGGATTCATTATTTCGGTGCCGCCAAGGGAACTTAAAGCAGATCTAGCAGGCTATTATGGGGCAAGTTCCCGTATAATAGGGACGATGTTTTCCCGCCTCATGGCGGTGCTCGCACTCGCCGCGGTCTGCGCACTCAGCGCCGGCCCTGCGCCGGCGGCTACGGCCGCAGCACCTGCTCCAACCTCAACGCCGCTCAAAACGATCGTTAACCTCAAGGTGACGCGTCTGTGCACCGGTCTGCGCCGTTCGGTCGGGCCTGCAGTTCGCAGCGTGCTTCAGAACGACCACGCCATTGCGATAAGCAGGCCGCTCTTCAAAGATTACGTAAAAAGCACCTCGACGGGCAGCCAAGCGGCGACGGATATGGACGTCATGCACCTCGAGCGGCTGATCCAGCCGCTCGTGCAAAACACGCAGATGATCGAGAAGCTCTTAAACGACCCGATCTATGCGCACAAACCGCAAAGCGAACAAGACAGAGAACTGCTCCAAATCCGAGCGCACCTTGCGGCGGTGCTTGAAGAACAAAAGCACGCGCTCGATCTCGTCAGCGGTTTCGTCGATACGCAGCAGCTCGGTGAACTCCAGGCAGCCGGCCACGAATACGATAAAGCGATCAACTCCAGCGACACGACGTCACAAAGCCGCAACGGCAGCAGCGGCAGCAGTCAGACGCCGAATCTCGCGCCGACCACGGCGCCCGCCGACATTCTCAACGCCGGCGTGACGAATGCGCAAAACGATCCGGGACGCAAATACGATCCGCGCTTCCAAAACACGGGATCGCAACTCGGCTACAATCCGCTGAACGCTTTCGATCAACAGATGGAAGTGTATCAGGTCAACATTTCGCACAGCGAAGATCTCGCTTCGCAAACCATCTTGAAAGCCGTTCCGCAATGCGGCGGTCACGTGCCGGCTCAGACCGTGCCGGCGCCGGTTCCATCTTCTCCGGTGCCTGCGCCCGCGGGCGTTCCCGCACCGCTGCCCACCGCCACGCCGACACCCAAACCGTAACCGCCGCCGCCCGGCGTCTGCACGAAGATCGTGTCGCCTGGCTCGAGCGCGAGCGTAATCTTTGCCGGAACGCGGGATCGCGTTCCGGTTTGCTTTTGCAGATAATGTGCGCCCGTTTTTGCGTTATCGCCGCCTTGCGCGCCCTGCGGCGCTTTCGCGTGGCGCTCGGCGAGCAGTGAAAGGCGCGCGTTGCCGTCCGTGAGTTGCAACGCGCGAATCAGTCCGTTTCCGCCGCGGTAGCGGCCCGCACCGCCCGTACCATCGACGAACTCATACTGCATGACGCGAAGCGGATAGTCTCGTTCGATCGCTTCGATCGGCGTGTTTAACGTATTGGTCATGTGGCATTGAATGCCGTCGATTCCGTCCTGTTTTGGGCGTGCGCCCATGCCGCAGCCGTTTGTTTCGTAAAAGGCCCACGTCGTGCCGTCGGCAAGCATTCCCCCGATCATCACGTTGCTCATCGTCCCGCCGCTTTGTGCGGGAACGCGATGCGGTGCGGCTTTCGCCAGTGCGCCGAGAACGACGTCGGCGTTGCGGGTGCTGGTCTCAACGTTTCCACCCGACACCGGTGCGGGACGGCGTGGGTTGAGCAGCGTGCCTTCCGGCACATCGACGGTTACGGGACGAAAACAGCCTTCGTTCATCGGAATCGTCGGATCCGTGACGGCGCGAAGCGCGTAGTATACGCCCGATAGCGTAACGCCGTACACGGCGTTCATCGGAAACGGAAGCTGCGCTGCGGTACCGCTGTAATCGAAATGTGCGCAGCCGCCGCTAAGCGTTAAGCGCACGGCGATGCGAATCGAAGGTTCGCCTTGCGGGTCTTCGAGCACGTCTTCGTAGGAGAACGTTCCTTCACCCAGTTCGCGCAGAGCGGCACGCATGCGCACTTCGCTATCGTTCAAAAGCCGTTCGATCGCGGCGTCCACCGTGCGGGCGCCGTAGCGTTCCAACAGTTCGATGACGCGCCGTTCGCCGGTGTAGTTTCCGGCCATCTGTGCACGCAAATCTCCGCTGCGTGCATCGGGCGTGCGCGAATTCGCGCGGAAAATATCGATGGTTGCGTCAATTATTGCGTCGTCCGCAACTAAACGCATCGGCGGAACGACGAGTCCTTCGGCAAACAGATCGCCTGCGTCGGCCGACATCGAACCCGGCACCGAGCCGCCGATGTCGGTGTGGTGCGCTTTATTTGCGGCGTATCCGACCAGTTCGCCGCGGAAGAAGATCGGCCGGACGACGGTGACGTCATTCAAGTGCGTGCCCGAGACGTACGGATCGTTGACGACCCACATCTCGCCTTCGCTCACGCCGCCGTGCCGGCTATCGATAACGCCGAGCGTTTTGCGCAACCCCCACGGCAGCGATCCCAGGTGGACCGGGATGTGCTCGGCTTGCGCGATTAAACGGCCGCGGCGATCGAACAGGGCACACGAATGATCGAGCCGCTCTTTGATGTTCGGCGAATAGGCGCTGTTGCGCACGGCGATGCCCATCTCTTCGCTTGCGTACAGCAGCGAGCTTTTGACGATCTCGGCGGTGACGGGATCGAGGAGCATCATCGGCGGCTTCGGCAGCCCAGGACGCGCTCCATCCATCCGGTAACGAAAAGCAGGGTGAGCACGCTGTACGCGCACGACCAGACGCGCGGACTAGCATCTGGCCGAAAGCGGATATGTCGTCGCGGCGATCGATCACTTCGACCAAAAACTGCCCCGGCCCAGCGAAGCCTCGAACGATCGAGAGAAAGCGCAGCGGATGCGCAATCATTGGGTCGCGCGTTCCGGACCTGCGATTTCTGCTCGATGTATTGCTGCTCCCGGCCGGTGCGGCGAATCCGCGGCCCGGCATCATCCCGGCGCCGCTGGATTTCAAGTCGCAGCGCGAGGTCCCAACCATGATCGTCGCGGGCGAGGCGGACGTCACGCTACCGCTTCAGGGAGTTCGGGACATCTACGATCGCGTGCCGGGCCGGGCCAAAGAATTGGTCGTGCTGCGCGGCGTCGATCACATTCACTTCGTCGACGACGCAGCCGGGCAGCACGAGCGCGTACGCGCGATGGATTTTCCGCCGGAACTTGCGTATCTCAAAGAAGAGATGCGCCCGTTTTCGGAGCTCCGAAACGAGCAGGAAACGCACGAGATCGTAAAGCGCCTGACCGCCGCGCATTTCGACGCGGCGTTTAAGGGGGCTATTGCGGTCCGGGCAAACTCCAGTGAAAGCCGGTAAACTGCGCGAGCGGCGCGAAGGCGCCGTCCGTTTCGAACCCGCTGCTCCAGACGCGCTGCGTACGCCGGATGCACCGGTTCCGATCTTGAAGCGCGCGGCGCGCCACCCGATCGGCGTTGCACTTTGCAGCCCGCCGCGCGAGAAGGACGCAGTCATGTGCGCAGCCCAGTTCGTCGGTAATGTTAGAAAGCACGCTTGCTACGGCTTTCAGATCGATGCCCGGTTCGGGAGTACGGTCGATCGCGTACCGCAGACGTTTGCACGCAAGCCTGAACGCGTGCAGCGCTTCGTCGTCGTCGTCGTTCAGAGCATTTTGATGTGCCAAGCATTCGGCGAAGCGTACGCGCAGTAAATACCGTATCGCATCGCCGGCGTCCGCGACTCCCGGAAACGTAAGATCGCGCGCCGCTTTCATGCGCGCAGCTCCGGCAGCTCGCGAACGGCGCGTTCGAGTTTACGACGCGCGCGTTTGCGACGTTTGCGAAGCGCGGCGCGCAGCAGGTCTAATTCTTCGCGCTCTTCGCGGGATGCGTTCGAGCGATATTCGTCTACGCGTTCGATCAACACGTCCGCGTCGCGCACCTTGCCGGCCCGGCGGTGAAGTTCGTGAATCCGCTCGAGAAACTCCGGCGTCGCGCCGGCAACCGTTCCGAGATCCTGCAGCGCAGCGCGCAGCCTGGCAAGCCCTTTGCGCGCGCGATGCAATTTCTTCGCAGAGCGCGGATCGCCGCAGTAACATGCGAGCGCATCAGCCGCTTCGCCGATCTGCTCGCCGATGACGTTTTGCGCCCAGACCTGCAGCGTGCCGGTTTCAAGCATCGGCACGCTCGAGAATCATCATTGTAGCCCCGCTGCGCGCCTTCCAATGCGGCGGCAGGTACGTACATGTATCGTACTGTTCGACCAGCGCGGGCCCTCGGATGAGTGCATCCACCGGCAAATGCTCGCGCTGATAGACCGCAACGGGCGCGTATGCTCCGTCGATCCACACGTTTCGCTCGCCGGTTGGCGCGGTGCGAGTCCGATCTCGTGAAATAACGGGCTCGGGCGTGCGCTCGAGGGTCGCAACGGCGGTCAGGCGCGCATTGACGATCTCAACGGGTTCGTGCGGGACGGCGTATCCGTACCGCCGCTTGTGATGCTCGTGGAATTGGCGCGCAACGACCGCCATGTCCGCCGCGTGCGGTACTTCGAGTTCGAAACTTTGGCCGCGATACCGCGCATCGTATTCGCGCACGAAGTGCATCCGGGCATCGTCGGCGCCCTGCTCGCGCAAAATCGTCCGGCCTCGATCTTCCAAGCGCGCAAATAACGCATCGCCGTCTCCGTTCGACATGGCCGAAGCTTCGCGCAGCACCGGCAAGACGAAACTCGCGCGCAGCTGCGCGACAAGCAAACCGTGCGCGGAAAAGACACCGGGGTCGAGCGGCACGATCATGCGCCGGATTTCGAGTTCGTCGGCGAGCGCGCAGCCGTGAAGCGGGCCGTTGCCGCCGAACGCGACCATCGAAAAATCGCGCGGATCCAAACCGCGCTCGACCGTGACGATGCGCAGCACTTTGGCCATTTGCGCGTCGACGATGCGGACGATGCCTGCTGCGGTTTCTTCGACGGACAAACCGATTCGATCCGCAAGCGCCGCAATCGCCGCGCGCGAGCGCTGCGCGTCGATGGGAAACGTTCCGCCAACAAGCGCGCGCGGATTGAGGCGGCCGAGTACGACGTTCGCGTCGGTAACCGTCGCGCGATCGCTCAGCCCATAGCACGCGGGTCCGGGATCGGCACCCGCGGATACCGGTCCGACACGCAGCGCTCCCGCTTCATCGATCCACGCAATCGTACCGCCGCCGGCGCTGATCTCCGCGAGATCGACGAAGGGAAAGCGCACGGGATAGCCGCTGCCTTTGACCGAGCGTCCGCTATGCGTCGTACCGGCGGCTTCAAATTCGGTCGCAACTTGAACGGCGCCGTCCACGATGGTGCCGGCCTTCGCCGTCGTGCCGCCCATGTCGAACGAAAGCACGCGCTGCGCACCTGCTGCGCGCGCGAGGTCGGCCGCCGCAATCACGCCGCTGGCCGGGCCGCTTTCGATAATTGCCGCCGGACGCATCGAAGCGCGAGATGCAGCAGCCATTCCGCCATTGCTCTGCATGACGTACAGCGGCGCGTCGATACCGCGTTCGCGCAATCCGGCGACGAGCTTGTCGATGTAGCGCTGGACGATCGGCAGAAGCGTCGCATTTACCAGCGCGGTCGAGAAGCGTTCGTATTCGCGGTATTCCGGATCGATCTGCGCCGAACACGTAACCGGGACGCCGGGGAGTGCGGCGCTTATTGCATCGCAAATGCGCCGTTCGTGCGCGTCGTTGACGTATGAATGCAGCAGACCGATCGCAACGGCGTCGGGATTTCGAACGCGGACTTCCTCGACGACGCGTGCGATTTCAGCATCGGTAAGGTCAGTCACAACGTTGCCGCGGTAATCGACTCGCTCGCGCACGGTCAAGCGATCCTCCCGCGGACAAAGCGGCCGCGGACGCGTAACGAACAAGTTGTAAACTTCACTGCGGTTCTGCCGGCCGATTTCGACGACGTCGCGAAAGCCTTCGGTCGTAACGAACACCACGCGGGGCAGTTCCAAGTGCATTTGGCCAAGCAATGCGTTCGTCGCGATCGTCGTGGAGTGCGCGAGGTATTCGATGCGCGGCGCCTGGGCGAACGTTTGCATCAGCCGGTCGAGCGCGTCCAAAACCCCCTCTTCGGGCGCGCGCGGTGTCGAACTGCATTTGACGATGGAGCGCTGCCCCGTCTGCGTATCTACCGCGACGAGGTCCGTGAACGTGCCGCCGACGTCGATGCCGACGCGTAATCTAGCAGCTTCGCGGGTCACAACCCCCCCTTAACGGCGCGCGTCGAGCAGTTTGCAAGGATATTTTAAAAGATTTGGGTCGGCGGTAACGAGAGTGAGACCCTCGACTTGAGCTTGCGCAACGAGCATTCTGTCGAATGGATCCATGTGGTGCGGCGGCAAAGCGGATAACGCAAAAGCATGCTCTTGCTGAACCGCCAATTCACCAAATCCTAAGATGTTCATGCGAGCCGGCACGTATGCAGCGGGTGCTAACGGCAGCGTCAGTTTGCGCAGCATGCATTTTATCGTTATTTCCCATGCGCTAACAGCGGAGACGTATACTTCATTGGCTGCGTCTTCAATAGCCGCTCGAGATTGCTTAGAGAGTTTTTCCGATTCGGCAGCGGCCCACAAAAATGCATGTGTATCCAATAGCAAACGCATAAGCTATTCGTCGCCGCCATAGAACAGTTTTTCTATTTCGGGCAGCGGGTCGTCGAAATCGTCCGGTACGGTGAAGAGGCCTTTGTCGATGCCGAGTACGCGTTTCCGTTTGGATTCGTACGGCACTAAGCGCGCAGCAGGCGTTTTGCCGTTCATGATGACGATTTCATTTTGGACGCCGGTGTTTAGGTCTTTGACAAGCCGCGACAAATTCGTTTTGGCTTGGTGCATATTAACGCTCTTCACATGCCCAATCTACCACACCTTAGTCTACTAAACTAGACTAGATTTTTATGGGATTGACATCGAACGTATGTTCGATTAGGATCAGGCTCCCATGGATGCGGCACTATCTCGACCTCTTACCTTCGCCGACCTGAAAGCCGGCCTCGATGTGCGCGCGGGCGGGCGCATCGTGGCGGCGGCTCCAGATGCATTTCCAAGCGGTTTTGCGGATCTCGACCGGGCGCTCGCGGGCGGCTTCCCGCGCGGAACGCTGGCCACGCTCGAAGGCGCGACGAGTTCGGGACGGACGGCTATTCTTGCGCGGGCGCTCGCTCGGGCGACCCAACACGGGCTGGCCGCCATTGTCGACGAGGGCTCGCTCTATCCGCCGGATCTCGAACGCGCCGGCGTATACCTCGATCGGACGCTAATCGTTCCGGCGCAAAAGCCCGTTCACGTGGCGCGCTGCGCCGACGTCTTACTGCGTTCGCGCGCGTTTGCGATCGTTGCCATGCCGGCGGTGCCGCTGCGGGCAACGGTGTGGTCGCGCCTGTGCGGTTTGGCGCAAAAATCCGGTGCGGTGCTGTTCGCGCTCGGCATGAATGCGAGCAACGAATTGGCCTATTTTGCATCGACGCGCGTGCGCTGCGCGATCGATCGCGTCGTATGGTCCGGCAAGGGCAGCGTGCTCGGCGAACTTGCCGGATATGAAGTGAACGCTCACATCATGAAACACCGGCGCGCTGCGCCCGGTGCGACGGCGCGGTTACGCATCGTCGACGAACGCAGCATGCCGGCAGTGGTGAATCAGTGACCGGGTCCGTCGTGTTTGTCGCGATAGATTTCGCGCGAAAGATGGTTCTCTTCGCGATTCAGCCGGCCGTATCGTACGTGGTCGCTGCGCTGTTCGTTCAAGCGGAATTCTTGCCGCTGCAGACGCGCGTACTCATTTGGGCTCAGCGTACCGTTCTTCACGCCCGCGTAAATCCGGTGCTCCTGCCGGATTTCACGGTTGCGAACTTCACCCGCTTGCGCTCCGAGGGGCGCGAGAACGCTTGCGGCGCAGAGAAAAGCCAACGCTGCTTTGTACATTCGAAACTCCTTTGTGCGACGTGCTTTTTTCTGCAGTGTAAAGCCGGCAAGCGTGCCGTTCATTGGAGTTTGGATTAAAATGCAACTGCTGTGCGTGCACGTTCCCGCGTTCAAACTCGCCGTTGCGCGGCGCGATCGATCCGGTGTACCCGCGGACGAAGCCGCGATCCTGGCGGATAAGCCCGATCGCGGGCGCGTTATCGAACTCGATGCGGCGGCGCACGAATTGGGCGCGCGCGCCGGACATACGGTACTGCAAGCGCGCGCAGCTGCCGGCGGCGTTCACGTGCTGGTGCACGACGCTGCACGATCCCGCGCGGTATGGAACGACATGCTCGACGCACTCGATGCAGTCACGCCGCTGGTCGACGACGGCGGCGAAGGCACGGCGTATTTGGATATGCGCGGCATCGACGGCGATGAGGCGCAATGGATCGAGCGCGCGCTGCGTGCGTTGCAGGGATTCGATCTCCCCGTTCGAGCGGCAGCAGGTCCGAATAAATTTGTCGCACGCGCGCGCACGTACGCGCCCGACGGCGCCATCGAACGTTTGCCGATCGAAGTGCTCGAACTCGATCCCCGCGCGATCGAGCGTTTGCATTTGCTCGGCATTCGTACGTTAGCGGAGCTCGCCCATTTGCCGCATGGGCCGTTCGTGCGCCGCTTCGGCAAAGCCGCGTCTGCATGGCACGATCGCGCGCGCGGCATCGACCCCACGCCGTTTCGTCCACGCGCTCACGAACTGCAGATCGATGCCGCTGCCTACGGCGAAGGCAGCGCGGAGCAAGAGGAGCAGGTAATCTTCGCGTTGCGAGTACTCGCGGATCGCGTTTGCAACGATTTGGAGCGCGCGGGCAAAGCCGCCAGTATGGTGTGTCTGACCTTTGAATGCGAGAACGGCGACGTCCACGAGATCGACGCCGGATTCGCGCAGCCGACCGGCGATCCGCGCACGATGCTCGACGTGCTGCGTGCGAAACTCGAGGGCACCACGTTCGCCTCGGCTGTGACCGGACTGCGCATGCAAGTTATGCGGCTGGAAGAATGCGGCGCACTCGCTACGCTCTTCGGGCAAAACCAAGCCGATCCGCAAGCGCTCGCGGTTGCACTCGCGCGGCTGCAAGCCGTAACCGGAAGCGTGCCGTACCGCGCGCGCACGCGCCGCGCGCCTCGGCTGGAGGGGCGGTTTTTGTACGATCCGTTTACGATTGAGCGCTTCGACCGTACTTGGCATCGTGATGGTTCGATACCTCACCACGGGATTTCGTCGAACGACCCTGAGGTATTGAAGGGTGGCGCAACCGTCGCGCCTCAGCTCCGCCTCCTCGCCGTACGGGAAATCGACGTGCGCCTGCGCGGAAACGCTCCCGTAACGGTGCTCGACAAACGCGTCGTCGATTGCGCGGGTCCGTGGCGCGTGGATGACGGCTGGTTCGACACGCCGACCATTCGCGACGAATATGACGTGTTGCTGGAAGACGGCATGCTGTGCCGCATCTACCGCCAAGGCAAGCACTGGTATCTGCGAGGCGCTTATGATTAATGCGATAGCACAGTCTCAATGCGAGCGCTTTCAAAAAGTCGCGTGGGAGTGGCTGCAAAGCGGCGAGATTACGCGTACGGCGCACATGCTCTCGCCGCTCGAGGAGCTCGCCGGCTTCAATTACGGTTTTATTTATCTCCTGCAAATCGACGCCGAATCCGTAAAAATCGGCTATTCGGAACATCCGATGCGGCGCATTCGCGAGATTCAGCCTCAGTATCCAACGCGTTTGCGGCTGCGCGCGTGCTTTGTCGGCGATCCGCAAGCCGAACGGTTCACCCACAAGCGTTTCGCGAGCCTGCGGATAAAAAACGAAATCTTCTATGCGCACCCGATCGTCGAGCAGTATTTTAAGGACCGCCGGGAGCGGATGCGTGAGAAGATCCGGCAAATTCACATTTGCTCGCCGCAGTGCCCGCAGCTCTATCGCCGTTTAGATCTCGGGACGATTGCACGATGGCTTGCGCGTTAGCAGCTGTTGGAGCATACAACCGGTTTGAAGTACGCCGAACTCCACTGCCATTCGAACTTCACGTTTTTGGAAGGCGGATCGCATCCTGAAGAGCTCGTCGAAGCAGCGGTCGAGCTGGGTCTGCATGCGTTAGCCATTACCGACCGCAACGGGCTGTACGGTGCGGTGCGTTTTGCGCGCGCGGCCGCGGATGCAAAGCTGCCGGCGATCGTCGGCGCGGAACTGAGCTTCTCCGACGGCAGCCGCATCGTTGCGCTCGCCGAAAACGAGCGCGGCTACGCGAATCTGTGCGAAATTATCTCGACCGGGCAGCTGCGCGGCAGTAAAAACGAGCCGCAGTTGCATCCCGAAGATCTCGACGGTCGCAGCGAGGGCCTCGTCGTGTTGTGCAACGAGCCGGATGCGGCGCGCATCCGTTTTTTGCGCGAGCGGTTTGAAGAGCGCCTGTACTTGGAGTTGCAGCACCACCTGCATGCGCAAGACGGACGCAGGTGCCGCCGGCTCATCGAACTGGCGCAAGAATTACAATTGCCTTGCGTCGCCACGAACGGCGTCATGTACGCCCGCAAAGAGCACGCGCGCCTGGCGGACGTTTTACTGTGCATTAAAAACAAAACGAATCTTGCGCAGGCTCGGGAAGACGCGCTGCTGCGTCCCAATGCGGAGTATCATCTCAAAGCGCCGCGCATGATGGCGCAGGTGTTTTCCGCTTTTCCGCAAGCGGTGCGCAACACGATTGCGGTTGCGCAGCGCTGCGCGTTCCGCCTCGAACGCCTCGTCGGTCAATTCCCGCTTTTCCCCGTTCCGCAAGGGTACACGCGGCAAAGCTATCTGCGCGAGCTGGTCTATCGCGGAGCAGCAAACCGCTATGGAACCCCGCTGGATTCCAACGTCGAGCGGCAATTGGAATACGAACTCGGGATGATCGCGAAGATGGATCTCGCCGGGTATTTTCTCATTGTTTGGGACATCGTGCGCGCGGCAAACGAGATGAGCGTGCTCTGCCAGGGCCGCGGCTCTGCAGCAAATAGTGCGGTATGTTACGCACTCGGTATTACTGCAGTCGATCCGATCGGCATGAATCTGCTGTTCGAGCGCTTCATGTCCGAGGGCCGTCAAGAGATTCCGGACATCGACGTCGACTTCGCGCATCAAGATCGCGAGAAGGTGATTCAATACGTCTACGATCGTTACGGCCGCACGCACGCCGCAATGGCGGCGGAGGTCGTGACCTACCACACGCGTTCGGCGATTCGCGACATCGGCAAAGCGATTGGCCTGACGCTCGCGCAGGTTGACGCGGTGGCGACGGAGTTTGACGCGCGCGAATCGCTCGCCGGCGCCACCGGCGTTTCAGAACCCCTTCGACATGCTCAGGGTCGTTCGACGAAGCCCCGTGGTGAGGTATCGAACCATCACGATGACACGGTGTTACCGCCGCGCGGTGTGCCCCACAAACCGCCGCTCGGACACGCGCACGACTATCACGGCTTCGAGGATCGCGACTACGGCGATAATCCGGATCCGCACCTGAAGGCGCCGGTCGACGGCGAGATCGGCGAACGCTTATTCGCGCTGTGCCGGCGAATCGACGGCTTTCCGCGTCACATGGGCATTCACTCGGGCGGCATGGTGATTACGCGCGATCCGCTCGTTCGCGTCGCGCCGGTGGAATGGGCCACGATGCGCGATCGCACGATCGTGCAGTGGGACAAGGACGATTTGCAAGAACTGGGGCTCATCAAGATCGATCTGCTGGGCCTTGGCATGCTCTCGTTATTGCGCGAAGCTTTCACGCTGCACGAGCGCGCCTACTTGCGTCATGGTGAGGTATCGAACCACCCCGACCAGCGTCGAGGGGCAAAACTGCAACTGCACACAATACCGCACGACGACAAACCGACGTACCAAATGATGCAGAAGGCCGATACGATCGGTGTCTTCCAAATCGAGTCGCGCGCGCAGCAGTCGATGCTGCCGCGCATGAAACCCGAGTGTTTTTACGATATTGTCATGCAGGTCGCGATCATCCGGCCTGGACCGATTCAAGGGCAGATGATCCATCCGTTCCTGCGCCGGCGCAACGGCATGGAACCGGTGACGTATCCGCATCCCAAACTCAAACCCGTACTGGAGCGCACGCTCGGCGTGCCGCTGTTTCAAGAGCAAGGCATGCGCATGGCGATCGAAGCCGCGGGCTTCTCGCCGGCGGAAGCAGATAAACTGCGCCGCGCGATGGGGCACAAACGCTCGCACGAGCGCATGCAAGAGATTTTCCCGCGCTTGGTCGAGGGGATGGTCGCAAACGGTATCGAGCGTGGCGCGGCAGAACAGCTTTTTCACATGCTCGAAGGCTTTGCCGATTATGGTTTTCCCGAATCGCACGCCGCGAGTTTTGCGCTGCTTGCCTACGAGTCGGCGTACGTCAAATGCCACTATCCCGCAGTCTTTGCCGCCGCGATTCTGAACGTTCAGCCGATGGGTTTTTATTCAACGGAAGTGCTCGTCAACGACGCCCGCCGCCATAACGTCACGGTAAAACCGATTACCGTGAACGCGAGCGAATACTGGAGTTTCGTCGATGAAGAAGGCGCGCTGCGACTGGGCTTTCACCTCATTCGCGGCTTGGGCGAGACGCAGCGCGAGCGCTTGCAAAACGCGATCGCGCAAGGGCCATTCCACGACTTGCTGGACTTCGCGCAACGCACCGAACTCGAAAAAGAAGCAATGGAGAATCTCGCCGTCGCGGGGGCGTTCGCTCCGTGGTTCGGCTCGCGCCGGGAAGCGATGTGGGCGCTGCGCGGACTGGACGAGCGGGAAACGCGCGGCGAACTGGGGCGTATGATGGACGTGGACGAGCCCACCGCGCAGTTCAAAGCCATCTCGGCGCGCCAGGAAACCGCATTTGATTTATGGTCCACGGGCGTGTCGCCGCAGCGGCAAGCGATGTCACATTTGCGTCAGGCCCTCGAACGTGAACGCGTCATTCCGGCGGCGAAATTACCGGATATGCCGCGCAATCTCATCTGCCGCGTCGGCGGCCTGGTGATTACGCGTCAGCGTCCGGGAACCGCGAAAGGCTTTGTTTTTTTAACGCTCGAGGACGAGACCGGCTTAGTAAACGTGATCGTTCGCCCCGACGTGTACGAAAAATACCGCCGCACGATCCGGCGTTCGATGACGGTCATCGTCGAAGGGCAATTACAAAAAGAAAGCGGATGCATCGATATGCTGGCGCGCAAGGTGTGGGAATTCGAAGCGCCCGATCTTTCCGACGGCTTACGTTCAAAAGACTTCAGTTAGGAGGCTCATGATGCGCGCATTCACCGGCTCAGGCCTTTTACTGCTGACTGCGGCAGTGCTTTGTGCGTGCGGCGGAGGTACGGGCATTTCTCCGGAGGGCTCAACGACGCCGACGCCCGCGTCAAGTCTGGTCGCTTCGCCCGCAAGTATAAGCGTCAACCTCTTATCCGGATCGCCCACGCCTGCGCAGATCGCCATTTCCGGTGCAAACGATTTGAACGGCGGTCTTCAACTGACCGCGTCGGATCTCTCGTTTCTCAGCGTGTCGGCGCAGTCCGCCACGGCTACCGCGGCGACCTTGAATCTGCTGCTCGTCGGGGCGGGATCTTCAACTATTACCGTTCGTGATGCGCAAGGCGCGCAAGTCGGCATACCGGTGAGCAGCATCCCGTGCGGGCGACCCGACATCGTCGATTATGCGCAGCTGATTTCGCCGGCAAACGGCGCTACCGGCGTTTCACCCGCCACAGGCACCTTCTTTATCGAAGTAGGCGGTGCTCCGGGCGTTACCAAGCCGCCATTTCATCCATCGCTCCGCGCGCACTTCGTAATCGATACTTCATCGACCGTCGATCCGCAGGGTACGCTTGCGCCGGCGACGCCTCCGCCGAACGCCGTAACGCCGGTTTCAACACCGCCGCCGGGCTCCAGCATCGGGTATGAAAGCGGCGTGTTACCGCAGCTTGCGGCCGGCAACACCTACACCGCGTATGTCTATCACGATACCTGCGAACTTCCGTGGAATGCGGGAACGTTTTCTACCTGACGGCTTACGTCTAATCGTGATAGATCGGACACGATGCAAGTTCGTCGCGGTGCGCGTAACAGTAGGCGACGAGCGGATGCAGCGACGTGTCCGACGGCAACGTAAAATCGGCCAGCGGCGCAGGCAGCGGAAAATGCCGAATGTGAAGCCTGAACGGATCCTCCGGCGGTAAGTACCGCAGCGGCCACGGAACGACGCCCGTTTCCACGGTCCCGTCAGGATACTGCACCCAGTAGGTGACGTAATAGTAATCGTACCCGTCGGCTTGCCACGACTTCTCCGGCGTGAGAATCCCCTCGCCATGCGGTGCGCTGCCTATGCTTTGCGAATAATCGAAGGCGTAGCGTTTCGTCGTTTGGGCGGCTTGCACCGGATGCTGCGCGCCCGCCACGGGATCGTTTTGCTCGCGGAGCCGCGAAATGGTTTTCTCGAAATCGACGGTGTGCGCCGCACTGAGCGCGATCGCTTCGCGTGCATGGACCGGTGCCGGCGGCGGCTGCGTAATGCGTGCCGACCGAACGATGCGTGCCAGTTCGCGATGCGGGGGCGCGGCTGCCGCGACGGTGTGCGGTTTGGGCCGCGGTTGCGTGGGGGCAAGCGTTACCGGCCGGGGATTTTGCGCTACGACTCGCGGCTTCGGCGGCCGGCGCGTGACTTCGAGCCGGGTCGTAACCGAGACGATCTCCTCGGGCGCTCCAGGCCGCATCGCGTGGTTACGCACGACGAAGAAGGCCGCGACGGCCGTGTGAAACACGATCGAAGCGATGAGTGCCCAAAGAAATCGTCTAGAGATCGCGGTCTGTCGATAATACACGGATGAGCGCATGAAAGGAAACGCCGGCTTGCTCTAAGGCGGGGACTGCGTTCCACGAGAGAGACAAGGGCGACGCACTCTTTCGCGGCCGGTACGTGCGGCGCTTGCCGCGCAACCGCCAACGTACAGCTAAACTGGAGCCGGCATCCCGGTAGGGCGGGGCCCCTTCGCAAGGCAGCGAATACCGGAGCCTGCCAAAGGAGTAGGAGTACCAGATTGACGCAAGCGCACGAACCACAAACCGGCGAACTCCATGTGAACGGCCAGCCGCCCGAAGACGGGAACGGCAACGTGGCGCGCACGCTGGTATGGATCGGTATCGCCGGACTGTCCGCTGCGCTTGCCTTCACCGTGGTGCGCGCTCTGCTTGCCCGCCAGCCGGTGGATCCGACCAGCCAGCGCATACAGCAGCTCATCGACGAGGCGAACCAACTCCTCAAAACGCTTGACGACCAAAAACATACCGGCTGATTCCGGCGCCCGGCTCTCCGTCGGGGCCGTAGTTGAGATTGGGTTTAACGATCTTCTCGCTAACGGACAGGCCGTCGGCCGTAGCGGCGGCATCGTCGTTTTTTGCTTTGGCCCCTTGCCGCAAGAGCGCGCGCGAGTCCGCATTACGACCATCAAACAAAAATATGTTGTCGGCGATCTCGTAGAGCTGACGCTTCGCTCGCCGTTCCGGGCGCAGCCGTTCTGCCCCGTTTTCGGCACCTGCGGCGGCTGCCAAGTACAGCACATGACGTATCCCGCGCAGCTCGGCTGGAAGCAGGACGTCGTCAAAAACGCGCTTCAGCGCATCGGCGGGTTCGGCGAGATTCCGGTGCGCGATCCCATCGGCATGGTCAATCCGCGCGCGTACCGCAACAAGATGTCGCTGGTGATGGGCTCCGGCGGATCGGTGCTCGGATTTTACAAGCAGCGTTCACACGATCTCGTTCCCATCAACGGCTGTCCGATCGTCATGCCGCAGCTCAACGCGCACATCGGGCGGCTCGGCGACATGCTGACCCAGCCGCCAATGACCGGCGCGTTCGCAAAAACGCGGCACATCGTCGAACGCGCGGCGAAGGCTACCGATCAGAGCGTCGTGACGTTTACGACCGACGAACCGTCGCCGGAACTGCGCGCCGCTGCGCCGGCGATCATGCGCGAACTGCCGGGTGCGGTCGGCATCACGAATTCGTTCGATCTCTCCAGTCAAAACGCGATCGTGGGCCGCAAACACGCGCTTGTCGCCGGTGCGGCGCAAATCGAAGAGCTCATTGCCGGCGTCCGGTATCGCGTTTCTGCGGGATCGTTTTTTCAGGTCAACGTCGAGATCGTCGGACGCATCTTCGACTTTATGCGAGTGGGGCTCGACGTGCCGCGCAAAATCGTCGACCTCTATTGCGGCGCCGGAACGTTCTCGCTGTACTTCGCGAAGCTGGGCAACGATGTCGTGGGTGTGGAGGAGAATGCGCAAGCAATTGCCGAGGCGCGCGAGAACGCCGGACTGAACGAGTTGCAAGGCTCCGTGCGATTCGTCTGCGCCCGCGTGGAAGATGCGGTGCGCCGCGGTGAGGTGAGCGCAGCGCTCAAGGACGCGCAAATCGTTTTTCTGGACCCGCCGCGTAAGGGAAGCGACGAAGTAACGCTGGCAGCCGTTGCCGAGAGCGGCGTGCCGAACATCTGGTATCTTTCGTGCGACCCCGCGACGCTCGCCCGGGACTTGAAGTTTCTGGCGGCCAAAGGATATTCTCTAGGCGTCGTGCAGCCGTTCGACATGTTTCCGCATACCGGTCACATCGAGACGCTCGTGACGATGTACCGCCGGTCCGCGATGCAGGAACAAGTCATTGCGAAGGCGTTCAAGGACGCGCCTACGCCGCAGTGGCCGCAAGACGAATTTTCGACCAACGACGATCAGGAGTACCCCGAGTTTGTCATCCGTTAAACAGGCGTATCCGCGCTTCGCGCTCCACGCCCCCCACACGCAAAGCGCGTGGGGCCTCCGGCCTTCGGCCCCCACGCCATGAGTATAGATATAAAATACGTTGCCAAATTGGCACGAATAGCATTGACCGACGACGAGGTCGTGCGCTTCGGCGAGCAACTCGGCAACTTACTCGATCATGTGAACGTGCTCTCCGAACTCGATACGGCGGCGGTGCCGGCTACCGCGCAAGTTGTCGAATCCCGCAACGTCGAGCGTGAAGACGTCCCGCGCGATTGCCTGGATCGCGAAGCCGTCCTTTCGATGGCGCCGCAGCGGCAGGGCGCGTTCTTCCGCGTTCCACGGATTATCGCAGAAGAGGGATGATGGCAAACGATACTATTCGGATGACGGCCGCGCAGATAGCGCGCGCCGTCAACGCCGGTGAGATGTCCGCGAGCGACGCGACGGGCGCCGCGCTGGCGCACATCGACGAAGTCGACGATCGCGTCGGATCGTTTCTTACGCGTCTGCACGACCTTGCTCGCGCGCAGGCAAAACGCGTAGACGATCGCGTGCGCGCCGGTGAACGGCTTCCGCTAGCCGGCGTTCCAGTCGCCGTAAAAGACAACATGTGTCTGACGGGTACGCGCACGACGTGCGGGTCGAAGATTTTGGAGAATTGGATTTCGCCGTACACGGCAACCGCGGTGCAGCGTATCATCGATGCAGGCGGCATTCCGGTCGGCAAAGCCAACATGGACGAGTTTGCGATGGGCAGCTCGTGCGAAAACAGCGCGCTGGGCGTCACGCGCAATCCCTACGATCTGCGCCGCGTTCCGGGCGGAAGTTCCGGCGGGTCCGCCGCAGCGGTTGCCGCGTACGAAGCAGCGATCGGCCTGGGCAGCGATACCGGCGGATCGATCCGCGAGCCGGGCGCTTTCTGTAACATCATCGGGTTCAAACCGACGTACGGACGCGTTTCGCGGTATGGCTTGATCGCGTTTGCATCGAGTTTGGATCAAATCGGGCCGCTCACGCGTACCGTCGAAGATGCGGCGCTGGCATATGAAGCCATAGCGGGACACGACCCGATGGATTCAACGAGCATCGATCGTCCCGTCGAACCTGTCTCGCATGCGCTGCGCGAAGATCTGAAAGGCCTACGCATCGGCATCGTCAAGGAGTTCGTTACCGAGAAACTCGGCGAAGAAATTGACGCGCTCTATCAGCAGGCGTACGACGAACTGCGCGATCTCGGCGCCGAGCTCGTCGAGGTCTCGCTGCCGACGGCCGATTACGGGCTCGCGACGTATTATCTCATCGCACCGGCGGAGTGCAGCAGCAACCTCGCGCGTTTTGACGGCGTTCGCTACGGCCTGCGCGTGGACGGCGACGACGTCGGCCAAATGTACGAACGCACGCGCGCAGCCGGATTCGGCCAGGAAGTGAAACGCCGCATCCTAATCGGCACGTACGCGTTGTCCAGCGGATATTACGACGCGTATTATGTGAAGGCGCAAAAAGCGCGCACGATGTTTGCAAACGACTTCAAGCGCGCGTTCGAACGCTGCGATCTCATCGCTTCTCCGGCGGCGAGTTCGCCTGCGTTCGAATTCAATGCGAAGAGCGACCCTTACAGCATGTACATGATGGACTACTATACGATACCGATGTCGCTCGCCGGTTTGCCGGCGCTTTCCGTCCCGTGCGGATGGGTTTCGGGAATGCCGATGGGATTGCAGCTCGCCGCGCCGTTATTCGAGGAAGCAAATCTGCTTAGTGCGGCTCATGCGTACGAGCAGGGCACGAAGCACGCGCAGAAGGTGCCGGTGGCATTATGAACACCCTTACAAAATACGAAGCCGTGATTGGCATAGAATGCCACGTCGAACTCAAAACGCGCACGAAGATGTTCTGCGGCTGCCTGAACGAGTTCGGCGGCGAACCGAACACCAAAGTGTGTCCCGTGTGTTTGGCGCTTCCGGGCTCGCTGCCCGTCGCGAACAAAGAAGCGATCGAGCACATGATTCTCGCCGGCCTGGCGTTTGACGCGCAGATTCCGGCGTTCTCGAAGTTCGACCGGAAGAATTATTTCTATCCGGACATGCCCAAGGATTATCAGATCTCGCAGTACGACATGCCGCTGACGCAAGGCGGTGTCGTGCGGTATTGGCTGGAGGACGGCACGATGAAAGAGTGCCGGCTCACGCGCATCCATTTAGAAGAAGACACGGGTAAGTCGACCCACGCCGGGGGCGGCGATGGACGCATTGCCGGCAGCACGTATTCGCTCGTCGACTTTAACCGCGCCGGTGTGCCGCTGATGGAATGCGTGTCGGAGCCCGACATTCATAGCGCGGAAGAAGCCGTCGCGTACCTCGAGGCGCTCAAGCGCACGTTTGTCCAACTCGGCGTGAGCGACGTGAAGATGGAGGAAGGCTCGCTGCGCTGCGATGCCAACGTCTCGATTCGCCCCGCCGGTTCGACGCAGCTCGGTACGAAGACCGAAATCAAAAACATGAACTCGTTCCGTTCGGTGCATCGCGCCATCGAGAGCGAGATCGAGCGGCAGATCGAGATCCTCGAATCCGGTGGACGCATCGTTCAAGAGACGCGCGGCTGGGACGAGAACGAGGGCGTCACGCATAGCATGCGCAGCAAAGAACAAGCGCACGACTATCGCTATTTTCCGGATCCCGATTTGGTGCCGCTCGAAGTCGATCGCGCAGCGGTCGAGCGGTTGAAGGCGTCGGTTCCGTTCTTGCCGTGGCAGCGGTTCGAACGCTATCACCGCGAATACGGTCTCGATGTAAAGCCCGCAACGCAGCTCATCGATAGCTTGCCGCTCGCGGACTACTTCGACAAATGCGTGGCGGCAAGCAACAATCCCCAGCAGAGCATGAATTTCGTGCTGGGCGATCTGTCGCGGCTTGCTAACGAAACCGCTACACCGGTGCACGAATCTCCCGTTACGCCCGAGCACTTGGCGGAGCTGATCGGCCTCGTGAGCGCCAAGACGATCAACTCGAAGATCGCCAAAGAACTGCTGGAGCGCATGTGGCGCGGCGAAGGCTCGCCGAAGGTTATCGTCGAGAAGGAAGGTCTGGCACAAACCAGCGACACCGGCGAGATCGAAAAGTTCGTCGGCGAGGTGCTTGCCGCGAACGAAAAAGCCGTTTCCGACTACAAGGCCGGCAAGACCAACATCTTGGGGTTTCTCACCGGCCAGGTGATGAAGGCTTCGCGCGGCAAGGCGAATCCGGCGCTGGTTCAGGAGCTATTGAAGGCAAAATTGGGCTAGCCCCGTGTCACTCGCCGATACCAGAACCCTCGAGACGCTGGACTTCGCCGGCGTGCGCGATCGCGTCGTTGCCGCCACGCATACCGAGCGCGGGCGGCGTTACGCGTTCGAGTTGTGCCCGATCGTCGGTTTCGAACGCGTTCGCCGGGCCCAAGCCGCGACGGCGCACATCCGTGAGCTTGTCGCAAGCGCGGATATGCACGTTTTGCACGCGGCCGAAACGGAAGATCTCACGCAGCGCGCGGAGATCGGAACGGCACTCGCTGCACCCGAATTGCGCGCGGTCGGCGACGCGATTGCCGCTGCAGCCGCCGCGTACAACAAAACGCGAGAACAGCGAAGCGAGGTGATCGACGCGCTTACCGCGCCGTACCGGCCGCTCAAAGAACTGCAGCGCGCAATAACGGACGCCATTGACGAGCGCGGGACCGTTCTCGAGCGCGCCTCACCGGCGCTGGGCCGCATACGGAAGAATCTGCAGCACGCGCAAGCCGAGGCGCGCGATCGCGTGACGGCTCTCTTGCGCTCGTCGAAGTATGCGAAAGCTATTCAAGACGCCGTCGTGACCATTCGCGAAGGGCGTTTCGTCGTGCCGATCAAAGCAGAATTCAGCGGCGAGGTACCGGGCATCGTGCACGACACCAGTTCGAGCGGCCAGACGCTGTTCGTCGAGCCGCTTGCCGCGCTCGACGCGAACAACCGCGTGCGAACGCTCCGTTTGGAAGAAGAGCGCGAGATCGCGCGCATTCTGCAAGAGCTTTCACGGCAGGTTGGCGTAAATGCGGCGCAGATCGAAGCAAATGTTGAAATGCTGGCGCAGCTCGACGTGCTCGTCGCCAAAGCTCGCGTTGCACAAAGCATGGATGCGCGCGCGCCGGAACTAATCGAGGCGCCGACGATCGCCATAAACAACGGACGTCATCCCCTGCTTGCGGAGCGCGCCGTGCCGCAGTCGCTCGAGATCGATGCGGATACGCGCCTGGTCGTCATCAGCGGTCCCAACATGGGCGGCAAGACCGTCGCACTGAAGATGGTCGGCCTCTTCGTCGCGATGACGTACGCCGGAATGCAAATCCCCGCCGGCCCGGACACGTGCGTCGGCCGTTTCACGCGCATCTTTACCGACATCGGCGACGAACAGTCGATCGCGGAGAACACGTCGACGTTTTCGGCGCATCTGCGCCGTATGCGGCAGATCATCGCGGAGGCGGACGAAGAATCGCTGGTGCTCGTCGACGAGATCGGCGGCGGGACCGAGCCGACCAGCGGCGCTGCGCTTGCGATCGCGATGCTGGAACGTTTGCTCCAAGTACGCGCCGGCGGCATCGTGACCACGCACTCCACGGAACTCAAACTCTTTGCGCACCAAACGCCGGGCGTCGTCAACGCAAGCGTGCGCTTCGATCCGCAAACGTTCGCGCCGACCTATTATCTGGACGTCGGTACGCCCGGTCAGTCGCTGGCATTTCCGCTTGCGCGTTCGCTCGGTATTCCGCCCGGAATCATCGACCGTGCGGAGTCCCTGCTCGGCACCCGCGAGCGCGATTACGAAACCGCGCTTGCCGAGCTCTCGGCGGTCCACGCACAATTACGGAACGAACGCGACGCACTTGACCGGGAACGGGCGCACGTCGATCGCCTGCAGAACAATTTGCGATCGCGAACCGAGGCCCTGGATCGCGAACGCCGCGAATTTGCGGATGCCGCCGAGGCGCGCATGCAACAAGCGCTGCGCGACTTCTCGAACGAACTGGCGCGCCGCGCGGCGGAGCAGCAAGCGGCACGGCCCAAAGTCACGCCTGCGCAAAGCGCGTTGCTCCAGCGCACTATCGATGAAATGCGCCGCGACTTGGGCGTGCGGCCGGCCGCAGGCGACGTCGACACTAATGTCACGCCGAGCTTGTCGAAGGGTGACCCCGTTCGCATTCTTTCGCTCGCGCAAGACGGAACCGTCATCGCCGACAATGGCGATACGGTGCTGGTAAGCGTTGGCCCGATGAAGACGGTGGTGCAGAAGAGGGATGTGCGGCCGGCGTCCCTTCGACAATCTCAGGGTCGTTCGACGAAGCCCCGTGGTGAGGTATCGAACCATCACGATGACAAGAAGAGCGGGATGGCGCGCATGGAAGCGGCCACGCGAACCATGACCGAACTGGACGTGCGCGGAAAACGCTACATGGAAGCGGAGCCGCTGGTCGATCAGTGGATCGATGAAGCGATTCTCGCCGGAAATTCTCCGCTGCGCCTAATTCACGGAAAAGGAACCGGCATGCTTGGCCGCGGCCTGCAAGAATTCTTACGAGCTCATCCGCATGTGAAGAACGTGCGTTATGGCGACGAAAACGAAGGCGGCGGCGGCGTTACGATATTCGAACTGCGCTAGCCGTGTGAGTGAGGACGCATTGACGAAGGAAGAACAGCTGGAACTCTTGTTGGACGGCTTCGATCACGTCGAAACCCGTTCCGACTTTGAAGCACGGCTTCGGGAAGGCCGGCCGCTGACCGTCAAACTCGGCTTGGACCCGACGAGCGCCGATTTGCACATCGGTCACGCAGTAGTGCTGCATAAATTGCAGCAGTTCGTCGATGCGAATCACAAAGTCGTGCTGCTTATCGGTGATTTTACCGCGCGCATCGGCGACCCGACCGGCCGCAACGAGCTTCGGCCGCCGCTCTCTTCTGAAGAGATCGAGGCGAACATGAAGACCTACGCCGATCAGGCCGGCAAGGTGCTCGACATGGATCGCATTACGCTCGAGTACAATTCGAAATGGCTCGCGCCGCTGACGATGGCGGACATGCTGCGGCTGCTCTCGCACGTTACGGTTGCGCAGATGCTCGAGCGTGAAGATTTTCGCGATCGGTACACGACCGGCACGCCGATTTCGCTGCACGAATTTCTTTACCCGGTGGCGCAAGCGTACGACAGCGTTGCGCTCGAGGCCGACATCGAGCTTGGCGGCAACGATCAATTGTTCAATCTGTTAATGGGCCGGCATTACCAGCGCGAGCTCGGGCAGCGCGAACAAGTCTGCATGACCGTACCGCTGCTAGAGGGTCTGGACGGCATCGAGAAGATGTCCAAATCAAAGGGCAATTACGTCGGACTTACGGAAGCGCCGGAGCAGCAGTTCGGAAAGCTCATGCGCATCTCCGACGACATGATTGCGCGCTATGCGCGCTTGGCGGCGTTCCGCTCCATTCCCGAAGTCGGCAAACTCACGGAGGGTTTGAACGGCGGCAAACTTCATCCGATGACCGAAAAGAAGCAACTCGCGCAGGACATTGTCGCGCGCTACCACGGGCAGAGCGCCGCGGCCGCGGCGCGCGAGTACTTCGAGCGCACGGTACAGCGCAAAGAACTCCCTACACACAATGTGTCCGAGATGCGCCTCAACGATGCGCGCCGCGTCAGCGATCTCATCGTGGCCGCCGGCTTTGCCGAGAGCAAGCGTGCTGCCGAGCGACTAATCTCGGGGAACGGCGTCAAAGTCGATGGTATACTCGTCAGCGATCCCAAAGCGCCGTGGGCCGCTACGGAACCGGCGATTCTCTCGGTGGGATCGCGCAAATTTGTGAAAGTGTTGCCGAACGAAGGGTAACGAGAACCGATACCATGGCCGAGCAAGCTAGAACGTATACGTCCTCGATGAAGCCGCCTAAGGATAGAAAATTCGTGTGCAAACGCTGCACGCGCGAATATAGCTATCCGCAGCCCGGCGATCCGCCGATCCGCTGTGAATGCGGCTGGTGGTACGAAAACGATCGCGGGACGATTAAAGAGGCGTATTGGCAGCGGATCGAGCCGTATCGCGAGCCGCCGGCTAAGCTTTTCTAAGCCGTTCCGCCAGATCGTTCACTTCAATCGAAGTAAACACGTACATCTTCTTGCAGAACTCGCAAGTCGCTTCGGTTTCGGTGCGTTCGCGCGCCATCTTGTGCAATTCATCTGCGCCCAGGCCCAGTAGCGCGGTCTCAACTTTTTCGCGCGTGCAGCGGCACGAAAACTGCACGTCGATCGTACGGTGCGAACGCAAATCGACCGGCCCGGCCAGCGCGTGCAGCAATGCGTGCGCGTCTGCGCCTTCGGCGATGAGTTTTGTGATTGGCGGCATTGAAAGAGCGCGCTGCTCCAGGGACGCGACGGCGCGCTCGTCCGCACCCGGCAATACTTGTGCGATGACGCCGCCTGCCGCTTTTACGCCGGCAGGATCGGCAAGGACGCCAAGGGCGACCACGCTGGGAATTTGCTCCGAATTGACCAAGTACGCGGCGATGTCTTCGGCGATCTCGCCGCTGTAAAGCGGCACGACTCCGACGTACGGCTGGCCGACTTCATACGATTTGGTGACTTGCATAGACCCGGATCCGACCGCACCGGCGACGTCGAACTTTCGGCGTTCGTTCAGCGGAAGATCCGCATGCGGGAACTTTGCGTAACCGCGCGCGGCAATGCGTTCTTCGTCAATGAGCCACGCATCGGCTACGACGCTTCCCAGCGGACCGTCGCCGGAAATCTGCAGGGAGATGCGTTCTTTGCCTTTGAGGCTGCTGCCGAGCAGCGCCGCGCCCGTCGTCAGGCGACCCACTGCAGCCGTCGCCGTCGGACTCAAACCGTGGCGGTGCTGCGCTTCGCGTACGAGTTCGGTCGTAATTCCTGCGACGATGGCGAATCCGGCGTCCGGCGCCGATGCGCTGATGATGAGGTCGGGCATACTCGGCTTGTTACCCAGGTCGCAAGATTTGCACCTGCGAAACGCACAGCATGCGAGTGCTCATCATTCACGGGCCGAATTTAAATTTGCTCGGGGAACGGGAACCTGCGGTGTACGGATCGCAAACGCTGGCGGAGATCGACGATGCCGTACGAGCGCTTGCGCGCGAACTGTCGATCGACGTGCAAACGATGCAGCATAACAGCGAAGGGGCGATCGTCGACGCGCTGCATGCGTCGCGCAACCAGTACGACGCCGTGCTTCTTAATCCCGGCGCCTATACGCACTACTCGTATGCAATCGCGGATGCGATCGCGGCAATTTCGATTCCGGTGATAGAAGTGCATTTATCGAACGTTCATGCAAGAGAGCCGTTTCGAAGAACGAGCGTTGTTGCGCCGGTGTGCGCCGGAACCATCGGCGGTTTTGGAAAGAATTCCTATTTATTAGCACTTCGCGCTGCTGCGGAACTCGCGCGCGGCTAGCCGCGGGAGGAGGGCGTTGCGCGCTTGCGTATATCCCCCTGGCTACGGGGAGTTTTTCACTTGACGAAAGCCGATATCATCGATGCTGTTGCCGCCCAAGCGCAGGTCTCAAAACGCGCTGCGGGCGAGATCGTCGACCGTGTACTCAACGAAATTAAAACGGCGCTGCAGCGCGGAGAGCGTGTTGCCCTTACTCCGTTCGGAAGTTTCGTCGTTCGCCAGCGCCGGGCACGCGAGGGACGCAATCCGAAAACCGGTGAAATGATAAAGATTCCGGCGCGTAAAGTTCCAGCGTTCGTTGCCGGAAAGAGTTTGAAAGAAGCGGTTACGGGCGGAGCCAAAAAAGGCGGCGTCAAAAAAGGCGGACGCACGCGTTAGACGTTGCTCCGATCGAGCGCAAGGAGATTGCTCGAGCGGTAGAAATTTTTTTCCAAGCATTTGCGGACGAGCATGCATCGCGCTATCGCGAAGGTGCTCGTCCCGCTGCTTTTTCCGATATATGGTCGTTCATTCGTGAAGTCGAACCGCGCGGTTTTTTGGCAGCGCGTGAAGATGGAGTGCTGGCGGGCTACGCAATTTTCGTCCCGAGTTTGAAGCGCGTGCAGCGTGAAGCGATTCGGCGGGGCGCCGTGCTCCGCTGGGCACTTTTGGCTTTGCGCGGAGGTTTCGGTTTGCGCGTTTCTGCACTTCCGCGCGTCCTGCTGAACAAGCTGTTTTTCGTGAGAAGCGGAGGGCGTTACCGGCGCACCGGCGACGCGCAGCTGCTTAACATCGCCGTCGATGGCGCCCGGCAAGGCCGAGGCGTCGCAACTGCGCTCGTGACCGCCGGTCTGCAGGCTATGCGCGAGCTGGGCGTGCGCGAAGTGCGCCTGGAGGTTCGGCCATGGAACCTGGGCGCACTTCGTTTATACGAGAAGACCGGTTGGCGTGAGGTGGGTCGAACGCGCGATTTGGAAGGCGAGTGGATCGTTATGATCGCGTCGCTTTAGAGTTGGAAGTTGCCGTTGTATGCGGCGCCGTAGATCTGCCCGATGCCGAACGACGAGAAGTTTTTGATGAGAACTGCCCGGTTCTGAATAAGAGAAGCCGTTGGGTTGAGGTGATATAGGCTCGAGTTGGCGAAACCGTAGAGCTGATTTGTTGCAGGTGAAGCGAGCCCGTATAGAATGCGCAGCGAAGTTGGAACGACGTGCTGCACGGCGCCGGTCGTGCGGCTGATTGTGACCAGCGAATCGGCTGCGGTGGAGAGGGACCCGCCGGTGAACCCGGACATCATGAGAGAACCGTTGTAGAACGTCAAGTCGCCGGCGGATTTGTACGATCCGGTCGCGCCTATAGACGTTGCGCGGCCGGTGGCGAGGTTCGTAATTGCGTAAAGTCTGGCGTTTTCATAGCCGGCGATATAGCCTTTTCCGTTCGAATCAAAAACCAGCGCATTGCCGCCCGGAACGCCGTGGTAGCCTATCCAGGTGGCCAGACCCGTCGACGTGCTCACGCGGTACAACGAATTGAAGTCGATCCCGTACAGGACGTGATTTTTCGGATCGAACGCCATGTCGGTGAGCAGCGTTTCCTCATAGCCGACGAGATGAAGAGCGTTTGTGCCGAGCGTAACCGTCCAAACTCGCCCGGCGTTGTCGTTGATATAAATCTTGGGGCCTGCAGTAGCGGCCGGATTCGGAGCTTCTTCGGGCGTTTCGACCTCGGCGTTCGGCACGATTTGGCCGTTCTTGGGCTGCTCTTCGGTCGTCGCCGCCGGCGGCTCCAGTGGGACAGGCGGCTGCACGGGATTCATGTGCGACGAGCAAGCCGTGAAAAATGCCGCCGACACGGCGAGCAGAACGAGCTTTGCGCTGTGAGACATCTTCTGTAACCTCCTCAAGGTTCTGCGATGATGGTCACAGCGTAGGTCCTTGACCGTCTCAAAACTGTCTCGGGGAGGAGAAAGCCGCTCCCGGTCTTAAGCGTGCGTCCTGCTGCGGGCTGTGGCGCAGCTTGGTTAGCGCGCTTGACTGGGGGTCAAGAGGTCGCAGGTTCGAATCCTGTCAGCCCGATATCCTTTTGAGAAACTCCGAAGTTTTCGGAGTTTTTTTACCTTCTTAAGCGCAACTTTCTCCGTTTGCCTAGAATAGGATTGCCTGCCGGCGGCGCAGGGGCAAAGGAGGCGCACCGTGTTCGACTTAGACCAGTTCGTCAATGAATGCCGCGCGGCGATGAACGAAGATGTCTCGATGCAAGCGCTTCGGGAAGTCGTGGCCCGCGCGGTGAGCGAGCCGAACGAGATAATGAACGCGCTCGGCGAACCCGCTCGAGGGCATATGCAGAAGCTGCATCATGCCGTCGACCTGACGGTGCTGAATGTCGTGTGGCTTCCGAACATGACGCTGTTTCCGCACAACCACAACATGGCTGCGGTAATCGGCATTTACAGCGGCCGTGAAGATAACATTTTTTGGCGCCGCGTACACGAAAACAAAATCGAAGCTGCGGGCGCGAAAGCGCTATCCGACAAAGATGCGGTAACGCTCGGACGCGACATCATTCACTCCGTCACCAACCCGATCTCGCGCTTCACCGGTGCGCTGCACGTGTACGCCGGCGATTTCTTCAACGAGCCGCGCAGCGAATGGAACCCCGAAACGCTCGCCGAGCGTCCATGCGATCCGCAAAGAATCGCGCAGCTCTTCGAAACGCAAGACGCCAGCGCGTTCGCGAAGGCCTAGACCCCGAGTTTCTTAAACCTTGCCGGAATGGACTCTCTCTTCGCCGCACCCGCGCCTGAAGCGACGCTCTTTGCCGACGGCGGTTCCCGTGGAAATCCAGGTCCGGCTGCGTCCGGAGCCGTGCTCGTTGCGCCGGACGGCGCAATTTTGCACGAGGTCGGACACTTTCTCGGGAGAGCCACAAACAACGTGGCCGAGTGGACGGCGCTTGCGTTGGGACTCGAAGCGGCCATAGAACACGGCGTACGCCGCCTCGCGGTCCGCATGGACAGCGAGCTGGTCGTCAAGCAAATCTCGGGTGAGTACCGTGTCAAACATCCCGACCTTCAGCCGCTCCACCGCCGCGCCATTTCGCTGCTGCGCAAATTCGAGCACGTGGACGTCCGGCACGTTCCGCGCAAGGAAAATGCGCTGGCGGATGCGGTGGTGAATCGAGTCTTGGATGCGTCGAAATAACTGGTTCGGGACCGCGATCTTCGTCTTCGCGGTCGTCTTCGTCATCTGCGGCCTGCTTTTCGTAAAGTGGCCGGATTTCGAGCACAAGCAAGACGTGGCGAAAGTCCTCAACCAGCAGAGCTTCAGCGAGGCATCGCTGCGGATCAGCTACGCGAAACCGCCGATCTATTCCGAAGAATACGTCATGCGCGACGATAACGGCGTTTCCAGCGTGCGCTACAAGATTCAAGGCTATTCCGGCAAAGTGGTAACGATCGTTTTGCCGCAGGAAAAGACCATCGCCGGCTCGCGTAACGTCGGATACTTCTTCGAAGACATAACGCAGAACGACGAGGCGTGGCAACTTATGAACAAGCCGCCGGCAGGTGATACCGACGCACTCTACACACTGCACCTGCATCAAATCGCGGACAACCGCCAGGGTACGCGCACGGTGATCTTTACGGATCCGCACTACTGGGCGACGACCGCGGGGCGTCAGTTCCACATTCAGCTCAGCAAAAATAGCCCGACTCCCGACCTCACGAAGCTCCAAAGTACCTCCGTCGCCGACCCGCGTTACGAAAAGATCGTTAATGCGTTCCGAAGCTTCGGCCCGGCGTCGTTCAAGCAAAAAGTCGCGCAGGCGCAAGCGCTCGTGCGCAGCTCGCATTAAAGCGGATCGATGAAGCGCTACATCCTGGCCGCCGTTGCGGCCGCGTTGGCGCTCGCCGTGTGCGGCTTTGCGGGATACGAGCTTTTCGAACAGCCGACGAATCAGCTGTTCGGTCACACCGTGACGCAAGGCCCGGCCAACGAACGGGTTGTCGCGCTGACGTTCGACGATGGTCCCAATCCGCCGTATACGAAACGCATCCTCGACGTGCTTCGCGAGCAGCACGTCCACGCAACGTTTTTTCTCGTCGGTCGCGCGGTTCAAGCGTATCCATCCGTCGTTCGGCAAGAGGTAGCGGACGGCAACGCGGTTGGAAACCACACCTGGGACCATCGGCACCTCATCGTCATGCGCCCTTCCGCGGTGCGCAAAACGCTGCAGCGCACCGACGATGCGATCTTTGCAGCGGCGCACGTTCACACGCACCTCATGCGGCCGCCATTCGGCGCGCGCGATTGGATCGTGCTGCAGCAGGCGCGCCGGCTCGGGTACACCGTCGTTATGTGGTCCGTACCGCTCGCGCGCGACTGGGAGTATCCGCCGCCAAAGGTCATCGCGCAGCGCATTCTGCCGCGAGTCTCCGACGGTTCGATTATCGTTCTTCACGACGGCAATCGCGGCCAGCTGTGCGCCGTAAGACATTTGAATCCGCACGTATGCGATCGCAGCCAGGATATCGAAGCAACACGCATCATCCTCGAAACCTTGAAGAGCCGCGGCTTCCGTTTCGTGACGATTCCCGAGCTGATAACGCTAGGGAAGAATGCTAAGCATACACCCGCCCCCGGAGCTGAATGAAACCGGCGGCGTGTTTGCCTTGCGGATCGTGATGCGTCCAATGGACTACCGGCGGGCGTCCCGCGTCGTGAACCATTTCGCCGCGCACGTGAATCGTATCGCCGGCTTGCACCGGCACCCGCGGCGCGATGCCGACGTTATCGACTATTTCAACGGCGCCGTCGTCTGTTTGCGCGTCGAACGCTTCGTGCATGCATCGCGTCCTGTTTCCATAGAAGAATCGCGGATTCGACGTCACGCGAGCATCGAACGTCACCTCGGCGGGCTGCGAACTGAAGTAGGCGCTTTTCAGGTTCATACGCAACGTTCACGCCGCTTGGTGGTAACATAAAGACCTGCAATGAGGACGCTTCGAACGGAACGCCTTCGCCTTGTGCCGGTGACCGCGGAGAACGCCGGGTCGTTGTGGACCGTGCTGCAGCAGCCGGACCTTCGCACGTATCAGGACTTGCCGAGCGTCGGCGCCGCATCTTTTGCCGAGATGGTCGCCAAGCGGCCGCGGCACTTGAACGCGGCGGCCACCGGACGCTTCGAATGGCTGATCTATGTCAGCGGCTGGCGCAAACCGATCGGCTGGGTGTCGCTGCGCATCGCGGAACGCGATCCGGCGACGGGCGAGATCGGCTACAGCCTGATACGCGAGTTTCGCAGCCGCGGAATTGCGACCGAAGCGGTGCGCGCGCTCGTCGATGAAGCATTTACGCGCGCGCGTTTGGCGCGCATGAACGCATACTGCGTGCCGGAGAACGGCGCCTCACGCCGCGTGCTCGAGCGCGTCGGCTTTCGGTTCGAAGGAACCTTGCCGCACGGAGCGACCGTCAGCGGTCAGCCCGTAGACGTACTCATGCACTGCATCGATCGCGAAAGCTGGCGTCAGTCGGGAAATTCGATCGTAATGCCCGCTTCGGCATATCCCGCATAATTCGGCAACGAACCGCGCAAGTATGCCAGCAGCGGTTCGCGCACCACCGCAACCGTTAATCGCGTCTCGAGCTCCTGGATTGTAACCCAAGATGCGTCGACGACGTGGTCGCCTTCAACGTGCGGCCGCGCCGGTTCACCGATCGCATCGACCGCGAATGTAAAATTCGTAAAATGCGTTTCTGCATCGTAGGATTCACTGACGTAACACAACTCGCAAACTGTCCCGCGAAGGCCGGTTTCTTCGGCAAGTTCGCGTATTACCGTTTGCGTAAGCAGTTCGCCGGGCTGCTGGCGGCCACCGGGCATGTTCCACAGCGCGCGTTCGTGATTGGGATATTGCGAGGCGACGAGCAGTACCGCGTTTTCGCGGCGGACGAGCGCAGTGGCCAGATGTATGCAGCTCATAAATTGAAGAACACCTCCGCGTGTCTGCGCGCGCTTTCATCCCAATCGTACCGTGCCGCGCGCGCGATGCCCGCATCGCGCAAACGGTCGCGAATCTCCGCATTCTCCGCGAGTTCGCGCAATGCGGCAGCCCAAGATTGCGCGTCGTGCGGCTCGGCGTAATAGGCCGCATCGCCGCCGATTTCAGGAAGACAGCTCGCACGCGATGCGAGCACGGGCGTGCCGCACGCCATCGCCTCGGCAAGCGGCATTCCGAACGTTTCATAGTACGAAGGCACGCACAGCGCGAGTGCAGCGCGGTAAAAAGAACGAAGCCGCGCATCTCCGGCGCCGCTCGCATCGCCCTGCGCGTGACCGAAATAGTAAACGCCCTCGACATTCGGATCGCGCGGGCCCACGACAGCCAAAGCCGGGCGGTCTTCGCCGAAAAAAGCTTGCCGGTACGCCTCGTAGAGTAATGCGAAATTTTTACGCGGCTCCGCCACCGGGTCGCCGACAAAGAGCAGGTACGGCGCGGGAAGCGGTGCATCGTCGCGCCGGCCGCGGGGGGCAGGAGAGAAAAAGCGATCCACGCCATGATAAATGACGTCGATCCGCTCCGGCGGCATCGAGAAAACATCGATCAGCTCGTTGCGGTCGAATTCCGAAACCGCAATGACGCGCGCCGCGCTGCGCGCCGAACGCAGGAAAGGCTCCTGCTGATGCGCGCGGCGCTTAGGATCGGGATCGGGAAAACGGAATGGAACTGCATCGTGGATCGTAACGACGTTTGGTGCATCGCCGCTGAAAAACGTGCCGTTCGACGGATGCCAAACGGCATCGCACCGGCCTGGCCGGTTTGAGACGCGAAACCGTTCGCTGCCGAGCGCGGCGGCTAGGGCCGTTCGGCGGCGAAAAGGAAAGGGGCCCAAGACCAGCAGCGTCAGTTCGACGTCGTCGCGCTGCACGAGCCTGCGAAGGATTGCGCGCGTATAACGGCCGATACCGCGCGTGTCCGATGCGAGATCGCGCGCATCGACGGTTAGACGTAAGGCATCCTTCACGAACAGCGAGGTTGGCGCAGCACCCCATGCAATCCCCCGCGCGTATCGCGGCGCATCTGATTATCGGTCCGCGCGAAGAGCCGTTTCTCGGAGCGCTGTGCGAATCGCTCGAGAGCACGTGCCAAACGCTTATCGTGAACGATAACTCGCCCGATCCGTCGCCGCACGAGGCGACCCTAGAGCAAACGGCGTTTGCAAAAAGCGATCGCCTCATCGTCGATCGATCGCCGTTTAGCGATTTCTCGACTGCGCGCAACATCTGTTTGCGTTTGCATGCACAGCACGATGCCGGCGATTGGATCGCGTTTGTCGATGCCGACGAAGTGCACGGCTCGCCCGCGCGGCGCATTGCCTCCCACTTGCACGAAGTTCCTTCACATATCGATTTTGTCGACGGCTACACGTGGCACTTCTTTCAATCGTTCGATTGGTACATGTCGATCGAGCGGCGCATGGCATTCTTTCGATTCAAGCCGGGTCTGCGATGGGAGGGCAGCGTTCACGAGAAACTGCATGGACTTGATGGGGAACGCATCGCGCTGCCGTATGTCTATGCGCATTACGGCTGGGTGATGCCGGCGCGCAGTCACGCCGAAAAAGGGCGGCAGTACTTGAGTCTGGGAGCCGCTGGGGAGGTTGTGCAGGAAAGCGAGCTCGGTGCGGTGCGGGCGGAGAATTATTTCGAATTCAAGCACCGCTGGGCTACTGCGCTGCGGTTCACCGGATCGCATCCGGCCGCGGCAAAGGCCGCGATCGAACGCATCTCACGCGAACGTGCGCAGGAATTCGCGCGCGTGGAACGGCTGATCCGCGCAAATCAGCCGCCCGCGCAGCGGCTGCGCAATGCCGTCATCAAGCTCAATTACGAGCTGCGCTGGCGCGGACGCGCACTTAACCCGCCGGCGCGGCGACTCCTCGCGTGATAAGCTCGGCAAATGCGTCAACGTCTTCGGCCCGCGTTGCATGATGCGTCATCCAGCGCACCTCGGGGAGCGCGTCGTCGAATACGTAAAAGAAATATTCTTGCTGCAGCTGCGGAATCACGGCACGATCGAGCGTTGCAAAAATCGCATTGCACTCGACGGGGCGCGTGATGTGCACGCCGCGCACGGCGCGCACGCGCGCTTCCAGGCGTTTGGCCATCTCGTTCGCGTGCGAAGCATAGCGGCGCCAGCGTTCGTCTTCAAGCAGCGCGAGAAATTGCGCCGCGATGAAGCGCATCTTCGAGGCCAGCTGCATGCCTTGCTTGCGCGCGAAAAGCGCCGCACCGGGCGCAAGCGCCTCATCGAAAAATAGGATTGCCTCGCCGAACATCAGGCCGTTTTTCGTTCCGCCGAAGGTTAAAACGTCGATGCCCACATCGCGCGTGCATTCGCGCAAACCCATGCCCAGCGCCGCGGCTGCGTTACAAATACGCGCGCCGTCCAGGTGCACGCGCCAGCCCTCGGCATGCGCAAATTCGCAGAGTTCTCGCAATTCGTCCGGCGTATACAGCGTTCCGAACTCCGTCGACTGCGAGATCGAAATAACGCGCGGCACGACGTGATGTTCGTCGGGCTCTTTGCCGGCAAAGGGCCGCAGGTCGTCGATGTGCAGCTTGCCGTCGCGCGCGCCGACCGGTAGAACTTTGCAGCCCGTAAAACGTTCGAACGCACCGCATTCATCCGTCTGAAGATGAGCGGAAGCCGGTGTAATAACGGCCTCCCACGGTTTGACCAGGCAACTCAGTGCGACAACGTTCGCACCCGTGCCGTTGAACGCAAAATACGTCGCCGTACTCTTGCCGAAGATCTCTCGGAAACGATCCACCGCCCGTTCCGTGTACGAGTCGTAACCATAGGAAACGGCGTCGCCCTCATTGGCTTGCGCAAGCGCCTGGAAAATTTCAGGTGCAACCGGCGCGTTATTGTCGCTGGCAAACGTTCGAACCATTTGCGTCGCTTTCTGCGTTCGCTTCCAATCTACTAGGGTAAAAGCGCGTTAGCCGCTATGCTAGCCAACCTTTTGCTCGGGGTATTGCCCGAGCGCGAACGGCGCCGGATTGTCCCTTACTGCGAAACGGTGCAGTTGCAGCCTCGCACCACGCTGATCGAGCCCGAATCGCCTGTTGAATGCGTCTGGTTTCCGCATGCGGGCGTTTGCTCCAATCTGATTCACGTTCAAGGCGGCGAAGCGGTGGAAGTCGGACTGGTCGGACGCGAGGGGATGGTCGGTTTGCCGCTCGTACTGGGTGGATTCGCCAACCCATTTCATGTGATCGTGCAGCAAGGCGGCGTCGCGACGCGCATCGCGCGCGAGCCGTTTACGCACGAAGTGCTCGATGCCGGCCATCCCTTCTGCACCGCTCTCTTGAAGTACGCAAATCTGTTCCTATCCACAGTCGCGCAGACGGCCGCATGCAACCGGCTGCACCGCATCGAGCAGCGTCTGTCGCGATGGCTGCTCGACATGCGCGCGCGGACCGATTCGCCCGACCTCGCGGTGACCCACGAGTTATTAGGGCTCATGGTGGGCGCGTACCGGCCGTCCGTAACCAATGCGCTCAAGGCCTTTGAAGAGCGCGGCCTCATTCGCGTGGCGCGCGGCCATTTAATCCTTTTGAATGAAGCGGCGCTCGCTGGTGAAGCGTGCGAATGTCACGACGCCATCCAGAAGCGCACCGAAAGAACGCTGGACAATATTCGCTCGATGGCCGCCTAAACGGCCTATTTCGTAAGCTTCACGACTGAGCTTCGAAGGTAAACTGCCTTACGATTTGGCGAACGACTAACCCGTAAGGACCAACCTGGATTGTCTATCTGGCCCGGCAACGCTATTTTGCGCGCGCTGCCCGCTGAAGAGCTCGAGCGCCTGCGCCCTTTTTTAAAGGGCGTGCGTTTTTCGTCAGGGCAGCGGATTTGTTCGGTCGACGAAACGTTGCCCGGAATCTGGTTTCCGGAAAGCGGTGCGGCTTCGCGTCTCAATCAGCTTCTCACCGGCGAAACCGTTGAAGTCGGTATCGTCGGCAACGACGGCGTTATCGGCTTGCCGCTCGTGCTCGGCGGCAGCCGGGCCGCGGGGGCGTGCGTCGCGCAGGCCGATTGTACGGCCCTGATGATCGCGACCGCGGATTTTGAAGAACAGGTTCGCAAGCACGGCGGCCCGCTCATGGATGCGCTGCTGATGTACACGAATCTGTACATCTCCACGCTCGCGCAGCTGACGGCGTGTCATTGCCTGCACCGCATCGAGCAGCGTTTGAGCCGCTGTATCCTCACGCTCGCGGACTACAGCGGCGATCAACAAGTTCGGATCACGCACGACACGCTGGCGGAATTTCTGGGCGTTCACCGCCCGTCGATTACCTACGCGCTCCAAGCGCTTGCGGATACGGGCGCGATCTCTGCGGAACGGCGGCGCATCGTTATCGCCGATCGCAGTGCGCTCCTAGAGCATTCGTGTGAGTGCTACTGCGTCATCCGCAACAGCACGGCGCGCGAAATCGAACGCATTCAAGCTACTCGGCTGCAGCCATAGCAGGCGCGGCGCCGCTGCGCCGCGATGGCCGCATAAAGATCACCAGCGGGGTGCAGACGAAAAAGATAATTGCCGAAAGCCGGAACAAATAGTCGTAGCTGATGACTTGCGATGCGACGCCGACGAGCTGTGAGAGTACCGGAATTGAGACGCCGTGCGTCTGCGTGACGCCTGAAGCCAGCGCGTTCTGCGCGATCGCCGCTTCGCGTGCGAGCAGCGTTGTGAGGATCGCGATGCCGAAACTGCCGCCGAGCTGACGCAAGAGCGTTGAAACGCCGGTGGCGCCCGCGAGTTCTTCCTTCGGCACGGCGCCCAGCGTTACGGTGGAAAGCGGCACGAACAGAAAGCCGAGGCCGAAGCCTTGGACCACGCGCGGCCAGAACACGTCCCAATATCCCGCACTCTCGGTGAGAGCCCCCATCCACCATGTCGAAATGCCGAAGACGATCATTCCGAAGCCCACCAAAATGCGCGAATCAATGTTGCTCATCACCCGTCCGACAATCACCATGCTGATTGCGGTGGCGATTGCGCCGGGCAAGAGCGCCATGCCGGTGTCAAATGCGGTGAAGCCGAGCACCGTCTGAAAGAACAGCGGCAAGATCAAGCTCGTTCCAAAAAGACCGAACCCCGCAATGACGCCGATGATGTTTCCGATCGTGAACGTGCGGAAGCGGAAAACGTTTAAATCTACCAGCGGATGGCGATCGCGCAGCGTCTTCCAGATAAACCACGCCAGCGCCAGCACCGCGACGATCGTCAAAATCCAGATGCTTGTTGACTGATACCAGTCGTCATGCTGGCCTCGTTCGAGCACGTACTGCAGCGAGGCAAGACCCGCGGAAAGCAAACTCAAGCCCAGCCAATCGACGCCCCCTTTTGGTTTTTGCAGAAAGTGCGGATTCGGAATGAACATCAGCGTCATGATGATGGCGACGATGCCGATCGGAATGTTGATGTAGAAGATGAGCGGCCACGAGTAGTTGTCGATGATATATCCGCCTAGCGTGGGTCCCACCGCCGGTCCGACCATGGCCCCGAGTCCGAAGATCGCCATTGCCGCACCGCGCTTCTCCGGCGGATATGTTTCGAACAGAATCGCTTGCGCCGTCGGCTGCAGAGCGCCGCCGCCGAACCCTTGCAGAACGCGGTAGAAGACCAGTTGCCATATGCTGTGCGCCGTTCCGCAAAGAAACGACGCCGCGGTAAAGATAATTAGGCATCCCGCGTAAAACGTTTTGCGTCCGAAGTATGCGGTAAGCCAGCCGTTCAGCGGCATCGTAATGACGCTGGCCAAGATGTAACCGGTCGCGACCCAAGAGACTTCGTCGATCGATGCGCCGAGATTGCCGGCAATATCGTTGAGCGCGACGTTGACGATCGTGGCGTCGATGATCGCCATGATCAATCCGAGCATGACCGTGATGGTAATCAGCGCGATGGGGGCATTGCTTCGCGCGCGTAGCAGGTTGGTGGCCATCGCGCCCTTATGTGGAAAGTCGGGGTCGGCCAATCCTCCGAGGGTGGAAAACGGAAAATTCAGACCGGCCCCTAAATATTAGGTGTGCCGAACCCCGTACTTCGTTGTGCCTACATTATAGCGGCCTTCCTATTTCTCGTGTTTACCGGTACCTCGCCGGTTCGCGCAGACACCGACGAGACGACCCAAGGGGTGAATCCGGCGACGGTCGGGCTACAGCCGCTGCGCGGCCCTCTGCCGGTTACGACGCCGGCTCCCGGAGAGTCGCGCCTCGTCCGCCGGGAGGACGGCACCTTCGCCGCCGTCCCGCAGGTTCAGGGCCGGACCCGCATCTTTCACCTCGTGGAGCGCGACGCGCCGTGGTCGCTCCAGCCGAGCCTGAGCGTGATGGCCAAGACGTACAACGGCGTCGTGCCCGGGCCGACGCTGGTCGTGCATCAAGGCGATCGCGTCGTGATCGATTACCGCAACGAGCAAAACGTTCCGGACACGCTGCATCTGCACGGGATTCACGGCATTCCGGTTTCGATGGACGGCGTCGCCGGCATCTCGCAGCCCATGGTGATGAAAGGCTCGAGCTACCGTTACGAGTTCGCCGCCGATCAGCCCGGCACGTTCATTTATCATTCGCACGACAACGAAGAGATGGTCAACAGCGGATTGTACGGCGCAATCGTCGTGCTGCCGGCGCACGTGCCGCCCGCCGAACGCGCCGACCGGGACTATGTCGAGGTGCTCTCCTCATGGCCGATTCAAAGTTTGAGCGAGAACCATTTCACCATCAACGGTAAAGAGTATCCGTATACGACGCCGATCGAGGTGCGTAGAGGGCAGCGGGTCCGCGTGCGCTGGATCAACATCTCCGGCGAGAACTTTCACACGATGCATACGCACGGTCATTACCAGCGTGTGATCGAGCGCGATGCGCAGCCCGCTCCGCCCGGAGACGTTGAAGACACCGTCGATCTCGGTCCGGGACAGCGAACCGACGTGATCGTTCTTGCGAATCAGAAGCCGGGATCGTGGCTGGTGCATTGCCACGTGTTGGATCACACGGAAGATTCGCAAGGGTATCCGGACGGTTTGGTGACGACGATCCACTACGCCGGAACGCCGGAAAATGCCGCAGCAATGAACGCGTCGATGCGCGGCATGCTGCCCAATTTCGGAACGACCGCACGAGCACTGCCGTTCGGGTGGACGGTTCTTCTCGGTGCGATTGCGGGTTTTACGATTTTCTTGGGCCTTCCAATCGCGCGCATGCGCAACGTCTCACCGCAAACTATCGGTGCCTTGAATGCAATCGCAATCGGCATTTTAGTGTTTCTCGTCGTCGAAATTGCGGGAAATGCGACACGCCCGCTCACGCAGGCGCTGGAGGCCTGGCACAGCGGCGCTTCCGCGCATCAGGCGATTTTGCTGGCGATTGCATACGTCGCCGGCCTTTTCGTCGGACTCGTGGGCCTGGGAACGCTGGCATCGCGGCTAACGCGCCAGGCTGCGTCGGAAGCGCACGATCCGTTCTTGCTTGCCTCGATTATCGCCATTGGGATCGGCGCGCATAACTTTGCCGAAGGCTTGGCGATCGGCGCATCGGCAGCGGCGGGCGCGACGGCTATCGCAATCGGACTCATCGTTGGCTTTGCGCTGCATAACGCGACTGAAGGCTTCGGCATTGCGGCGCCTCTGGCGGGCCGCGATATTCGCCCGCGCCGGCGTCAGCTGTTTCTTGCGGGAATCGTAGCAGGCGGCCCGACCTTCGTGGGAACGATCGTCGGCTATGCCTTCAGTTCTCCGATCCTCTCCGTGTTGTTCTTGGCAACGGCGATCGGCGCGCTCGTCTACGTGATCGGGGAACTGTGGAGCGTGCTGCGCCGCAGCCCCGGCATGACGGCGCTCATGACGTCGATGCTGGCATGCGGCTTTTTCATTGCGCTGGCGACGGAGCTCATCGTCGATTTGAACGGCGGGTAAACGCACTACATCGGCTCTTTGATTCCCCAACGAAGGAGGAGCGCGTTCATCGGGTATGACGTGCAGAAGCCGGCGATCATTCCGATCTGCATCATAAACCAGTACACCGGGTGCATCACGTCGAGTTGCGGGAAGAACACGTAGCTCGTCAGCGCCATCCACCCGAATAAGCCGATTTCGAATGCGATAAGGGAGAGTGTGTCGGCTTTTATCGCGGCGATTACTCCGTCGCGTACGTTCAGCCCGCGCATCGGTGCAATGGCAAAATACTGAAACAGAATGCCGAACAAATACGCCAAAACGAAATCGGCAACGTACTCTGCGCCGAGCCGGCCGATGATTACCCATCCAAATGAGGCGACCGCGATCTCGCCGATGATATCGCCGAGCGTACATCCCGCGCCGCAATGCGTCGTTGAGTAGAAATCTTCTTGTGCCGGCGTAAGCTGCGAGACGCCTTCGATGCGGAAGAATGCCCACAATGCGAACGGCCCGAAGTAGAGTGCGGTGATGAGCGGATAGGATCAGCCAAGCCTCGGCCACGTCAGTTAACCAGCGTGTAGGCATGTGCGTGGCATTTCGTACCTCGTGGGGAAAATGATGCCGTTATGAATATTGGAATCGTCGGAGCGGGAGAGATCGGGGGCACGCTCGGCCGCTTATGGGCAAAGGCCGGCCATAAAGTTCTTTTTAGTTTTTCGCACGATCGTCGCAAGCTCGAACAACTCGCACGCGAATGCGGCAACGGCGCCAAAGCGGTTACGCCCTACGACGCGGTGCGATGTTCCGAGGTCGTGCTCTTTGCCGTCCCGTGGAACTCGATCGACGAGGCGCTCAAACAAATCGGCCGGTTCGACGGTCAAGTCGTGATCGATACCACCAATCCGTTCATCGACGATCAAATGCACGTGCAGCAATTCGACGAGGCCGACTCGTCAAGCGAATCGGTTGCGCGGCGCCTGGAAAATGCGAAAGTCATTAAAGCGTTCAACACGCTGCGCGACGAAACGCTATGGAATCGCACTCGCCAGGGTCTGGTTATTTTCATGGCGGGCGACTATCCGCTGATGAAGAAGAAGGTCGCGCAACTTATCGACGATGCGGGCTTCGTGCCGTTCGACGCAGGTCCGCTGCGCGAAGGCAAAAACCAAGAGCCCGGAACGGATCGCTTCCTAAAAGAACTAACGCTCGATGAGGCGCAGGAATTGACCGGCATCACGCAAGGCGTTCGCAGCATCGTTGGCGAGATCGATCTGGATCAACCGGTCCGCAGATATTAGTGAAAACCGAACCGAAGCCGCAATTCCCCGGCGAACAATCCGCCGAGGGCGAGTTCGAGCGGCAAAAGGACGCGTTCAACGGCTGGGTACGGGCGGACGGGTCGACGGAGTTTCCGGTAGAACGCGGCCGCTACCATCTCTACGTATCGCTCGCGTGCCCATGGGCACACCGCACCGTCATTACGCGCAAGCTGAAAAAACTCGAAGATGCGATCGGCATGACGGTCGTCGATCCGGTGCGCGACGAGCGCGGCTGGGCGTTTGCCGACGGTCCGGGTTTCTGGCACGATCCAATCAACGGCTTCAAGTTTCTGAGCGAAGCGTACAAAGCGACGGATCCCGGCTACAACGGGCGCGTCACCGTGCCGGTGCTCTGGGACAAAAAAACGCACAGAATTGTGAGCAACAACGATGACGCGATCATGCGCATGCTCGAAACGGAGTTCGACGCGGTAGGCGACGGCGGTGCGTTGGACTTGTATCCGAAGGAGCATCGCGACGAGATCGATGCGCTCAACGAATGGATCTACGAAACGTTCAATAACGGCGTCTATAGGGCCGGCTTCGCGACGTCGCAGCGCGCATACGAAGGCGCGGCATACCGGGTTTTCGATACGCTGGACAAACTCGAGGAACGGTTGGCGTCGCGCCGGTATTTGCTTTGCGATCGTCCGGTGGAAACGGATTGGCGCGCGTTCGTGACGCTTATTCGATTCGATGCGGTGTACTATGGCCATTTCAAGTGCAACCTGCGGCGCATCGTCGACTACGCGAACCTGTGGGGCTATCTTCGCGACTTGTATCAATACGACGGCGTGGCGCAGACGGTGAACTTCGATCACATTAAACGCCACTATTACTACACGCACGACGATATTAACCCGACGCGCATCGTGCCGATCGGGCCGCTTTTGGACTTGACGGCGGCGCACGGACGGGAAAGCTTGTCGTAAGGCGCAAACAACGGCGGCGTGGACCCCAAGTTCGCGCTCACCGCATTTGCGACGGTATTTACGATCATCGACCCCATCGGCATGATTCCGCTTACGCTGGCCGCGACGATATCGCTGCCGGCGGACCGCAGGCCGAAGATCGTCGATCAAGCGGTTATGGTTGCCGCGATCGTGATGCTCGTCATGGGCCTGATTGGGCGGCCGCTGCTGAATTATCTGGGCATTACCCTGGCGGCGTTTCAGATCGCGGGCGGCATTTTGCTGTTTCTGATCGCGATCGACATGCTGTTCGCGCGCCCAACCGGCGCTAAACGAACCGACGAGGAAGAGCGCGAGGCGGCGCTTGCGAACAATCCGGCCGTATTCCCGCTCGCCATTCCGATGATTGCCGGACCCGGCACCATTGCCACCGTCCTGCTTCTGGTGAACTTAGCGCGTAACGAACCCGGACGGATCCTGACGGTCATCGTTGCGTGCGCGGCGGCACTCTTCATTACGTGGCTGTTTATGCGCGGAGCGACGCGCTTTCAGCCCCTCATCGGGACGACCGGCATCCATGTGGTCACGCGCGTTCTAGGCATCATCCTGGCTGCGCTTGCGGTGCAATTCGTACTCAATGGCCTGGGCGAGACGCACATTTTGCGCCGCTAGCGCAAGATCCGGGTCGACAACCGGGTGATGATGAGATAAATACCTTGCCATCGTGAGCATGTCGAACTTAGAACAGACACTTTTCACCCAAGGCTACGCGCACATCGAAAACGCGCTCTCCGAAGACGAATGTCTTGCGCTCCGCGCGATGTACGGCGACGACGCGCTGTTCCGCTCCCGCATCGTCATGGAACGCCATAATTACGGCAGCGGTGAATACAAATATTTCGCCTATCCGCTTCCGGATCGCGTGCGAGATCTGCGCGAAGGTTTGTATGCGGCATTAGCGCCGATCGCCAACCGTTGGAATGAGCGGCTGCGTTTACCGCAGCGTTATCCGAGCGCGCAGCAGCAGTACTTGCTCGAGTGCCACCGGCACGGACAGCAGCGTCCGACGGCACTGATGCTGCGCTACCGCAGCGGCGATTTCAACTGTCTGCATCAAGACACGTACGGCGAGCTGGCGTTCCCATTTCAGGCGACGTTTTTCTTGAGCAGCCGGCGCGAATACGAAGGCGGCGAATTCGTGCTTGTAGAGCAGCGGCCGCGTTCCCAAAGCCGTCCCATCGTCATCACTCCGGATCAGGGCGACTGCATCATCATCCCCAACCGCTATCGTCCCGTGGCGGGCAAAAGCGGAACGTACCGCACGGTCTTCCGCCACGGTGTGAGCGAAATCCGTTCCGGGGAGCGTTATGCGCTCGGCGTAATCTTTCACGACGCGCTCTAGCGCGCGGCGAAGGGAACTGTGGTCTGGGTAGAAGAGTTCTTGAAATATGCTTGCCGCGATTTTGCTGTCCGTCGCGATGAGCGGATCGGCGCCGCTCAAGGACCCGTACGTCATATTCGACCGTGCGCGATCCTTCTGGGCTTCCCAGCATTATCCAAGCGTCGTCGATTACACCGTTCATGTCGTGGCTACCGATGCGCAAACAACCCGGCAAGAGCGCCATTATCATGAATACTTCCGCCCCGGCGAAAACAGCGTCGTCGTTCAGCCGCCGGTGAGCGACGAGCAGATGGCAAATCCCTACAAGCCGTCCGGCGGGTTCAGCTTTTCGATATTCGGTGCGGCGGCAGGCGGCATTGGGGGACCGGGAACCGGCGTAAAAGGCGATCTGTTCGACGTGCCGGCGCTCGCGCCGAACTATTCCTTTGGCATCCTACCGTCGGCGCCGCCCGCAGAGTCGCTCTCGCCGGCGCAGCTCGTTGCGGAGATCCGGCGCGAATACCACGACCCCGCTCCGCAAAAAATTTCGCAACTCGAACGCCGGTACGGTTTGAAAACGATCGCACTGGTCGTCAGCGCAAAGCGCGATTACGCTATAACGCTCGACGGCATTGAGCCGCTCGACGGCCACGAAGATTATCATCTGTCGATGAAGCCGATCGCCGACCCGAAAAAGTATCGGCTGCGCGACGTATGGATCGATACGGCGTCGTTTGCAACCGACAAGCTGCGCGTCGGCGGAAACTTCAACGATACGGCGATGGAAGCGGTTCCGTGGATCGTCAATCTCCGGCAAATCGGCGACGCGACGTACATTACCACCGAACAGACGCAAGCGCCGCTCGACGGCTATCGCGGCCGCATGTACGACGCCTTTGCGATCTCGTTTGAAGACATCGGCAGCGGCAAAATGCCGTTCTGGATGGGCGGTTCGTCCGGCGGCGGCTCGTTAAGCGAGCCGTAATGAAAAATTCCCGTGAGGACTTGCGGCAGGCCGTGCTGCGCGCGACGCTTTGTTACGCCTTGTGCGTTGCAGCGCTGGCTCATGCGGCGGCGCAGCGAGCGAACGTTGCAATCGGGCCGCACACCTGGCCGATGTATCAATATCAGGCCAACCACAACGCCGTATTTGCCGGGCCCTCACGCGCCTTCAGCTGGCATCAAAAACTCGGCGGCAAAGTCAACGGCGGTCTGGCGATCGTCGACGGTACGGTGTACGTTGAGAGCTTCGATAAGCATTTATATGCTTTGGACGCCCAAAACGGCCGCGTAAAATGGACTGCGCGTTTGCAAAACATCGCCATGACGGCGCCAATCGTCGCCGATGGCCTCGTCGTTGTCGGAACGGGCAGCAACGCACCGCTGAAGGAAACGTCCAAGGAAACCGTTTGGGGGCGGCCGGAGGGCGATTACCTGCAGGCCTTTTCAATGCGCGACGGCTCGCTTGTGTGGCAGCAGCGTACAGTGGGTGAAAATATGCCGACGCCGGCGCTCGTTCGCGTGAACGGCGAAAATACGCTGGTTTTCGCGAACGGCGACAATCACGCATACGCAATGCGTTTGCGCGACGGACAAACGCTGTGGAGTTTTCCGACGCAAGGCATTGCGACGATGAGTTCCGCGGCTGCGGTGGGGACCACCGTGTTTTTCGTTTCCGGTGTGCCCAGTCCGGGTTCAATGCACGACTCGCTGTATGCGGTCGACGGCACCACGGGAGCGAACTTGTTTCGCGTACCGCTCGGCAACGTCGATTGTTCTCCGACGATCGAAAACGGAACGGTCTTCGTGGAAGGCTCCGGCACGGATGCGAAACGGCCGGCGGCAACGTCGACGTTCAGCGACGTCGTCGGCGTCGACGCGGCAAGCGGCAAGATGAAATGGAGTTGGCGTTCGGGATGGGGACACTTTACGCCCACGGCATCGCACGAACAAGCGATTGCGGGTCTTGCCGTCAACGGAACGTTATATCAGTCGATTCCTGCCACGAGCGAGTTCGCAGCGTTCGACAGCGGCGGGCACACGCGCTGGAAGATTCGTACCGAAGAGCCGGTGAAGATGAGCGCCGTGCTGTATAACGGCAAACTCTACTTTGGCGACACGGGGCGTACGCTCTATGTGGTCGATGCCGCAACGGGCCAGATCGTCGGCGGCCGAACGTACGCGTCGTATTTTACCGTTTCGCCGCCGGTAATCGTCGGTGCAACCCTATACGTGACGAACGACGACACCGTGCTCGCCATCCCACTGAGCGCGCTGTAAGCATTTTCAGCCGTGCGGTACCAGGACTAACAGCGAAACGCCGAACAGCACGAACGCGGTGAAGAAACTGATCGCTGTAAACGCCATTACGCGGCGCAACCCGACGCCCGCAATGGCCAGCACGGGCAGCGCCCAAAACGGCTGAATCATATTGGCGACTTCTTCGCCGATCGCGACGCCCATCGCCGTTGCCGGAAGCGAGGCGTGCAACTTTACCGCGGCAGGTACGGCGAACGGCCCTTGCACCGCCCAGTGTCCGCCGCCGCTCGGGACAAACAGGCTGATGATAATCGAACTGACATAGCTCCAAAACGGCAGCGTGCGCGCGGTGGCGAAAGCGTCGAACCATTGCGCGATTATTGCAGCAAGGCCGGTCGCGGTCATGATTCCCATGATTCCGCCGTAAATCGGATACTGAATGATGAGCGGGCCGGTTATGCGCGCCGCGTCGTTCACGGCTCGCACATAGGCGATGGGCGTCCAGTGCAGCAGCAGTCCCAAACAAAAGAAGATCAAAATGAGCGAATTGATGTCGAGCGCAAAGCCGGTGCGCGACCACGTCCACGCGATATAACCCAGGCCAGCGATTGCGAAGATCAGGTTCAAGATCCAGGCGTGGTCCAGCGCGTTCGCCAAGGTGCGAGCGCGTAACGTGTTATCATCCTGAGCCTGTCGAAGGGTGGGAACGTCGCCGGTCACGACATCGCCCGGCTCCAGCGCGCGAAACAAAAACGGCACGATAACGAGCAGCGCAATGACCGGCGCCAAATTAAACCACGGCAAAATCATGCTTTGAATCGGAAGCACTTGGCCGGTGAGGCTCTGCACGATGTTGAGTTTATTGCCGGGTGTCGACTGCGCGAGGGCAATCGAGCTGCTCCAACCGCTTGCCCAAATCAAAAAGCCGCTGTACGCTGCTGCGACGAGCCAGCCGAAGTCGATGCGCATGCGCCGCGCGATCTCACGTGCGAGCAGTCCCGCTACGACGAGTCCAAACCCCCAGTTCAGCCAGCACGCGATCGCGGAAACGAGAAACGTGAGCGAGACCGCCGCTTTGCCATTCTTCGGCTGCGCAGCCAGCCACGCCAGAGCGCGCGCAACCGGTGTGCTGTTCGCAAGCGCGTATCCCGTGACCAGAATTAGGATCATCTGCAGAGCAAACTGGAAGATGTTGTCCTTGCCGACGATGCCGCCGTACCATGCACCCAGCACGTCTACGGGAGTGCGATGCGGTGCGAAAATAAAGGCGAGAATCGCGGTAAGCACCGTCAGCCCGGCCGCAAAAATGTACGGGTCGGGCACCGCGTATTCAAAGATGCGTACGAAGAAGTCCGACAAACGCGACATAGATATCGCGAATGCTATTGAACTTTCGGTACAACCTTCCAGTCGCGTGCGGTTACGGGGACCTCGTGCGCTAACGGAACGCGCAGGCAGTAATGCGCGCCTTGTCCGGTCATCTCGACGGACATCGGCAAACGGCTTCCGCTGAGGATCGCCTCGCGAAGTTCGCCGCGCGTGCTGACGCCGGCCGCGGGCCCTTGCGTGTAAACGTGTACCGACGGACCACCCACGCCGCGTTCGATGATGACGGCCAGCGCGACGTGGCCGTTCTCCATCTCGCCGCCGAGCAGTTCCCCTAAAACGGTCTCGAGCGTGAAAAGATCCGCGCCCTCTCCAGCAAGCGTTCTCAGTTGTTCGATGACCGCGTGCCGCACTTTTGCGACGGAATACGCGTCACCGGCGTCGATAGACCATCTCACCCGTAGGGGACTGCCTCCATTTTTTTTAGGCTGTCCCCCCGGAGCGAGTGGTCTAAACGGACTAGTGCGTAAACTTAACGGAAGCTCGAATTTGCAGGTCAGCGGGCGAGCAGCGTTTCCATGCGCTGGGCGAAGCCGTCTTTTCGGAATCCCGTTCTTTTTGGTGCTCCTCGTCGGCAACGCGAACGCCGTAATGGTAAACCAAGGCGCGCGAGCCCCGCATACCAGGCATGCGTACCGCGCATTTTCGTAGGCGGCGGCAGCAAACGCGATTGCCGACCGGCGCCCGGCCCGAGCGGGGCCCTGTACAGAATGCGTAGACAAGCGGCGGACCTCATGGTATAGTGCGCGACGGTATGCATGGCTATCACGAACATCCGTATATCGTTCAAAGCGCAGCGTTCTTCGTTGCACTCGTTCCTGTCATGTTGCTCTTTCTCATGATGGCCGGCGAGCGGCTCGCAACCGCGCGCAGATAGCGTGCTGAAAACCGCCCTGCGCGAGCTTCTCGGTGCGAGCATTCCGCTGCTGAATGCGCCGATGACGCCGCAGGCGGGCGGTGCACTTGCGCGAGCGGTTAGTGAAGCCGGCGGATTCGGCATGCTCGGTTTCGATGAAGACGAGACCGAAGAGTCGATTGCACAGCAAGTTTCGATTCTCCAGCGCGAACCGCGCGTCGCCTTCGGTATCGGTCTTGTCGCATGGGTGCTGGAGCGGCGTCCGGCGCTGCTCGATCTTGCGATCGCGGCCAAGCCGAAATTCATCAGCATCTCGTTCGGCGATCCTTCGCCGTTTGCCGAACGCGTGCACGATGCGGGGATTCTCCTGGGCTCGCAGATCCAGAACCGCAAATCGGCGCAAATCGCAATCGACGCCGGCGTCGACATCGTTACCGCACAAGGGACGGAAGCCGGAGGCCATACGGGTTCCGCGGTAGGCACGCTTCCGCTCCTGCAAATCGTGCTCGATATGACCGATAAGCCGGTGATCGCCGCGGGCGGCATCGCGACGGGACGTGGTCTTGCCGCCGTGCTCGCTGCCGGTGCGGCAGGTGCGTGGATCGGCACGCCGTTTCTGCTCGCGGAAGAGGCACGTAACAGCGCAAGCGCGCGAGAACGCATTGCCTCGAGCGACGAAACACAGACGATTTACACTCGCGTGTACGATCGCGTTCAGCATAAAGGCTGGCCGCACGAATTTGGCGGCCGCGCGCTGCGCACGCCTTTCCTCGAGCGTTGGACGGATCGCGAAGAAGAATTGTTGCGCGATCCCGCCGCCATTGCTCAGTTTAATCCCGAAGAGAAGATTTATGCGGGGCAGTCCATAGGTCTGCTCGATCGCGTACGTCCGGCAGCCGAGATCGTACAAAGTATCGCCGGCGAAGCGAGCGCGCTTATCGAGCGTCTGAACCGAAGCTAAAAATCATGCAAGACCCCGTCGTGCTGGCCGACCGCATTCAGTTCGCCTTCACGATCATGTTCCATTACTTGTTTCCGATCGGAACGATGGGTCTGGCGCCGTTTATCGCCTGGTTTACGTTCAAAGGCGTACGGGGCGACGAAGTCGCGATGCAGACCGGGCGCTTTTTCGCAAAAATCTTCACCGTCAATTTTGCAATCGGCGTGGTAACAGGCATCCCCATGGAGTTTCAGTTCGGAACGAATTGGGCCGTGTTTTCCGCTCGCGCGGGCTCGGTCGTGGGGCAGACGCTCGCGATGGAGAGCGTTTATGCTTTCTTGCTGGAATCGATATTTCTGGGCGTATTTCTCTACGGGCGAAGGCATGTGTCGCCGGCGTTTTATGCGTTCTCTTCCGTCGCCGTGTGGATTGGTTCGTGGCTTTCGGGTTTCTTCATCGTCGCCACCGACGCGTGGATGCAGCATCCCGTCGGCTATGCAACGAGCGCGAACGGGACGTTCGAATTGCGCGATATTGCTGCCGTACTGCTTTCACCCTTCGCGTGGTGGCAGTACGCACACGTCATGACGGGAGCGCTGCTCGCCGGCGCATTCATCGTTGGAGGAATCGGCGCGTATTATCTGCTGGGGCGGCGCAATCTCGCGTTCGGCGCGCGTTTCGTCCGTGCAGGCGTCATGACCGGCTTGGCGGCATCGCTGATTGTCGTCTTCCCTACAGGCGATCGGAACAGCGCCGACGTGACGAAAAATCAGCCCGTGAAACTGGCGGCCATGGAGGGACTGTTCAAGTCGCAGCAAGGGGCGCCGCTCGCAATTATCGGGATGCCCGATACGCAACACGAGACGCTCATCGATCCGATTTTCGTTCCTGATTTGCTCAGTTTTCTCGCATACGGAAATTTTCGCGCGAATGTGCGCGGCCTGAGCGAATATGCGCGCGAATTGCGCCCGCCGGTAGAATTGACGTATTACGCGTACCACATCATGGTCGGCCTCGGAACGATCTTCGTGGCTATTATGGGACTTGCAGTGTTGCTGCTCGTGATGCGCCGGCTATACGAGAGCCGATGGCTATTGTGGATATTAATGCTGGCCATGCCCTTTCCATACATCGCGAACGAAGCTGGTTGGGCCGTTACCGAAGTGGGGCGCCAACCCTGGATCGTGTACGGTCTGATGCGTACCGCACAAGCCGCTTCGCCCAACGTCGTCAGCGGCGAAACGATTTTCACCGCAATCGGTTTTGCCGGGATGTACTTTTTGCTCGGCGTGCTGTTTTTGCTGCTCATTCTGCGTGAGATCGCGATCGGGCCGTCCGGCAAAGCGGCCCTGGCGCCTGGTCCGGCAGCATGAACGTCGCTGCGTACGTATTGCTCGCGGCCATTCTCGCGCTGTACGTCATCCTCGACGGCTACGACTTGGGTGTAGGCGCGATTCATTTATGGTATGCGCGCACGGATAAAGAGCGGGCCGCTTCGTTTGCCGCTATTGGACCGTTCTGGAACGGCAATGAAGTAATGCTCATCGCTGCGGGCGCCGTGTTGTTCGCGCTGTTTCCGTCGGCTTATGCTGCCTCATTCAGCGGTTTCTATTTGCCGTTTATCGTTTTGCTCTGGCTGCTCATGGTGCGCGGCATGTCGATCGAATTGCGGGGGCACTTCGAAAGCGAGATGTGGCACGCATTTTGGGACGTTGCGTTTTGCGTCTCGAGCGCGCTCGTGGCATTGGTACTGGGAATCGCGATCGCCAACGTGCTCCGCGGCGTGCCTCTGAACGCGCAAGGCTATTTTGCCGGAACGTTCGGCTTTTTGATGAATGGCTATGCGCTTTTGGTAGGCGTGTTTGCGCTCGTTGCCCTGGCGATGTACGGTGCGGCATATGCCGCGTGGCGCATTGCGCCGCCCCTCGGCGATACCGCGCAACGGATTGGCGGCCGTCTATGGGTTGCCGTTCTGTCGTTGTTCGTAGCCGTGACGGTCTGGACGCTGCGAGTGCATCCGGTTCCAGTCAACGCCGCGCTCTGGATCGCTCCGCTCGCGGCGGTGGGCGCGCTGTTCGCGGCGCGCTTCTTGAACGGTACGAAGGCACGCTTTGCGTCGAGCAGCGTGTTCTTGGCGGCGCTCATGGTGTGCGTTGCGCAAACGTTGTATCCGTATTTGCTTCCCGCGTACCCAATCGGAACGCAAGGCTTAACGGTCTTCAACAGCGCGCCGGGCGGCTCTTCGGTCTCGACCGGATTCTTTGCCGCACTCATCGGCGTGGGCGCCGCGTTGATTTACGGAACGCTCGCCGCCCGGCGCATGTTGTCTACGGTGCGATAAACTTTCCGATCTTGTTAATGGCGGTCTCGGCGAACCAAACGCCCCCGTCTGGCGGACAGGATGTTGCGGCGCACGTTACGATGCCGTTCGGACGAGCATTTGCTACAGGAATCGGATACTCCGTAACGACGCCGGCCGTTGTGATGCGTCCAACTTTGTCGGCGTTGTTCTCGGTAAACCACAGCGCCTGATCCCAACCGTAGGTAATTCGCGCCAAGCCGGCGTTCGCAGTGGGTATGGAGAATTGCGTCACCACGCCGCTGGGCGTCATGCGCGCGATCTTGTTAATGCCCTGTTCGAGGATCCAAAGATTGTGGTCGGATCCCGTGACGATGCTTGCCGGCGCGCTATTTACGGGCAGCGTGAACTCGTGAAGTTTCGCGCCGGACGTTGAAAACACGTCAACCGCTCCGCAATCGTCGCAGGGATTTGGGAAGCCGTTTAAGACGCCTGCCACGTAGATGTTTCCACCCGGTCCAGCCGTGACCGCATGCGGCTCAAGGGGCGGCAACAGTGCACCCGCACCGCCGGCGCCGCTCGTCGTTCTGGAGCGTAGGCTGGCAAATTCACTGCAGTCTCCCTGGCCGCACGTAGTGTACCAAATGTTTCCATCCGATCCGACGGCGAAGTTACTGTACGGGCTGTCGGAAGTATCGACGAACAGGTCGGAAACGCCGTCGTTCGAAATGCGCGTGAAGAAGTCAGTATTTTCGCTCTGCGGCTCAACCACCACGAAAAACACGAAGCCGCCGGTGCTCACGATGCCGGCAGGACCGTTGGAAAACGCGGTGCCCGGCGGATTGGGAACGGTGAACCCCCGAACGTTACCGGAAGTCGTGATCATGCGAAACACCCTCGCCGGTAGGGGCGGGATGTGGGAAGCATCGCCCGAAGCCGTGAACCAAAGCGTCCCGTAAGGTCCGTGTGCGAGGTCTGCCGGATTAACGCCCGCGGGCAATGCGTACTGCACGAACGTGCCGCCGGTGTTCGTTTTAATGACGGACTGGGTTTGCGTGAGGTCATTCGAATTCGTTGAAGCAGCCGGTAGCGTAGAGGAATGACCGCAACTCGCCAGTGCTATTGTCGCGGCGAAAAGCGTCGCCGCTCGAGCTTGCGTGAGCATAAGAAATACCCCATTGCACACACTCGGCATGCGGGGAAGTCCGTCGTTGCCGACGTGTCTCTGAGTGTACGCCTTTTTAGGTAAACGTTTGAAAGAATTAAGCGTCGATCGCGGCGTTGACAAGCCGGCCGGCAGCTTCTGAGGAGAGCAGCTCTGCGCCAAGCAGAAAACGTCACCGCCGCACAGAGGATACCGGTCTTCACAAAAAAGCCGTGGGACAACCGGCATTCCCTAATGTAACCTGATAAAAGCGTTACGCAGCGACAATAGTCGAACCGCGACGCGGCGTGGCAAGATCTTGCGCGAGCCGAACCGGTTGTACTGCATCCAAAAGCAAGTACAGAGCGTTATGAGAGGCAGCATGGTAACCTCGACGTTTGCACACCCCTATATCACCCAAGTCATTGCGCTTTGGCTGTCCTTTTTGCCGGTCGCCGCAATAGGCGGACTATTGGCCGGTTCCTTGCTTCGCGGCGATCGCGGGAAGGCTCGCATCGACCGCGTGCGCGTTCCGGTCCCCACCAAATAACGGTTGCGCCTCTTGGGGCGCGGTGCTATAATGCTTGCCTATGCCCAGCGCCCGTTAAGGCATATATAAAAGAAGAACGAGTCCCTTTGCACCGCAGAGGACCTCTCGTTCTTTTTTGGCGTGCCCTGGCGCAGATGCATAATTGCGCAATACTTCACATCCTGGGTGAGAGAGAAAACACATAATGGCGAAAACGACGGCTCCTAAGTCCCCGGCGAAGAGCTCCGCGGGCACGAAGAGCAAGTCGAAGCGCGCCGGTCAGGTCACGGGCAATGGCGCCGCTGGCACCGTCCAGCCGAGCACCTTCCCCATGCCGACGGGTGCGTTCACGATCGAACAGCCGCCGGATCCGGGTCCAAAGCGCGAACGCTACACCTTCGCGAAGATCCCGCACGTTCTGGAAGTGCCCAACCTCATCGAGCTGCAAAAAGCCAGCTTCGAGTGGTTCAAGACCGAAGGTTTGGCTGAGGCCTTCGCGTCCATCTCGCCGATCAAGGACTTCACGGGCAACCTGGTCCTCGAGTTCGGCGAGCACAGCTTGGGCGAACCGAAGTACTCCGTCGAGGAGTGCCGCGAGCGGGATATGACCTACAGCGCGCCGCTGCGCGTGCGCGTTCGCTTGATCACGGCTGAATCCGGCGAAATCAAAGGTATCCCGGACCAAGAGATCTTCATGGGCGACTTCCCGCTCATGACGGACAAAGGGACCTTCATGATCAATGGCGCCGAGCGCGTCATCGTCAGCCAGCTGGTACGCTCGCCCGGCGTTTATTACAACCAAGACGTCGACACGAACAATCGCCCCGTCTATAACGCCACGATCATCCCCAACCGCGGTGCGTGGATCGAATTCGAAACCGACAACGGCACCAAGAACGACGAGACGGAAGGCACGATCGGCGTCCGTATCGACAAGAACCGCAAGATCTACGTCTCCACGTTCATTCGCGCGCTCTCACGCCCCGATCTCGGCTATAGCTGGGAGAGCGACGAGCAGATTCTCGCGCTTTTCGACGAGTCGCCGCTCGTGCGCAACTCGATCGAAAAAGACAAGGACATCAAGACGCGCGAAGACGCGCTCAAAGAGATCTACAAGAAGCTGCGCCCCGGCGAACCCGAAAACGCGGAGAACGCCGAGAAGCTGCTCGAGTCGCTGTTCTTCGACGACAAGCGCTACGATCTCGCAGGCGTGGGCCGTTACAAGCTCAACGGCAAATTCCAATATCGCATCGAGAATCCCGATCCGGACGCGCGCGGCGATCAGCCGACCGTTCTGATCGACGAGTATGGCGACGCCGGTCTGGAAATGCCGCCGATCGAGAAGCGTTCGCTCACGCGCGAAGATATGATCGCGGTGATCCGCCGTCTCATCAAAGTCGCGACGAACGTTATTCCGAAGGACGACATCGACCATCTCGGAAACCGCCGCATCCGCAGCGTCGGTGAACTGCTTCAGAATCAATTCCGGGTCGGTTTGCTGCGTCTGGAGCGCGTCGTGCGCGAGCGCATGACGGTGCAAGATATCGAGACCGTCACGCCCCAGGCGCTCATCAACATCCGTCCGGTCGTTGCGGCGATTAAGGAGTTCTTCGGCTCCTCGCAGCTCTCGCAGTTCATGGACCAAACGAACTCACTGGCCGAGCTTACGCACAAGCGGCGTCTATCGGCACTGGGTCCGGGCGGTTTGTCACGTGAACGCGCGGGCTTCGAAGTGCGCGACGTCCACCACTCGCACTACGGCCGTATTTGCCCAATCGAAACGCCGGAAGGTCCGAACATCGGTCTCATCGGTTCGCTTGCGACGTATGCACGCGTAAACAAGTTCGGCTTCATCGAAACGCCGTATCGCGTCGTGCGCGACGGTCACGTCACCGACGAGATCGTGTATCTCACGGCAGATCGCGAAGACGAATACATCATCGCGCAAGCCAACACGCCGGTCGATCCCGAGAAGGGCAAGATCCTCTCAGATTCGGTCGTGTGCCGTTACGCGGAAGAGTATATCGAAGAGCCCGCGCCGCGCGTGCAGCTCATGGACGTCTCGCCGAAACAAATCGTCTCGGTCGCGACGGCGCTCATTCCGTTCCTCGAGCATGACGACGCGAACCGCGCGCTCATGGGCGCGAACATGCAGCGTCAAGCCGTTCCGCTGCTCCGTCCGCAGGCGCCGATCGTCGGCACCGGCATGGAGTACCGTTCGGCGAAGGACTCCGGCAGTCTGATCGTCTCCGACGTTGCAGGCGAAGTCGTCGGCGTCGATTCGAAGTCGATCGCGCTTCGTTTGGATGACGGCACGGAGAAGGTCTTCGATCTGCTCAAATTCACGCGCAGCAACGCGGGCACGTGCATCAACCAGCGTCCGATCGTGGAGCTGGGCGAACGCGTCGTCGCGGGACAAATTCTCGCGGACGGCCCGTCGTCGGACGAAGGCGAACTGGCGCTCGGACAAAACGTGCTGGTCGCGTTCATGCCCTGGGAAGGTTACAACTACGAAGACGCGATCCTCATCAGCGAGCGCATGGTCAAAGACGATCGCTTCACCTCGATTCACATCGAAGAATACGAGTGCGAAGCGCGCGACACCAAGCTCGGTCCTGAAGAGATCACGCGCGACATTCCGAACGTCGGCGAAGATTCGCTGAAGGATCTCGACGAGCGCGGCATCATCCGCATCGGCGCCGAGGTTCGTCCGGAAGACATTCTCGTCGGCAAAGTCACGCCCAAGGGCGAGACCGAACTGACTGCGGAAGAACGTCTGCTGCGCGCGATCTTCGGCGAGAAATCGCGCGAAGTCCGCGACACCTCGCTCAAAGTTCCGCACGGCGAAAAAGGCAAGATCATCGACGTGAAGGTGTTCTCGCGCGAGAACGGCGACGAGCTGTCTCCGGGCGTGAATCATCTGGTACGCGTCTACGTTGCGCAGAAGCGTAAGATTCTGCAAGGCGACAAGATGGCCGGACGTCACGGTAACAAGGGCGTTATCGCGAAGGTTCTGCCGGAAGAAGACATGCCGTACATGGAAGACGGCATGCCCGTCGACATCGTGCTCAACCCGCTCGGCGTTCCGTCGCGTATGAACCTGGGCCAGATCATGGAAACGCACCTTGGTTGGGCGGCGCGCATGCTCGGCATGAACATTGCAACGCCCGTGTTCGATGGTGCGCACGCGGAAGACATCGCGGAGTGGCTGCAAGACGCGGGCTTGCCGGCAGACGGCAAGACGTGGCTGCGCGACGGCCGCACCGGCGAGCGTTTCTCGCGTCCGATCACCGTCGGCATGATCTACATGCTCAAACTGGCGCACTTGGTCGACGACAAGATCCACGCGCGTTCGACGGGTCCATACTCGATGATCACGCAGCAGCCGCTGGGCGGTAAAGCGCAGTTCGGCGGTCAGCGTTTCGGCGAGATGGAAGTCTGGGCGCTCGAAGCGTACGGCGCTGCCTACACGCTGCAAGAGCTGCTCACGGTCAAGTCCGACGACGTCGTCGGCCGCGTGAAAACGTACGAAGCGATCGTCAAGGGCGAGAATGTTATGGAACCGGGCGTTCCGGAGTCGTTCAAGGTGTTGATCAAAGAGCTTCAATCGCTGGCGCTCGACGTCAAAGTGCTGACCGAGAACCGCGAAGAGATCGAGATCAAGATCCAAGACGACGACATGGGCGAACGCGCGCAAGAGATCGGGCTGCTCATGGGCGATGAAGATCCGCGCATGACGCAAACCGCCGCTGCGCAACGCGAAGCGGAAGCTCAGCGTGCAACGGCCGTAACGGGCGAAGTCGAGATCGAAGAGCCTTCCGAAGAAGAAGAGGAAGAGGAAGAGATCGACGATTCCAAACCGATCGTCACGGGTCCGGTCGGCGGCGCAATGGGCACTGCGGAAGCCGACATGCAAGTGCCGGGCGCCGGCATCCGCGCCACGCTCGGCGAGATCGACGAACTCGAGATCGAAGAGGAAGAACCCGAAGAGGAAGAGATCGAAGATCAAGGCTACGAGCTCGAGGAAGAGGAGGAAGAGTTTACCGAGGAATCTTCACCGTATGGTGAAGAGGAGGAAGAGACCGAGACTCCTTTCCGCGAGACGGAAGAAGAGTTCTAGTCTTCCGTTGTAACGAGACGAAGAGCGGCGCAAAACTGCGCCGCTCTTTTTTCTTTTGTGTTGGTGAGGTATCGAACGACGTGTCATGGTGAGGTATCGAACCACGTGTCATGTTGAGGTATCGAACGACGTGTCATGGTGAGGTATCGAACGACGTGTCATGGTGAGGTATCGAACGACGTGTCATGGTGAGGTATCGAACGACCCCGAGCGGGTCGAGGCGCGCCTGGCCAAGCCCCTCGACCAGCTCGGGGTCGTTCGATACCTCACGATGACAAAAAAGCGATACGTCACGATGACAAAAAGCAACGAAGGGCGACGCAAACTGCTGCTGTTTTTCGCTTTTGTGTTGGCGCGGTCGAACCACGTGTCATGGTGAGGTATCGAACCACGCCGAGCGTGTCGAGGCGCGTTTGGGCAACCCCCTCGACAAGCTCGGGGTCGTTCGATACCTCACGATGACAAAAAGGAACGAAGGGCGGCGCAAAATGCCGCTTTTTTTGTGTTGGTGAGGTATCGAACCACGTGTCATGGTGAGGTATCGAACCACGCCGAGCCGGTCGAGGCGCGCCTGGCCAACCCCCTCGACAAGCTCGGGGTCGTTCGATACCTCACGATGACAAAAAAGCGATAGCTCACGATGACAAAAAAGCGATACCTCACGATGACAAAAAGCGATAGCTCTGTGGAGGCGCGCCTGGCCAACCCCCTCGACAAGCTCGGGGTCGTTCGATACCTCACGATGACAAAAAAGCGATACCTCACGATGACAAAAAGCGATAGCTCTGTCGAGGCGCGCGTGGCCAACCCCCTCGACAAGCTCGGGGTCGTTCGATACCTCACGATGACAAAAAAGCGATACCTCACGATGACAAAAAGCGTACCTCACGATGACAAAAAAGCGATACCTCACGATGACAAAAAAGCGATACCGCATGACGACAAAAAGAGCGATGACATGTTAAGCAACTCCTTGCGAAGTTCACACGGCGCGACAATATAAGAAGTACGAAAGTACCACCCCGATTGTTGAAATATGCCGCGATGAGATCGTTCGTATGTACGTTCTTGGCGTTGCTTATGGGTGCATCGGCGCCCGTGCCTGCCTTTGCCGCACCGCACGTTATCGCGCGCCTGGGATCCGCGCCCCTTGTCCCAACAATCACGTCGACGCCCCAACTGCAGAACGACATCGTTCGGTACAAGCCGCTGTACGTAAAAGCGGCCGTGCTGATCGGCCTCACGCCGGCGGAGTACGCGCAATTCGAGCTTCGCGTTCGAAGGCGACAGATCGCGTACGTGGCGATCCCGCGACATCTCGACGCCATGACGGGGATGAGCGGGGGCAGCGTGAGCGTGCTTCACGACGTGATCGTTCCGAGGAACACGCGCGGCTGGGAAGTCGATCTGATCGAAGCGCATCAGATCGTTGCAATCGTGGTTCCCGCAGCGTGCGGAAATATTTCGGTGGTGCGAAAGGCGCTGCCCGCGCTCGCGCGCATTCGACATGCCCACACGCGCATTGCGAAAACGCCGATTCTGAAAGTGCCGGTTGCGATCGCTGCGTTTACTCCGACGCCGGCGCCATCACCAACGCCGGCGCCCTCACCAACGCCTTCACGATTCGAGACGCTCGCTGCGAGCACCGGACCTGCGCATCACCTCGGATGGTTGCCGGCTTTAGTCGTGCCGATCGTTGCCGCGTTCGTGACGCACGGCACACATGGATCGCACATCGGCAACATCGGCGTGCCCGAGATACCGGTAGTCGGCCCGCCGCCGGCGATTGCGATTCCGCGTCCCGGCCCCGGCGGGATGCCCGTGCCGCTGTCCGGCGACACGCCTCCACCGCCCCCTGGCTGCGCGAATCCAACGCCGACGCCCCATTAAAAACAACAAATCGCTCCGTCGTTGGAGCGATTTGCTTTCTGTTGGGTACGAACGAAGGTCCAGCTTAAAGGGGGTAATCGAAGTATGGCAACTCGCGCCGCAGATATTATGACCAAAGACGTGACTGCGATTGGCGAAGATGATACGGTGCGTGAAGCTGCAGAGCGTCTGGCAAACGACGATATCGGTGTTCTGCCCATCGTCGACGCGAACAAGAACATCAAAGGCATCCTCACCGATCGCGACATTGTGGTGCACGTGATCGCGCGTGGAAAAGATCCTTCGAGCACGCGTGCGCGCGAGCTCGAACAAGGTCAAGTCATTACGTTGCGTCCGGACGACTCGATCGAGCATGCCGCCGATTTAATGGCGGAGCACAAGGTGCGCCGGCTTCCGGTCGTCGACAACGGACACGTGTTGGGCATGGTCAGCCAAGCCGACGTTGTCAAAGCCGTTGCGCCCGAAAAAGCGGGCCGAATGGTAACGACGATTTCAAAAGACGAACCGCGCTAACCCAAATCGATACGCTAGAGCGGGGCGGCTGTTAAGAAGACCGCCCCGACTCCACTGCGCCGCCGACGAAAAAGAGCGCTTGGATAAGGAAGAACCCAATACAGACCACAAAAACCAGTGCGAGTGACATGTAATCCGTAATACCCAAAGTTGCAGCGCCTATTTAGCAGGGAGTAGAATGGAGAATCTAATGGCTACTCGACAGAACGGGATTCCTAAAATGCAAACGATGCCCTCACAAATCGGAAGCCCGGCAAACGCCGTCAAGTTCTCCGTAAATATCTCATCGGACGTAGGACTGGAGTTGAAGCGCATCGCGTTTGAGAACCGAGTGAGCGAGAGTTCGGTTATTGAAATCGCACTCCGTCAGCTCTTCGGCCGCGTGACGACGGAGCGCCTTGGGACGTTCCTTCGCCAAAACGGCGCCTGCTTACGGCGCCGCTGACTTCCCTTCGGTTTTCGTAGAATGTAGAGGCCCATGGCTATCGAACAGTGGCTGCGGGCAGGCTTGGTCACACAACTGCTCGCCGGGGACGAGCCGCGTTGTTTTTGGACGCCGGAACGCGCTTTCGAAAACGACGCTTTTCGCGCGGAGCGCCGCGGGCACGGCAACGTGCTTTCTTCAGCGGCGAGCATTTTTGCCGGTGAAGCGGCCGAGTACGTCGATGCGGGTGCGTATCGCTGGACATTCACGCGAATCGTCCACAAGGAACTGACCGGCGTTCTCGTTAGCGGCGTGCCGACGAGCGGCATGCAGCATCGGCGTCTTGCAGCGTTGCCGAATATTCTCGAGTTCAGCGCGGGCCGGATACCGAACGCTGCGAACCTGCACCGGCTCATGGAGCTCGTGTTGCAAAGCGATCCGCTTCTGTTCACGCAAGCATTGCTTTTCGCCTCAGAAGGCGACCAACCGTTCTTATTGCTGCATGATATGGGCACCGCAAGCGATGACGGCCGTTCTTGGACGCGTTGGCCTCTTGAACGGCTGTTCGGCAAACGCCGGGCAGCGCTGATAACGAACGTGATCACGGGCCGGCGCGGATTTGCGATTCCATTCACGGTCGCCCCTTGCGAACGGTATGTCGTCGTTGTCGTGCTCGCGGACGTACAGCTCTCATCGAGCGATCGCGATTTTCTGAAAGTCTTGGAATGCGTCCCGGCGCTTGCACCGAAAGCGATGCCCCAACGCCGCGTCGGTCAATACGACCACGTTGAGGCGGAATTGGTCCCCGTCACTCCTCGCTTGTCATATTTCGGCGGAAAAAAAATGCGAGCGCGTCTGGAAAACCTGGTTAGCCGCCGCGGCTGGGAAGTTTCCATTTTCGAAGGCAACCGTTTGGACGTGTTTTCTCCGCGCCGCTCGCCGTACGAAATCCTGCTTATCGATGGCGCCGCAATGATCGACGCATTGGCGGTATTGCGCAGCTTCCGGCGTAACGCGCCCACGGTGCCGATTTTATACTTCGGTGCGAATCCGGATCCGGAAACGGAAGTTCTCGTCGATGCGTGCATTTCAAACTACGCATCCGACAACGAAGTTTTTGCCGCCATCAAAAATTTGGTGCGCGAACTGCCCGCACGCCGCCGGGAACAGCTGGAAGTGGCCGTCAGCCGTTTGACTGCGGGTTTATCGACCGCTTCTTCATACGAGCAACTCGCGCGCGCCATCACTCATGGCATTGTTGCGCTCTTCGGCGAGTGGGCCGTTGTCCATCTGTTCGATGCTTCGGGCGACGTCCACCATGCCGAGTTTCCCATGAACGATTCGCCGCTCATGCCCGAAGTCCCGATGACGTTCATCAGCGGCTACGCCGTGATGAAAACGCGCGTGGACGAGGACTTTTTTGCCGAAGTTTGCGGCGATTCGGAGACGCGCGAGGCACTCGCGCGGCTGCAACCACGCTCCGGTGCGGCCATTCCTCTCTCAAATAACGGAGAGATCATAGGCACGTTCGTCGTGCTTTCGACCGAACGCGATCTGGATCTGCCCGACTTTGAGGCGCTCTCACAGTATGCGCAAAATGCGTCCCAAGCTTTGGCTGCGCTCCTGGAGCGCCGCAAGCAAGCCGAGCTGCATGAGGAAGCCTGGACGCACGTATCGGTGGGACCGTATGATTTGCACGTCTTTCATTCGCTCGAAGGCAAAGCAAGATTTCTTGCAGCTCCTCTGGATCGCTGGTCCGTCAGAATCGAAGCCGATAACGGGCGCGGCGGAACGTTCAACGCAACGTTGAACGTGAAGTCACACACCCTTGCCTTTGAGGCCGTGCGCTTCGCAGAACCGCTTCAGGTCGCCGCGAGCGGACCGGTTGCCGTTGCGGCGCCTGCAATCAAAGAACGCACCGAAAGGACCATTTCGCTGCGCACGCCGTCGGTCACGCTCATATCGGACAATGGGCACGCCCGGGGCGCCGACGTTGCCGCCACGGTCGAAATTTTGCAGCGCGGTCTGCGCGAGGGTGCGCGCAATCCCGCTTTACACCTAGCCGAGGCGGCCGGCGCGCGCGGTGCGTTTATCGCAATTACATCACGATAAACGTTGCTGCATGAGCAGGTGATCGAGCGCGCGTTGAATTTCCGCTGCTTCGTCGCGGGTGCTTCGCTCCTGACGGTTTAAACGGTCGCCGGTGCGCGCGTCGCCTCGATCCCGTGCCCGCCTTCCGAGCCGTGAAAGCAGATCGGCGCGCTCCATCAGAACCCGCACTGCGCTCCAGAGAGATTGTTCTACGGAGTCGCGCTGAAGTGAGAGCATGGAATTGGTGTTGTATGAATGGCCGGTCCGGCAACGGAACTGCAAGAGACCGTCATCGTCCGTCTCCCACAGCGTTCCTCCGCAGTCGGGACATGTGAACGCAGACGGCGCGCCGGAGTCGCGGGCGTCTTTCGCTGCCCGCCCCTCCGAAAAGACTTCAAGATTCAGCACGCGCCGAGCGAACTCGACGATGTCGGCCGCGATTTCTTCGGAAGGGCGAACGATATCGACGGCGTTGGCGCGCAGTGCGTTTTGAGGCATGTCCTCAAAAACTGCATCCTGCGGATCTTGCACGATTGCAAGACCGCCATTGGCTCGGATAACGCGCAGTCCGGCCACGCCGTCATCGAGGGTTCCGGAAAGCAAGACGCCGCACACGGCCGAGCCGTACGCTTCCGAAGCGGTGCGGAACAGCACGTCGATCGATGGCCTGGATCCGTTTTCGCGAGGCCCTTTCGTAACGCGCATAACGCCGTCGTGTAAAGCCAGATGACAGTCGGGAGGCGCGATGACGATGCGCCCCGGCGCGACGGGAGCCCCGTCCAGCGCGTGCGTTGCAAACAGCGGTCCGGCGCGTGATAGAATATGGGGTACCGCGCTAATCGAATCGGGCGATACGTGCGTCGTGACAAAAACCGCGGCTTGAAAATTATCGGGAAGCGCAGCAACGATCCGTCGCAGCGGTTCGAGCGCTCCAGCCGAACCCCCAATAACGATAATCGCGAACGCTTTACCTTGTCCCGCGCCGGTCAAAGACTTATTTACTTGCATTGAGAAGGTGATCTGATGCGGGAAGGGCTCGACCAGGAAAAAACACTTTTCGTTATCGGAGCGTCTGCCGGCGGCATCGAAGCGTTGGAACGCGTGCTATCGTCGCTTCCGGCTGATTTCGGCGCGCCAATCGTCATCGCTCAACACCTCGATCCCACAACGCCCAGCCGCTTAGAAGAAGTGCTGCGCCCGGTTTCAAAACTGCGGCTGGTCAGTGTGTCGGACGGCGCAAGCCTCGAACCCGCAACCGTTTACCTCGTACCCTCCGGACGGCATGTCGAAATCCAGGATGGGCACCTGGTCACGTCCACAAAGATGCGACAGTCACGGCCGCAACCGTCGATCGACCTTCTTTTTGAAACTGCATCCGAAGCGTATGGCGACCGCCTGGTCGCCGTTATTCTTTCCGGGATGGGCAAGGACGGTTCGGCAGGCGTGCGGGCCGTCAAGGAAGCCGGCGGCACCGTTATCGTCCAAGATCCGGCCAGCGCGGCATATCCGGCTCTTCCATCATCCATTCCACCCAATCATGCCGACCTGGTAGCCCCGCCGGAACGAATCGCAAACTTGCTTGTCGGCTTTGTCACGCGCAAACCGATTGCGGAAGCGTTGTTCGATGAGGAAGTATTGCGCGCGTTCCTCACTCAGCTTCGCGCCCGCAGCGGGATCGATTTCACGCAGTACAAGACGCCGACAATCGTTCGGCGGCTTTCGCGGTTAATCGCTGCTTCGCGGTGCGCCAACCTCGCGGAATACATGCGGTATCTGAATGCGCATCCCGACGCGTACGAGCGCCTCATCGATGCGTTTCTGATCAAGGTTACGGGCTTTTTTCGCGATCCCGCGCTGTTCGCGTACCTTCGCGAGCACGTGCTGCCGGACGTCCTCGAGCATGCACGCAAAACCAATGGAGAACTGCGGGTTTGGTCGGCGGGCTGCGCAACGGGAGAAGAACCGTATTCTATCGCGATCTTGCTCAACGACCTGATGGGCGACAACGAGGATGTGCACATCCGCATCTTTGGAACCGACTTGGATAGCGATTCGATCGTTTTTGCGCGCCGCGGTATCTATCCGTCCGGCGCGGTATCGGGGATGCCGCCGGAGCTCGTTCAAAGATATTTCAGCAAGGTCAACGACTCCTATCAGGTCAAGAAGAGCATTCGCAATCTGACGATCTTCGGCGAGTACGATTTAGGACAGCGCGCGCCGTTTCCGCGGATCGACTTAATTCTCTGCCGCAACGTTCTTATCTATTTCTCGAAGGATCTCCAGCAGCGGGCGCTGCACCTGTTCGCCTTCTCGCTGCGTGAGGGCGGATATCTCGCACTGGGTAAATCGGAGACGGCCACTCCGCTTCCGCAGTATTTCAGTGCAGAATATCCCGCACTAAAAATCTTTCGCCGTTACGGCGAACGTATGACCGTACCGCCGCCGTTGTTCATTCCGTCCAAAATCCGAACCGCGCGCCCGCCCATCCCTCGTCCAGTTCCGGACCACGCCCTCGTACTTCGCCGCCCGGCGCGCGAGACTGAACATTTGTCCTTGGGCGAGAAACTGGGTTCGTTTTTGCTCGAATCCTCCGAAGGCGTCGTCATCGTGGATCGCGACTACGATATCGAAACGATCAACCAGGCAGCGCGATCGATGCTCGGCGTGCACGGTGAAGCCGTAGGACAAGATCTCATTCATCTGGCCTCGACTTTGCCGGGCGGATTGCTCAAGAACATGCTGGATTCCGCGTTGCGCGGAGAGAAGCGCGGCGAGAAGTGTGAAGTTGAGCTTCGCGATCCGGCCGACGATCGGGTCCGCTCGCTGCAGATCAGCTGTTATCCGGACAAAGCCGGCGACAAAGACGGCCAAGTGTCCGGCGCCATCCTGCTCATTCACGACTCAACCGAAGAATTTAAAGCGCGCCACGAAGCAGAATCCGAAAACGTGCGCCGCGGCGAGCTCAGCGAACGCCTGACCAAGCAAAATGAGGAACTGCACGCGCGCGTGCGCGCGCTATCTGAGGCAAACGTCGAGCTGACCGGCGCAAACAACGAACTTCGCAACGCGAACGAGCACCTGCTCATCACTGCCGAAGAAGCGGAAGCATCGGCGGAAGAAGTCGAAACGCTCAACGAAGAGATGCAGGCGACGAGCGAGGAACTCGAAACCCTCAACGAAGAGCTACAGGCGACGGTCGAAGAACTGAACACGACCAACGAAGAATTGTCCGCGCGAACGATAGAGCTCGAGCGAGTGTCGGCAGAACGGCTGGAACAGTTGAAACGTACGGACGAAGAGCGGCGCATGTACGAGGGCGCGATCTCCGAGATGCCCGCTGCCGTTGCGGTCGTTGCTCCGGACGGGCAGATTGTATGCACGAGCAAGGCTTATCGCGCATTGACAGAGGAGATCAAATCGCTGCGCGAGGTCGGGCAAGTCTGGGTGGAACCGGACGTTCGCGACGCTTCGGTCCGCGTGGTCGCTATCGCGTTTGGAGAACGTCCGGCAACGCTTATTTTTATCACGTCGGCCTAGGGCCGTGTCTTGTCGATTAATGGCCCGTTCGGCAGCAGCTTCAACTGCGCGTCCCGTTCGAGTAAGCCTGCGCCCGGGGCGCCGGAAATGGGAGCGTGTCCTGCCAGCGCACGAACGACGAGCCGTATCAGGAAGTCGCGATTCGCGCGGCCGCGATCGGCGGGATGTTCTTGCGCTGTAAAGGTTTGAACCGGAACCGCAACAGCATGCTCCGGCCGGAACGTGTATCGTATGGCGACGGCGTGCGCCGCGAGGGAAAAACTCAAAACTGCAAGCGTAATCATGCCTGAAACGTAGCGCGTGCGGCGTCTCAGCAGCGTCCCGGCGGCTGCGACGGTTTTGAGACGTACCATCCGGTACGCTGCGAGCATCACTCGGGCCACGGCCCTTACCGGAGGAACCGCCGATGCTTCGTAGACTCGTACCGTTCTTGACCTTAGCCGCCGCGCTTTGCGCCCCGCTCGCCGCCAACGCCGCAGCGTTTCACGTTCGCAACTTGAGCAACACGCCGATCGCCTATCTGCTCGTCTCGCCTGCAGATAGTCCCCGTTTCGATCCCTATCTTGACGAGATGCTCGGGTCCAGCCAATACATCCGTCCCGGGCAGACGTGGGATTTCGAATTCCGTGCAGGCGACAATTGCGAGTTCGACATGCGCGCGATCTTCACGGATGGCTCTCGCGCCACGCACTACGACGTGGATTTCTGCGACGGCACGCCGACCTGGACGCTGTACTGACCGCGTTCGATCCGATCGAGCCACACATCGAGGGGCGTAAACCGCCCCTCTTCGCTTGCAATTGCAAGTGCCGGAGCATCGAGTGCCGTCGATATTGACGCCCGCACTCGGCCGTGAAGCGCAAGTTCGACCGGAAGGCGGGGAACGTGGAAGCGCTCGCGAGCGCGCTCCGCACAACTGAGCGCCTGTGCAGCGACCCTCGCATCCTCGTCCGCCCACAGAATCGCCGCTGTTTCGACGCAATTGATCTGCTGTTCCTTATCGTCGATCCCACGCGCCAGCTGAACGGCGCGCGGCAATTCTGCAAACGCCGCGCTGCGTTCGCAGCGAAGCGCTAGCACCATAGCCAAAGCCAGCCGCGTCCACGCTTCGGCGTACCGGTGCTTGAGCGCAAGCGCACGCGGCAGCGCTGCAGTTAGCCGGGCCAGTGCAACATCGTAATCTCCGGCGTACAAACGACAGATCCCCAGATTCACAAGCGTAAGTGTCGCATCGTTCTCGGCACGGCACGCTTCAAACTCGTCGAAGATCTTCGCAAACTCGACTTCAGCTTCGTCGAGTCGTCCTTCACTGTAGAGCGTGACCGCGACGCACGTGTGCGCAAACGCGAGTAAATATGGATCTCCAAGCGGCGCGAACATCTGCGCCGATTCCGCGGCCAGGCGCCGTGAATGCTCGAAATCGCCCAAAATACGCGCGCCGTTCGACTGCACCGCGAGCGCCTTTCCAATAGTAGCCGCGTCCGCTCCACCGGCGCGCAGCTCCTCAACGGCCTGCCCGATGAGTGCGAAGTGCTCGGCGTAGTCGCCGCTGTTGCGGCAGACCGTTGCGAGACACTGCAGCACGCGAGCACGCAGCAGCGCGTCGACGTTTTCCAAGCGCAACGCGCGTTCCATCCACGTGCGCGCTTCTTGAGCCAAGCCGCGGTCGAACCAGTAACGCGATATCGCAAGTGCGAGGTTGATGCCGGTCTCCGGGCCGGCGCCGCCGAGCAGCCATTCCAGTGCGGCGCGAACGTTTTGATAGTCGCGTTCGAGCAGATTAAAGTACACGTTCGAACGGGCGTGGCGCAGGTCTTCATCGAGTGCGATGAACCGCGCCGCAAAGTACTGCGCGTGCGCCGCATGCGCAGCATCTGCATCGCCGGTTTCTTGCAATCCCGCCGCCGCGAGCTGACGAACCGATTCGAGGACGCGATACCGTTCGTCCGTTGCGTCGGGCTGCGGCGGAACGATCAGCGATGCGTCAACGAGTTTGGCAATGTGGCGTGCGGCATCGGCGCCGCAAATCGCACGGACACTTTCCGTATCGAAACCGTCGCGGAACGCAGATAAACGATAGAAGATGCGCCGTTCCTCGTCGGAAAGCAGATCGACGGACCAGCGCAGCGCTTGCGCCATCGTGTCCATGTGCCCCGCGAGCTGATCGGCGATCTCCCGCAGCGACATCGTACGCAGGCGCGCTGCGGTAAGCTCGATGGCCAATGGGATGCCGTCGAGGGCGTGGCAGATGCGTTCGATGTCGATTCTCGGAAGGCGCTTGGGATCGATTTCCGGCCGCGCTGCATGAATGCGATCGAGCAGCAAACGCGGTGCATGGGCGTCGACGTCGAGCGGCTCCAAGCGCCAAGTCACCTCGCCTCCCACTTGGAGCGGCAGCCGGCTTGTTGCCAGCACGCGCGAAGCCGGAGAAACCGCGACGATGCGGCGGACTATCGCTGCCGCTGCTGCACCGACATGCTCGCAGTTGTCGAGCACGACGAGCAATGCTCGATTACGAATCGCCGCTTCGAACGCGGTTGCGTCGCCGGGAACAAACGCATCGTCTGAAACAAGAGCTCGATGCACGGCATCCGTTACCGCACGTTCGTCCTGCAGCGGGGCCAGCTCGATGAAACGTACGCCGTCCGCAAAGTGCGATTCGAGGCGCCTGGCAACTTCGATTGAAAGCCTCGTCTTGCCGACGCCGGCGGTACCGGTGATCGTCACCGCGGGATCGTGCATGCACCGGCTGCTCAGTTCGGCGATTTCGCGTTCCCGGCCGACGAAGCTGGTCACCGTGCGCGGTAACGCATTGCGTGGGCCCGCGAGGCGCGCCGAGAGCGAATCGGCCAGGGCAATCGTCGCCTCCGAAGGCTCTGCGCCAAGGTCGGCGCGAAGTACGCGAACGAAGCGTTGATATTCGCTCAGCGCACCGGCGCGATCGCCCGACGCTTCGAGTATGCGCATGAGCGCGCGCATTGTGGTCTCGCGCCACGGATCCATCGCCAGCGCGCGGCGCGCAAGAGTCGTGTCGCGTGCGTGTTCGAGATGTGCATCGACGATTTCCAAGAAGCGCTCGCGCAACGCTTCGCGCTTGGATGCGATCCATTCGCCTTCGAAGCCTTCAAGTAAATCGCCCGAGTAACAATCGATCGCGCGGGCGTACGTCGATGCATCGCGCGCAAAGCGTTCGAATTGTGCAAGGTCGGTGCAGGATGCAATGTTCTCTGCGATGCGTACGGTTCGGCCGGTCCGCTCGATGCCCTCGGGATCGAAGCCGAGCGTCGCGAGCCATTGCCGGAGGTAATAGAGATGGCGGCGTACGTTCGAACGCGCGTCTTCATCGAGATCGTCGGGCCACAGATTATTTGCGATGTCCCGAACATCGGCAGCGTGCTCGGGCGAGAGCAGGACGAACGCAAAAAGCGGCAGCGTTTGCGGGCGCAAATTCGGCGCACGCCATTCACCCTGCAGCTGCACGCAAGGACGCCCTAAGAATCGAACTCCGAGGCGATCCATGTGCATCCACTCTAGCGCGGAGCTACTGTGGTATCAAGTCCTCGTCGAGCGATGATCCGCAGATTTCCCCGGTAAACCGCCCTTTCTCATACGTAAACACGCTTTGAACCAGGTGTTTGACCGAATCCACGAACGTCTGCCGGCTATCGGGCGCAAGGATGATGCGCCGCATGAGCGCGTTGCGATCGGCGAGCGAGAGTTTCTGATCGAAGATCGTTTCTCTAAGCGGCTGTTCGAAGATCTGCACGCTGCGAATTTCGCGCTCGTCTTTGTATTCGCGGCGTTTGTGGAAGAACAGCGTGTGCAAATCGGCGATCTCACCGTGCATCGGCTCGTACCGCATACGCTCGATGCGCGCCTCGCCGGCGCGGCGTACTACCTCGCGCAGCGCACCCACGGTCGTCTCCACGGCGACCGATTCGCCGCTGCGGCCGTACACGTTCCACATACCGTGGGACTCACGTTCGAATTCGATCCAGTAGGTGGCGGCGGCGTACGTTCGCGCCTTGCGGATTGCGTCTGCGGCGTTGTCTACACCCAGGCGCTGCAAGAGATCGCGAGATAATTGAACGTTCTTCCATCCATAAGCGCCCTCTGCTGCATCACCGAGCACGTCGATGCGCGATTGCACCAAGTGCCCGGTGAGCAGTTCCAGGAACGAATTCATCTTCATATACCGCCAAATGACGGTATCGTCCGATGGAACGAGTGAGTTGCCGCTCAATGGAGCTTATTTTGGTACGAGAAAACGGTATGCGGCGAAATGTCCGTCGCTGTCGAGCCGAACGACGACGTTGCCGCTGCCTTTGGAAAAATCGGCGCGATACGTGTATTCGTTTTTGTTCGGATCGCTGCTGACGAACGTCAGTCCCTTGTAATCACCCAGTTGATGCATCTGATCGGACATGATGCCGACTTCGGAGCGCGTTACTTGCGTCTTCAAACTGTCGTCGAAGTTTTGCGTCACGCCGCCCACGTCGTCGTTGTAGACCGCCTTGGTCGTGTTGTCCGCGGCGCCTTGAGCGCTTCCCGCGGCATTACCCGAGCATGCCGCGAGAAACAGGGAAAGGGCCAGCGCTTTAGATCTGGCCCCAACCATACGAAACCATGGCGACCGCGTTCGAAGACGGACGTGCGGCAACATGCCGTGCGGCGCTGCTGCGGCGAGCTCTTCGGGGCGCATAAGCAACACGCTGCTGTTCGAACCCGCTGCGCTGCGTCATAGCAAGCTGATGACGCTGCTGGACGATGACGTTATGCTGGTAAGCGATTTCTCGCTTGAGATCCGAAATCTCGGCCAGCGCGTTGTCGTTGGCGCGTTTTTCGCTGCTGTAAGCCGCCCATGCATCGTGGTTTTCAGATTGGAGCTCCGCTTGGCGCCGGGCATCTTCGGCATACTTCTCGTGCACTTTGCGGTTGTGCTGAATAATAAGGTACGACGCGGCGCCGATGCCGAGCAAAATGTTGCGTGTGCTGGCCGCTCCGTCGGCGAAGGCGGGGGCAGCCGGTACGAGCAAAGCAAGCATTGCGGTTAGGGTCGTTCCGGCTAAGACGCGTTTGGAAAACATGTGCGGTGAAGTCCCTCCTTTTGGCGTACAACGCAGCCCACGCAGCGGATTGTTCCCAGGCGCGCGGCCTTCTACTAAAGAAGCACGCTCAGCGGTGTACGCGTCGCTGTCGTCTCGCTTACCATTTTTACTTGCCATCGCGCTCGTCGCCGCGGCAATCGGCGACCCGTTGGTCGAAACCATTGCGAATACCGGCGCGATCGGGCGGGGTTTTTCCGACAATAATCATTTGAGCGTCATTCCGACTCTAATAGCCGGGCTGTTGCTTGTAAGTTTGGCAATCGGCCGGCGTTGCCTCGACTTGTGCCGGCACTGTCCGCGCCGCGGTGATTGGGTCATTGAAACGGCAAAGCGTTTTTGCGAGCGGCCGCCCCTTGACGATCTGCCATATGTGATCTTCCTGCAGTTCGCAGCGCTTTTTGTGATGGAGAGCACCGAACAGCTCGTCTTCGGCGGGCGTCTTCTCGGTGGAGCGGCGTGGCTGGGCGGACCGATCTTTTTCAGTGTCGTCGCACACGCCTTGATCGGGGCGGTGTGCTGTATCGCGATCACGCAGAACGCTCGAGCGATCGTGAAGCGCTTCGCAACGCTCTTCGCCGGAACGCTCAACTTTATTCTGCTCGTTCTGCACCGGCAAAGCTGTGCGCTATTCGCACCGCGGCGTAGCGAACCAACGCCCCGCGCGCTTCAGATATTGGATGTTCGCCGGATCGGCGAACGCGCGCCGCCGGCGCTCCTCGCGCTTACCTAAAGCACAAATTCGGAGGAGCGCCTTATGAGCGTGAGGTTTGCAGCGCGAACGCTGTTCGTGCTGGGTCTGTTTTCAATCGGAGCCATCTCGGCTGCGCTTGCGGCCGAGTCCACAACCGGCGCAATCGTCGGCGCGGTATCGGACAACACAGGCCTGCCCATTACAAACGCCAACGTTGCCGCCGCATCGCCGTCGGGGCGGTATTCCGCAGTGACGGACGCTCGCGGGCATTTTACGCTGCTCGGCGTCACGCCGGACACGTATGTCGTTTCGGTGCGAGCCGCGCGGTTCGAGCCTGCAAGCCAAGCCGGAATCACCGTGCTTCCAGGACAGAGCGAACAACTTTCTTTTCGCCTGGTCCCGCTGCGTAAAACGATTGCAAGCGTGCGGGCAAGCACGAGCGCCTTTGCCGTCGGCACGACGAGCGACGCTTTCACCATTTCGTCGAATTCCGCGCGCGCGCTGACGCCGCCGCCCGTATCGTCGTCGGGACTTGCAAATTACACCGCCGGTACGGTGCAAGGAGCGATAGCCTCAGTTCCCGGCGTCATTCTGGATCCGTTTGCGAACGCGATTCTGCGCGGCGGCAAGGTCGACGACGCGATTTTCGATTTCGACTCCGTCCCGATTCCTCAAGGCCTCATTGCGGAGCCCGGAGGGAACGTTGTCGGCGCGCAATTGCCCACGACGGGCATTGCCTCGACGACCGTTACGCTTGCGGGTTTTCAAACGCAAGGAGACAACGCGCTCGGGGGCGTCATCGATCAAATACCGGCGACGGGCACGTACCCGGCAAGCACCACGCTCGAAATTGCCGACGGCGCCGGCGGTTCGAAAGCGCAATCCGCCAACGTGCAATTGTTGAGTGCTTCACCGGATCAACGGTGGCGGTATGCCTTTGCAAGTTCGCTGGACAACGAGTATTTTGCTTACGGTGACGGCCGAACGTTTTACCCCGCCGAAGCCGCGACGTACGGCCTCGCGTTGCAAACCCGCAGTCAATACGCGGCTGAGGGCAACGTCCACTTTCGGCCCACTGCGAAGGACGACTTGTCGTTTCTCGGATTTCTCGGCCAGAGTGCGTACGATCAGTATGCAACGCCCTACGCCGGCGAAACGATCGGCGCGTTCGACGGCGCACATATAAAGTATCCCGGCGAGGTCGATCCGAACGCCCCCGTCACTTTTGCGACGGGCATCCGCGGCACGTTCAATATCTTCAAGGCCGCATGGCTGCATACGCAAAGCCACTCGCTCTCGCGCATTCAACTGTATCAGTCGCGGTTCGGCGCGTCCGCCGGCGGTCCGTATTTTGACGAAAACGGCTTCCCGAACGGCGCATTTTCGTTCTTTGGAGAGCAGGGCGGACGGGAGACGGGTTTGGCATATGACGGTGAAGACTTGATCGGCGAGCGGCATCACCTGCGTTTCGGCGCCGAGTATCGCGTGACGACGTATTTCCTGGACCAGATCGTTCCGACGTTTGACGAAGTGGTTCGTTCCAGTCCGGTGCTTCATTCCTATCTTGCGTATGCCGGTGATACGTGGAGCGCGTCGCGGCGCTTGGACGTCATGAGCGCGCTGCGATTGATCGGCACGCAAATTGCACCCGGCACAGGTTTCCCTTACAGCGTAGCGGCGATCGATCCGCATCTTTCTGCGGCCTACAGGATCGGCGACCGCTACGCCTTCCGCACGACGTTCGACCACACCACCGTTCCACCCAAGCCCCTCGAAGCAGACCGCTTTGATTCGACCAACGTCGACCAAAACGGCAAGGCGGCTCCGTTCGTAACGTTGAATCCCGAAACGGCCAATGAATTCACGTATGCTTTAGAGGGTAACGGCCGCACGCAATTCCGTTTGACGTATTACGGGCAATTCGAAAAGAACCGCATCGACGTCTTGCCGTTCAATTTCCGTCAAGCCGTAACAGGGCCGGTGTTACAGAGTCCGATCGGCGTGCCGACAAACATCGGGCAGCTGCGCGCACAAGGTTTAGAGCTGTGGGTAAAGCACGGCGGCTTTACGCTCAATAGTCAGTACATCCGCGCCTTTTCGTCGAGCGCCTCGCAGTTCGCGTACAACGATCTCAACGCGCCCGCGATTGCCGCCGGACACCTTTTTCCGCTGGGCTACATTCCCCGCTTCACCGCGACGCTTTCCTACGAGATGGATCTGGCACGCCGGCACGTGCGCATAGAACCGTCGATCTCGTACGAGTCCGGCTATCCGTACGGGGTCGGCAAAACGGCTTGGATCTTCGATCCCGTCACCGGCAAGCCGATGCAAGTTCCGAACGACAATCACGTCAATCCGGGCGCAAGCTACTATTTTCTCCGAGATCCCTCGAAGCCGTTCAATGCGCCGCTGAATCCCTACATCGGTAGTTTAGGAACGCCGGAAGGCAACGATCCCAACACGCTGCGCAGCCCGCCGCAGACACTGGTGAATCTTCACATCGAAGGGGATCTTACGTCGCGGGTCAGCGCTATAATCGACGTGGTGAACGTCTTCGGGAATTTCGCGCCGACGGAATACCAAACCAATCCGTATCTCATTGGGCCGCCGGGATACGCGGGCGGCGACGCGCTTTACGCGTCCTACTACAAGAGCGTTATCGGTTCGGCGCAGCCGTACGTTTTGGGAAACGGCGTGCCGACGAACGACGGCGTTACGCAGTCCGTACCGTGGCAGTATGGACGCGCGGCATACGTCCCGCAAAGTTATCCGATGGGCCGGTCGGTGCAATTGCGGCTTCGTTTGCGCTTATGAACCGCAGGTGTTTTGATTTGCCGACGTGTGAATCGGAAGCGAAAAATTCACCGAAAGTATCGCCGGCAAGCCGTAGCGATCGATGCTGGATAGGTAGCGCGCTCCGGTAAGATTTTCAGCCGCGATCGAAACCGCCGCGCCGTTTGCAAGCGGAATGCGCACGCGCGCGCCCGCGACCAGCGAGGTTCCTAAAGGCTGGACGTTCAAATCGTCCGCGTACGTCTGTCCTAGATATGCAAGCGAGACACCGACGCCGACGCGGTCGAGGCTGGCCGTGTACTCGATCGTTCCCGATTGCTGCGGCACATATTGAAGCCGGTTCCCGACGATTGCGGCCGGTCCGTCGATGACGCGCGCGTACTGGCTGGTGTAGGACGCCGATACGCGCGCACAGCCGCCGGCGGGCTGCGTGTACGTAAGCGTGTATCCATCGGTCTTGGTGTGCGCGACGTTGCTGCGCATCTGATGCGTCGGATCGATTGTCCGGAACATGATCGCGTCGTTCACAGACGTGTCGAAAAAATCGAGCGAAAGACGCTTGCCCGAAGCCGCATAGTCTAAGCCCGCGGAAGTCGTGCTGCTTCGTTCCGGCACGAGCAATGGATTCGGCTGATATGCGACGTTCCCGATGAAGTATCCGCGCACCAGTTCGTTGAGGAATGGCGGGCGGAACCCCGCACCGTTGGATGCGCGCAGCGCAAAACGCGGTGAAAGATCGAACCGCATGGCGATTCGCGGAGAGATCGCGGCGTCGTTTCGTGACGACGGAGTCTGCACGCCGGCGGCGTTCACCAGCTGCTCATCGTAAGACGTCACCGTGTCGTACCGGGCGCCGCCGACCAGTTCGAAGTGCGGCGTCTTCCATGTTTGCTGAACCGCAAAGCCGTACAGATTTTGCGAGCCGCCTCCGGAGTTTTGGAAGATGCTGTTCTGCCCAAATTGCGTTGTAAGTCCGCGCACGTGCCGCGCATCGGCGCGCATTTCGAACGTGGATTGGGCGCCGCCGGCGATCCAAGACGTGAAGATGCCGTCTTCGTTCGTCGGCACATACTGCGTGTAGCGCAGCACGCCCGGGTTTGCGGGGTACCGATCGGCGATGTTGACGATAAACGCCGTGCGCGTAAAGAGGGTCGCGGAGACGAAGCCCTGCGGCGAGCTGTGCGCGTATCGCAGATCGCTTTGCTGCTGGCGCCGCGAAAACGTATAGTTGGTGCGGCCTTCGAATTGATCGTCCCACGCGCCGCGCGTCCCGGCTTCCAGCGTATCGTGCTCACTTGCGTTGTAACGCAGCCGGAATGCGGCCATCGACGCGTCGGACTGCGCTTCGCGGTCGATTGGACTCTGATATGCGGGTGGAAGGTCCCAGTATTGCAGGCGCTGCTGCTGCAGCGACGCCGATGCGCTGAGGCGTGGAGCGATCCAAGCGCGCGCGTTCGACGATTGCAGCGAGTACCCGTGCGTGCCCGCGCCAAACGTCAGATCTCCGGAAGGCAGAGCGGGCGAAGGCGGAGGTGCAAAGCTTTGCAGATCGAGCACGCCGCCCACGGCGCCCGCGCCGTAGAGCGCGGATCCCGCGCCGAGCAGGAGCTCCGCACGCGTAAGCGTCTGCGGCGGATACGCTGCCCAATCGATCTGGCCGCCGAACCCATCCTGCGCGGGTACGCCGTCGACAAGCACGAGGCCGCGATCGGTTCCGGCGCCGGCGAAGGATACACGCAGCAACCCGTAATTTGAGAACATGCTATTGCTGCGGTTCCTATCGAAGCCCGGAAGGTTGCGAAGCAGCCCGTCCGATGCGATCGCCGTCGACGAAGCAATCGCGATGCGGTCGAGCGCCGAAGCGGCAACCGGCAACGCGTGCAGCGTCTGAGGCGAACCCGTCGCCACGCGAACCGTTGCGATAACCGGATTCGGCGTCGGCGAGGGACTTGGCGTCGGCGTCGCGGCGGCGAGAAGTAGTGTGAGGAGATAGGCGCCCACCATGGGCTTCTATTTTATACCAAACCGTGCCGCAGCGCGTGGACCGCGGCGGAAACGCGGTCGTTGACTCCCAGTTTTTTGTACAGATGCGCCAGGTGCGTTCGAATCGTCGGATTGGAACGCTGCAGCGAGACGGCGATTTCGTCGTTGCTGTAGCCTTCGACGATGAGGCGCAAAATGTCGCCTTCTCGCGGTGAGAGGTGGACGCGTGCGCGCCCGTCGTCGTCCTCCGATGTCTCTTCGCGATGGTGGAAGAGCGCGTGCGTAATCTCGGCATCCAGCCATGTCGCGCCGTCGGCGACGACCTTGATCGCTTTACACAGACGAACCGCGGGCGTCGTCGCAAGACAGCATGCATCCGCGCCCGCATCCAGCGCTGCACGCAGCTGATGCTCGTCTACGCGCCGTTTGAGCGAAACGACGCCGACGTCCGGGCGCACCGATTTTGCGTTGCTGATGAACAGCACGCCCGGTGCGGCGCCGTTCCCGTGTGCGGTCAGGCTCAAATTGACGAGCAGTACGCGAAGCGCGGGATTCTTTAGCAGCGCAATAGCGTCATCGCCCGGCTCGGTACTGCCAAGTAGCATCAATTCCCGATCGCTTTCTACGATCTCCGCCAAGGCCGCGGCGGTGGTTTTTCTGTCGGCGACGATACCAACACCAACCTGCGTAGCCATCTTACTCATTATAACATGCCTATCGTCCAAAGTGATGATCATCAGCCCTTCCGACTTGTTGCGCGTTTACATCGAAGCGTAAGCTTGAAGAACCATAAAGGAGATGAAGCAATGAAAGTTCGTCTTCTCGTATTCGTGTGTGTGCTTGTTGTTGCAGCACTCGCAACTGTGACATTGACTCACAGGCAGGCGAGCGCCCAGCAGCAAGTAGCCCTCGCACAAATGGCGGCGGATCCCAATCAGTGGGTGATGCCCAGCCAAAACTACGCGAACACTCGACATAGTGAACTCGATCAAATCAATGCAGACAACGTCAAGAATCTCAAAGTTTCTTGGATGATGTCCACCGGTGCGACGCGCGGCCACGAAGGTCAGCCGCTCGTCATCGGCAACACCATGTATTTCCAGAGCGCGTGGCCCAACCACGTGTACTCGATCAATCTCAACAACAACACGATCAATTGGACGTTCACGCCGAAGCAGGACAGCTTCGCAACGTCCGTGGCTTGCTGCGATCTCGTCAATCGCGGCGTTGCTTACGCCGACGGCAAGATCATCGTGGATGCGCTCGACGGCGGCATCTGGGCGATCAGTGCGTCGGACGGACATGTGATCTGGCATGCCAAGAACGCGGATCCGGAAGCGGGACAGACGGTTACGTCCGCGCCGCTGATCGTGAAGAATCGCGTGCTTGTCGGGATCTCCGGCGGTGAATTCGGCGTCCGCGGATCGATGACGGCGTACGATCTGAACAGCGGCCGTCGCGTCTGGCGTGCGTACAGCATGGGACCCGACTCCGACGTTCTCATCGGCGCGAGTTTCCACGGACCGCGCAATGCCGGCGTTTCCACCTGGCAAGGCGACCAGTGGAAAGTCGGCGGCGGAACGACCTGGGGCTGGTACTCGTACGATCCGAACCTGAATCTCTTGTACTACGGCAGCGGCAATCCGGGCACGTGGAATCCCACGCAGCGGCCGGGCGACAACAAGTGGTCGATGACCATCTTCGCGCGCCGTCCGGAAAGCGGTCAGGCTGTATGGGCGTATCAAATGACGCCGCACGATGCGTGGGACTACGACGGCGTGAACGAGATGATTCTCGCGAACGTCAAAGTCCGCGGACAGGAAACACCGGCGCTGGTGCACTTCGATCGTAACGGCTTCGGCTACGTCGTCGACCGGCGCAACGGCAAACTGTTGCTGGCCGAAAAATTCGATCCGTCCGTGAACTGGGCTTCCGGCATCGACCTGCGCACCGGGCGTCCGCGCGTCGTCGCGCGCTACATGACGCAAGCCGGACGCAACGTTTCCGGAATTTGCCCGGCGGCGATGGGCAACAAGGATCAGCAACCCGCATCCTTCGATCCGACGACCGGCTACTTCATCGTGCCGACGAACCACAATTGCATGGACTACAAAGCGTTCGCCGTGAAATACAAATCCGGATTCCCGTTCGTGGGCGCAATCGTCAAGATGTACCCCGGACCGGGCGGGTATCGCGGCGCAGTTATTGCGTGGGATCCGAACGACGGGCACATCGTGTGGAGCGATCACGAACGCTTCCCGGCTTGGGGCGGCGTGCTAACGACCAAGAGCGGCATCGCGTTCTATGGAACGATGGACGGCTATTTCAAAGCCATCGACACCAAGACCGGCGCGCACTTATGGCAGATGAAGATGCCCTCGGGCATTATCGCCAATCCAATCACGTACATGCATGACGGCAAACAATACGTTGCCGTTATGGACGGCGTAGGCGGATGGGCCGGCATCGGACTTGCAGCCGGACTGACGAACCCGACTGCGGGTCTAGGCGCGGTGAATGCGGCACAGGATCTCGGCAAGTATACAACGTTGGGCGGAGACCTGGTCGTATTCTCTCTATGATCCTACAAGCGATATTACTTGCGGCGGCGCTCTTGCGTGTCTGCGCGGATCCGAATTACCTTCCCTTTTCGAATAGCGCAGGCCAGGGTTTTGAAAACAAGGTCGCCGCCGCAACGGCGCAATTGCTCGGGCGTAAGCTGGTGTATACGTGGGAGAGCATGCGAGGCCAAGGAGGTTTCGAGGGATTTGTCCACGATACGCTCGACGCGCGCAAATGCGATGTGCTCGTCGACGTACCTTACGCTATGGGCGGTGTCACGACGACGCAACCGTACTACATTTCGTCGTACGTCTTCCTATTCAAGAAAAATAAAGGTTATGACTTAACGTCGATGGATTCTCCGGTGCTCCACCGCGTGAAGATCGGCTATGAAGCGGATACGCCTGCCGAAGGGGGGTTGAAGCTGCGCGCGCTTACACCGGGGAACGTGCCGTTCGAGATTGGCGACAACGCAGGGGAATCACCGGCGTCGATTATCGACGCGATCGAAAGCAACCGCATCAACGTGGGCATTACGTGGGAACCTTCGGTCGGGTATTTCCTGCGCTCGCACCCCGAACTGGCGGTTGTGACCGTGCCGAATTCCCGCTCCCAAGGTTCTCCGGAACAGTATTCGTTCCCGATGGCGATGGGCGTACGTCCGGATGATTCGGCGCTGCGCAACCAGTTGGATAAGGTCATTTCGCAGCACCGCTCGACGTTCGCAGGCATTCTGCAGCAATACGGCGTGCGTTTCTATCAGCCGGAGGCAATATAAATGAGCACCAGCGATCGCATCGGCATCGTCGGCACCGGACGAATGGGCGCGAATATCGCGCGGCGCCTGCACGACGTCGGCTATACCATTTCGGCGCTCTACGACGTGCGGCCGGAGGCAGCGCAGGAAACGGCGCACGACACCGGCGGTGAAGTCTGCACGGCACTGGCGCGCGTGTCCGAACTGAGCGACGTCATTATCACCGTCGTATCGGACGACGAAGCGATGCGCCGCATCTTTGCAACCCAAGGCGACACGCTGCTCGCGCCGGGCAAATACTTCGTCAACTGTGCGACGATCACGCCCAAGGTGCACGTCGAGGTCCAGCAGCTTACGGAGCAGCGCGGTTCGCACTCCTTGGAAGCATGCATGGCCAGTTCCATTCCGCAGGCGCGTAACGGAACGCTGTATTTGATGGTGGGCGGCAGAAAAGAAGTGTTCGAGCGTTTGCAGCCGATGCTCGAAAAGATGAGCGCATCGCTCAAGTATATCGGCGAGGCCGGCAAAGCGGCGCAAGTCAAAGCGCTTGTCAACATGGTCATGAACATCAACACGGCCGGCTTGGCGGAAGGTCTTGGCTTGGCCGATGCGCTGGGCCTGGACCTGACGATGCTGCGCGAAGTATTCAGCCAAACCGGCGCAAATTCGCGCGTGCTCGAGACGGACGGCGCCGACATGCAAAACCGCGATCACGAATGTTACTTCTCCGCGGAACATGCGGCCAAAGATTCCGGAATCGCGCTGTCCCTTGCCGACGACGTCGATCTCCGGCTTCCGCTTGCAAAAGCGACTTTCGATCAGTACGAACGAATGAAGGCACTCGGCTTAGGAGACATGGACAAGTCGGGCGTCTCGGAGCTCACGTTCAAATCACGACACGCTGAAGATCAACTCGCGCGAGCCTGAGCGCCGCGCA
>Ga0070739_10000150_pt1 | contig 151882 bp, 131 predicted proteins | sample Coa_R1_7_FD_66445 | JGI IMG/M metagenome (GOLD analysis project Ga0070739, IMG submission 66445) | Surface soil microbial communities from Centralia Pennsylvania, which are recovering from an underground coalmine fire - Coalmine... | ecosystem: Environmental > Terrestrial > Soil >...
CACACACCGCTCTGGATATGAAAACGCCCGAGCAGTATGTGGCAGAATGGCAGGCACAACAGTCTGCCAGACAATAGTCAACTAACCCAAAAAGGTGTCCAGAAAATGGGTGCAGCTCAATCGATGGGCCGAAGACATCGACGTGGTGCAGCAAAAGGGATACCGTAGGCAAAAGGGCTAATCAACCTGAGTTCGGTTTAAGCCGCCAGCTTGAGCAAGCCTCTACAATAGTCTGCTCCTTCACAGGGAATGAACTCGATCAATAGTAGGTTATAATAAAAAACGTCCGATAATACCAGTTATGTAAGTCAGGCGAATGGGGGACCTGCGAATTGGACGTTGGTACCAATGCCACTTCTAAGACAAATCCCTATCTGCTCCCCTGAAATATCGTTTTGTACCGGTTGTACCGGCTTTCCGGTTTGTCTGCCAGCCAGAGAGTTGGGAATGAGAGCATAATAAATTATAGAGGAGATACATGGGAACCGCACCGAAACTGGACGCTCTATACGAAAAGATCGGCGGCATGCAGACGTGCCGACAGATCTCTGAGTTGTTCCACGATCGGATTGCAGGAGATCCGGTCCTGAGAGCAGTTTTCCCCAAGAATCTCGCCCCGACAACCGAATGGCTGGCCCTCTTTCTGGCCGAGCGGCTCGGAGGTCCGGCGGACTATCGAGCTAAGCGCGGTAAGCAAAGCCTTCGATGCCGTCACGCGCATATTCCCATTGGGCCGAAGGAGTCAGAGAGATGGCTGTATCATATGTTCGCCACGATCGACCAGGTTGGCATTTCCGACCCCGCACGGCAGACACTTCGCAATTACTTTACCGAAACCGCCGCTACCCTTTCCGATCCGTTCCTCTCCCTCTACCACCTGCCTCTGAACGAATTGCATGTGCTCCTGGAACAGAACCCAGCACTTGCCACAACATCCGATATAGGCCGCACATTGATAAGCGCAGCGGCCGGTGAGTGGGATCTTCCGCGCGTACAGTTGCTCCTGGAACATGGGGCAGATGTCCATGTGAAAGGCGCTCTGGGCCACGATCCGCTGTATCGCGCAGCAAATGCGCTTGCACCAGGACGGGAAAGCGAGGGCCGCGCCGTCGTGGAGCTTCTCATCCAGCATGGCGCTAACGTGAATGGCCGAAGTGGGCCGGGGCAGATGACGGCGCTTCATATGGCGGCTCGACGGGGAACGGTGACCATTGCCGAGGTGTTGCTGACTTCAGGCGCGGAAATCGAGGCGAGGGACATAAAGGGCGAGACGCCACTGCGACGGGCTGTGAATTGCCGCCAGGAAGGCATGGTTCGCCTGCTACTGTCTCATGGGGCGGACCCCCTGGCACAGGACAACCGGGGTTGCACCGCGCTCGCGGCTGCCCGTCAGGAGCGGATCCGTGAAGCCCTCCAAGAAGCTCTAAGAAGGAGGACCTAGGCCGAGGACGTTTGTTCGCTCGAACTCTCTTTTATGCTGGCTTCCTGCCTAGCGTATATCCAAAACGCATCGTTTCGTTGTAAAGCCCGCTTGGGTTGTGGCCAAGCAGCGCCGCCTTCAAGTCGGCCTCAAAGGCGTCTGCATGGCTGCCCAGGACACGCTTAGAACAAACGGAGAGGGAATAGAGGTTTCCGAGGATGGCTTCGAGGGTCCAATCATGCCCTTCCACAAAATCGTAGCTGCCTACCTCGTCAAATCCGATTTCCCGCAACACCTGCTCGTTATGGTCGGGGCCGCTGCCCGGTACGTATGCCGTGGAAACGCCCCCGGTTGAGACAGCACGGCCCGTCCATTTGTGGACGATCTGAGCGACGATGTGTTGCCACGGTTCCCAGTCCCTGGCGAGACTGCTATTGCCCATCACGGTCAGGCAACCCCCCGGCTTCAGCCATAGAAGTGTTTTATTGGCCACGATCTGCTGATCGAGGCGGTGAAACGCTTCCCCGATAGTGACCAGCTCAAACCAGGCAGGCGATGCGGTGAGCGCTTCGGCTTTGCCGACCATCCATTGGATGGAATTGATGCCCTGCTGTGCCGCCTCTTGCTTTCCTACCTCGATCATCTCCGGTTCGAGATCGATGGCCCAGATTTCCCGAAAAGACCCCGCAAGGGAAAAGGCGACGCGCCCAGGGCCGCAGGCTAAGTCGAGGAGTCTTCCCTGGCCGGTGACGCCGCCGCGCCGGATCAGGTCCTGCAGGAGAGCATGAGGGTAAGGAACGCGATAGCGGGCGTAATAGGAGGCCGTACCCTTGAAGGCGTCTGTCGGAAAGCTCGGCTTTGCAGAAACGTTCCGGCTCATAGTATGTCCTGTTCAAGACTACAAAAGCACACCGGGTTTTCGTTTCTGTATTTTTGTACCGACCTCAAGATTCGTGCTGAGCGGCTTCCAGAACATATTCGGCGACATAGATCGGAGCGCGGAAACGTAGGGCCAGCGCGATCGCGTCGCTGGGGCGCGCGTCGATCTCCATCGTCTGACCGTTGTACGTAATGACCACCTTGGCGTAGAAGGTATCTTGCCAGAGGTCGTCGATGGTCACGCGCTCGATCGTGGCGCCCATGCGCTCCAGGATAGCTTTCATCAAGTCGTGCGTGAACGGGCGGTCGGGGTTCTCATTCTCAAGCGCCAGGGAGATGGAAAGCGCCATATCCCGCAGGACAAAAATGCGGAATTCGCGCCCCTGATTGTCGCGGAGTTGGATGAAGTAGGTCTGCCTGGTCTCGGCGTTCCCAAACAGCCCCTGGGGTTCCAGGATGCCTTCCCAGACGTTGACGACTTTGACCTCTTTCTCGTTCAAGGGACGCTGCGCCCGGCCCTCCGGCTCCGGGGGCGTATCGTCCGGTCGCCAATCTCCAAACAGGTCTTTAAAGTCGTTGCCCACTCCTTGCCTCCGTTCTCTTACCACCGGCGCCGCAAGACGGAGCTGTCTGTCGTTAAGCCGAAACCTGCCCTCTTTTCTGTCGAAGGAAAGGCGGTCTGCTGCCTAGTCTCCGTCTCCTTTAATAGTCTTCTCCACCATCAACAAGAATTCCTTGTTGGATTTTGTGTGCTGCAGACGATCTTTTAGAAGTTCGGTGGCTTCGAGGGGGTCCAGTCCATGCAACAGCCGGCGCAACTTGACGATCTGCTTGAACGTCTCCTCGTCGTAGAGCAGCTCGTCGTGGCGCGTGCTCGATTTGAGGGAGATGGCCGGGAAGATGCGCTTTTCCGCCAGGGTGCGGTCCAGCTCCACCTCCATATTGCCGGTCCCCTTGAACTCTTCGAAGATCAGGTCGTCCATGCGGCTGCCGGTCTCGACCAGGGCGGTCGCCAGAATGGTCAGGCTCCCCCCCTCTTCTATGTTACGGGCTGCGCCGAAGAAACGTTTCGGTCGATACAGGGCCGCCGGATCGAGGCCGCCGGAGAGCGTGCGCCCGCTCGGATTGACCGTCAGGTTGGAGGCGCGCGTGTAGCGGGTCAGGCTGTCCATCAAGACCACCACGTCCCGCTTGCTCTCCGCCAGCCGCTTGGCCTGCTCCAGCACCATCTCCGCCACGCGCATGTGGTTTTCCGGGGTCTCGTCGAAGGTGGAGCTGATGACCTCGCCTTTGACCGAGCGGCGGATGTCCGTGACCTCTTCCGGGCGCTCGTCGATCAGGAGCACGATCAGCACGCACTCCGAATGGTTGACGGCGATAGAGTTAGCGATCGTCTTGAGGATGGTCGTCTTACCGGCTTTGGGCTGGGCGACGATCATGCCGCGCTGGCCCTTGCCGATGGGGCAAATGATGTCCATAATGCGCCCGGTCATCTCGCCGCGCGTCGTTTCCAGGAGCAAGCGCTCGTTGGGATAGATCGGCGTTAGGTCATCGAAGTTGGCCCGGTTGCGCGCCACTTCCGGATCGAGGCCGTTGACCGCCTCCACCCGCAGCAGACCATAGTACTTCTCCTGGTCTTTCGGCGGGCGGACCTGCCCCGCCACCTCATCGCCAGTCTTGAGACCGAAACGCTTGATCTGCGTCTGGGAGACGTAGATATCCTCGGCGTGCGGGGAGAAGTTGCTGCGCCGCAAGAACCCCCACCCATCCGGAAGGATCTCGAGGATGCCCTTAGCGTAGATCAGGCCGTTGCGCTCGGTCTGGACCTGGAGAATGCGGGCGATCAGGTCCTCTTTGCGCGGGGTCCCTACCCCATTGCCGACGCCGAGGTCACGAGCCAGATCCTGCAGATCGGTCAGGCTCCTGTCCTCCAGATCGGACAGATTGAATGACAGATTTTCTTCCATCGGATTATGTTCACCTCACACGGAAAAAGCAGCCACCGGTCGCGTTGCGCCCGGCAGTGCGGATGGATAAGGGCGGCAGAAACCCGCTAGCGCGGTTGGATCTTATAGAAGACGGCCAACCGAAAGATAATGGGATGAATAGCACTCAAAAGGAGCAGAATCGGGAGCTGTATCTCTGTTATCCTATACGTGCTCCGACTCCTCTTCGTTCCGATTCAGCGCGGCGATATAGCGCAGATTGCGATAATGCTCCGCATAGTCCATACCATAGCCGACGACGAAGCGGTCTTCGATCTCGAAGCCGCGATAGTCGACCGGCACCGGCACGCGCCGCCGGGCCGGCTTATCCAGCAGAACACACACCTTTACGCTCCTGGCGTGCCGCGCGCGTAGCGTCTCCACGAGATAGCTGAAGCGCAGCGTCAGCCCGGTATCCAGGATGTCCTCGACGATCAGGACGTGCTTGCCGGCGACGGCCGCCTCTAAATCCTTCAGGACCCGCACTTCGCCGGAAGTCCTTGTTGCGGTGCCATAGGAGGCGATCGCCACGAAATCGAACTCCAGCGGGCGGGAGATATGGCGCACCAGATCGGCCAGAAACAGCGTGGCCCCCTTTAGCACGCCCACCAGCAGGAGGGGCTCGCCGGGATCGGGATAGTCGCGGCTGATACGCGCGCCCAGCTCCCCCACCCTGCTCTGTATCTGCGCTTCTGTAATCAGGAGATCGAGCGTGTGGCCGGGCAGCGCGTCCGTGAGAGGAGAGCTCAGCATCTGCGTCACGGCGCGTCACTCCCACTCGATGGTCGCCGGGGGCTTGGAGCTGATGTCGTAGACCACCCGGTTGACGCCCGGCACTTCGTTGACGATGCGGCTGCTGACCCGCTCTAAGACCTCATACGGAATGCGCGCCCAGGTGGCCGTCATCGCGTCCTCGCTGGTCACCGCGCGCAGGATGATCGGGTGCGCGTAGGTGCGCTGGTCTCCCATCACGCCGACGCTTCGAATCGGCGCCAGGACCGTCAGCGCCTGCCAGATTTCCCGATAGAGGCCGGCGGCCCGCAGCTCCTCGATAAAGATCGCATCTGCCTCGCGCAGGAGATCCAGTCGCTCCGCCGTCACCTCTCCGAGGATGCGGATCGCTAGGCCGGGTCCGGGGAAAGGATGCCGCCAGACGATGCTCTCCGGCAGACCCAGTTCGGCGGCGACCGCGCGGGCCTCGTCCTTAAAGAGCGAGCGCAGCGGCTCGACGACCTTCAGCGTCATGTCTTCCGGCAGCCCGCCCACGTTGTGGTGTGTTTTAATGGTCACGGCCTGCGGGCTGCCGCCGCTTTCGATCACGTCCGGGTAGAGCGTGCCCTGGGCCAGATACGCGACTCCGCTTAGATTATCGGCATATTCCTCGAAGACCCGCACAAACTCTTCCCCGATGATTTTACGCTTCTGTTCCGGATCTGTCACGCCTTCAAGGCGCTTGAGGAATCGCGCGCGAGCATCCGCATAGATCAGGTGAATCCCAAAAGCAGCGGCGAAATCGTCGCGCACCTGCTCGGCCTCCCCTTTGCGAAGCAGGCCGTGGTCCACGAAAATGCAGGTCAACTGATCGCCGATCGCCTTATGCACCAGCGCCGCCACGCAGCAGCTATCGATGCCGCCGGAGACGCCGCAGACGACGCCGGCGGAGCCGACTCTGGCGCGGATAGCTTCTACTGCCTGCTCGACGAAGTTGGCAGCCGTCCAATCGCCGCGGCAGCCGCAGGGACCCATCAGGAAGTTCCGCAGCAGCGCCTTGCCGAAGGGAGTATGGGCCACTTCCGGATGGAACTGCACGCCGTAGAAGCGCCGATCAGGATCCACCATGGCCGCGACGGGCGTCGTCGGCGTCGTCGCGATCACCTGGAAACCGGGCGGAGGCGCCAGGACCTTATCGCCGTGGCTCATCCAGCAGGGCAGCTCCTCACCGACCTGGGCGATCTCGACGAACAGAGCGTCCGGATCCAGGACCGTCATGGTGGCCGGGCCGTACTCGCGTTGAGCGGCGGGATGCACTTCGCCTCCGAGTTGATAGGTCATCAACTGCAGCCCGTAGCAGATACCCAGGATAGGCACACCCAGCGCGTACAGAGCCTTATCGGCGCGGGGAGCGCCGGCATCGTAGACGCTGGACGGTCCTCCGGAGAGGATAATGCCCTTCGGCCGGCATGAGGCGATCAGGTCCGGCGGCGTATCGTGTGGCAGGATCTCACAGTAAACGCTGCATTCGCGTACGCGCCGCGCTATGAGCTGCGTGTATTGCGCGCCGAAATCCAGCACCAGGACCAGGTCCTGCGCTGCCTGCGTGTCCGGTGCTTCTCCGGCGATCGATTCTATGATCGGTGCTGTGCTCAAATCTGAATGGTCGCTACGTACTGCCCGGTGAAGTGTGATGTGGAAGCCGATAAGTCCTTGCGGCGAGCCGCTCGTCGTGGGGAGTGTGAGAATGTCCGGGAGCCTGAGTCTACGCCGGTATCGTCAGCGAGGCAACACACGTGGGGCGTCAATGCTGGTGTAGAGTTGCGCGGAAGACTTCTGTCCCGGAGTACGGCGATGGATCAACAGATCCATTATAGCCTGTATGAAGGCTGTCTGTCAAGCCTTCTTGAAAGGGATCGAGTCTGAATCCCCTACTCTTCTTCGGCCTCTTCCTCCCGGCGCTCACGCTCTTCTCGAATGTCCTGGCTCGGGGTTTTGCCGTCCAGCCGGTCCTGAGGCGTCTCCAGCCAGAGCAAGTAGGACGACAGCAGGTGCTGTCTCGCGGCTTCGTAGTCCAGTCCGTCTTCCAGCAGTTGCCGGCGCTCCTCCTGCCAGATTCGATTGGCCTCTTCCTGTAGCGTGGCCTCCCGCCACCCCATCACGTCGCCCCAGGCCATGCCGTCCCCGAGATCGCGGGGCAGCCACAGGCAGCGGGTATCCAGGTCCTCTTCCAGCTCCGCGCACCAGGCGCGGAACCCTTCCTGCCAGCGCTGCTCGTTGACCAGGTCCAGGTCGGCATACTCCTGGCGGCGCTTGATATAGTAATCCCGATCGTCCAGCACCTGATAGAGCCAGTCCGGCTGCGTATAGCCATGCTCCTCTTCCAGATAGAGAAAGAAGCGGCGCAGCGAATCCGGCAGGCGCAGCTCCGTTTCCGCGTCGGCCATGGCCTTGCGGATATAGTGGTTGAAGAGGAACCAGCGCAGCTCGAACTCGTTGACGTCGATGGCCGTCTTGCGAGCATAGTTAGCCAGGTAGTCCAGTAGGCTTTCGGCGTTGAAGCAGTCCTGCTGGGCCGTCCGGGTATCCATCCCCAGCGTCGCTTCCAGCCAGGAGACAAAGCCATCGAGCTGTTCATAGCCGATATCCAGCAGCTCTTGAATATCGCGATCTTCCTCGTCGCTCTGATGATCTGTCGTCTCCATCGCCTCATTCAGAGTCGACTCGCCCAATTCATCTTCACGCGCCATGACTATCCTCGCCAGGTTGTAGGGGACAAGCTCCAGGGAACGGGAAAACGAAGACGCCGCGCTGAGCGGCTCTGCGGTAGCTATTGCCTCAGTAGACGCTTGAGAAGAGAAAACAGTTCCCTCTCTTAAGGAGGCAGAACATAACGGATAAAAGCCACCGCAAGGACGGCCAGAAACGCCAGCAGGCCGCCACACGCCGCGTTTGCATAGCGCTGGGGGAATACGGCGCGCCAGCCGAGCGCCAGCATGAGGCAGATCGGCAGCATCGCCGGATAGAGATAGCGGCCCTGCGGCTGGAAATACTGCCTCAGGAACAACGCCAGCGACAGCGTTACCAAACCGAGGGTCGCAAACAGGATCCAGAGCGCGTATCGCTGGACCTCCGTAAAGGCGCTCTTGCGCTCCAGATGCAGCTTCACAAGCCCGCAGAAGGCGGCGACGCAGACCAGCCCCATGAGCCAGTAGACCTGGTCCGGCAGGAACACCGGCGCGCCGATCAGCGCCGAGCGCGGCGTGCCAAAGACGGCCCAGAAGCTCATAAACGTCCAGCGAAGCACCAGCCACGCATAACCTGCCCAGCTCTCGCCGCCCGGTATGGGGATACGGCCGGACACCACGTCCTGAGAGCGGACGGTACCGGAGAACGCGCTGGAAAACGCTCCCACAGGCACCCACTCGCCGTAGAGCCGATAATCACGCACGAACCACCAGCCGCACACGAGCAGGACCAGGAGAAGCATCCAGGCGGCCCCGCGCCCGATGTCCGCCGGAGATTCGCCATTGCGCCAGAGCAGTATCAGGGCCAGAAGCGCCAGAGGCAGTAACAGCAATCCGGTCAGCTTGGTCAGGATCGCCGCGCTGATGACGATTCCGATCCAGCCTGCCCGCCAGAGGGTAAAGCCGCTCCGGAGCGCGCTGATCCACAGGAGCAAGACGCCGCTGAAGCAGACCTCCAGGAGAGCGTCGTTATTGACGGTCGAGGTAATGGCGATATGGCCGGGCGTCAGGGCGGCGATGCCCGCCGCTACGATCCCTGCGAGCGGATAGTCCGGCAAGAGCAGCCTGCCCGCGCGGTAGATAAGCAGGATGCCCGCCAGGCCGCAGAGGATGGAGACCGCACGCATGCCTTTCGGACCGAAGGGCAGAAAGCAGCGTGCCAGCAGGTAGTAGAGCGGCGGCTGATGCCACTCATAGCTCTGTTTTTTCGGATCCTGGTCCACCTCGACTTTTGTCGGCAGATGCCCGGCGGCGATCGACTGCGCGTAGGCGACGTGCGCGGCCTCGTCTGGGGCGTTCTGGTAGCCGGTGTTGCCGGTCGGGACCGACCCGGCGTGCGTGGCGGCCAGCCCGATATAGAGAAGCAAGAGTACCGGCAGGACCCAGCGCCAGACCCCTTCTGGCGTCTTGAGGGGAGGCGGCAGAGGCGACAGCGGCGGCCCGGTATCCTTAAGACGCGATTTCCGGCTCTGAGCAGGGCTCACGCGGGTGCTCTCCCCCACCCTCTCTGCTGCCTGGAATGGCGCGCAGCCTGCCCGGTCGGGAAAAGGAAACGACCGTCCTTAGCCTTCCTTTTCCATCCTTGCATCTTCATTCTTCATTTCCTGAGGGGTGTTCCGCTTCCAGAACGACCACGCCATGATCGGCGAACACCGGTCGCAGAACGCCGCTTCGGATCGTCTCGTCCAGCCACCGGCGCCACTTCGGCGTGTTGGGCGCGACAGGCGCATTGGCATACCAGTCCTGTAGCGCCTGTTCCTCCTGACCGTTCAGCATCCGTTGTGGATCGCGTTGCGGGGACCAGTTCAGGTTAATCAGTACGTATTCATACCCATTATTCCGCATCCAGTCCGCCAAATCCTTGCCGCTGTGCATGGAGTCGTAAGGAATGTACGCGGAGTGCTCTCCGTTTCCCCAGAGATAGGCCCGGTCCAGATAGAATCCACGGTCCTCTTCATAGAGCAGAACTTTTGCGCGGGCAGGGGTATGGGTATTGATCCACTCCATGGCAGGATAGATGTCCAGATGGCTGGCCAGCTCCTGTCTCCGTTGCGCTGGCGAGAAGAGAGAGGTCACGTCATCGGGAACCGAAAGCGCGGTAGGCATCATGCCGGTCTCGAGGATCGCTTGCGAGGTCGTCGGCAAAGCGAAGAGTCCCCACAGCACAAACGCCACCTGCCCGACCAGGACGCTGCCGGCAGCGAGTTGTGAGGCCAGTTTCCATTCCCATTGTTTTTCAGAGACCGTCTCTTCTTCTTTGGCCGGAGCCGGCGCCAGCAGCCGCCAGGCCGCGTATCCGGCGCCCACGGCAAGCAAGGGCAAGAACGAGACCAGATAACGCACGATCTGTGCCGTAAAGAACCAGGCAACGACCTGCAACAGCCCTAGCAGCAGCAGGTCCCAGATCGCGCTTGGTACCCGACGCAGAAAGATAAGGGCCAGGCCGAAGGCCGCGTAGAGGCCGCCGATCAGGGAGATAAACGTGAAATCGCCCCGATTGGTATAAGGCTCCGGATCGGCAAGAAGATGCCAGGGCGTCTCGATCAGGTTCCGGAGGCTATCGCCCCCCTGTTTCAGGGAATGCGGGTAGCCGAAACCGTTTTGCTCGGATTGATAGATCGCCGCGCGGTCTGCGCTCCAGTAGCGGCTGTGCGGGAAGAGGGAATAGTAGTAAGGATAGACAGGGTTGGAGGTAAGTACGATGTTTTTTATATACCAGGGCGAGCCGATGACGAGAGCGAGGCCGGCATAGATGGCGACCGCGCGCACCGGCACGCGCCGCAGCAGCAGAAGCAGCCCGACCAGGACCAGCGGCGCCAGCGCCAGGTACTTGATGCCCAGCGCAAAGCCCATCATGGCGCCCGCCAGTACGGCCCACTTCTCATAAGGGAAAAGATGGGAAGCGGCAAAGACGGTTTTTACTTTCCTCTTTTCCCTTTTCCCTTTTCCCTCCTCAATGGCACACACTGCAGCGAAAGCGGCAAGCGTCGTGAAAAGCCCCATGCCTAGGTCGATGTAGGCCACGCTCGCCTCCCACAGCACGAGGGGGGTCGTCGCGAAGATGAGAGCGGCCAGATACCCCACCATCGGCCCGAAGAGCCGGCGGCAGAAGGCCAGCATCGCCAGCACCGTTAGCAGCGCCGTAGCGAAGTGGAAGAGATTGGCGAGGGGATAGCCGTTGTAGAGCAGCCCGGTCGTGAACAGCATCTCCATGGTGAGGGGAAAATTGCTGTGATGCTCGGTGGGCAGGCTCGTGATCCGATGTTGGGCGAGGAAGACCTTCGGGTCAGCCAGGTGGTAGGCCAGCGCGTCCCATTCGCGCCCGGTTGGTGGAGAGAAGCAGGCGATAACGGTAATCACCCCACACGCGATCAAGATGACAGTGATAATGGCGGGAAGGAGTGGAAAAGGGCCTGGCCTGGCTTGTGGCTCTCTCTGCCGGAACGTTTTCAGCGCGGTGACCAAAGCGAGGGCATTGTCATGCATCCCCCCTGCGCCGACGACCGCCAGGAGCAGCCACCAGGCGGTCACGGGCCAGAAAGAGAGCAGGCCGGCCAACCCCAAAGCGAAGATGCCGTAGGCGGCGACGCCCAGCCCCAGTGCGGCGGCATAGGAAAACTGCTCCAGAGGGGCGTCGCGCAGAACGGTCAGGGGCCGAAGGAGAAAACGGCCAAAGCCGGCCGCGATCCAGAGGGCAATACAGAGCAACAGGATCGCCAATTAGAGCGCCTCCAGGACGGCTTTCACGCCCGGCGCCCAACCCGGAGGGGTATCCGGGTCTACCTCGATACGGCCCAGAAAGCGGCCGAAGCTGCCTGCCTGCGCGATCAACGTATCCCCCACCCTCTCTCCATGCTCCAAGACGACGTGCGTATGGCCGCCTATGATAATGTCGATGCCCGGCACGGCAGCCGCCAGCACGCGGTCTTGCGCGATGCCTATGTGGGTCAAGACGACCAGCAAGTTAAGCTGCAGCTCGCTTCGCAACCGGGGCACGATCTGCGCGGCGGTCTGCACGGGATTATCGAAGACATAGGCGGAAATCTTACGCGCCAGCATTCGTTCGGTGACCATCGGGACTGTCAGACCGATGACGCCGACGCGCCAGCCGGGGTCAGGCTCGAATACGACGTAGGGCCGTACCGGCATCTCCTCTGTATCCGGCTTTCCTTCTTCACCCTTTTCCCTTTCGCCATTTCCCTCTTCCCTGATTTTTGGCGTCGGGCGAATATTCGCGCAAAGCACCGGAAAGTCGGCTCGAAACAGCTTGCTGTGAAATCCGCAGCGCCAGACGTGAAATTCCCGATTGCCGACGGTCATGGCGTCGTAGCCGATCTGTGTCATGCGTTCCAGGATCGGCTCGCCGCCGGGACGAAACGTGATATTGCCGGAGGCGATAGCGTCTCCGGCATCGAGCAACAGCCCGCTCGTGCCCAGGGTCTGGCGGCGGTCTGCCAGCCGTCGGGCCTGATCGTCTGTCAAGTGGTTATGTAGATCGTTCGTGTGGAGAAGAGTGAACACAGCGAGTTTTCGGGAAGGTTATGGTGGCTCATGGATGTGCAGGCGTTTCCTTTGACGGATGTTCGGAACGCGTCTTCTCTCCTTCCCGTTCGAGGGCCAGGTTTTTGGCAGTATCGAGCAGGATCTCTACAGGCGGTTTTTTTCGTGGTGAAGGGATATTGCGGTGCATGCAGCCATCCAGTCCAAGGCTGTAAGGCAGGGTGGCTCCGCACCGCCAGCAGGTGGAACGGTAGGTCACGTTATCGGCTGCACAATCCGGGCAGGGCGCATAATCGGTTTCTGGACACATCGTTGGGTCGCTCCCTGAAGAGTGTTTACCCGGTGGCTGCCCGCTCGCGGGCACGCAATAGGGCGGGTTCCTTTCTGACTGACGACCAAAGCCCCGCAAAAGTTCATAGCTGCGAGCGGAACCAGGTGGACTTGTATTTACTGGATAGGCGCACCGCCGGAAGGGGGCTCTGTAAGCGTCTCCAGGTAAGCTTTTAGACTGGCCGCGCGCTGGCCGCGCGCATCCAGGAGGCGCTCGCATACCTCGCGTACAGCGCCGCTACCGCCAGGTCGTTCGGTGACTATATCCGCTGCGGCGAGAAGCTCAGGGGCTGCGTTGGATACGGCGATTCGAATACCAGCAGCCTCGAATGCGGGGAGATCGTTCCAATCATCCCCTATATAGGCGATGGCGGACATCTCGATCTTTAGCTTATCCCCCAGTTCTCGCAGGGCCAACCCCTTATTGCGAGTTCCTTGAAGCACGTAAGGCACCTTGAGCTCGGTGGCACGATGTTCGATGATGGGATTCGTTCGCGCAGAAAGCCAGGCGACAGAAATAGCGGCCTGCCGCAGAAGGACGATGCCAAGTCCATCCGAGACATGGAACCGCTTCAGCTCTGCCCCATGGGTATCATAGAGGAGAGAGCCGTCGGTCAACACACCATCTACATCCATAGCCAGCAGACGTATGGCCGCCAGTCGATCCGTAAGTAGTGAAGGCTGGAACCGCATGGAGGTGTTTGAGTTCCCTTCTCTGCTGATTATAGCACTCCGGCAGTGAGTTAGCAAGCAGAACAGGCAACATGCAAATCAACTAGGGCGTGAATAGCATTGCGGAGGAGAGAGTTTTTGCAAACCTCTACGTCCGATAATGTTTGATAGCGGGTATCAATGGCCGTTTTTTGAGGAAGCCCCGCTAGCGGGGCTTCCTCAAAAAACGCGCGGGCTGCAACGCAGCCCGCGCCTCAAAGCGGTGTTGCTGACGGATTTCGTCGGACGGCTGCTGTGAAGAGAGGAATTCTTTCGCAGGTGTGAAAAATGTCACACAATAGCTGTTATGTTTTTCACTTCCTGCCTGTTGTGAATTTTGTTATACTAATAATGAAACGCAAGTCGCACTCAGTAATGATACACTTCCTTTCGGACGAGCCCTCTGCCGGTGACGGCCCGGACGGCCCGGTCAGGGAGCGAAATGCGGAACATAACCTGGCGCATCGAGATGTTTGGCGGCCTTAGCGTGCATCGCCCTGGGCGGACCATTGCCCGATTCAAGACACGCAAGACCGCAATACTGCTGGCCTATCTGGCCTTCTATCCGGATCGCACGCATCCCCGGGAAGAGCTTGTCGAAAATCTCTGGCCGGATTCCGAGCCGGATGCGGGGCGCACTAATCTGCGCGTCGCCCTCAACAGCCTGCGCCGGCAGTTGGAGCCGCCCGGCACAGAGGCCGGCAGTGTGCTCCTGGCCGATCGCGCCAGCGTGCGCTTGAATCCCCACGCCTTCAGCACCGACGTGGCCGACTTCGAGCAGGCCATTCAGTCGGCTGGGGTCACTCCGCTCCCTTTAACAGACCGCATCGAGCTGCTCGCCTGGGCTGCCGATCTGTATCGCGGTCCGCTCCTCTCCGGTTACTACGAAAGCTGGATCGTCTCGGAGCAGCAGCGCCTCGCCGGTGTCTTCCTGCGCACGCTGCAGCAGTTGGTGGCTATGCTCCAGGAAAACGGCGACACCGACCGTGCGATCCTCTACGCCCACCGAATCATCAGCGCCGACCCGTTCCAGGAAGAGGCGTACACCTCGCTCATACAGCTCTATGCGGCAACCGGGCAGTATGCAGCGGCCTTACGCCAGTATCAACAACTGGAACAGATGCTGCGAGAGGAGTTCGGCCAGACGCCGGCTCCAGAGATAAGCGAGCTCGCCGCGGGACTGCAGCAGCGCGCCCGCCCGCTGACACAGGTCGATCCAGACCGGCGAAGAGCCGCCGAACCGGCGGCCAACCCCTCTTCGCCTCCCCCTCCGACGCTGGCTCCCACCTCCATGCGTCTCCACTTGCCGCTACACCTCACCCGTTTCATCGGCAGGCAAGAGGAGATATCCCGTCTCACTCAGATACTGTCCAGCCAGAACACACGGCTGGTGATCGTGACGGGACCGGGCGGCTGCGGGAAAACACGTTTCGTCATCGAGACGGCCGCAGCCCTGGCGGCCACGTACACCGGAACGGTCTGTTTCGTCCCTCTGGCGGCAATCACCCGTGCTAGTGAGATCGAGGAGGCGATCCTGCAGGCGCTCTGTTTAGAGCGTTCCCCCGGACTGACGGCACGCGAGCAGATCGTCTCTTACCTGGACCGCCAGCCTTCCCTGCTCATTTTAGACAACCTGGAGCATCTGCTGCCCGACGCTGCCGGAGTGATATGGACCCTGCTGGATGCCGCTCGCACGCTGACCTGTCTGGCGACCTCACGCCAACGTGTCTATCTGGAAGGCGCGCAGGAGTTTCCTCTCCTGCCCCTTCCTGTGCCGGCTCAATCCGATACGCCGGAGCGGCTGCTGGAATACCCCGCCGTACAGCTCTTCGTCGATCGGGCGCAGTTGGCCCGACCGGACTTTCAGATCACTCCCGGTAACGCAGCCTCGATCGCCGCCCTCTGTGCGCGGCTGGAAGGCCTGCCGCTGGCCATCGAGCTCGCCGCCTCCCGGGCTCAGATGCTGACCTTGCGCCAAATGCTGGAACAGTTGGAGGATCGGCTCCAGATGCTCACCCGCGACCGGTCCGATGTTTCCGACCGGCATCGCAGCCTGCGGGCCGCGCTCGACTGGAGCTACGGACTGCTCTCCCCTACCCTCCAGCGATTCTTTGTCTCCTTATCGGTCTTCCGAGGTGGCTGGACGACGGAAGCTGCCGCCGCCGTCAGCGGCGATACCGCTATCTTAGAGCATCTGGAACAACTGCGCGCCCGCTCCTTGATCTTCGTGATCGAGCAAGAATGGGGAATGCGGTATCGCGTCATGGCGACCGTCCGCGATTATGCCGGCGAGCAGCTCAGTCCCGAAGAGCGGGCAGAGCTATCGCGCCGTCACGCAGACTATTTTCTGCAGTTCGTCGAGGAGATGGAAACGAAGCTGGAAGGAAACGACCAGATAGAGGCTCTCAACCGGCTGGAGCAAGAGCACGATAACCTGCGGGCGGCCCTGCACTGGCTGGAGAGCGATCCGTCCAGCGGGGAAGCAGGGATGCGTCTGGCCGGGGCGCTCTGGCGATTCTGGTATATCCGCGGCTATGCGCGCGAGGCGAGCGTGTTCTACAACACGCTCCTCTCTCGCCCGGATGCGCAGAGGCCGATCCCCGCCCGAGCAAAGTCGCTCCTGGGCGCCGGGATCATGGCGACCAAGCAGAACGACTTTGCCGTCGCGAACGGCTTTCTCATGGAGGCGCAAGAGATCTTTACGCAACATGCCGATCAGATCGGGATTGCGCTTGCCGAACACCATCTGGGTATCATCGCCCACCTGCGACGGGACTACGCCACCGCACGACATCACTACGAGCGCAGCCTCACGATCTGGCGAGCGCGGGGAAACCGCCCCGGCATCGCCAACGCGCTTCGGAATTTAGGCGTGCTTGCCGAATGGGAGGGCGATCTCAACGCCGCCAGCGCCCTCTATGGCGCCAGCCTCACCCTTTTCCGCCAACTGGGGGAACGGCGCGGCATTGCCGGCGCCCTCTTTGGTTTGGGAAGAGTCTCCGTTCGACAGTATGCCCCCGAAGCCGCGCGCACCCTGCTGGAGGAGTGCCGTCTCCTCTACGAGGAGCTGGGAGATAAAGCCCATCTCGGCGCGACTCTCAACGCCTTAGGTAGTGTCTCCGCCGCGCAAGGCGACCTCGGTGCGGCCCAGACCCTCCTCGACGAAAGCCTGGCCCTTTATCAGCAGACCGGAGACTGGGTGGGATATGCTGCAGCGCTGCGATGCCGTGCAGAGATCGCCGAGCAGCAGGGAGAGCTTCCGGCGGCGGTTGCCCTCCACGAGCAAGCCGCTGCGATCCTGCGCGAACAGCAGGATGAGATAGAACTGGCCTATACCCTGCGGGATCTGGGCCGCCTGGTAGCCCTGCAAGGTGATCTCGACCAGGCGTTCGCACAGTATTCGGAGGCGCTTGCCCACTTTCAGAGCGTGTTCGACCCGCAGGGACAGGCGCGCATCCTGCACGACATGGGGGCGCTCGCCGGCCGATCGGGCGATCAGGACAAAGCGTGCGCGCTTCTGACGCAGTGTCTGATCCTCTGCCAGGAGAGCGGCGACCGGATGCATGCGATTCTCGCCTGCGAAACGGCCGCCCTGCTGGCCGCGGCGCATGCGCCTACCGTTCGCGCCGCAAAGCTGCTGGCAGCAGCTCAGGCGCTTCGCGCCATGCTCAGCCTCCCCGCGTCTTCCAGGCAGCAAGAGGAGATCCAAACGACGATCGGCACGCTGCAATCCGCTCTGGGCAAGGAAGCTTTTGACGCTGCCTGGGCGGAAGGCAGCGCCATGATGCTGCCGCAAGCGATCTCCTACGCGCTGGAAGATCCCGGCTGCTGATGCTGCTCCAGTCGATAAAATGAAAAATTTTCTACGCATGAGCTTTTTCCCTGATTTTTGAACGGAGCTTGAACGGTAGCCGAGTATCTTCTTAGATGTTACGGTTCCTCTGCGTAGATGGGAGCGTCCTGACGCGTTCCCGAAAGCGATCCCCGCCGTGAGTTAAGGTTCCTCGAGTGAACCACCCTGTCCTGCTTCGGTTGGCAGGCCACGGAACACCTGATCTCTCTTGCTCGTGTGACAATCAGCGTGTGCCTCGCGCGATTGCAAAGCCGTCTTCCCCAATACGTGGGAACTGGGGCGGCGGGCTTCGCCTGCTCCACGATCAGCAAGGAGATTTACGATGTGGATACAAGTAGGACGGTTTCATTTTAACACCGACAATCTCACCTATGTCCAGGTGGAGATGAACGAAACGGGTACTGCTCCCAAGAAGGTGCATTTACATTTCACGAACGATCGGGACAATTTTGCCCTGCATAACGCCGACGCGGCTGACTTCCTGAGCTGTATCGATACGATAAGCAGTGGTGTTGACAAGCCCACCTGCCTCGAGCACGCGCTGGTTGCGGTCGGACGTTAGGCGGGTACACCCTGCAAGCCCTTCAGGAGCAAGATCATGACAACCTCAGGCCAGCCGTATGAGCTTGGTTTGACCATAGAAGAGGCTTTAGGCCTGCTGGACATCATGCTGGTCAGCCCTCTAGAGCTGACCAGCCACCAGAATATGGCCCTGCAGAAGCTCTCCGAATTCTGCCGGCAGCGCCTGGGCGCGACGGAGGCGATTCCGGCAGCAGAAACGATAGGGAACCCTCGACGGGCGAGCCAGATCTATCGATTGCTGCGCGTTGCCGTTAAGCCCGGCCGGCCCTGCACAGAAACGGCGGGCGCAGAACCGCAAAAAGAGTAGCTGGAAATCTTTGAAGCGTGCGTGCAGCACCTCCTACGGGAGGTGATTGGGCTCCTGATTGGGAAGGTCAGGAGCCCTTTTTTTGTCTCACGGCCCCAGATCGGAGCTGCCGCCACAGAATCCAGGACTGGACGGCGATGGCGGATCCGAAGATACCGATCAATGCCGGGCGAAAGACCGGCGCGACCCAGGGAATCAGCAGTATCAAGCACACGATCTTGGCGAGGATACTGGAAGAGATTACGAAGCGCAGGGTACGTGGTCTCATAAATTGCAAGTTGTGCGCAAGCTGGCGCTAAGGTCTGGCGCCTGGCGGCGTGGTCGTTGCCGGAGCGGCAGTCACTTCGGACTTGAGAAGCTTGTGGCTCATTCGTCCGAGATTGAGATAGGTCGAAATACCGACCACTACGATTCCCATCAGGACCACGACAAGCAGCCAGAAGGCCCGCTTCTGCTGCATGCGCTCCAGGGCAGGAATGGGATGCCCCATTGCCAGGGAGAGCAGGAACATCAGGATGACCAGCATGATCTTCGCGCCCACCAGCATGTGATAGGTAGGCACGACCGTTGGCGATACCAGGATGACATTGTAAAAACCGGTCAGCAGCACGACCAGCCACAGAATGCCCAGGCTGATGCCGAAACGCCGCCAGAGTCCCCGGATGGTCACCTCCGTTCCCGGCGGGCTATTTCGGGCAGCCGGGACCAGCACGAGCCAGGCAAAAGCGATCCCGCCCAGCGTGCCGATAATGCTCAACAGATGCAGCCATTTGTTGATAAAGCCGACCAGCTCCACGCATTCCTCCTTCCGGCTATGTCTGCCGCCCTCTCCATTCTACCCGGAAACAGAACAGGAATGAGGTGTGCTCGCGCTGCCGGCACAGGCAGAAAAAAGGCCGGAGATGGCGCTGGGATACAGCGTCCCTCCGGCATAACAGCAACAGTCCCTCATCGAACATATCGTATTATGACATTTTGAAGGGCGAACTAGAGGGTACTTTTCGGAAATTTTGCGAGATACCAAAGAAATATTCTTTCAGGGAGACAGCGTTTTATGTGTTATAAGTTCGGGATGCCAATATAGCCGCAACGGCGACAGTAGACATCCTCGGCAATCGATCGAACGGCCACACCGCTGCCGATGGAGAAGCTGGGCAGGCAGGAGATGTCCGCGCTCTTGCATCGCGCGCAGCGAGCATTCTCTGGAGGATATATTTTTCCCCACATCGGCACGCGCGCCGTTGCGTCTCCTTCCTCCTGCCGCATCGGTCTTGCGCCTCCTTTTTCCCGTCTCATCCCGACCTTCCGGCTCATATCTTCCTCCCACACTGAAGATTCGTCATCCAGAGGCTCAAAACCTTTGTTCGGGCCTAATGTTGACGTAGGGAGGCCTGCGGACGTATAGTTATAGTACAATAGAGGGACCGATGACTCTTATCGACTCTTACAACCGCAAGATCGACTACCTGCGCATCAGCGTGACCGACCGCTGTAACTTTCGCTGCGTCTACTGCATGCCGGAAGAGGGCGCTCCGGTATCTCCCAAAGAGGAGATCCTGACCTTCGAGGAGATCGAGCGGTTGGCCCGCATCGCGGTGGGGCTGGGCCTCACCAAAATTCGGCTGACGGGAGGCGAGCCTCTGGTCCGCAAGGATATCGAGCAGCTGGTCAACCGGATCGGCGCCATCGCGGGCCTGCGGGACTTCTCGCTGACGACCAATGGTTTCTTGCTGGCCCGTCATGCCGTCGAATTTGCCCGTTCCGGCCTGAAACGCGTCAATATCAGCCTGGATACCCTGCATTCAGAGCGTTTCGCCCGGATCGCGCGCCGCGGCGGCCTGGAAGAGGTGCTGGCCGGCATCGAAGCCGCGCGCTCCGCCGGCCTCACGCCCATCAAGCTCAACTGCGTGGTCATGCGCGGCTGGAACGAGGATGAGGTGGTCGATTTCGCCCGCCTGTCCCTCGATCAGCCCTATCACCTGCGCTTTATCGAGTTGATGCCGATCAACTGGTCCCAGGGAGACGACAGTCCGACCGACATCGCCTCTCTTTGCGCGCGCCCCGTCGAATCGGACAGCCGGATACACAATATGATTCCGCTTTTTGCCAACGTGGAGCGTGCTTCATTCCGCGTGGCCTTCCGTCTCAAGGACACACGGACCCAGATCGGCCAACTGGATGCCGATCAAATGCGCCGGGCTTTCGTCCCCGCGGCAGAAATCCGCGCGCACATCGAGACCGCCCTCGGCCCGCTGGAGCCTGCCGAAATTCTCACCAATGGTCCCGCGCGCTCCTTCTGCCTGCCCCATGCAAAAGGGACTGTCGGCTTCATCAGCCAGATCACCAACGACATGTGTCTGCGCTGCAACCGGATCCGCCTGACCGCCGACGGCCAGTTGCGTCCCTGCCTGATGGCCGATGGCGAGGTCGATCTGCGCGCGCCTCTGCGCGCCGGCGCCAAAGATGAGGAGATCGCCGATCTCTTCCGTCTGGCTGTCCTTCATAAGCCCAAAGAGCACCGACTGGAAGATGGCCTTGCTCCCATTAGCCGCAACATGAGCCAGCTGGGTGGGTAAATACCAGGATCAGGGTGCGGTATGCGCAAGGTCCGTTATGCGGTCGCGAAAATGGAGGAATTAACGCCGGATAGAGGCAGGATTTTTTCGCTTGGCCCGGACGGAGGCGAATGCGCTCTCTTCCTGCATGGGGACTGCGTTTATGCTGTCGGCAGCCTGTGTCCCCATCAGAATGCGCCCCTGGAAGGCGCTCTCGTGCGGGATGACCAGATCGTCTGCCGACGGCATGGCTTCTGCTACGACCTGAAGACCGGCGACTGCACAACGCTGGGTGGTTATGGGCTGCCGGTCTTCGAGGTCCAGATAGAGGGAGATACGATCTTCGTTCACGTCTGGGAAGACGTCTGACGGCTCCCTGATTACAAACCGTTAAGCCGTCACGCCGGATGTCTGCTGTGCCTGCTGGTTGATGCCGCGCTGCTCGGCGAGCATCGTCAGTTTCTTGTCTGTCTGTCCCTCCTCGTCCAGCGTCTGCTGCAGCAGGTCCGCTGCCCAGTTATCGCCAAGCTGCTGGGCATAGGTGCGCACGCTGCCATAGCCGGCGATCTCGTAGTGCTCGACGCGCTGCGCCATCGAAATGAGTCCTGCGTCGATGACGTTGCGATCGACGCCCTCATTGAGGAACTCGTCACCTTCTTCCAGAAGCCCGCGCATCCCCTTGCAGGCCTTGCCCTTCGGATCCAGCTGCAGGCTCTGGAAAATCTGATCCAGGCGCTGGACATGCTGCTGCGTCTGCTGCAGATGCTGCTGGAAGGCATTTTTCAGCTCTTCCGAGACGGCCTTCTCCGCCATCTTGGGCAGCGCCTTGAGAATCTGAGTCTCGGCGCTGTAGAGGTCCCGCAGCTCGTCCACAAATAGGTCTTGCAGCGATTGGATCTGCATTCTGCTGTCTCCTCCTTAAGTTAGTTTCGGCATCAGGCGCATGGTCGCGCTTGCCGGAAGGGAAAACGCCCCCAACGGCTGCTATGTTTCGATAAAATACCCGGGCAGGCAGTTGCGTTCCAACCCTCCACGATCAGGGTTGACAACGCGGCGCGCATGCCGCTACAATAGTGCGACGACGGGGCGCAAGGCCTGACATAGTCTCATCGAACCAAAGCGGACGTGAAAGATTTTTGCCATGCGCACCGACCTGTTCGACTACGACCTGCCGCCCGAGCGCATCGCCCAGACTCCTCTGCCGCGCGGCGAGTCGCGCCTGCTGGTCCTGCATCGCGGCGAAGGGCGAATCGAACACCGCCGGTTTTCCGACCTGCCGGCCTACCTGCGCCCGGGCGATACGCTCGTACTCAATGACACGCGGGTGACCGCCCGCCGCCTGGAGGCCCGGCGCGAAGGAGGACTGTCGGCAGAGGTCGTCCTGCTGCATCCCGTAGGAGACACGTGCTGGGCGGCCATAGTAAGGCCCGGCCGCGCGCTGCGGCCGGGCAAGACCCTGACCCTGATCGGCCCCAACTCTCAAGCCCCTGTCACAGCGCGGGTGGTGGCGACCACGCCGGAGGGCGGTCGTATCCTCGACGTTGGAGATCCGGTGGCACGCGATGCGCTTGCTGGCTGGGGCGTGGCGCCGCTGCCGCCCTATATCAACACACCGCTCCCACCCGAACAGGAAGAGCGCTATCAGACGGTCTATGCCACCTATGATGGCTCGGCAGCGGCGCCTACGGCAGGCCTGCATTTCACCGAAGAAATGCTTGCCGCTGCCGAAGCGATGGGCGTCCGGCAGGCCCGGCTAACTCTCCACGTAGGCATCGCCACCTTCCGCCCTGTCCGCACCGAGGAGATCGAAGCGCACGAGATGCATGCCGAGACGGTCTCCCTCCCGCCGGAAGCGGCAGAGATCATCAACACCACCACCGGTCGCGTGATCGCCGTCGGTACGACCTGCGTGCGCGCCCTGGAAACGGCAGGCAAATTCGCAGAAGGCTCGCGGCTCGATGCCGGGAACCTCCCAGGGCCGCGTGTCGTACCCTTTGCGGGCGAGACACATCTCTTTATCTCGCCCGGTTACCACTTCCGCGTGGTGGATGCCATGATCACCAACTTTCATCTTCCACGCTCCACGCTCTTGATGCTGGTCAGCGCCTTTGCCGGTCGTGAGACCGTCTTACGCGCCTATCAGGAGGCCATTGCGGAAGGCTATCGTTTTTTCAGCTTCGGCGATGCGATGCTGATCTTATAAGGGGTTCGATGTTGGGTATCAGGTCTTAGGCCCCAACACCCGCGCCACCCGCGAAGCGGGATTATGGAAGCATACAACCTGATGGTAAAATCCGCCCTCGCAGAAAAAAACATCCGCGCCCCGGCAACCCTGCGCATCGGGCTCTTCTCCGAGAGCTTCCATCCCGTGCAGAACGGCGTCACCACGTCGGTGCTGACGCTTGTGGCGGGCCTGCGCACGCGCAGGCATCGCGTCTGGGTCTTCGCGCCGGCCCATCAGCAGCAACGGCAGCCGGAGACCAACGTCCTGCGATTCCCTTCGTTCGTCACCGCGTTCAACCGGGAATATCCGCTCGCTTACCCGTTCCTGCCGCGTCTGGCGCTGGCCGCCCACTTTCATCGGTTGCGGCTGGACATCGTTCACACGCACACGCCTTTCGTGCTGGGCCTTACCGGAGCCAACCTGGCCTTGAGCCGTGGCGTGCCTCTGGTAACGACCTACCATACGCTCTATTCACAGTATAGCCACTACCTGCCCTTCCTGCCCGATTCGGTGACACAGACCCTGCTGGAGTACTATCTGCCCTGGTATTACAACCGCTGCGCCGAGATCATCTGTCCCTCCCAGGTGGCGGCAAATGCGCTGCGGGCACAAGGCGTCGAGCAGCCTATCACCGTGATCCCGACAGGCATTCCTCTTCCTCCCGCCGAATCTATTGGGCCGGCGGCTCGCGCGGCCACACGTGCCAGGCTCGGCCTCTCTATGGAAACGCCTCTTCTACTCTACGCGGGCCGTCTGGCGCAGGAGAAGAACATTGGCTGGCTGCTGGAAGGTTTTGCCAGGGTGCATGCTTGCCTGCCGGAGGCGCGGCTCGCCATTGCGGGCGGTGGGCCGCATTGCGAAGAGCTGCAAGCCCTGGCAGCCACGTTAGGACTGGAAGGCTCCGCTCTGTTCCTCGGCCCGACGCCGCGCCGCGAGATGAACGCCCTCTACGCCGCTGCCGACGTCTTCTGCTTCCCCTCCCCTTCCGAAACGCAAGGTCTGGTGATCGGCGAGGCGAGGGCCGCCGGTACGCCCTGCGTCGTGGTGGCTGCAGGCGGCGCTCCGGAAACCGTGCGGGACGGCGAGGATGGCTTCCTCGTTCCTCCGGACAACCAGGAAGCGTTCGCTGCGCGGGTCATTCAAATCGTGCAGCAGCCGGAGCTGCAGGCGCGCCTGCGCGCCAACGCGCTGCGCCGGGCGCGGGAATTTACCCCCAGCCGGATGGTCGCCCGCGTCCTGCAAGTCTATGCGCGTGCCCAGCAGCAGACGCCGCAGGCGCCATCCGAGCGGCGCGAGACGTTCGCGGAAGCCCTGGATTGGGAGGCCATCGGCCAATCTGTATGCGAGCACCCATCGTAAAGGACATAGCGTATTGGAACACGTTTTAAGCGTATTGGGGCATGCCATCCAGTCGGTCATCGCGGCCGGCGGTTATGCCGGCATCATCGTGTTGATGGCACTGGAGAGCGCCTGCATTCCGCTGCCGAGCGAGATCATCATGCCTTTCGCGGGCGCGCTGACGCTGGCAGGTGGTGACGGAAGCCGAGCGCCGTTGAATTTCCATCTCGTTGCGCTTTCCGGAGCGGTCGGCTGCGCGCTGGGATCGTCGCTTGCCTACTGGGTCGGTGCCACCGGCGGAAGGGAGATGGTCTTTCGGTACGGTCGTTACGTTCTGCTGCGGCGTCACGATGTCGAACGGGCAGAGGCTTGGTTCCAGCGCTGGGGGGCAGCGGCTGTGTTTGTGGCCCGCCTTCTGCCCATCATTCGGACATTCATCTCTTTGCCTGCCGGCATCGCGCGCATGCCGTTCGTCCCCTTTCTGACCCTCTCCTTTCTCGGCTCCGTTCCCTGGTGCTATCTGCTGGCCTATATCGGTGTCCAGTTCGCAAGCCATCTCGACGATCTGAAGCGCTACTTCCACGGCGCGGATGCGATCATTCTACTCCTGCTTTTGATCGGATTCGGTTTCTGGCTGCGCCATCATCTACGCCCCGACGTGCCACAAGAGACCTGATTTTACCTAACCCCTCGCATCGCCATAGGCCTGGCGGCCCTGCCGTCCCTACTACCTTCGCTACGCTCACAGGGCAGGGGGCTGGGGGTCAGGCAAAAAATTCCCCCTCTCCTTTAAAGGAGAGGGGGAATAAGGGTGTAAGGTCTAATGATGCGAGTGATCTCTATCGGAGTGGCCGGAAGAGTGGGAGGAGCCGGAGTCGGACCTGCCGCTACCTGAGTAAGATCTCCCGCCACCCGAATAGGATCTTCCGCCGCCAGAGTAGGATCGGCCTCCATCCGAGGAGGACCTGCCGCCCGAAGAGCCTCCATAGGAATATCCATGCCCGTAGGAGCCGGAGTTCCGGTCGTATGTCGAGCCACGGCCATAAGAGCCGTTACCGTAGCTGTGGGAACCCGGACCGGACCAGGGATCGCGATTATAGGAACCCGAGGAACCGGAATAGCCGCCTCGCGACGTGCCGCTATCGTAGCTGCTGCCTCCCCGACCGCTATACGATGGGCTATTGTCGCGATAGGACGGCGGCATATAGCGATCGCGCGAGCCACCGGGATTATAGTCCCGTCCGGAAGGAGCCGTGTCTTGCCGGCCACGGTAAGGCGAAGAATAGGACGGCGGTTCAGAACGATCCCGCGAGCGAGAGTTGCTCTGGTTACCGTAATCCCGACCATAAGGCGTGTTGTCTTGCCGGCCGCGGTAAGGCGTAGATCCGTACCCGCTGGATGGATAGCCTCCACGCGACCCGCTGCTATCATTTCCCCGCCCGTAAGGCGCGTAGCCTGACGATCCGCCATAGCGGGGATTGGGGGAGTACCCTCCCAGGCTCTGTCGCGCCCGCAGGGCCGCCGCGGCGGAGTTGTTGGTCTCGACCGGGCGATTGGAACGAGCGCGCGACTCCGATCCCGGCGCGCTGAACGTCTGGTAGGAGCTGGAGTTGCGCGATCTTCCGGCGGACTCGCCGTAGCCGGAAGAGGACGGTCGCTCGCCAAGCGTCTGCCGCGCTCGCTCCCATGCCGGAGCGTTACTCTGAGCGGATGATCCACCGCGCGGGTACGATCCGCTGGAGGTCCGGTTGGAGATCATAGGCGGATTGGAGCTCTGACGCCGGCCCGACGCGCTCTGATAGCCGCCATAGCGTGAAGCTCCGGACTGCGAATGCGGAGTAACCGCCGGCCCGAACGGTCTGCTTTCCCGCGCCACCGCAGGCGGCAGAGTCGCGCGGACCACCGGGCGGGTGAGGATCGACTGCGACGGACGGAAGCCGGCGAAGGTGCGCGTTGGCGACATGGCGATCTGCGAAGGCCGTATCGACATCGGACCGGAGAACGGACGATGTCCGGAAGGCAGCCCGATCGTCTGGCCGTGCGTGAAGAACGATGTTTCGCCGTGCGGCAGCGGCCGGTAGGATCCTGTGCCACCGAAGGCGTTCATCTGCGCGATCACGCCTCCCGCGCCATGGGTAACGTTGTAAGGCAGGAAGTGCGTGGCCGTGAAGGCGTTGCCGTGCCCTGGCCCAAATCCGCCAAATCCCTCATGGCCGTAGCCGCTATGATAGAAGTTGACGTAGTGGTTGTCCCAGGCGTGGCCGAAGAAGAAGCTGATGTTTACGCTGCTGCCCCCATAAGGATAGTAGCAGCCCGCCTCGCCAATGGCGAAGGATAGGAACCAATTTCGCCCCCAGACCCCCAGGCTGAAGGAAGCTGGATAGTGGACCTCCGCCGGACACAGCGGCGCCCACGCAACATATCCATCGTAGGTGCAGAAATCCACGACGGCCGGGCACCAGTACTGATAGGCCGGACCGGGAATCCATTCCCAACCCCACGGCCGATAGATCCAGGTGCCGTAGTGATAGGGCGCCCAGCCCCACGGCTCGTTGCCGCACCAGGTCCAGCCGAAGGGCTCGACCCATACCCAATGGCCTTCATAATAAGGCCGCCAGCTCGCCGACTCGCGCGGGCACCAGACATGACCATAGCTGGGATCATCCCGCCACGAGCCGTAGTAGTCCAGATCGCCGGCCGATATGGCGATGTTGGGCGGGAGATAGCGATCGCTCTGGCGCGAGCCTTCCGCCAGGTAGCGATCCCGCTCGTCGTTCCAGCGGTCCCAGCTATCGGCGCCAGGAATCGACTCGACCTGGAAGGCAGAATCACCGTTGAGCAGATCGAGGTAGTCGCCCGAATGCAGAGTCGCTCGCCCCTGCGCGCCTTCTACGACCGCCTGGCCCTCGGTAACGGCAAATTCGGCGCCATCGCCGACGCCGATGCGAATCTTCGCCGGGCCTTCGGCTTTGAGAGAGGCGACGGGCGTATCGATCTGATAGATCGAGTGGGAACCGCGCAGGCGCAGTGCCGCCAATCCATCGTTCAACTTGATCTCGGTGAACTCACCCTGACTATCGCTATAGAGGGTCTGCAGGGTGGCGACGGCTCCCCTGCCCAGCCGCAGCAGACTGCCGTCGTCGAACTGGATCTCGGCGCGGCCATTGTTGGTAACTCCAATCTGCGCGCCCTGCCGTAGCGGCATGTTCATCGCGCCGGGCGTCCAAGAGTCCATACCATCCCCGCGCCAGGTGACGTCACCGCTCACATAGGAGAAGCGCGCCATGCGGACCGGACCGCTGTCGGCAGGATTGGATTGTACGGCATCATCCGGGGCAACCGTCTCGGACGCATAGGCGGGATCATCGTCCGATTGGGCCCGCGCCGCTGCCCCCGGCAAGAGTGCGGTGCCCAATGCAAGGCAGAAAACCAGGAACCAGAAGGGGGGCTTGAATCTAGGGTTTCTCATAACTGTATCCTCCGCAACCCCGAGTGACACGCATGACGACAGGGGCGCTTCGAGCAGGCAGTACAGACGCCTTCTCTTCTATTTTACTTTACGTATATGAACTTTTAACGTGACACTCGACTGCGAAAGATTTTGACCGCCCCTTAAGATCCCCACTCCCATATGAGGGAGAGGGCCTTAAGGCGAAGAAGCGTGGTTGGAAAGATGCTCCAGATAGTGTGGAATCTCTACTGTCAAGGGACGGGGTTTTAAATAGACATCATAGGGAGCAGGGGGCAATTCCGCGCGCTCTGACGGGGAGCACGTCCGCACGTACTCCAGAAACGGCCGGCGGATCACTTCCAGATCGACCGGGGTCCCCTTCTTCTGCGCCCACCAGGTCGCCAGCGCATCCAGATACTGAAAACCTTTTTCGCGCGTCGGCTCGATCACCGTTCCCTCATTGAAGTCGTTCCAGGTAACGATCTGTATAAACTCCGGCTGCGCGGTGAAGGCGAGGTCAAAGGTTGCTTTCAGGAGGGAGAGGCCGGCGCGGGGAGTGACTCGCGCCCCATCACCCCACCCCCACACTCCTGTATCGTCAAAGCCGGGACTGATCTCATTGGCAAAAAACGCCAGCTTATTTTCCTGGATCATCCGTCGTGACTGCTCCGCGAAACCCCGAATATCGTCGGCGTTGGAGGACCACCACTGGAAGGCGCCAGGAATCTCCGGATGATAGGCCGGTGTCAGTCCCTGCCGGCAGTAAGCAACCGGTACTGGCAGGCTGCTCAGAATCCGCTTCAGCTCCTCCGGAGTAAAGTACTTCGGGCCGAGCGGTCCGTCTCCCCAACCGTCGAACTGGAGGATCAACGGCTTGCCGTTGCGTCGCAGATAAGCCGGATGCGCGGTGTAATGGGACACGAGGTATTTCAAATCCGCCGTTGCGTCTCGGATAGCCTCCTGCCGGCTCTTAACCCCCCGCCAGAGGAAGTTGATCTTCTCTTCGTAACAGAGGGCGACCCGCATTCCCAACCGGTCGGCTTCGTCCAACAGCAGGGGTATCGGCGCATCCGTGTTATCGCCGATGCCATACCAGTCCACGATAAAACCCTGAATCCCTGCGGCCCGTGCTGTCTGCAGATGATAGCGTATGACGGCGCGGCTCCGGGAGTCGTAAGGACCGATCAGGGGATAGTAGACCGAGGCGATGTCGCGCAAGCCTTCCGCGCGCCGCTCCGGATCGTGATGCGGACCCGGCCCATCCCATCGCCAGTGCTCCCAGGTCCGCGCGGTCTGGCCCGGCCCTTTCTCGATCTGAAACCAGGGCATATAGTGGGCCAGCAGATGCGGCGCCTTGCCCGGCAAGTTCCAGGAAGCGTCCGAATCGGTCTGCGCGGGCGCGCTCGCGCCGGCATGGCAGGCGAACAGCATCATTCCCATCAGAATGAGAGTCTGCTTCCACACAGGCGACGCCTACCCTCCGGTTCCTGGCTGTCCGTTTTCGGGTTGTCCGTTTGGAGAAGTCCCCGGCGCCCCGCCAGCCGGCGCTACGCCGGGCGGCAACTGACCGGGCGCAATGGTCTTGTGCATGCTGCCGGGAAAGCCCGGCGGGATCTTGCTGCTATCGCCGGGCGGTGGTCCGGCAAAAGAGTGCCACAGCGCAAAGCCGACGAGGATCACTACCAGAGCGATGATTCCTGCGGCTGCCGCTGGAGAGATTTGAGTTTTCATCCTTACTTCCTTCTCCCTCGTTGCGAAGGAGAAGCCGTAAAATGGCTTCTCCTTCGTTTTCCTGATAGCCGGCTTACCGAGACCAGTCGGTATTGTCCTGATCGGTGACGGACCAGTTATACGGCACCTGCACGCCGCCCCGATGGACTGCCTTGACATGCCCGTCGACAAAGGCAAAGCTCGCCGTTTTGTTATGGCGATAACGCACTTCCTGGAAGCCGGGATCGCCGACATGCACCGGGTCTTTATCAATGATGTCCCACTGAGCGTCCGTCCCAGCATACTTTCCGCTCCAGGGATTGGGATATTGGCCGGGCCACCAGTTATAGCCAGCCCCCGAGTTCTCGCCCCAGTCACCAACCTGCGTACCATCTCCGAAAGCGATCGTCGAGCTCGGATGGTTGAAAGTCGCATTGGTGTCGGCCGCATATACCAGCGTGCTCCAGTTCATCGGGCAGATATGCGAGTTCATGCTGTAGTTGAAGGCGCGGGCAACGCCGGACGGACACCAGCGGATCTCCGTATTCATGGTGAAGCTGTCCCAGGTCGTGCCCGTGCCCGCCTTGATGTAAGGAGAGACTTTGAAATACCAGTGGCCGGCGCCGTCCGGCTGAGGGCTCCAGACAGGGAACCAGGTCTCATCGTAGTCCTGTACATACATCAATGTAGCCAGATCGATCTGCTTGAGGTTGGAGATGCAGGTCGCCTGCCGCGCTTTCTCGCGGGCCTGGGCGAAAACAGGGAAAAGAATGGCTGCCAGGATCGCAATAATAGCAATAACGACCAGCAACTCAATTAGCGTAAAGCCTTTCTTCTGTGACGGTTGAAACTGCGAGTTCATGGTGTCTCCTTCTGGATTGGCGCATTTGCGCCGGACGGTGTAGTCCGTTCGTATGCTACGTGAACGTAGAGTAGTCGTTTCTCAGGCCGCCTTTGGTCTCTCACGCGGCAAGAAACGAGATGGGAAAGGTGGCTTTTCTGCGCGATGACGCAACGCGAAAGCTTGAGTTGGAAGAATGCCTGGAAGTTAAGGTCGCATAGTCTCCTTTCGCGTTCTGTCATAGCAGAGAAGAAGTGGCCGGCGCGCCGCAAGAGGACCGCGGGATCAGGTGCCACCGCAATCGCATCTGCAGTAAGGTCTGCTCGCCGTGCAGAGCGCGCAGCAGCAGTTGGGAGGCTTCCTGTCCCATGGCTTCCATCGGCGGACGCAGGGTGGTAAGCTGCTTGTGGCGCGCGTCCGGATGGTCGTCAAAGCTGATGATGCGGAAATCCCGTCCTGCCATCAGGCCATGCTCGTCGGCAGCGCGCAAAAAGCCGAGGGCAAGACCGTCGTTCGCGCAGATCACGCCGGAAGGCGCATGTTCTTCGGCAAAGAAAGCGCGGGCGACTTCATAGCCCAGGATCTGCGGGTCCTCCTCCTGTTCCCAGGGCTTTATACGGTTCGGATAGACCCGTAGCGCGGCCCGCTCCAGCCCGGCATATTCCAGGGCATCAGCGATACCCTCCTGTCGTTCCTGGACCCACAAGGCTGTGAAGGGGGCGAAATAGACGAGGTCTTGACAGCCGCTCTGCAGCAGGCGATACGCGGCATCGTATCCGGCCGCGCGATTGTCGAAAAAGACATGGGAGACCGGCCTGTGCAGCTCACCGGAGGTGATGCAGACGATCGGTAAGTTCTTTCCTTCCAGCACAGCCAGGCTCTCCTCCACTTCTTGAGGAGCCAATCCCAATCCGATGATGGCCAGGGCATCCACGCCATCCGCCAGGGCCGCTTCAATGGACTCTCGCAGCGGCAGCAGAGGCTGTCCCTGACCCTGCACCCGATTGTAGAAGCGTGTCCGGTGGCTGAGCTCGGAAAAGGAGTGCTCCATGGACTGGACGAGCAGACGAATCCAGAAGTTGTGCAGCTCCAGGTGGTCCCGATTGAACACATACAGAGAGGCCACGATCCCGATAGTCGCCGTAGCTCTTTCGGTATGGGCTGGAGGATTCAAGACATGGGCCACGGCCAGAGCCTCTGCCCGAAGCGGCGCAGGCCGAGAGGTTTCGAGCACAGAAGCGTGGGTTACCGCCAGGGATCTGGCGACGAAGGTACCGCGGCGATCATCGGCGCGAAGGACTCCCTCGGCAAGGAGGGGCGTGATGGCGCGCTCAATGGTGATCGGCGATACACCGAACTCGCGGGCAAGATCGCGGCGGCTCGGCAGCATCATCCCAACAGACCAGTGCCCTTCGCGAATCTTGCGGCGCAAACTGCTTTCAATTTGTTTGTAGGTAGCTATGGTAATTCCCCTCGGGAGATTAAACGCTGTCCTTGCAGACGCCGCTAGTTGTAGTAGTCATCTGACATGTTCAACTGTAGTATTCATCTGCATACACGCATTATAGAGGCTGGTTAGCCCGTTGTCAAGTAGATTCTCAAAAAATTCAGAAATTTTTATTCGCCGGTATGAACAAATTCACAGCCTGAGTGTGAACAATTTCACTTCCCATCTGTGCGTTCCGTCGCTATAATGATACGGGAAGGTATAGGCTCACGCGTTTGACGCAGGAAATGCATCGAACAGGAATAACAGGCTGGCATAGAGAAATAGGACAATGCTTCCAAATCGCTCTATCTGCTCGATACCTGGAGCGCAGGTGGCGCGCCTCTCTCTCCCGGTGTGCATTCCGGAGATTGCCGGTATCGGACGCCGCCGTTTCAAGGCTAGGGACAGCAGGAAGGACATCGCGATGGGCCTCCAAGCATGTAAGGTGAGAGCCGAGATCGTACACTGTCTGCTGATGGATATCGTCGGCTATTCCCTCAACTCCACCCAACAGCAGCAGCGACTGGCGCGCGAGCTGCAGGAAATCGTCCGTTCCTCCGCAGAGTACCAGCGCGCAGAAGCGGAGGGCGAGCTGCGCATGCGCAACCTGGGTGACGGACTGGCTCTGATCTTTTCCCGCAATCTGATCGCCCCCATCCAGTGCGCCATCGAGGTCGCTCATGCGCTACATAAGCGACCCCACCTGCCGGTACGAATGGGCATCCACAACGGTCCCATTGCCTGGGAACCGGACCTGGCAGACAAAGACAACGTACACGGAAACGGGATCAATATCGCTCAGCGGGTGATGGCGTGTGGAGATGCGGGCCATCTGCTCTTGTCGCAGCGCACCGCCGAAGACCTCCTTCAGTTCGACGAGTGGGCGGCCTATCTCCACGATCTGGGCGAGGTCGAGGTCAAGCACTGCGAGCGCGTGCATGTCTACAACCTCTATTCCGAAGACTTCGGCAATCCGGAGATGCCGCAATTCATACGACATCTTATCCATCACAAGGAGCTCATGCCCGATCCAGGCAGCGTGCCCCAATCTCCGGGCGGCGCGGTGCCGCTCGGCTCGAACCTCTACGTGGCACGTCCGGAGGACGAAAAATTTTACCAGGCGATCGCCCGGCGTGACAGTATCGTGTTGATCAAAGGCGCCCGTCAGGTGGGCAAGACCTCTCTGCTGGCGCGGGGGCTGGAGAGCGCGCGCCAGATGGGCGCTCGGACCGCCGACATCGACCTGCAGACTCTCAATGCCCCCGACTTCGCCTCGGCCGACGCCTTCCTGAAGACGCTGGCGAAGAGCCTGGCCCTCCAGTTGGGCATCCATACGTGCCCGCGCGAAACCTGGGACCCGGATCTGGGCGCCAACATGAATATGAACTGGTTTATGGAGTCGCAGATTCTGAGCGCGACCTCCAGTCCGGTCATCTGGGGCCTGGATGAAGTAGACCAGTTGTTCCTGTACCCGTTCAGCGGCGAGGTGTTCGGGCTGCTTCGCTCCTGGCATAACCGTCGCGCCCTGGAACCGAGTGGACCGTGGTCGCGGCTGACGCTGGTGATCGCCTACGCGAACGAGCCGCATCTGTTCGTCTCGGAGCTGAACCAGTCCCCGTTCAATGTGGGCACCCGCCTGACATTGGAAGCCTTTAAGATCGAGCAGGTGGCGGAGTTGAACCGGCGGCACAATGCGCCTTTGCGGGACCTGGAGGAGCTGACTCGTTTCTATCGCCTGCTTGGAGGGCAGCCTTATCTAGTGCAGCGCGGGATGGACGAAATGACCACGCAGGGTTGGCGGCTCGAAGACCTGGAGGCCGTTGCCGACCGGGATGATGGCCCCTTCGGCGACCATCTTCGCCGTCTGGTGATCTCCTTATCGCGAGATAAAGCCCAGACCGACGCGATGCGTAGCGTGCTGCGCGGACAGCCATGCCCCACACCGGAAAGCTACTATCATCTGCGCTCGGCCGGCTTGATCGCCGGCGCTTCGGCGCGCGAGGCGAAGCCTCGCTGTCAATTGTATGCCGTCTATCTGTCGCGGCACTTGTTGTAACTGGAGCGAAACGACCTTGGAGCAGCCTTTCTACATAGCCGGGGGTAACCTGCATCCCGATGCTCCCTCATATATCGAGCGGCGCGCCGATCGGCAGCTGCTGGACGGACTGCTGGCCGGCGAGTTCTGCTACGTGCTCGATACGCGCCAGGTCGGCAAAAGCTCGCTTATGGGACGCGCCATGGCCCGCCTGCAAGAGCAAGGCGTGCATGTGGCAAGCCTGGACCTCGCCGGAATCGGCCAGTCGCTGTCGGTAGATCAGTGGTACTACGGCCTGCTCGTGGATCTGGGCGGGCATCTAGGTCTGCGGGAGCCGCTGCGCGAATTCTGGAAGCAAAACAAGGACCTGGGACCGATGCAGCGCTGGCTGGAGGCCATCCGCCAGATCGTGCTGCCGGCCCTGATGCCTTCCTTCAAGCCCGAAGCCGATAGCCCGCCCTCTTCTCCTCCGCCTGGGAGCAAGCCTCTCCTCGTCCTCTTTGTGGACGAGATCGATGTTGTTCTCAACCTGCCCTTCCCCACGGACGAGTTTTTTGCCGGCATTCGGGAATGCTATACGCGGCGGGCCCGCGATCCGATCATGCGCGGACTGACGTTCTGCCTCGTCGGCTCGGCTACCCCGGACAACCTGATTCAGGATGTCCGGACCACGCCCTTCAATATCGGACGCGCCATCGAGCTATCGGACTTTACCACCGCCGAGGCGGCGCCGCTGGCAAAGGGATTAAGCAGTGGTGGCCGCAACGGTTCTAAGCTTCTTTCGCGCGTGTTGTACTGGACGAACGGACACCCGTACCTGACCCAGCGGCTTTGCCAGGCGGTCGCGGAGGAAGAAAAGGTACGCACCCGCAGCGGCGTAGATGATGTCTGTGAAGCGCTGTTCTTCGCGCAGGGCCGCCGGGACAAAGAGACCAACCTGTCCTTTGTAGCCAGCCGCATCCTCAAGAGTGAGCAGGACCAAGCCAGTCTGCTGGACACCTACGCCCTAATCCGCAAGCGCCATCTGGTGCGCGACGATCCCGCCAATCCTCTCTGCGCCGTCCTGCGCCTGTCCGGAATCGTGCGTGTGGTGACCGGCTACCTCTGGGTCCGCAATCGTATCTATCATCGCGTATTCGACCGAGCCTGGGCGCTGGCAAATATGCCGGGCGCGGAGCTGCGCCGGCAGCAAGCGGCCTACCGTAGGGGTCTCGTGCGTGCCACGGCTTTATCCCTTTATGTATTGGCGACTGTGATCGGGGGATTTGTGGCGGTCGCTGCGTTTCGTACAGCCTCGCAAGCAAAGAAGATAAAGCAACTGCTCTACGATGCGGATATGAATGTTGCGCAGCAGGCATTGGTGGAGCAGCATAACGTTAAGCAAGCCCTGTACCTGCTCAAAGAACACGATAACGATCCCGCGAGGGGCTTTGCATGGGGCTATCTTTGGAAGGCATGCCATCAGGCCGTCTTCACCTGCCAGATAAGCCGAAATGGCGCCTACGGGGCCGTCATTTCACCCGATGGGAAACTGCTCATCACAGCAGATGCAGACGGTGCGATCCGATGGTGGAGCGCCATTAATGGGCAGCCCCTTCGCAGCATCCAGATGCATCGTGGACCTATATATGCTCTTGCCATTTCGCCGGACGGCGCCGACTTGGCGACGATAGGTGAGGATCAGACCGTCTGCATCTGCGATCTCTCCACCGGAAAGCGCTTGCAGGTTTTGCCCATCTCGACACGTGGAAGAACGGTCGCTTTCTCTCCCAATGGCAAGTGGCTGGCCGCAGGCAATGATGACTCCGTCATCACGCTCTGGAACACGGCTACCGGGGAGCGCCTGCGCAGCCTGAACGCCCGTTCCGGCTTTATCAACTCCCTCGCCTTCTCTCCAGATGGCACTTGGATCGGTTTTGCCAGCAACGATGGGAGCACGCAACTATGGGACCCCGCTTCCGGCCGGATCATACGCTTCCTTAACGATCAAGAAAATGGGGCTTTGTGCCTGGCATTCTCTCCTAACGGTCGTTGGCTGGCGACCGGTTATGGCAACGGAATCGTCCGGCTGCGGGATACCTCCTCCTGGAATAGCCTCGCCCTCGATATGCAGACCGATCAAGTGAATACCCTGGCCTTCTCGCAGGATAGCCGGCGGCTGGCCATCGGTTTGCAGCACCGCGCAGTACGTATCTGCGAAATCCCTACCGGCAAGTGTCTGCAAACCCTGAACGGACATACATCCCCTCTGCAATCGGTCACGTTCTCGCCGGACGGCAATCGGCTGGCGACCGCTAGCATGGATGGCACGGCGAAGGTCTGGAACGTAACACCTGGACTGGATAGCATACCATTGCAGGATTACCAAAAGTCCGGTGTCGTCAACCTTCATTTTTCACCGGATGGAGCTAGACTGGCAGCCACCGGTGAGGATTCGACGACGGTCTTTATCTGGAACGCCGCGAACGGCGCCTTGATGCGGCGGTTTAGAGCCGCATGGCATCCTGTCGTATCTCTTGCCTTCACCTCGGACGGCAAAGCGCTTGCCATCGGAGATAACAGGGATCACCTCGGACTTTATGATGTCTCTACAGGTCGCCTCCTCCGAATGCTTCGAGCGCCTGTAGCCGGCTTTCGCACGATCGCGTTCGCCCCGGATGGCCGCTCCCTGGCAGGAATGTCCACGGACTACGAACTGTATCGTTGGGACGTGGATTCCAGCAAGTCCAAATCTCTGCAACACTATCCTTCGGATGCCGTGCTCGCATTTTCTTCAGATGGCGCCTACCTTGTGGTAGGGCCCTCCTATGCCCCGGCAGAGATCCTGACGCAAACTGGGAATCGGCTTCCACTCCATCCTGCGACACCGAGAATTGTAACTGCGAGTATCTCCCCGGACGGCAGAACCATCGTGACTGGAAACGGGGATGGCACCGCCCAGCTCTGGGATGCGGAGACCCAACAACAAATCCTTACCCTTCCAGCCTCCAACGATCCGATCTTAGCCGCCTGCTTTGCGAATAGCACGACGCTGAAGACGGTGGACCAGATGGGAAGGATTCATACCTGGCAGGCTGCCACAGACGCCGAAATCGCGGACGACGAAGCATCCACAGGCTTTCTTGCCCCCTGAAGCGAGCTCTTCGCAAGTGGGAAGGCGCCTGCCCGTTTGCCGGTCGTGCTTATTGGACCGGCCTGAGGATTCTCTAGATTGCGCATCGATACGGAAAGAATCCCATCTACAGGAGAGTCAACATGGCGACATACGACTTCGACTACAGAAACGTCATCCAGAAGCATACAGGCAAGTCAGCAAGCGAGTTCAATCCCGAGATGCAAGCCTCTTTCAACCGCATCACGCGCATGGCAAACCTGCTTTCCGGTATCGATTTTGGGCACTTCTATACCGATCCGATCGAAACGGTCGTAGGCCGGATCATAGACAATCTCACGGAGATAAACAAGGATCCTAAATCCCCTGCCTTCAGTACCATAGTCGATTCATCCACAGCGCTAGACAGGCTCGATAGGTTAAAGACCGGGGCAGGGAGATTGGTACACAATGATGGCAAGAAATGGAGCTTCTATGACTTGGCCCATAGCAAGCCGGGGGTTCACTCAGTCATAGAAACCGTTTTGTTAGAGCTTCTTCAGTATAACGGCATCTATTTACCTTTTCCGGGAAGATACGATCCATCCGAGTATATTCGCTCCCTCTCGGACCTCATCGAGTTCGCTGGGAGCCATACGTACCGGGAAGTTTTCGAGCAACCAGAAGGCTTTTTTGACCGCAACGCCTGGTATGCGATCCACAACGCGCGCAGAGCAGGCGTTCTGGCCGAGATCTAGGCCGGCCATAGCCTGAGGAAACAATCTCAAAAGGAGGCAATTCGATGGCACGACCCGAGCAGTTCAGCTACAGAAAACTGATCAAGGCATATGGTGGAAAGCCGGACTGGTACAGCGATAGACTGCAGGCCGATTTTGATACCATCGACCGCATGGTCGCCTTGATCGGCGATATTCCCTTTGAAGAGCTCTTCGCCCGACCTCTGGCGGTAGTGCTCACACGCATTCAGGCTAATGTCTGCCGAGCGCGGCCAGGACTTATTAAACATCCTGGGGAGGTCCAGGAGTTGCTCGACGCGCTGGTGGAGATGACTGGAGATCGCAGCTTCTGCGAACTGGTTCACTGCAAGCGAGGAGAGTATCCGGAAGGCGTGGACACGGCGCTGTATACCCTAGTACAGCGCCACGGCATCCATTTTCCTCTAACGAACTACTATCGGCCGAAGAACTACCGACGTGCCCTGCGGGACTTGATCGAATACGCAGGTAAGCGTACTTACCTCGATGTGTTTCGTAAGTGTCAATGCAAGTTGCCCCAAAACGAGAAGAGCGCTCTTTACTATGCCTGGAAAGAACGCTTGATCCAACTGGGGGATAGCAGTTTCTGCTGCAATACCAACAATAAATGTCAGGCTGCCCCTTCCGGTTCCTGTGTGAATGGAACGAATGGCTGCGTTCCCGGCTACACGACCTGCGGCGCATCGCCCCTTCCCAGGCGACTACCCAACTCTTAAACCTGATGGCCGGCTAAATGAGCCAGCGTACTAAAACAGCCCGCCGCAAAAACCGGCGGGCTGTTCTTTGTTTACACGTCCGTTGGCTACATAGCGGGAACTTTTCACACGTCTGTAAACGTCACTCAGCAATGAGACGCCCCCTCGATCGACAACCGAAAGTCTAAAACATGGCAGGCACTCGGAGCCGTGGAACCTCCCGAAAACGACGCCGGACACGCAATGAGTCTGCCTTCGTTCTCTGCCCAGGAGTAAGGAAACAATATGCCCCTGGCCCCCTGCTCGTAATTCTCCCCTTGAGGAAAGGATGGTTAAGCCCGTGACTGGCTTATTCACGCGCTCGCAAATATTCTTTTTTGTAATACTCGGCTTTGTGCTGCTGATCGCCCCCCCGACGAGTGCCCAGCAGCGTACAATCGTCGTCCAGGGCGTACCGCGCCTGACCGAGAAGCACGCGGTGGCGAATTTCATCGACCTGGCGCAGCAAGAACAACTCCATCCCCCGGCCAACAAGCATATCCTCTTTCCCAGGCCGAAAGCCAGGCCGGGTCTCTTTACCGCCCGCGCCGCCTTGTTGGGGCCGCAATCTCAGACGCCAGTCAGCCTGGAACAGGTCACGCCGCGATTCATCGGCAAGTCGCGTGCTCCCGGACTCTCCGAAAGCTTCCTGGGGCTGCTCGACGACGGGACCTCCGTTCCGCCCGATACCCAGGGTGCGGTCGGCCCGACTTACGTCATGACGACCCTGAACTCCCAGGTAGGCATCGAGACCAAAACGGGCTCCAGCGTCAGCACTGTCTCGCTCAACGGCTTCTTCTCCAAGGTCCTGCCCAGCGGCGACGACTGCTTCGACCCGCACTGCTATTACGACCCGGTCAGTAACCGATTCATCTTCTCCACCGATGCGGCAGTCCTCAGCAACACGACCAATAACGCGATTCTGCTGGCCGTGTCGCAATCGAGCGATCCCACGAAGAGTTGGGACTTTTACAGCATCATGACCGACACCTCGAACGTGACCTGGGTCGATTTTCCCAGCCTGGGCTTCAACGAGAACTGGATCGTCGTCTCCGGCAACGTCTTCGACAATTCGACCGGAAACTTCAACAAAGATGTCATCTACGCCATCAGCAAAGCCAGCGCCCTCGCCGGCAGCACGAGCCTGCCATTCACGGTCCTCACGGACACGACCGGCGGTTTTGCCATGGCCCCGGCTATCGAGACGGACAACACGGCCACCGAATACCTGATGGACGATTGGATGGGAGACAACGCCCAGGGTCAGGGCCAGTTGCGCATCAGCACCATCACTGGCTCCGTCGGCCACGAAGTTCTGACTCTGGGAACGTCCTACCCCACCGTCAGCGCGCCCTGGTCCGACAATGATCCGGGCGACTTCGCCCCGCAGCTCGGCTCCTCGCAGAAGATCAACACGGGCGACTCGCGTCTCTACGAAGTCGTTTTGAATAACGGGACGCTCTGGACGGCGCATACCATCAATCTGCCCGCCATCACGCCTACGCGCAGCGCGGTCCAGTGGTGGCAGGTCACCACCGGCGGCACGATCCTGCAGTATGGCCGCCTGGACGATCCGACCGCCACCGTTTTCCGCGCCTATCCCAGCCTGGCGGTCAATGCTAACGGCGATGTCCTGATGGGCTACTCCGAATTCTCCGCCACTATCTACGCCAGCGCCTTCTATACCTACCGGACTCCCACCGATACACCCAATACCATGGAGTCGGAGGCGCTGCTCAAAGCCGGCGAAGCGTCCTACTACAAGACGTTCGGCGGCGCAGAAAACCGCTGGGGCGACTACAGCAACACGGTGGTAGATCCTTCCGACGGGCTGACGATGTGGACGATTCAGGAGTATGCAGCCACCCCCTTCTCCTCAGGAACCTATCAGGGCCAATCCCGCTGGGGCACATGGTGGGGCGCCGTCCCGGCGCCGGCGACCGCTGCGGCTCCCGGAGATTTCAATGGCGACGGCATACCGGACATCCTGTTCCAGAACGCATCGACCGGTCAGATGTCCGTATGGTTCATGAACGGCGCAGCGGCTCCCTACAACGGTAGCTACATCACGCCGTCACAGAGTGCAGCCTGGCATGTGGTAGGAGATGCCGATTTCAACGGCGACGGCCATCCGGATATTGTGTTCTATAACCCAAGCACCGGCCAGATGGCCCTGTGGCTGATGAATAATGTCCAGGCCACCAACGGCTTCCTGCTTCCCACCCCGCCCTCCGGCTGGAACCCCGTTGCTATCAACAACTTCGGTAACGGCTCGAGCGATATTCTCCTCCAGAACGGCTCGACCGGCCAGATGGCCGTCTGGTTCTTTACCGGGACATCGCTCACAAACGGCGCGTTCATCAGCCCGACGCCGCCTGCCGGCTGGAAAGTGGTCGGCACGGGCGATTTCAACACTGACGGGAAGCCCGACATCGTGCTCCAGAACCCCGGCACCGGCCAGCTCGCCGTCTGGTTTATGAACGGCACGACGGTGAGCGGAGCCTCCTACATCTCGCCGGCCCAGAGCGCCGCCTGGCGGTGTGTCGCGGTCCTGGATCTCAATAAGGACGGGAAGCCCGATCTAGTCTTCCAGAACACGTCCACCGGCCAGATCGCCTACTGGATCATGAACGGCGTCAGCGCCACAAACGGCGGTTTCCTTCCCTCCCAGCCCTCCGGCTGGCAGGTCGTCGGGCCGCGTTAAGAGCTCACCCCCTCCAATCGCCATCGGTGCCTCAATGATTCGGCACCCCTCCCCCCTCTCCTTTTCAAGGAGAGGGGGGATTTTGTTTTTCTCACCCCCTCATTGAAACTTTGGGCTGCGAAGCAGCGATCCCCCAAGCCGCGATTCGGAGCGAGCCGCGCTTGCGCGAGTCTCGCGGAGAGCGGCGTTCACCCCCTCTGCTTTTCCCGTGCAATTACGGCTTATCCGCAGAGACAAAATCGCCAAGAATCGAAGTGTCGGCCGGCAACGGGAACGAGAGGAAATCAGCCATGACCGACACTTTTGAGCCGGATTTTCACTTCGTCTACCGGCATCAGCGCATCCTGGTCGGCAAAGAAGCAGTTCCTAAGGGCTGTTCCACGGAAGGCAAGGCATTCGCCATGCGCATCTGCCTGTTAAGCCAGCAGAAAGACATTCGGGTCTTGAATGTGCCGGACGCCGCCCTCGTCTATCAACAGGGAGGCGCGCTGGCACTGCAGTTGCTGGTAAAGCACCATCTGGATAAACGGGCCTATCTCTCCCGCCAAAAAGAGGGGATCGCCTCCTACATGCACGCGTAATGCCTGACGGAAACAGGGCCACTCTGCGTTCTGCAGTCGGCCCTGATTCTGTTAACAGCCCTCGTAATTTTGATGGATCTTCCCGCTAGGAATCCCCTGGATTTTAACCGATAATCCGTTCAACGACTTCTCATATGAAGACTATGAAAGCAATAGGGAAGAGCGGGCGATATGTTGGAAAGCACTCCGGTCACGGAGGATACGTTCGAGGCGGAATTTGATTTTGTCTACAGGCTCTATCGCGTGTTTGTAGGCAAAGAGACGCTGCGCGGGGGCAACCAGGTTTTTGCCATTCGTATCAGCGACATCGGCCTGCCAGAGGTCAAACGCGTTCTCCTGGTCCCCGATGCGGAGAAGGTTTATCGGGAGACCGGCGAGGAGGCGCTTATTCTGCTGATCAAGCATCATATCGAGAAGCAGACCCTCCGCAACCGGAAAAATGAGCAGTATAAAGACGTGTATGCAGAAGTAGATGAAGACAAAGTGGATCAGGAAGAGCTGGCCAGGCATATCTACCTGCGTAACCTGCTGGAGAAAACCAGCCAGGAGTCTTGAAGCAGCGAGCCGCTGCCTGGCCGTTCCGGCCTCCCATAGAGGCTATGGAGACTATTTCAAGCCGGCGAGATAATCGCTAAGCGTCTGGATATCCGGATCGGACATTCTTCCCTGGTAAGCGGGCATGCGCGATGCGGGATTATGGCTTTTGGGATTCTTGATCTGATCGGCGATCCACGCGGCCGTATGCGACGGATCGGCGCCGACGTGGGTCAGGTCCGGCCCTCTTCCCCCACCGGTCCCGTTGAGGGCGTGACAACGTCCACAGCCGTTCGCGTTGAAGAGCGCTTCTCCGGAGGAGGCGCTTCCGGAGCTTGCGCCCGCGCCGGAAGAGGATGGGGTCGAGGCGTTTTTCGAGCATCCGGCCACAATCAACAGCAGTCCGGCTGCGGCGAACAGCGCCATGTTGAGTCGATTCGTTCGTTGGTGAGACAACACGAAGTCTCCTCCTCTTCTGCTGGCCTCCTGTAACCGGAAGTCCCGGCATAGAAAACGGCCTATTTGCGAGTAGGATACCCGATAAGGCCGCTTTTCTACCTGTGTGTCATCCGGTCGCCAAGCTCTCCTATCAACACCTGTTCTGCGCGCGCCATCTGTCGGTCGTGGTCGGTATAGGTCGCGTCCGCTGCGACCGCCAGGTCGGGCGCTACGCCTACCCCTTCCAGGCGCCGGCCATCCACGCGCAGCCCCGCCACCGCCAATTCCAGCACGCCGTCTCTGCCGATCTCAAAGGTCTGCGCTCCCAGAAACGCCCCCGCCGTGTTGGTGCCCACGAGAATCGCCCGGTGCGCGTTCTTGAGCTGATAGCTTAGAAACTCTTTTGCGCTCCGCGTCCCGCTATTGATCAAGACGACCATCGGCTTGTTATAACCCAGGTGCTCGATCTCTTGCGGCCCACGGTGCGTCGTCTCCTCCCAGGAGATGTCCGGACGCAGGAAGACGTCTTCATAGCCGAAGGGCGAGCCGCCATAGCCGTCGCGCAGGTCCAAAATCAGGCCGTCTGTGGCGTGCAGTTGCCCGGTCACGATCTGATCCAGCGCCGACCGAAACGCAGGGTGCGCCATCGTCCATAGATGCACGTATCCCAGCCGCCGGCCGCCCACGTCTACGATCCGCGCGCTCTGCCGGGTCGCCTCCAGAAATGCGCTCAGGATGTTCTGCCTTACCGGCGTTACCGTCACGGTCAGCAGATCGGGCGCTCCCGCGCGGCGCAGCGTGACCCGCACCGGCATCCCGCTTTTACCTCGAAACGAGCCGGCGGACGTGAAGGGCTGGCCGTCCGCCGTCAGCAAGAGATCGCCGCTCCGGATACCTGCCTTCTCTGCCGGGCTGCCGTTGATGACGGCCGTGACCCCATAGCCCTCTCCCTCCCGACGTCCCATGACGCCGATATGCTCCACCTGATGGCCCCGTAAATCCCCGGCCATTACCGCCGGCAGCATATAAAACTCCATGTCATTCTCATCGTAATAACCGGTATGCGAGGCGTGCAGCTCTCCGAGCATCGTATTCGCCAGTGTCTCGAACTCCGCCTTCGTCTGGGCCTGCGGCAGCCGATCGCGGTAGACCTCGCCTACCCGCTGCCAGTCCACGCCATTGAAATCCCTGGCATAGAAGTGCTCGTTGACCGTACGCCAGATCTGGTCGAGCTGCGCGGCGAACGGGCTGTCCTGCCGGCGCGCAGGCCGCAAACCGTTTCTCTGCCCGGCTCGCAGCGTCGCCGGCGGAGCGGCAGCCGCTGGCGGCTGCCCGACTGGCCCTGCTTCCTGGTGCGCTTTCGGGTTGGACAGCCCACCCCATAACAGCAAAACCCCTAGAAAGGGAATAGAGATTCTAGGCAGCATGAAAAGGAAACGCTCTCCTTAGATAACTTTGTTTACCCGCTGCAGTCTGTTATCCCCACCGTTTACGCAGGGGAACACTTCGGTAGCGGTGAATAGTGGGAAGCACCGATCCCAACCCGCGGCAATAAACCGCGCGGATGCTGGTATCCCATACGAGAAATAGGGCAGGCGCTGTTTCGCTTTTCCTTTCTCCAATTCGTTGGACACCTAAATCCGCGCGGCATAGCCCTGCATCCCATTTTCCTCGGAAGGAGCGATACAAACATGAATAAGAGAGCCGTACAATCGGGAACCTCCGCTTCCGGAGCGCCCTATTCATCCGGAATCATCACCGGCAACCTGATCTTCGTCTCCGGTCAGGTCCCTTTAGATCCGGAGACGCGCGAGGTCCTGCGCGGGGATTTCGAGGGCGAGGTCCGCCTCTGTCTGGAAAACGTCGAGCGGGTGCTGAAAGCGGCAGGCGCCGGGCTGGAGCACTGCGTCAAAGTGGTGGTGTTCCTGGCAGACATGGATAATTTTGCCCGCTTGAACCGCGTCTATGGGGAATACTTTGGAGAAGTGAAGCCGGCGCGAAGCTGCGTTCAGGTGGCGCGGCTGCCGCTGGATGTAGACGTAGAGATCGAGGCGATCGCAGTTATGCCTTAACGAAGAGGTCAGGAGTGGAGGGGATTGGCCGCCAGGACGGCGTTGGCGACGGCGCGCAGTCGATCCGTGCCGACAAAAGCCGAGCCGAGGACCGGCTGGGAGCCGGTCGGAGTATCCAGCCGGCCGATGATGGTGACGAGCGTCCGGCCCTCGCCGGTCTGCGCCTGCATCACTTCGTCGGGGACCATGTTGTAGCCTGCCGGCAGCGTGCGGCGCAGCGCGATGGCAGTCGCTCGCGCCACCAGCAGTGACAACGCCTCCCGGTCGATCGCCTGAGACAGGCTGCCCTCGTAGGAGAGCAAGGATCCTTCCCCGACCGGGCAGGCATCCGGCGCTTGCCCCTCTTCCAGGGTAACCTGCACGTGCGCCACCTCGCCGACCCAGTCCACCTCCACAGCCGCCAGCCGCAGCGAGCCGGCCGCCTGCGCTTCCGGCTCAGCGGACTCTGCGCTTCGGGATGCCGGTAAAGGGGAGGCAGCCTCGGACTGTCGCGCCACGGCCTGCGCGCCCGCTTCATGCGCTATCGCGTAGTCTCCATTGCGAAGCTGCTCGTCGTCGTTTACCCCGGCCTGCTCCAGATGCCGGCGGCGCAGATCCTTGCGGCGCGTGCAGTCCTGGCTGGCCAGATTGATCAGGTTGTTCAGCGTAGCGGTATAGTGTATCGGCTCACGCTCCCGCGTTCGGCGCCCACCGTGCAGGCCGATGCAGACACTGATCTCCCGGTCGTCCGCTTCGGGGATACCGATGCGCGTCACCTCGCGTTCGATCTGCTCGGCCAACGCGGTGGCTTCCGTGGCGCTTCGCAGGCTGGCGATGCAGAACTCATCGCCTCCGTAGCGGCAGAGCGTATCCCGGTCCGCCTCTACCTGCTCCCGGAGGACATCGGCGACGGAGCGCAGCACCGTATCCCCGATCACATGGCCGTAGCGCTTATTGAAGTGTCCGAAATCGTTGATGTCGATAAACAGGAGGGTGATCTCCCGTCCGGCCTCCAGCTTCTCGATCGCCCACTCCCGCATGCTGTCCGACCAGGGCAGATCCGTCGTGGGATCAACAGCCCGACGCAGCGCGGGCAGCAGGTCCTGGGCGGTGATCAGGCCCAGGATCCCCTCCTCCGCGCTCATCACCGGAAGCAAGGGCAGATCCGAGCGGACCATCAGGTCTGCCGCCTCGCGCACTGAGAGCGTCGGCGCCGCCCACACGGCGCGCCGATCCATGACCTCTTCGACACGCCGCCCTTTCTCGACGCCGATCAGGTGCTGAACGAGCAAGACACCGACGAGCATCGGCCCCTCCAATACTGGAAGTCCGCTCAGATCGTGACCCTGCATCAACAGTAGAGCAGTTTCAACCCGATGGGCCGGATTTACCCAAACCGGTTCCCTTCGGAGCAGGTCCGACACCGTCTTCATGGCTTTGCGATCTTCGCCTGTCCGATCTACCCAGGTGGCGACTCTTTCAGGATTTTGGTACAGCAGAAGACAACCAGACTGCGGTTCAGATGGTGTGCGAGAAGACAAATTGCGGGCCGGCGGGAGTCCGTCTTCCACATTTGAGTATAACATACCAAACGGGCCTTTCCGGACATTTCTTTTCGGCATAATTGCCGGATTTGATCGTTTTGGCCTGGAAACTAGCCGAAGTACCGGGCTATTCTAGAGCAGCGGAAGTTGGACAGCCCGCGCGCCGGCCTGCCAGGAGACGCTGGGATGGTCGCGCAGAGCGACTTCCAGGGCCAGGGGGACGCGCGTCTGCTCCTGAATGCGCGCCAGCACGCTGCGGCGGGCCAGTGAGGGCGAATTGTTGACGCGGGAAAGGTGGGCCAGCCAGACACAGAGCGAGCCGCCTTCCTCCAGGCGCCGGGCGATCAGGTCTGCGCAGTCGTCGTTGGAGAGATGGCCTGTCGGGGAGGCAACACGCGCCTTCATATCCGGCGTATAGGGTCCACGCCAGAGCCAATCCACGTCGTGATTGGCTTCCACGATCGCCAGATGCGCGCCCTGCAGCGCCGCCTCCATTTCCGGAGCCAGGCAGCCGCAGTCCGTGAAGTACGCGATCTGGACGTCTCCGGCGTGCAGGACGAACCCCACAGGATCGACGGCATCGTGCGAGATCGGGAACGAGCGCACGCCGATCTCCCCGACGCCGATCTCGCCCCCGGTCTCCAGTTCCGTCGCCAGAAACGGCAGATCGTCGCGGGATGCATAGGCATCCAGCGTCGCGGCGTTCGCAACGACGGGCGCGCCCATGCGCCGGGCCATCGGCCCGGCCCCACAGGAGTGATCGCTGTGCTCGTGCGTCAGAAGAATGGCATCCAGGCCGTTGGCATGCACGCCCCGGCGCGCCAGCAGCGGGGACAGGGTACGCAGCGGCAAGCCGGCGTCGATCAGCAGATGGGTCTTACCCGCCTGGACGAGAACCGCGTTGCCGCTGCTTCCGCTTGCCAGTGCATGAACGCGCACGTTCGATGCTGTTAAACTCGAATAATGCATAGAAAGCAGATATCGGGTGTTGGGTATCGGGTTCTGGGACCTAAAACCCGATACGTTCGCGGTTTACGCCGCGAAGAGACTATCCACGTAAGCGGCAGGCTCGAACGGAATCAAGTCGGTGAGCTTCTCACCGACACCGGCCAGCTTGATGGGCAGCTTGAGCTCGTCCGCGATGGTCAGTACGATACCTCCGCGCGCGGTGCCATCCAGCTTGGCGAGTACGATGCCCGTCAGCGGCACGGCATTGCGGAACTGCTTGGCCTGGCTGATGGCGTTCTGGCCGGTCGTGGCGTCCAGAACGAGCAGGATCTCATCCGCGGGGCGGCCCAGCTCGCGCTCGCTGATGCGGCAAATCTTCTTCAGCTCCTCCATCAAGTTGCCGCGGGTATGAAGGCGACCGGCGGTATCGGCGATGACGTAGTCGGCCTGACGCGCGCGCGCGGCCTTGATAGCGTCGTAGACGACGGCGGAAGGATCCCCGCCTTCGCGGTGCTTGACGATCTCAGTCCCGGTCCGCTTCGCCCAGATGTCGATCTGATCGATCGCCGCGGCGCGAAAGGTATCTCCCGCGGCAAGGACCACGCGATTGCCGTCCTGTTGCAGACGATAGGTCAGCTTGCCAAGGGTAGTGGTCTTCCCTACCCCGTTGACTCCGACCATAAGGTAGAGGGTCGGCTTGTCGGGCGATACCTTGAGCCGATTGCCTTCCGGCCCTCCTGCCTGTTCGAGCACCGCCACCAGATCGGCCTTGATGCGTGCGATCACTTCCCCGGAATCTGCCATCCGTTCTTCCTGAACCGCCGTTTTCAGGTGGTCGAGGACCATCATCGTCGTGTGGACGTTGACGTCGGCCTGAATGAGAAGGCTCTCCAGCTCCTCAAAAAGCTCTTCGTCGATGCGTCCTCGACCGGTAACCAGTTGGTCCACCTTCTGGACGAAGCGTTTGAATAACCCGAATGGCATGTGGCGAAGCTCTCCCTACCGCCAGCGCGGCGCCTGGGGCGTCGTGCGGTTCTATAGGAGTTTTACCAGACAAACGACGAGCCTGTCAAGCGAGCAACAGAGACGCCGTGGGCAAGTTTACTGTTCATCACGTCCGATAATCTTTGATAGCAAGCACCAATCGCCGTTTTTTTGAGGAGGCCCGCTAGCGGGCCTCCTCAAAAAAACGCGCGGGCCGCGACGCGGCCCGCGCGAGGTAAGACCTCAGAAGAGGTCGTTTTCAAAAGATCGAATGGCGTCCCGCGCTTTACGGAGTTCTATGGTTTTCCTTCTCGATGTAATTCACCAACGCCGTAGCCGCCTCTCCGTCGCGCAATGGCCCTAGTTCCCACTCGTTCACATCGAGCGTCTGCCGGATTCGCCCGGCGGCGACGAGCCGGTCCCCCAGAATAAAGCAGAGGTTCTCATTCGCATGATCGTGCGACCACTGATAAAATCGGGAACGGCCTTCAGGCGTCAGGTAGAGATGCGCGGTCCAGGTCTTTCCCTGCAACAGTGTCTCCGGATGCTCGTCCAGGGAAGCGCCGGAGAACTGCGCGCCCGTCAGCACGACCGGGCATGAATCCCGCAACGTGACAGCCGAGATGGGCAAGCCGTGATCGACATCGTGTCCGCCACCGCCGCCTCCACCCTCCGGCGCGTCGCTCTGCTCGCTATTGCTCTCCCTGTCGTGACCACTACTAAAGCGCTGCAGGAGCGCACCCAGCGTCGTCTGCATTTCGACCGTACCTCTGACCTGTTGCTCCTCGTAGCGGATCGGCGTCGCATTTGAGATCAAACTTTCCGGATGCGGCTGTCCCATCTGCCGCGCGACCGCGACCCGCAGGTAAGGCGTCAGCATGGCGTAACCGGCCGCATCGTCTATGCCGAGCGCGGTTCGGATGGCACCTCCGGCCCGGTCGCTAAATAGTGGATTGCCTAGACCGTTAAAGATGGAGCGCCAGCCGAAGTCCGTGATCTCCGCGCGAGCGGTGTTGTTGGCTTCTACGATGCGGAGCAGGTTGCGGTCCAGCGATTCCCGCGAGTCGAGCGTGCCCACGACCGTCAGGCCGGTAGGATCCGGATGCAACGGAGCCCAAACTTTCTGTAGAAGGAAGTGGTCATGCACTTGACCGTAGACATACCATCCCAGCAGTATCGCCACGAAGAGCAGAATCAGCCTGCGAGTGCCCCGTTCACGTGTCCATGCCATCCGCCGCGGCGCACCCGTAAGAGGCGTACCGTCCGCAACCGCTTCCTTAGGAAATAGTCCCATGCCTTACGCTACCATCATCCTTCCTGACAAGATGTCCGATGCTTTTCACCTTGCGAACCCTTGCGCTCAGGCAAGCACGGCGCGGAGCGCCGTCACCAGCCGCGTCACATTCTCCTGCGTCGCCGAAGACCCCATCATGCCGATGCGCCAGATCTTGCCCTTAAGCTGGCCCAGCCCGCCGCCGATCTCGATTCCATGCTCGTACAGCAGCCGCTTGCGGACCGCCGCTTCGTCTTCCACGCCGGGAGGCGTCTGGAAGACGCTGATCATCGGGAGACGATGGCTCTCCACGCCAAAGAGCGGGATCCCCATCCCCTGTAAAGCCTCTCTCAACTGTGCGCTGATCTCCCGATGCCGCGCATACCGCTGTGGCAGCGTCTCCTCCTCGATTTCGGCCAGAGCCGCATCCAGCGCATAGTATAGGTTGACCGGAACCGTATGATGATAGGCGTGTGGCGCATCATAATAGGTCCGCAAGAGGCGCCAGTCGTCGTACCAGACGGGCGTTGCCGCTTTCCGATCGGTAACAACCTCCCACGCACGGTCGGAAACGGCTACAGGCGCCAGTCCCGGCGGCGCGCCAAGGCACTTCTGGGTCGCCGAATAGGCGGCATCGATCCCGATTCTATCTACCTCTACGGGCATTCCGCCCAGCGACGTTACCGCGTCCACGACAAAAAGCGCCTCGCGCTGCCGTGCGATCTGGGCGATCGGTTCCAGCGGCTGCGCGATTCCAGTCGAAGTCTCCGCCTGGACACAGGCGATGAGTTTGACCGCTGAGAGGGGCCGCAGCGCGGCTTCTATCTGCTCCGGCTCCAGGATATGACCCCATTCCGCATGGACCTCTGTCACCTGCGCCCCCAGGCGCCGAGCGATCTCGGACATGCGTCCGCCGAAGAAGCCGTGAATACCGACTCCGATATTATCCCCCGGCTCGATCAGATTCGCAAGGCAGCTTTCCATTCCCGACATGCCGGTCCCGGTCTGCGGGAAGGTGAAGGCATTTTCCGTGCCGAACACCTGGCGCAGTCTGGCGCGAATACGGTCCAGCAGTAGGAATATCTCCGGATCGACGTATCCTATCGGGGGCTGGGCCAGAGCTTCGAGGACGCGTTCCGAAACCGCGCTCGGCCCCGGCCCCATCAGCAGGCGAGGGAAGGGTATCTTATCCAACGGCTTCTCCTTACTAAAACAGAGGCGTTACGGCATGCCCACAATATGGTAGCCGGCATCGACATAGAGCACCTGGCCGGTAACGCCTCGTCCCCAGGGACTGAGCAGGAACAGCATCGCATCGCCGACCTCCTCGGGGTCGACCCGGCGCCGGAGGGGAGCGCGCTCCTCTACCTGCTTGAGCATGGAGTCGAAGCCTTTGATGGCGCGCGCCGAAAGCGTCTTGACGGCTCCGGCAGAGACTGCATTGACGCGAATGTTCTCCGGACCCAAATCCGCCGCCAGGTAGCGCATGCTCGCCTCCAGAGCCGCCTTCGCCACGCCCATCACGTTGTAGTTGGGCACGACCCGCTCCGAGCCCAGGTAGGTGAGCGTGACGACGCTGCCACCCCCTGCCTCCTGCATCAGAGGCCGCGCGCCACGGGTCAGGCTCACGAGCGTATAGGCGCTGCTCTCCTGCGCCAGCGTGTACCCTTCTTTGGTAGTAGAAACATATTCGCCCGCCAGATCGCGCGCATCCGCAAACGCGATGGAGTGGACCAGCCCGTCCAGCTTGCCGTCGAAAACAGCGCTCACCTGCCGGAACAGTTCTTCCACCTGGGCATCGTCCGTCGCGTCGCAGACGAAAACAGGCGCATCGAAGCCTGTCGATTGCAGCAGACCGCCAAATTCGCTCGCCTCCCGCTCCGTCTTCACCGAAAAGGCGATCTGTGCGCCTTCCCGGCGCAGCGAAAGCGCGGCCGGCCAGGCGAGACTCCACTTATTGCGCGGACCAGCTACCAGCACCCGCCGCCCGTCCATCACACCCGACATTTCGGTATGTCCTCCCCGGTCATGTGATCTCTATCCACGCCGCATTCGCTCAACATTGTACCTTGCCATCCCCTGTTTCCGAAGCAGGACTTCACACACCATCAAGCGAATTGTGTTAGCGAATCGTTAGGAGCAGGAGAAAGGAGACCGTTCTCGATGACGCTCGACCGAAATACCACCATTACCTATTTAGGCCATGCCACCGCCCTGATCGAGACGCCAGGCGAAAAGCGCCTTCTGCTGGACCCCTGGACCAGCGGCAATCCGGCCTGCCCGGCGGAGTGGAAATCCCCGGAGCGGCTCGGCAGGCTGGACTTGATCTTGATGACCCACCTGCACAACGACCACGTCGGCGATGTGCTGGCTATTGTCAAAGCGAACCCGCAGGCGCACGTCGTCGGCATGATCGAAGGCACCAACTGGCTGGAAACCAAAGGCGTACAGAACGTACATCCGATGAACAAAGGCGGCTCTCAGACCGTAGAGGGGATTCAGATCACGATGACGCATGCCGACCACTCCAGCAGTTTCGTGGAGGACAACGGCGCCGTCATCTACGGAGGCGAGGCCGCCGGCTATATCCTCCAGATGGAGAATGGCTTTACGCTCTATGCGGCAGGGGATACGGCCCTCTTTGGAGACATGGCGCTGCTGAGCGATCTCTACCGTCCAGAACTGGCCTTCCTGCCGATCGGCGACCTGTTCACGATGGGGCCGCGCGAGGCCGCCCACGCCGCGCGGCTGCTCGGCGTCTCGCACGTCATCCCGATCCATTATAAAACGTTCCCGGTGCTCACCGGCACGCCCGAAGCGTTCTCGAAGTACGCCGCCGATCTGCCCGACCTCCAGATTCACGTGCTTCAGCCAGGAGAGACGCTGCGCTAAGAGGTGTTAGGAGAAAGGCGTTTGGGTTCCGGCTGGGGTAGAATAGAGTAGTCAGCGATGGCCGTCTGGCCGCAAAATCCACCTCCGCTCGTGCTGGTCGGCCCCACAGCCACCGGCAAGACCGCCGTGGCGGTCGAGCTGGCGGAAAAGCTTCCAGGAGAGATCGTCAACGCCGATTCCATGCAGATCTATCAGGGCATGGACATCGGCACGGCCAAGCCAGGTACGGAAGAGCGCCGTCGCGCTCCCTTTCACCTGCTCGATCTGGTAACACCGGACCAGCCGTTTAGCGTATCGGACTGGAAAGAGCGCGCCGAAGCGGCCATTCACGGCATCGTCGCTCGCGGGCGCCGGCCGATCGTGTGCGGTGGGACGGGACTCTATATCAAGGCGCTGCTGGACGACTGGTCGCTGGCAGAAACGCCGGCCGATCCGGCGGTGCGCGCTGCGCTTCGCGCCGAAGTCGCCCAATACGGCGCGCACACGCTGCATGCCCGCCTGCAGGCTGTAGATCCTGTTACGGCGGCCCGGCTGCATCCGAACGACGCGGTGCGCATCGTGCGGGCGCTGGAAGTCTATCAGGTCACCGGGCAGCCGATCTCGGCCTATCAACAGCGCGACCGGGCCTCACGGCCCGCCCGTCCGGCCTATCGGATCGGCCTGACGCTGCCTCGAGAAGAGCTTTACGCGCGCATCGACGCGCGCGTCGATCAAATGATCGCGGAGGGCCTGGAAGACGAGGTGCGCCGTCTGCTCGACCAGGGCTACTCCCCTACCCTCGGCCCACTGCGCAGCCTGGGCTATAAGGAGATGATCGCGTATCTTTGCGGAGAGTCTGACCGAACGACCGCGATAGAAAAAATCAAACAAGAAACACGCCGCTTCGCCAAGCGACAGTTAACATGGTTCCGCGCCGATCCATACCTCACGTGGCTCGATGTGTCGGCGCAGGATTCGGCGGCGGTCGCAGCGCGCCTTCTGGCTCCTCTACGAGAACAGAGCGCCCTGTAGCTCCAGCCATCTTTCGATGACCGTCTTCCTCTGCAAGAAGAAGTGTTTACGAAGTTAAATGGAGCCAGACCGGAGTGCCGTTCTTTTGTTTTCCCAATCATTTACAGGGAGGAGTTTTCGATGAACAAGTCTCAACTGAATCTGCAAGATATCTTCTTAAACCAGGTCCGCAAAGAGAACATCGGCGTCACCATCTACCTTGTCAACAGCGTGCAGTTGCGCGGCATGGTGCGCGGCTTCGACGCCTTTACCATTCTCCTCGATTCTGTCGGCAAGCCCACGCAGCTCGTCTACAAGCACGCGGTCACCTCGATCGTCCCCTCGCGGCCGGTATCCAATTTCTATCAAGAAGCGCATCGTGAGTCCCTGGGAGAGCGTGGTGAGCGCCCCGAGCGCGGAGACCGTGACGCTCGGGAACCCCGGGAGCCACGTGAGCCGGTGGCGCCGGTTCCGGACACGGCCGGGTAACGCAAGGCAGGCGGGAATGCTTGCGCTTCCCGCCTGGCAGACAAAGGAGTCAGTGCGTTGAGATTTACCAAGATGCAAGGAATCGGCAACGACTTCATCGTCGTCAATGCCCTGACGGAGGCGCCCGACGAAGCGCGCCTCCCCGAAATCAGCCGGAAAGTCAACGATCGCAAATTTGGCGTGGGCGGGGATGGGCTGATCCTCGTTCTGCCCTCCAAGGTCGCCGACTTCAAGATGCGAATGTTCAATCCGGACGGCAGCGAGGCCGAAATGTGCGGCAACGGCATCCGCTGCTTCGCCAAGTATGTCTACGACCGCCGGCTGATCACCGATCCGCAGGTAAAGGTAGAGACCCTGGCGGGCGTGAAGATGCTCAAGCTGCTTACCCGCGGCGGCCAGGTGGAAGCCGTGCGCGTGGATATGGGCACCCCGCGCTTGCTCCGCTCGGAGATCCCGATGCGCGGCGACGACAACGGCAAGGTCATCGGCGAGGGCCTGAAAGCGGAGGGCCGCCGCTTCGAGATCACCGCCGTTTCCATGGGCAATCCGCACGTGGTTATCTTCGAAGATCGCCTGCAAGACCTGCCTCTTGCCCGCTACGGATCGGCCATCGAGACCCATAAAGCCTTTCCTCAGCATACCAACGTCCACTTTGTCAAAATCTGCAATCCGGGCGAAGTGACGATGCGAAGCTGGGAACGCGGCGCAGGCGAAACGCTGGCCTGCGGCACGGGCGCCTGCGCGGTGGTGGTCGCCTGTGCGCTCAACAACAAGACCTCGCGCAACGTGCTGGTTCACCTGCCGGGCGGGGATCTGCGCGTCGAGTGGAACGGCGACAACCGGGTCATCATGACCGGCCCTGCCGAAGAGGTCTTCGAGGGAGATATTCCGATTTGAGGTAACTCATGGCGCAATACGTCATTGGCGTTGGGAGTGAGATCGCCTCGCGCCTCCAGGAAACGCCCTGAAGAGTAGGCTTATGGATCAATATGTCATCGGCGTGGATGTGGGTACCGGCAGCGTCCGCGCCGGTCTGTTCGATACACAGGGGACCATGCTGGCCTCGGCAGTCGAGCCGATCCAGATGTGGAGGCCACGGCCCGATTTCGTCGAGCAGTCTTCCGAGGATATCTGGCAGGCGACCGGCAAGACGATCCGCGCGGCGCTGGCGTCGGCCGATGTTCCTGCCGTTCAGGTGGCCGGCATCAGCTTTGACGCTACTTGCTCCCTCGTGGTCCTCGACCGGCAAGACAAGCCTTTGACGGTGGATGTCGAGGGAGACAATACCCGCAACATCATCGTCTGGATGGACCATCGCGCGCTGATCGAGACCGAAGCGATCAACGCGGGGGGTTACGATGTCTTGAAATACGTCGGGGGCAGGCTCTCTCCCGAGATGGAGACGCCCAAGCTCAAATGGCTCAAAGCGCATCTGCCGCAGACCTGGGCGGCGGCAGGCAAATTCCTGGATCTGGCCGACTTCCTGACCTACCGCGCCACCGGCATCGACGCGCGCAGCCTGTGTACCGTCGTCTGCAAATGGACCTATCTGGGCCATGAGGGTGAGCGCGGGCGCTGGGATAGCTCTTACTTTCATGCCATCGGCCTGGAAGATGCTTTTGAAGGCGGCAAGATCGCCGAGGATGTGCGGCCCATGGGGTCCCGGTTGGGCACCCTTCTGCCCCAGGCCGCCGCAGAACTCGGACTGACGACCGACTGCGCGGTCGGCATCGGTATCATCGACGCGCACGCGGGGGGATTAGGTCTGCTGGGCTCGATCTGGCAAGATCCGTCCAGGCAGGACCTCTCGCAACTGGAAACGGCCCTGGCCCTCATCGGCGGCACCAGCAACTGCCACATGGCTGTCTCCGGCGAGCCGCGTTACGTTCCCGGTGTTTGGGGCCCCTATTATGGGGCGATGGTTCCCGGCATGTGGCTCACGGAAGGCGGACAGAGCGCGGCGGGCAGCGCCATCGACCACGTCATCACCGACCATGCCAACGCCGAAGCGCTCCGGCGCGCCGCCACGGAGCGCGGTGTTACCGTCTATCAGGTGCTCAACGAGGAGATCGCCCGCTTGCAGCGCGAAGCGGGCTTTCCCTATTCCGCCCTGCTCACACGTGACCTGCACGTTCTGCCTTACTTCCTCGGCAATCGATCTCCCAATGCGGACCCGCATGCCCGCGCCATCATCGACGGCCTGACCCTCGACGATTCGCTCGCCTCCCAGGCGCTGCGCTACTACGCTACCCTCCAGGCGGTCGCCTATGGCACCCGCGATATCGTCCGCGCGATGAACGAGGCCGGTTACCGGATCGAGACCATGTTCGTCACCGGTGGTGGTACCAAGAATCCACTCTGGCTGCAGGAACACGCGGACGCCACGGGACTGACGCTCGTCCTGCCCAAAGAGCCGGAGGCGGTCCTGCTCGGCGCGGCCATGCTCGCCGCCACCGCCGCCGACATATTTCCGGATGTCCCCGCGGCCATGCAAGGCATGAGCGGATGCGGTCAGGTCGTGCGCCCCAACCCGGCTACCGCCGCCTACCATGAAGCCAAATTCGCCCTCTTCCGGGAGATGTACCGCGAGCAGTTGCGCCGCCGGGAAAGTATGAAAGCATTCTCCTCTTGACTTTCTCTTCGCTTCCCTGTTTGGTGGCGGGAGTAAGAAATCAGGTTTTCCGTCCGCAGGCGGGTCATTCATGGCCCGGCTAAACAGGGCGTTTGTGGCCCGACCAATAACAGAAAGGACGCTTTTCTGTCTATGGCGACAGAACCGGTTATTATCGCGACGTGGAAGTTTGGAGTGCCGGCGTGTCAGGCTGGCTGGGAAAGATTGGCAAGCGAAGCTTCCGCGCTGGATGCCATTGAAGCCGCCGCAAACGTCACCGAGGAAGACCCCGGTGTCATGTCGGTAGGCTACGGCGGCCTGCCCAACGCCGAGGGGGTAGTCGAACTGGACGCGGCCATCATGGATGGCCGGACGCACACTGCCGGATCGGTGGCCGGTATCACCCAAATTCGAAAGCCTATCTCCATCGCGCGCCGCGTCATGGAGAAGACGCCGCATGTGATGCTGGTCGGTCAGAACGCGCGCCGTTTCGCCCTGCAGGAGGGTTTTCCAGACGCGGAGCTTCTCACCGAAGAGAGCCGGAACCGCTGGCTGGGCTGGCGCGACGAGCAGGGCCGCGCGGACGTGGCGCATTTCGAGGAAAGACCTGCTGTCAAAAAGTCCACGCCGGATGACCACGACACCATCGGTCTCTGCGCGCTCGACCGGGAAGGCAATCTTGCCACCGGCTGCACGACAAGCGGCATGGCCTGGAAGCTGCCCGGCCGCGTTGGCGACTCGCCCATCATCGGCTCCGGCCTCTACGTAGATAACGAAGCGGGCGCCGCCGCCGCCACCGGGCATGGCGATGAGATCATGAAAGCCTGTTTGTGCTATCGCGTGGTGCTGCTTATGGAGCAGGGCCGAACGGCTCAGGAAGCGTGCGAGGAGGGTCTGCGCTATCTGCTGCGCAAGCGCCCACCGGAGCAGCATAACAACTACGGCGCCGGCGTGATCGCCCTGCGTAAAGACGGACAGTTCGGCGCGGCGGGCACTCTTTCCGGCTTCCATGCCCCGGACCGGCTCTGGAACTGGGCCGTCGCGAGCTCGGCCGACGCGCGTCTCTGCGAAGGGACCTACGTCACGCTCGATAGCGTCGTGCCCTCCCTATCTGATTCTGCCTCCCCGCAATGAAGCACGTCATCATCGGCACCGCCGGCCACGTCGACCACGGCAAGACCACCCTCATCCAGGCGCTGACCGGCACCAATCCGGACCGGCTTAAAGAGGAGCAGGAGCGCGGCATGACGATCGACATCGGGTTTGCTGCCCTCAAGCTGCCTGACGGCACGGTGGCCGGCATCGTGGACGTGCCGGGCCACGAGCGGTTCCTCAAAAACATGCTCGCGGGCGCCAGCGGCGTGGACGTCGTTCTGCTGGTCGTGGCCGCCGATGAGAGCGTCATGCCCCAGACGATCGAGCACCTGGACATCCTGCGCCTGCTCGACGTCCGGAACGGCGTGGTCGCCCTCACCAAGACCGACATAGCCGATAAGGAGTGGACCGACGCCGTCGAGGAGGACGTGCGCGCCCACCTTCAGGACACCTTTCTGGCGGATGCGCCCATTCTGCGTGTCTCCGCCGTTTCCAGCAAAGGGCTAGATGCCCTGAAGCGCGCGCTCCAGTCGGCGGTCAGCCGCGCGGAGGCCCGCAACCTCTCTCTCCCCTTCCGCCTGCCGGTCGATCGCGTCTTTACGCGCCCCGGCTTCGGCACGGTCATCACGGGAACGCTGGTCGCCGGCAAGATACGGGTCGGCGATGCCGTCGAGATCGTTCCGCAGAAAATCCAGACCCGCGTGCGCGGACTGCAGGTGCATGGACAGAAAGTCTCCGAAGCCGAAGCGGGATCGCGCGTGGCCGTCAACCTTGCCGGTGTAGAGACCGAGGAGATCGAGCGCGGAGCGCAGTTGGCGCCGCCGGGGGTCCTGGCGCCGACGCGCGCCCTGGATGCCGTTCTGCGCCTGCTGCCCAACGCCTCCAGGCCGCTGAAAGACCGCACGCGCGTGCGCCTCCATCTCGGCACTGCCGAAATCCTGGGCCGCATCCGTATTCTGGACGAGCGAAGCGAGCTAGCGCCCGGCGCGCAGGGATACGTGCAGTTCTCCGCAGAGACGGAGCTCACCTGCGCGCGAGGAGATCGGTTCGTAGTCCGCACTTACTCGCCCATGACGACCCTCGGCGGCGGCATCGTGCTGGATGCCGCGCCGGCGCGGCATCGCAAAGCCTCCCCGGCAGTTCTGGCCGCCCTGGCCGCCAAGGAGCGCGGCACCCCGGAAGATCTCATCGAAACGACTCTGGAACGCTGTCCTTTTGGCCTCCCAAAGAAGGAATTGCCGGCGGCCGCCGGACTCCTGCCTCCGGAGACGGAACAGGCGCTTCAGACCCTGATCGCAGGGGGCCAGGTCGCCGTGCTGCCGGGCGAGCGGCTTTTCGCCGTTCCCATTTTGAACACCCTGACCGACCGTGCGCGTACCGCCCTGGAAGCCTATCACAAGCAGTTCCCGTTGCGGCCCGGCATGCCCAGAGAGGAGCTGCGGGCCGCCCTGGGCCGCGACGCTGACGCCCGCGCCTTCACCAGCCTGCTCACCACGTGGCAAGCGGGCGGCCTGCTGGTGTCCGAAGGGGCGACCGTCCGCCTGGCCGGTTTTCAAGTGGAGCTGAACGAGCGGCAGAAGGCACTGCTGGAGCGCATTGAGGAGGTCTACCGCGCCGCCGGCATCTTCTCCCCCACGCTCGAAGAAGTCTGCCGTGAGGTCAAAGCGCCGCCGGATGCCGTCGGGGCGATGCTGCGGGTCGGCATGGAGCGCGGCAGGTTCGTCAAGGCGCAGGAGGGGGTTTACTACCACGCGGACACTATCGCTCACCTGCAGCAGTTGGTCCGGGATTACGTCAACGCAAATGGGACCATCACCGTCGGCGCATTGCGTGATATGACTCAATCCAACCGGAAATTCGCCCTGCTTGTCCTCGAATACTTCGACCAGATCCGCTTCACCCGCCGCCAGGGCGATGAGCGCGTGCTGACCTGACCTTCTGCCAGAGATTTTCAATCTCCGGCAGAAAAGCGCAAGCGTCCTCCGGACGAACCGAGATGTATGAGTGTGCGTCCAGCAGAATGCTTGTTTTGACCAGCCAGGGGTTTTCAACCACTGGCGCCAGTTGCCGGAAACAAGGGAACGAGGGGTTAGGTGTGGAAATAGACGGCATGATCTATACGCATCGTCTTCGCATTACAATGGTTTTGTTGCTTTTCGCTCTTCTCATCACTCCCATCAGATCGGCAAGGGCAGAGGATTTCGGCAGTGGCAGCGATACTAATCTTGTCCGTGCCATTGACAAGATCCTCGACGTGCCAGGGCTACAGCCTGGGTTTCAAGGCATCCTGATCCAATCCCTGTCGGATAACGCAGTCCTTTATGAGCGCAATGCCGACCATATCTTCATGCCGGCTTCGAATAACAAGCTGCTCACCTCTGGAGCGGCGCTGGCGCTATTGGGCAAAGACTTCACCTACCATACTCGAATTTACCGGACCGGACCCATCACTCCCGACGGCACGCTTCGCGGCGATCTCGTCATTCAGGGCGCTGGCGATCCGATCCTTACCCCGGATGACATGAAAGACCTGGCGTGGCAGGTCAGCAAAGCGGGCATCCGGTATATCGCGGGAGACGTTTACGCCGACGACTCCCTCTTCGACCGTGAGTGGCTCGGCGATGTCTGGGCCTGGGATGACGAGCCTTACTACTACTCCGCCCAGATAAGCGCGCTCAACGTCAATGAAAACGTCGTGCGGGTGCAGGTGACTCCGGGCCATAAGGCGGGCGACCCGCTTTCGTTCACCATTGAGCCGACGGACCGATACACGCAAGTTCTGAATACCGGGGTCACCGGCCCGGCGAAGAGCAAGTCCACCCTCATTGTCGATCGCGTTCGAGGAAGGAATATCCTCGTCATCACCGGGAGCCTGCCGCTGGATGTAGCCGCAAAGGACAACGGCCCGGTACCGGTCACCATCGAGAATCCGGCTCTGTTTTCCGTCACGCTGCTGGCCGAAGACCTCCGCTCGTACGACATCGCTATTACAGGCCATGTGCGCGGAGGTACTGCCATTCCGAAGAACGCGACGCTCGTCGCCGAGCACGTCTCCCCACCCCTCTCTGTCATCTTGCGCCGCCTCAACAAGCCCAGCGACAATCTGATCGCCGAGTGCCTGATGAAGACCATCGGCGCGGTGAAGACAGGTAAAGGGACGGGCGGGCTAGACGGCACAGGTGAGCAGACCGCACGCGACTGGTATAAGCGCGTCGGCCTCGACATGGCATGCGTCCAGCAGGCAGACGGCTCGGGTCTCTCGCGAGAGAATTTCGTCTCTCCCCGCAATCTCGTGCGCTTGCTTACCTACTTGCATAACCGTCCGGACTTCGATGTCTTCTACCAGTCCCTGCCCATCGCCGGCGCGGACGGCACGCTCCGGTACCGGCTGAAAGGCACCCATGCCGCCTACAACTGCCATGCCAAGACCGGCTACATCTCCACCGTCAGCAGCATGAGCGGTTACGTGTTTACCCGCGAGGGCCAGATGCTCGTCTTCTCCATGCTGATGAACAACCATGTGGCGCGCAACTCCATTTGTACCGCCGCCCAGGATGCCATCGTCAAGCTGCTGGCGGACTACACGGATAAGCAGGAACATCAACAGGCGGCGGCAAGTAATGTGGACGCAGCAAGCAGAGCCCCTACAGGTAAGAAAGAGGCCAGGTGATGGCCGGAACGGGTTCGCAAAGCGTCCGTGCCGCCATCCTTCCCGCGCCGGGGCAGGCGCCGGAGGTGCGGAGCTATCCCGTTCCGGATAGTGAACTGGGCGGGGTGCTGCTCAGGACCATTGCCTCCGAAGTGTGCGGCACAGATGTGCATCTACAGCACGGGCGGCTGGCCGGAGTCCCCTACCCGCTCATTCCCGGTCACGTCAGCGTCGGCGAGGTCGAGAGGGTCCAGGGAGATGTGCAGGATGTTGAGGGCGCCCAAATCCAGGTGGGCGATGTGGTCACCTTCCTGGACGTGTATGGTACCTGTAACGCCTGCTGGTACTGCCTGGTCGCCAAAGCCTCTACCCGCTGCCCGCATCGCCGTGTCTATGGAATTACCCTGGGCGCGGAAGATCCACCCGGCCTGGCCGGTGGCTGGGCGGAGCGGATCTACCTGCGGCCTGGAACCAGGCTTGTACGCCTGCCGAATGGTGTTACGCCCGATCAATGGATCGGAGGCGGCTGCGGCCTGCCCACGGCGGTGCATGCCATCGAGTTGGCACAAATCCGCCTCGGAGACCGCGTGCTGATTCAGGGCAGTGGCCCGGTCGGATTGAGTGCTGCCGCTCTCGCCCGGCTTAGCGGAGCCGGCTGGGTAGGCGTCCTGGGGGCGCCGGCGGCGCGACTGAAGGCGGCAGAGGCCATGTGCGCGGACTGGACCATGGACGTATTGGAAACCTCTCCCCCGGTACGTGCCGCTGCCGTCAAAAGCGCGACCGGTGGCCGTGGGCCGGATATCGTCATCGAGGCCAGCGGCAATCCGCAAGCGGTCCTGGAAGGATGCGAGATCGTTCGCGATGCCGGTCGCTACATCATCGTCGGCCAGTACACGGACAACGGTGACGTTGCGCTGAACCCACACACGCACATCAATCGGAAGCATCTGGAGATCCGTGGGTGTTGGGGGTCGGACTTCTCTCACGTCTACCGCGCGATGCAGATATTGCAGCGATTTGGCCGGCAGGTGGACTGGTCGGCGCTGATTTCTCACCGTTATGGGCTGGAAGAGGTGGGAAGGGCGCTGGCGGATGTGGAGGCACGCCGGGTCGTCAAGGCCGTGATCGAACCCGGTGGTTAGGGGTGAATGCAGGATGCAGGTGGGCGGCAAATATGTCCGATAATCTTTGATAGCAGACATCAAAGGCCGTTTTTTGAGAAGGCCCGCTAGCGGGCCTTCTCAAAAAACGCGCGGGCCGCGACGCGGCCCGCGCGGCCGCTTCCTTAACTTGCTCTCAAGTCACTGGACGCGCCGGCCTCTCGAATGCCAGGCGTGAGAGCTCTCGCGCCGATAGAAACATGGCGATCAAGGCGAACAGACTAAGAACGATCTTCTCCGGCGTGTGCGCCAGCAACATCCCACCTGCAAACCCGCCTATCACGCCTCCCAGGATGATCGCGTTGCCGTAGACCGGATCTACCAGTCCGCGCCGGGCGTATGTCCAGGCCGGAAGCAGGGAAGCCAGCGTCACCACCATCAGAGACTGCGCCACGGCCTGCTGAGCACTATACCCTCCCAGATAGTAGAGGGCCGGCACCAGCAATACACCGCTGGCCAGCCCCAGTATCTGCGTCAAAACCCCTGCTCCCAATCCGATCAAGGCGATCCGCGGCCACCCTGCCATATCAGGCACGTGCGCATTTAACAGGGTCTGATGCGATATATTAATGAGCACAAAAAGGCCGATTCCCACGCCGATCGTCTGAAACGTCTGTTTCCAGCGAGACATCGCCGGCGAAGGTGTCAATGGACGTGCGATCACAGCGCCTAGTGTAGCCGTGAGGAATAACAGCACCCCATAGAACCATACAGCGGCAGGCATCACCGGCGGATTTAGCGAGGTTTTATGCCCAAGCGTTTGCGCGAAAAAGGCGCCTGCCACTGCGGCGGCAGAAACAAAGGCCGCATAACGCAACGCGGTCGCCTGGGCTTTCTCGGTCTTGAACCCAAGCATCCAGGTCAGCATCGGAGCGAAGGCGACCTGGGCTCCCAGCCCGGACAGGCCGCTTCCAAGCGCCGTTACCACTCCGACCACGAACACGATATAGGCCTTGATGCGTGAGAGGTCCAGCTTCCTGCGCCGCCGCGCGGAGCCCCTATTCTCCTGGGTGTTATCGATGCTCATTGCTCTCCTGCCCATTCGGGTCCGCTAGACTCCCGCCCTTCATCAAGAAACACATGGAGCACAGAATCGCTATCTACGACTCCACGGCCACCACCATCTTTTATCCGCCTTTATAGGTATCGATGGCTGACTTTGGGAAGGAGCGTATGTTACCGAATTTTGCGATAGCGTGAGGCGCGCGAGCTCGAACATCTGATCCTGTAGACGCTGCATCGCGACGCTCATCTCCCGCTGCTGCTCGATAAGCCTGGCTATCTGCTCGTCCTTTTCTCGCAGCTCTTGTCGCAATTCCTCCAACAGATCGGCGGGAACTTTGTCAGACATATTGTCTGACAAGACATCCCTCACTATCGCGAATCGTGCATTGGTAAGCTCGACATCCTCCTCATCCAGTCTGACATTTCGTCCGGATTTGTCTGACATAAGACGCCGGAGCTTGCCCTCGCGCAGCATCCGATACACCGTCCGCTCCGAGACTCCCAGGCGCAAGGCCGCCTCGGTGATGCTCAGTCCCCGCCTGGCGGACAGGGATGTATTTTCCTGGTCACGGTCCATAGACTCTCCTAACTATGATGCAAGGGGATGGTCAGGTCGTTTCAATGTATGCTTCCACCAGGGTTGTCCTGATGGATTAAAACCCACAGATGGGTAGGCAAGGATGAACTATTGATAATGGATATTCTAACGCCTTTCATTCTACCATAAAAAAAGCGGTCGAAAGGGCTGATCTTTTCCGAATTCCTATCCTGACTCCGAAGGGGTCGCTAGAATCCGAGAGAGGATTTGAGTCATTTCTCCCTGCAGGTCCGCGCGATTGTCGTCATAAATCACGAGGGTTTCCAATCGCGCATGCCGCGACAGCCGCTGCACGCGGCGGATATCGCCTCCAGACGCATCCAGCGCTATTGTAATGGCGGTGTGCCGCAGCCGGTGTGGGCTGAGCTGGGCCGGTAGCCCTGCCTGACGGGCAAGCTCGCGAACGATCTTATACAACCCATCGGCTGTCAGGCCACGCCCAAAGGCGGCCGGGCTGACGTTGATGAAGAGCGGCTCTTCTGCCGTATGAGCCCGGGAGCAGGCAGATAGGTAAAGACGAATCGCCTCCACTGCTGTTGCGGACAGCGTGACGCGTTCTTTTTGTGTCCCTCGCCCCTTCCCGCGAATGGAAATCACGCACGCCTCGGCGTCGAAATCCCCAATACACAGGCCGACCACCTCCGAGCGCCGCAGGGCGTTCTCCAGAAGCAGCAAGAGCAGGGCGTAGTCCCGCTTTCCCTTCAGAGTAGCGCGATCTGGCTGGCGCAGCAGCCTGCGGGCCAACTCCGGCGTGATTCCACGGGTATTACGGTAGGCAACGACTTTCTCGCCATCGACATGCTCGCCAGGGTCCGCGGTGGTCAGTCCCACGCGCCGGGCAAACCGGATCAGGCTCAAGACAGCAGACAGCCGCCGGTTGATGGTCGCCTCGGAAAGCTTATCGCCGATCAGCCTGGCTTTGTACTGCAGGAGCTGCGCGGCCATCTGAGGGGCCGTCTGTGACAAAAAACAGCGGACGAGTACCGGATCGGCATCCGTTCCGTATTGAGACAGGAAAAAGGCCCGTACATCATGCCGGTAGGCGCGTCGCGTATTCTCGCTGCGCTTATCCTCCAGCAGCATCGTCAGGACATCGATCGGCCAGGTCGACTCATTCCCCGAATCGGGCGCGGTCTTATCCGGTATCGCTGCTAACACGCTCGACGGGTCTGACATATAACTTCACCTGTTGGGAATGGTTGCGCGACAACCATGCGCACCGCAAGGCGGACGAAATACGATCGAGAAAGCGGACATCTGCCCGGCAAGCGCTGGTCAATGTCAATATACCCTTTTCCAGCCCAAATAAACGTCAGGCAGGACGCAACGAACCACAGATGCGTCCTGCCAGAGAAGATTTGGCGACCGAGCGGCCGCCGGTCACGAATGCGAACAGATCGCTCTATTTGAAGTGGAATTCGATATCCTCATCGGTCGTCACGGTCATCTTGTCGCCCGGCTTCTGGGATACTTTCTTCCCGGGAATGAAAAAGCCCGCGACCAGGCCGACCGGCCCCAGAACGATCGCCGATCCGACCGAAGCTCCAGCCGCCTCTCCGGTCCGGCTGCTCACCGTCTGCGCCTTCGTTTTGAAGCCAATCGGGACTTTCTCGCCATTGACCGCACGAATGGGCGACATAATGAGCTGTATCTTCGCATTGACACCGAAGTGGGACTGCTTATTTACCTTGGTCACGGTAGCATAGACTTTCGTCCCCTCCGGTATCAGCGTCTTACCGTCTACCGCGACCGGCATTTCGGTATGGAAGGTGACACGCTGGCCCGGCTTGGCCGTATCCGAGTTCAGATAGCTATCGAAGATGAGGTGGATCGGTGTTCCCTTCGGAAGGGTCACCGTCTGATCGGCAAAGGCGGGCGCAACAAAGGTCGCGGCGAATGCCAGCGACATGAGCGCACTGCCTATGCGAAATGGAATGCTGCGGCGAATCATAACGTTGACTTCCTTTCTCCCTGACCATACGCGATTTCGTATTCCAGGAAGCTGCCTTTCAGGTTCTGGCAATGCTGCCGGCGCTCCTGGCCTTACCCATGAAATGTGCTGGGTCTAAATCGCATGAATGACGTGGAAGCGAGCGAAGGGGTTCCCGATTTCCAAAATCGCCGGGATTGTGCTATACTGGTGCCGACCGGGATCGGGAGGAGGGAGATCCGCGTGAGACCCATGTCCACATCGGAACTGCAGGAGACATGGCGGCGTTACAAGCTCTTGGACGACCTGCGGGCTCGGGAGAAGTTGATCCAGCACTTCGCCTATCTGGTCAAGATCACCGCAGGCCGCGTCGTCAGCAAACTGCCTTCCAGCATGGAACGGGACGACTTGGTCAGCGCGGGCGCTGTTGGCCTCATCAAGGCAGTGGATCAGTACGATCTGACGCGACAGGTGAAGTTCGAGACCTACGCCATCGCGCTGATTCGGGGCGCCATTCTCGAGACACTGCGCGAAGACGATTGGGTACCTCGTTCGGTCCGCGAGCGGGTCAAGACGCTGGAGCGCACGTATCTGGACATGGAAGCCCGCCTGGGCCGGCCCGCTTCCGAAGAAGAGATCGCCGGCAGCCTCGGCATGGAGCCGGAAGAGTTCCAAAAACTGCTCGTCGAGACGGGCCGGACCTCGCTGCTCTCCCTGGAAGACGTGCTCATCGGCGGTGAAGGCGCGGAGAAGCTGCACCTGCTCGACGTGCTCCCGGACGATAGCGCCGCCCCCTCGTTCGAGGCCGAGATGCACGAGCGCCGCAGGCGGCTAGGCAAAGCCGTCGACCGCCTTCCGGAACGCGAGCGACTGGTCATCGCCCTCTACTATTATGAAGGCATGACCTTCAAAGAGATCGGCAAGATTCTCGAGATTTCCGAATCTCGCGCCTACCAACTCCACGCGCAGGCCATTCTGCGCCTGCGCGGCTATCTGCTGCACGACACCGAGCTATTCCAATAGGAAAATGCAGGTAAATGAGCCCTCTACATGCTTTCCCTCTCGCCACTTTAGGGAGAGCGGTGAGGGATCATTTACTTCCTTAAGGAGAACCGTTTTGAATCGCCGGCTGCGTACCCGCCTACGCCTCTCGCCCGCGCTGTGCGCCGGGCTTCTCGCGTTGCTCCTGCTGCCCGGATGCCAGGGCCATAAAGTCATCGCCCGCGTCAATGGAGATCCTGTCCTCGAAGAGGAGTACAACGACCGTCTCCAGCATGTTAGCGCGGCCGATCTCTCCCAAAGTACACCCGGTCTGGATGCGGGCGGTAACGTCCTGGTCACCATGATCCAGGAAAAACTGCTGGACCAGCTCGCGGCTAAAAACCATGTCGTGCCGTCCGATGAATGGCTGCGCACGCTCGAATCTTTCCGAAAACGCATGGACCCCCGAACGGCGTTCGACCTGGCCGGCGGGCTGGAAAACGAGACCTCTTTCTTAAACAGTCTGAAGCAGCAGCGGGAGGCGATAGGCATCGGCACGGATGGCGCCCACGTTGAACAGGCGGACGTGCAGCAAGAATACAATAAGCAAAAGAGCGGGTTCGTCTATCCGGAAATGTTCACAGCGAACGTGCTCCCGACACCCACACAAGCGCAAGCCCAGCAGGCTTATGATGTGCTCAAGCGCACAGGCGATTTCACGGCAGCCATGCAGACACTCGGTACGACCCAGCCATCGGGTACGCCCCGTCCCTTCATCATCGTCGACTCGCCCACAAACAACCAGGCGTACCTTGTCGCCTCGGCCGATCCGAGTCAAAGCCCGCTCCCGCTCCCGGCAGATTTCCTGACGGCAATGCGCAGCCTGTCACCAGGACAGTCCCTGATGAAGTCTGTCACGCTGTCACGCCCTACCGCCTCTGGCAGTCCGGCGGCTTCACAGACCTTCTATTTCGTCGTCAAATTGCTGAGCAAGCAGCCTTCCAGCCCCGTGTCCCTGGCTGAAGCGACCCCTGCCCTGGAATTGAGTGTCCTCACACAGCGTTACCCGAATTGGCGCCAGCACTATCTGCAGCAGTTGGTCGACTTCACCCATAGCTCCAGCATCCAGATCAATATCACGCGCTACCATCCGCTACTGACATATATTCAGACGATGCAGCAGCAGAACCTGGCTAGCGTCATCAGCAGCCAGATGAATCCCGCGACCGCTCCAGGCGCAGCCGCTCCGGCTCCCGGCGGCGGATCGGCCGCACCGCAAACCGGCGCTCCGCCTCCAGGACGGGCCACCGCGCCTCCGTCCGGCCGTAGCGCGCGTCCCGATGGCAGCCACTAAACCGGAAGAGGTCTTTCCGTGATCACGTTGATCGGGCTGGGCACGGGGGACGTGGACACGCTCTCCCTGGGGGCCGAGCGCGCCCTACGGGAAGCTTCCGCGCAGACAGCGGTGGGTGAAGGCGCGCTGTTCGTGCGCACGGCCCGCCATCCGAGCGTTGAAGCCCTCCTGGCCTGGGGCCTCACGTTTACGACTTTCGACGCGCTCTACGACTCCGCGCCGGACTTTGCGACCGTCTATACGGCGATCGCCGAGCGCGTGCTGGCCGAAGCCAGCCGCACGCTTGTGGACGGCGCCCCCTTCCCCGTCGCATATGCCGTGCCAGGGCATCCGCTCTTCGGCGAGGAGTCGGTGCAGCGTATCCGGGAGGGCGCGCAGGCGCATGGCATCCCGACCCGGATCGTCTCTTCCGGCAGCTTCGTCGAGGCCGTGCTTACGGCGGCAGGCGTCTCCCTCGACGACGGCTGTGATGTCCGCGACGCCCTGATGCTGCGCCCTACGGATGCGGTCGATGCCCACGGCCATCCTCTGGGAAGACGCCTCGACGTATCGCGCGGCCTGCTGCTCTATCAGGTGTTCGATCAGGCTTCGGCCTCCCATGCCAAGCTCGCCCTCATGCGCGACTATCCGGACGACTGGCCGATCCTGCATATTCGCTGGGCTGGCGTGGCCGGACGCGAGGAGGTGCATCCTCTCCCCCTCTTCCGTCTGGACCGCGAGCCGGTGGACCACCTCACGGCCATCTACGTGCCGCCGCTGCCGGCGCCACAGCGGCGGCCGGTCTTCACGGACCTGGTGGGCATCATGGCCCGCCTCCGCGCTCCCGATGGCTGTCCCTGGGACCGCGAGCAGAGCCATGAGACCCTGCGGAAGTACTTCATCGAGGAGACCTACGAGGTCATCGAGGCCATCGACGCGGGCGACCCCGACCTGCTATGCGAAGAGCTGGGGGACGCGCTGCTGCAGGTAGTCTTCCACGCGCAGCTAGCCACGGAGGAAGGCACCTTCACCATCGATGACGTGACGGCGCGGATCGTGCAGAAGCTCATTCGCCGTCATCCTCACGTCTTCGGAACGGTGGAAGTCTCCGGCAGCGAGGAGGTCCTGCGGAACTGGGAGCAGATCAAGCGTGCGGAGAAGGGCGATCCGGAAGCGGAGGCAAACCGCTCCGTTCTGGACGGCGTCCCGCGCGGCCTGCCCGCCCTGATGCAGGCGATGGAGATCAGCAAGCGGGTGGTAAAGGTCGGCTTCGAGTGGCCGGACTTGGCGGGCGTGCTGGCGAAGGTGGAGGAAGAGGTCGCCGAGTTGGAGGCGGCTCTGGCCGCGCCCAGCCCCGACCGCGCCGAAATCTTTTCGGAGCTGGGCGATCTGTTGTTCACGATCGTACAGATCGCCCGCTGGCAGAAGATCGACCCGGAAGAGGCCCTGCGCACCATGCTGGCGCGCTTTTCCGCCCGATTTCGCTATATCGAGCGGCGCTCCCGCGAGCAGGGCCGTCCGCTCTCTGAAATGACGATCCAGGAGATGGATGCTCTCTGGGAGGAAGCGAAAGCGCAAAAAGCGCTCTGAATGCAACCTGCAATCGACATCCTGCGTATGCAGAAATGTGCGCACTTCAAATCCACCTCCGGAATCTTCATCTGAATGGCTTTCTTTAACTCCAAGCTTCGTTATGCGCTCTGTGCCGCCATCGATCTGGCCATGCAGCCGCCGACGCCGGCCTGCCAGAGCCGCGAGATCGCGGCGCGGCAGAACATTCCCGGCCCATATCTCGATCAGATACTGGCCGCGTTAAAGAGCGCCGGCATCGTCCGCAGCGTGCGCGGCGCGGGCGGCGGTTACAATCTGGCGCGTCCGCCCGAGCGGATCAGCGTCGGGGATATTGCGCGGGCGCTGATGCGCACCGACCGGCTTTTCTCCAACGCCGGCGCCGACTCATCGCCGGATATGAGCGCGCGGAACGCCTCCTGGATCGTGCGCAGCTTCGAGGAGCAGGTCGAGGCCGATCTGTCCCGCGCGCTGGACGCGACCACGCTGGCCGATCTGGCGCAGCGCAAGATGGCGATGGACGAATCGCTGAGCTTCATGCCGGACATCTGAGCGCCGCCACGGGAGGCGCGGCGCGCTCTCCAGTCCCTTCCCTTCGCTTCCGGCTCGTCGTCCGGAAGTCCGAGATTGCCTGCCTTGTCTATGGTAAGGAGCCCGTATGCGGATCGCCAACAACGTCACCGAGTTGATCGGAAACACACCGCTGGTGCGCCTGAATCGTATTCCCAAAGGCGTCAACGCGCAGATCGTCTGCAAGCTCGAATACTTCAACCCGCTCTCCAGCGTTAAAGACCGCATCGGCGTCGCGATGATCGAAGCCGCCGAGCGCGAGGGGAAGCTTACCCCGGACGTCACGGTCCTGGAATCGACCAGCGGTAATACCGGCATCGCTCTGGCGTTCACGTGCGCCGCCAAAGGCTACCGGTGCATGCTGGTGATGCCGGAGACGATGTCGCAGGAGCGGCGGGCCCTATTACGGGCGTTAGGCGCGGAGCTGGTGCTGACGCCGGGACCGGAAGGGATGCAGGGCGCGATCCGGAAGGCAGAAGAGATCGCGGCAGCGGCGCCGGGCAAGTACTTTATCCCCCGGCAGTTTGACAATCCGGCCAACCCGGAGATCCACCGCCGGACCACCGCGGAGGAGATCTGGCGGGATACGGACGGGCAGTGCGATATTCTGGTCGCCGGGGTGGGTACTGGCGGCACCATCACCGGAGTCGGCGAGATCATCAAGGCGCGCAAGCCGAGCTTCCGCACCGTCGCCGTAGAACCTGCCGACTCGGCCGTGCTGAGCGGCAAGCCCAAGGGCCACCACCCTATTCAGGGCATCGGCGCAGGCTTTATTCCGAGCATTCTCAACACCCACGTCTACGACGAGATCATCACCGTCCAGAATGAAGACGCCATCAAGATGACCCGCCGCCTTGCCAAAGAGGAGGGCATCTTTGCCGGCATCTCCTCCGGAGCCGCCGTCTGGGCGGCCCTGCAGGTCTCCAAGCGCGAAGAGAACGCGGGCAAGATGATCGTCACCATCATCCCCTCCACCGGCGAGCGTTATCTCTCCACTCCCACCTACTCCATCTACGCAGAATAAAACAAAAGCCCCCTCTCCTTACGAAGGAGAGGGGGTGAGGTCTAGGCGAGGTCAACTCTCTATCGGGCGGTTCGTGCCGGGTATCAACTGGCCGTTGGCAAAGGAGCGGCGCACCTCCACGATGCGCGCCTTCGCCTTCATCCCGATGAACTTATGCCCATCGTCCAGGTCCAGCATGTAGCCGTCGGCCCAGCCGACGCAGCGGTTGCCCTCTTTGAGGAGCGACCTTGCGATGCGGCACTCGACGACTTGCGCCCGGCGATAGTTGAGCCGGTTCTTCTCGTAGGTGGCGATTTCGCCCCCTTCGATCGTGTACTTCTCGACATGCGCATCCTCGTCCCCACGGATGAAGACGGCGCGCTGGATCTGGCGCTCGATCTCCTCGATCGCCGCGCCGTCCGGTCCGATCAGCAGCTCCGCGACTTCCGGATGGCACGTGACCAGGAAGGCTTCCTTCTTCGCGTGGGTCTGGCTGTTGGCCAGCCGGCGCAGGTCCCGTTCCGCCTGGATGCTGACGCTCTCCGCCGAGGGCAGATGGCCGCGCCCCTTACAGTAAGGGCATTCTTCGGTCATAAAGCCGATCAGCGTCTCGCCGGTGCGCTTGCGCGTCATCTCGACCAAGCCCAGCGGGCTGATGTTGGAGATCTTGGTACGAGAGCGGTCCTTCTTCAGGGCCGTTTCCAGCGCCTTGACGACTGCCTGCTTGTCGCGAGGATTGATCATGTCGATAAAGTCGATCACGATGATTCCGCCGATATCGCGCAGGCGCAGTTGCCGGGCGATCTCGCTGGCAGCCTCCAGGTTGGTCTTGACGGTGGTCTCCGCCAGGCTGACGCTGCCGACGTGCTTGCTGGTGTTGACGTCGATGACCGTGAGCGCCTCCGTTTCGTCGATGACGAGGGAGCCACCGGACTTCAGATAGACCTTCCGGCGCGTTAGCCGATCGATCTCCGGCTCCAACTGGTAGTGATCGAAGATCGGCTGCGAGCCGTCGTAGAGCTGGATGCGCCCCTTCAGCTTGGGCGAGAGCCGCTCCAGCAGCTCGTTGGCCTTCTCGTATTCGACCGGATCGTCGATGACCAGCTTATTCACATCGGAGCCGAACACGTCTCGGATCGTCTTGTACAGCAGGGTCAGGTCCTGCTGAACCAGGGCGGGAGCCCGCACCTTTTTCGCCGTTTCCTGTACCTGCTTCCACGTACGGAGCAAGAAGTCCATATCCTGGCGCAGCTCTTGCTCGGTCTTGTCCTCCGCTTCCGTGCGGATGATCAGGCCGTATCCCGGCTCGCGCAGCTTATCCCCGATTTTTTTGAGACGGTCGCGCTCTTTCGGATCCTCGATCTTGCGGGAGACTCCCAGGTTATCCGCCTCGGGCATCAGCACGAGGTAGCGGCCCGGAAGGGAGATGCGTGTCGAAATCCGCGCGCCTTTGGTACTGCGCGGCCCTTTGATGACCTGCACCAACAGCTCTTGCCCGACCTTCAGCACGTCCTTGATGCGCTGTTGTCGCAGCGCCGAGCGACGGTAACGGCGGCGCGGTCGCAGCGCCAGTTTTTCGCCCTCTCCGGACTCTTCCGCTTCGGGGCCGCCCTCCTCGTCCTCTTCCTCGGCGGCGTCGCTGTCCTCGTCCAGGTCCAGCGTTTCGCCTTCGGCAAGATCTTCGGTATCTTCCTCCTCCGCGGCCGTTGCTTCCTCTGCAAAGGCCTCCTCATTCTCTACGGACTCCTCGTCTGCCTCCTCCGGCACGCGAGAAGGCATAGCCGACTCCAGGATTTCGCGCGGCCGTCCACGTCCGTGGCGCGTCCGGCGATGGCCGTTGCCGCTGCTTTGCTCTGTTTCTCGGGAGACACTCGTATCGCTCGTGCCCTCATCCGCCACCATAGGCAGTACATCGCCTACAGGCAGAAAGGCGTTGCGCTCCAGCCCAAGATCGGCAAAAGCGGCATCCATTCCGGGCAGGACGTTGACGATGCGACACTTGTAGAGGCTGCCGACCACGCGCTCTGCGCGCTCGATTTGCAGCTCGACCAGCTTGCCCTCTTCCACGACGGCGATCCGCGTCTCGCGCTCGCCGACATTCACGTAAATCTCTTTGGTCATTCTGTCACCTCCTTTCTTTAGTAGGTGTTTGGGCGTTGGGCGTCAGGCGTTGGGAAGCTAACGGCTCTCTTTCGCCTTTCACTTGTAAGCGAGATAGGCCGTAGGGCTTGCGCATTGGGTTTTCCCAACGCCCAGCGCCTAACGCCTAACGCCCTCTTCTTGACTGCGGAACAGACGGACGCGATGGCTGCGCCGGACCGACAGGCCGGGCAGTTTCTCAGACAGCACGCTGACAATTTCCGCAGGCCGCGCCATGATGCCTTCTCCCACCGAAACGGCCATCTCAAAGGTCAGCCGCCCGTTCTTCACGCTCTCCGGCCGCAGCGCCAGGCAATGGACAAATGGGCGGATATCGACCGTTTTGCGGCGTCCTTCCCGCTCCCGCGTGATCTCGATGCAAGGCTGCGCCATCAGCGCCTCTACGACCGCCTCTATCTCAGCGGATGCCAGCTCGGGTGGGCAGGTGCAGACGACTTCGTATTCCGCGCGGTCGAAGCGATGGAGAAGCTCGCGCGCGCCGGCTTCCGGTACCTCCTCGCAGGAGACGATGCGGATTCCGGGCGGCAGGACCGCGTTTAGGCGGCCGGCGATCTCTTCGGCGGGCAGCGCAGCGGTCAGCTCCAGGGTCGCCGGCTCGGCAGCCCCGGTGACTCCGGTGCTGAGCGCGGAAGCGAACGCCAACCGCTCCCGCGGGTTGAAACCGGCAGAGAAAGCGACGGGAAGCCCGGCGCGCCGTATCGCGCGCTCGAATGTGCGGAGTATGTCGAGGTGGCCGAGCCAGCGGACGGACTCGCCCTTCTCAAACGTGAGGAGGTACTTCGGCATCCAATACGTTCACAGGCGGCGGGACCTGCTTAAGGATCGCCGCCTGCGTCCTGAGATTTCGGACCGATCAGCCCTTCTTGGCAGGCGCGGCGTCCTTCTTATGCGCCTCCGCGAGCTTGGCCTGCTGTTCCTTGGCGCTGAGCTTGGCAAAGGCCGGGGCGCAGCTGCCACAGCAGAAGTGGGCGCGATAGCTGCCGAAGACGACGCCCTTGTCAGCGTGGTTCGGGACCGCCTCGCCGGTCATCGGGCAGTGCCAGACATCCACGATCTTGTTGGCAGCAGGCTTGGTGGGCTTGGCAGGCTTCTTGCCGGCCTTGGGCGGCGCGGCCAGCGCCAGCGAGCAGCTGATCACCGCCGCCAGAGCGAAAAGAGCAACAGACTTACGCATTCAGATGTTCTCCTTGCCTCCGAAGAGGCCTCCTATCACGTCAGGTGATAAACGAGATAAGGCTTCGCGTCGAAACGCTATGGAACTATTTTACCGCATTTTGGATACGGGAGCAAGATTTCGTCACGCGGCGATGCCCAGCTACTCGCTTTTCTCCTTCTCTGGCAGCAACGGAGCCGAGGTTTTGGCTGAGAAAGACTGCAGCGCCGGCTGTCCCTTACCGTCCTCCGGAGCCGCCAGCCCAGGCGTTTCCGGCGAAGAGTCCAGCGACTGCGCAGAAGGCGCCGGATCCGCCTGGGTCTGTTTCACTTCTGTTCCCGTGCCGGTCACCCGCTTCGCCATCTCCAGGAAAGGAGAAAGCAGATCGATGGGGATAGGCAGGATGGTCATGCTGCTGCGCTCGGAGGCGATCTCCCGCATGGACTGCAGATACCGCAGTTGCAGCGCCGCCGGCTCCCGGCTCATCATGTGGGCGGCCTGTACCAGCCGCTCCGCTGCCTGGAACTCTCCCTCCGCGTTGATGACCTTCGCCCGCTTCTCGCGCTCCGCTTCTGCTTGCGCCGCCATCGCCCGCTTCATCGTCTCCGGCAGGGAGACGTCGCGCACCTCCACGGCCGTCACCTTAACTCCATACGGCTCCGTCTGTTCGTCGATGACCGCCTGCAGATGCTGATTGATCCGCTCCCGCTGCGACAACAGCTCGTCCAGTTCGGCCTGGCCGATGGTGCTTCGCAGAGTCGTCTGCGCGATCAGCGAGGTCGTGCGGACATAGTTTTCGATATTGAGGATCACCGCGCGCGGATCCACCACTTTGAAGAGCACGATAGCGTCCACCGTTACCGGCACGTTGTCGCGGGTCATCATCTCCTGGCGGGGCACGTCCAGGGTCACGATGCGCGTATCCACCCGATACGCGCGCTCCGCCCAGGGCAGCAGAAAGATAGGACCTGGGCCAGACATGCGGCTAAATTTGCCCAGCCTTAAAATCACGGCCCGCTCCCAGTTCGACAAAACCTTGAACGTACTGGAGGTAACCATCAATCCCAGCACGACGGCGACCGCCAAATAGATCAAACTGATGACTTCCATTCGGCCCTCCTTCCAGGGGCTACTTCGCTCACGCTCATCTGCTTGCTAAGTTCTTCGTTGATCTCCATTTTCCTTTTTGCCTGATCTACCTGACCCCACCCGCGGCTTCGCCTTTCCCATCCAATCGCCTGGCCCACCCCTTACCCCATTCCCTGAACCACTCGCTTCGCTCGCTGGGAAGGGGGTTGGGGGGTCAGGTAGGCAAGGAAATCTCCTCCTGGTTGCCGAACATGTCTGCTGTATTTCCAGAGTCCGCTTTCAGAAAGGAACCTTCGCGCCGTGGCCGACAATATCCGCTTCGATAGATACTATCCCTACAAGGAGCTTTCCGAGCATCTGCATAACCTGGCCGAGTTCCACCCCAATTTAATGCGCCTCGAGAGCATCGGTAAGAGCTACGAAGGGCGCGACGTGTGGCTGCTGACGGTCACGAACTTCTCTACCGGCCCGGCTGAGGACAAGCCCGCCTTTTGGGCGGACGGCAATATCCACGCGACCGAGGTCTCCGCGTCGTCCGCCTGCCTCTATCTGCTGCACAAGCTGGCGACTCAGTACGGCCACGATCCCGATGTCACTCGCCTGCTGGATACGCGCGCCCTCTACGTAGTCCCGCGCGTCAACCCGGACGGCGCGGAGTTGTTTTTCTCGGAAAAGCCGCGCTACATCCGCTCCAGTACGCGGCCTTATCCTTATGATGAAGAGCCTTTAGAGGGCCTGAAAGTCGAGGATATGGACGGAGACGGCTGGATCCTGAACATGCGGATCAAAGATCCCCTCGGTCCCTGGAAAACGCATCCGGACCATCCACGTCTGATGGTCCGCCGCGAGCCGACGGAGACCGGCGGGACCTACTATCGCCTGCTGCCGGAAGGTACGATCGAGAACTGGGACGGCATCCTGCTCTCTCTGCAGCGCAACAAGGAGGGCCTGGACCTCAACCGCAACTTTCCCTCCCAGTGGCGGCAGGAGCACGAGCAGTATGGCGCGGGGCCGTTCCCCGGCAGCGAGCCGGAAGTCTATAATCTCATCAAATTCATCTCCGAGCATAACAACATCACCGGCGGAATCACCTTCCACACGCACGGCGGGCTGCTGCTCCGGCCCTACGGCACCCAATCGGATGAGACCATGCCTGCCGAAGACCTCTGGACCTTCCAGGCTATCGGCAAGAAGGGGACCGAGATCACCGGCTACCCGAACATCAGCGTCTTCCACGACTTTCGGTACCACCCACGCGAAGTCATAACCGGGGTCTTCGACGACTGGATGTACGACCATCTAGGCGTGTTCGCCTGGACCTGCGAGATCTGGGCGCCTCTCCGGCAGGCGGGAATCGAGGATCCCAAACCTATCGAGTGGTACCGGGACCATCCGCTGGAAGACGACCTGAAGATGCTGGAGTGGTCGGATACCGTGCTGGAAGGCAAGGGCTATATAGACTGGTATCCGTACAACCACCCGCAGCTCGGCCCCATCGAGATGGGCGGCTGGAACGCGCAATACACCTTCCGCAACCCGCCGCCTCAATTTTTGGAAAAAGAGATCGCGCCCCTGGCCGACTGGACGATCTGGCACGCCTTGATATCTCCCCTGCTGCAGTTGGAGCGTGCCGAGGCTCGATCGCTCGGCGATGGAACGTACCTTGTCCGTGCTGTGGTCGATAACACCGGCTGGCTGCCGACCTACATCAGCAAGAAGGCATTGGAGAAGAAGACCGTCCGGGCTATCGTGGCGGAGATCGAGGTCCCGGAGGGCGCGACCATCGAGACCGGAAAAGCGCGCATGGAGATCGGGCAGTTGGAAGGGCGCGCCTACAAACGAGTCGCTCCCTACGCCTGGACCGCCGACCCGACCGAAGAGCGCGCCAAGATCGAGTGGGTCGTCCGCGCCAAGCCAGGCGGCACCGTCAAGCTTACGCTACGCCATCAGCGCGCTGGCACGATTCGCAAAGAGCTCAAGCTGGGATAACAAAACCAATCTCTGAAAGATTGACAAGCGCCTTGCTTCTCGCCGGAGTAGAGCTACTCTGCTCCGGCCTTTTTCAACATAAGGATGATCTGCCGCCAAACATCACCCGGATCTTCGGTGTGATGGTTTGACGTGATAATGTTCGCTGCCAGATCCTTTTGCGCCCTTGTAAGCACTGTATGTCCCTGCGGATCCTTGATCTGCAGATCGGCATGGTGAGCGATGAAAGATCGAATGTTCTCCTCGCGCTGATTTTCGACAGCATACATCAACGGCGTCTTTCCTTCCTGGTCCCGTATATTGATATTCGCTCCTCGGCTCAACAACAGCTCGATCTCATTTGGATCGCCCCATAATGCAGCCCGATCTAACGCGTTCAGGCCATAGGGATAGGACACATCAGGGTTCGCTCCGTGATCGAGCAGCATGCGCATAATATCCAGACGGCCTGACTCTTGAGCCAATTGGAGGGGGCGATAGCCCTCCGTATCCATCGCATTCGGATTGGCGCCATGCTCTAACAAGACGTTGATGATCTTGGCATCATCCTTGTTGATCTCTGAGGCGCTCGCATCGCCTAAGGCGACCAATAGAGCGGTTGGTGGATGCGGATCCCTATGGCTTCGATCAAACCAGCGATCCAGGAGTATCTTCCAGAAAGAGTGAGAGGGCTTCCGTTTGACGACGGCATTGGCATCCGCGCCTTCCTTTAGGGCCGCAATAGCTCCAGGCGTATCGTCCTTTTGGATGGCCGTGATGAGCGCGAAGTCGAGCCGTCCCTGCCGTGTGATGAGGTAAATCTGCCCACCAAGAGCGATCAGCAGAAGGACAATACATAGCAGCGCGACCCTGGCAATCCGGAGGCTACCCATCGCTGTTACATTGCTATCGAGGGCGGTGGCGGACGATCCAGTTCTGCGCCAGCAGACCGTTGAGCACCCCCATCGTCAGTCCAAAGCAAGTCATGGAAAGCCAGATGGCAGGCATCAGAAGGAGCATTACCAGAGCGAACAGCAGCCCAAGCAAAGGGTTGCCCACGATCGCTCCTCTCAAAAAGCCGGTCAGGAGCACGTTGCCGAACGCCAGGAGCACGCCATAGATACAGGCGCCCGCCCAGGGCAGGCCGCGAGAACGCCCGACCAGAATCAGCCAATACCACAAGCATGCAAAGCCAATGGCCGCGCCTGGCAGCATCGCCAGGAGAATTCCCCATTTCGCTGCGGCATGCAGCGCCCCGATCGCGGCTATCCGCTGTCCCAGGACCCAGTTCACTCCAAAGAGAGCGAACACCACCTTGAGGACGAAGAACGCCAGAATGCTATTCAGCAGAATCATCCCGAAAAAGCTTCCGCCGCCGGGTCTGCCATAACGTCGTTTAGAACTCATGCTGTTGTTTTTCCTTTTCACCGAACGCTGTCACGGCGTTAAAACGCCGTGCTGAAACACGAAACCCGCAAAGCGGGTTAAGGCTCCCTTCATCCCCTCTCCCAACTACAGAGAGGGAAGATTTCGTTTCAAATGCCCTCCTCTCCTTCGTAAGGAGAGGGGTGAGGTCTAAAGGGCCTGAAAGGCCGTGCGCGCTGCCGCAAGCAGCGCGGAGACATCCCCATCGCTCATGGCCGCCGAGAGGAACGCAGCCTCGAACTGCGAGGGCGGCCAGTAGATTCCCTGATCCAGCATCGCATGGAACCAGCGCGCGAATCGAGCGGTGTCGCTGGTCTTTGCGGTGGCGTAGTCGGTCACGGCGGGCGCGTCCGTGAAGAAGACCGTCAGCATGGAGCCGACCTGATTGACGACCGCCGGCACGCCCGCGTTCCGCGCGGCTTGACGAAACCCCTCCGCTACAGCGCTGCCGATCGCTTCCAGCCGGGGATAGAGCGTCTCTTGCTGCTCGCGAAGCACGCTCAACGTCTCCAGCCCGGCAGCCACGGCGACGGGATTGCCGGAGAGCGTCCCCGCCTGATAGACCGGCCCCACCGGAGCGACCTGGTCCATGATCTCCGCCTTGCCGCCATACGCGCCCAGCGGCAGCCCGCCGCCCAGAATCTTGCCGAGCGTCGTCATATCGGCCTGGATGCCGAACCGCTCCTGCGCGCCCCCATAGGCCAGCCGGAAGCCGGTCATCACCTCGTCGAAGATCAGCACGCTGCCCGCCCAGGCGGTCATCTCGCGCAGCGCCTCCAGAAAACCCCCGACCGGTGGCGCGCAGCCCATATTGCCTACGACCGGCTCGACGATGACGCAGGCGATCTGTCCTCCTTCGGAGGTAAAGACATCCCGCAGAGCTGCCGTGTCGTTGTAGGGCAGCGTGATCGTATCGGCGGTCACCGCTGCCGGGACCCCGGCACATTCCGGCAGTCCCAGCGTAGCGACGCCGGAGCCAGCTTTCGCCAGCAGGAAATCGGCGTGCCCGTGGTAGTTGCCCTCGAACTTGACGATCTTGTCGCGACCCGTAGCGCCGCGCGCCACCCGGATGGCGCTCATAGTCGCCTCGGTGCCGGAGGAGACCAGCCGCACTTTCTCGATGGACGGGACGGCGGCGCAGACGGTTTCAGCCAGCCGCACCTCCTGCGGTGTCGGCGCGCCGAAGGTCGTTCCGTTGGCAAGCTGCGCGCGGATCGCCTCCATGACGCGCGGATGCGCATGCCCCAGCAGGAGCGGTCCCCACGAGCCGACACAGTCCAGGTAGCGGTTGCCGTCCACATCCTCAATGTAGGCGCCTTCGCCCCGCGCAATGAACAGCGGGCTGCCCCCGACCGCGCGAAACGCCCTTACCGGCGAATTGACGCCACCGGGAATGACCTTCTTCGCTTCCTGAAACAGCGCCTCCGACCTCTCCGTCTCCATGCCCTTCTCCCTTGCGGTCCTCTCTATTCTCTACGCCTCATTGTACCGCGTGGTCGCCTGTACGACAAGCCCCGCTCAAAATGGGGCTTTTTGATACTACCTGATCCGAGAGAGGACAGAGTAATCAGTGCCCGGCCGCTTTGTGTTTCCATTCTGGTTTTCACACCGTATTAAAGAAGGGGACCGGCAAAGGGATACGGAAACTAAATCAAGAACATGATGGAGGAGAAGATGATGAGGAAAGTCTGGAACAGGCATGGGAGGCACACCGTTTTTCTGCTGGCATGGACCGGGGCCATCGGGATGCTGCCACTTCTCAAGGCCGGCGCGCAGGATATTCCCCCGAATGGGCAGCGCGCTCCCACAAGAGCCTTTCGCAGCCTGATGGTCACCGGGCATGGCGAAGTCCAGGTCAAGCCGGATAAAGCCGACGTGACCATCGGCGTGGTGACTCAGAGCACAACGTCTCAGGAAGCCGTTTCCGCCAATGCGGCAGCCTCGCAGAAGGTTCAAGCCGCGGTGCGGCAGTTGGGCATCCAGGACCGGGATATTCAGACCGTCAACTACACGGTCCAGCCGTTAATGGCAGGAGGTTACGGTACCAATCAAAAACCGACTATCTCCGGGTATCAAGTTACAAACTCGGTACGGGTGACTATCCGGGATTTGAGCCGTGTAGGCGCCGTCATCGACGCGGCCGCCGCTGCCGGCTCCAACACGATCGAAGACATCTCTTTCGGGATCGCGAACCGCCAGCCGCGCACCGATGCGGCGCTTGCACAGGCCGTCGCCGATGCGCGCCGCAAAGCCGACACGCTCGCCAGAGCGGCCGGGGTGACGATCGTCGGGGTCTACGAGATCGACGAGGGCATGCCTTCCCGTGGGCCGATTCCACTCGCCAGAGGCGTCATGGCGGCAGCGGCGGCGACACCGGTCGCGCCGGGAGAACTGACGGTTCCGGCGGACGTCACCGTGATCTACGAGATTACCTCGCCCGCGCGCACCTCGCGAAAGTGATCTATTCCTTCCTGGAAAGCGTGCGGATGTCCGTCAGAGGGATAATGTCCGGGCGGCTTTGCGAGGCGGCTTTTTTTCCAGGCAGCGGGTCTTTTGGAGCAAAGCTGCACTTGCCGCATCCATCGCCGCAGCCGCCTTTCCCGCTGAGAAAGGCGCGCAGCGAGCCTACGAAGAGGCGCAGGAGAAACGCCGCCGCCAGGCCCACGAGGATCCATGCGATGATCTGCTGAACGTTCATGGCAACCCCAACAGATGGCCGCTCTGATAGACCACGAAGGTCACGACCCAGGCTAAGCCGGTCATGTAGGCTAGCTGGAAGAGCGGCCACTTCCAGCCGTTCGTCTCCCGCCGCACCACCGCCAGGGTGGACATACACTGCATCGCCAGCACATAGTAGACCATCAGGCAGACGGCGACCAGCGGCGTGAAGACATGCCGGCCTGTGCGCGGGTCCGTATCGGCGCGCATCTTCGACTGCAGGTCCACCTGGCCGTTCTGCTCGGCATCCTCCACATTGTAGACCGTTCCCATCGCGGAGACGAAGACTTCCCGCGCGATGAACGAAGAGACGATGCCGATGCCCATTTTCCAATCGAACCCCAGGGGCTTGAGCGCCGGCTCGATCCCTCGCCCGATCTGTCCCACAAACGAATGGGCCATCCGCTGGTCGGTCGGCAGCTCCGAATGCTTCGGATAGGCCGCCAGGAACCAGAGAACCACCGATACCGCCAGAATCACCGTTCCAGCCCGGCGCAGGAACAGCCCGGCGCGCTCCAGCATCTGCAGCAGCGCCGTCTTCAGGCTTGGCAGGCGATAGGGCGGCAGCTCCATCAAGAACATCGGTGAGACGCCCTTGAGGAGCGTGCGGTGGAACAGCCAGGCGATACAGAACGCGGCCACCATGCCCAGCAGATACATCGCCAGCAGCGTTATGCCCGGCAAAGTGAGAAGCGTGAGATGCCCGATTCCCAACACGCGCCGGTTCGGAATGAAGGCGCCGATCATCAGCGCATAGACCGGCAGCCGCGCCGAGCAGGACATCAGCGGCGCGACCAGAATGGTGATCAGCCGCGCCTTCCGGTCGCTGATGGTGCGAGTCGCCATGATGCCCGGAATGGCGCAGGCGAACGAGGAGAGCAGCGGGATGAACGATTTGCCGTGCAGTCCCACCTTGCTCATCAGCTTGTCCATCAGGAAGGCGGCGCGGGCCATGTAGCCCGTGTCCTCCAGCAGGCTGATGAAGAAGAAGAGCAGCAGGATTTGCGGCAGAAACGCGACCGTGTTCCCCACCCCTCCCAGCACGCCGTCTTTGATCAGATTCCGCAGATCGCCGGCAGGCATGAAGCGGGTCAGCAGGCCGCCCAGGGCGTCGATGCCGTTATGAAGCCAGTCCATGGGCGCCTGCACCCACGAAAAGATCGACTGGAATACGACCGTCATGACCACCAGGAAAAGCACGTAGCCCCAGAAAGGATGCATGACGATCCGGTCGATGCGCTCGTTGGTAGAGATCGGGCTGCGGCGCGGCTTAAGGGCCTGATGCGTCACGCCGCTGCAGACCTGGGCGATCCAGGCGTAGCGCGCCTCGATAGCCAGCGTGGTAAAGTCGACATCGTTCTCGGCCAGCCGCTCGCGGGTCTGGCGGACCACGGCGCGTACCGGCGGATCGAGGCGCTCGCCCGGCGCAGGCTCCCCTTCCTGCATCAGATGCGTGACCGCTTCCGCGAAGGCGATGCGTGGAGGCAGGCCCTGGCGCTCTTGAAGCACATTCTGAAGCGTGGCGATCTCCTCGGCAATGGCGACCGGCACCTGCCAGGCAGGCGCGGGCGCCGGCTGCTGTGCCGCGCTTGCCAGCGTCTCCAGGAGCGTCTCGAGCCCCTGCCGGCGTGAAGCCACGACCGCGCACACCGGAACCTTCATGCCCGCCGTCAGAGCCTCTGTATCCAGCGTGCGTCCCTCTTTGGCGACCACGTCCGTCATCGTCAGCGTCACGACGACCGGAACGCCGATGTCGAGGAGCTGGCTGGTCAGATAGAGGTTGCGCTCCAGATTCGAGGAATCGACGACGTTAACGATGACATCGGGGCGAGGCGTATCGGCGCGCAGGCCCATCAGCACGCCGCGCGCGATGGCCTCGTCAGGGGAGTGCGGAGTCAAGGAGTAGAGGCCCGGCAGGTCGATGAGGCGGGCCATCTGTCCATTGGGCAGTTGGACCCGTCCCTCCTTCTTCTCGACCGTGACACCGGGATAGTTGGCGACCTTCTGGCGCAGGCCGGTCAGCGCATTGAACAGCGTGGTCTTCCCGCTATTCGGGTTGCCGACCAGCCCCACGACCAGCTCACGCCGGCCGGTAGGCGGCACTTTTTGCGTGGATGAACGCTTCGGTTTGGCGACTGCCGATTTCATTCGAACCTAATCGCTCCTCCGCGCATTGCGCAGATTTGCCCTTGCCTCACGTCTTATCTGTCGCTCCTGCTTTCGGGACCCGAGTTCATGCTGGCGTTTTGCTTCCTCCCGTCGCTGGGCGATGGAATAAATAAACCGATGGACTAAAGTCCTTCGCTGTGAGGCGCTACGCGCCGGGCGTGCTTCGCACACGTTCCATCAAGAGAGGTGTGCCAGGCACAGGCTTTTCAGCGAGCGTGTCCGGCAGGATACCCAGCCGAAGGCTTAAAAGCGATGGAATTTATTCCATCGCCACTTCCGGATCGTCGAGCCAGACGGTAGCCGCCTCTTCCCGGCGCAGGGACAACTGATAGCCGCGCACCTCGACATCGAGCGGGCCTCCAAAGGCCGCGATGCGCAGGACCTGTACGTGCGTCCCCACGGTCAAGCCCATCTCCAGCAGCCGCAGCCGTCTCTGCGGCGTACCGAGCAGATGATGCACGAAGCCGCACTCGCCGGGCTTTAGCTCGGCCAGCGTCACGCCGCGCCGATACTGTGCCCCATGCGGCGAAGGAGAAGACGTTCCTGGCTGGCTTGCGGCGTCCAGAGCAGACTGAGCCTCACGCGCAAAGGATCCTGTGGCGCCGGGATTCCCCTTCTTTTCACGCGCTGGGCGCAGGAACAACGGAAACGGCTTGCGCGGCTTTCTATGTGAAGAAGTCATATTATCCTATTTTCGCCCGTTCTCGTGCGTCTTTCTCGGCGGATGCCGTTGCACTCTATGACGCTTACAGCCGGGGTTTAGTTTCATCTTCGCTCGTGCGCTGAGGTTTCTGTAGGTTGGTCTGCATTCCTCTCAGGCTGCCGATCCTGTACCCAAACGCTGTTGGCGACCTCCCGTCCGACGGCGACGGGGTCGGCCCGGCCGGCGACCTCCAGCATCAGGACATCTCCGAACGGAGAGCGGCCCCGAATGGTAATCGGTGTCTGTGGCAGCAAGCCGATCTCCAGAATGTAGGTCAGAAACTCCAGGCGCTCGTCCGTGATCTTGGCGACGACCACGCTGTCCCCTACTCCACACGTCTCCAATCTTCGCGATCCATCTTCCACGGTCGCATCCACCGGATTGCCGTGCGGGCACGTCTGCGGATAGTCCAGGGCTTTGGCGATGCGGTCGGCCACGTCCTCGGAAATATAGTGCTCCAGCTTGCAGGCCAGCTCGTGAACATCTTCCCAGGGCAGCTCCAGAAAGTCGACCAGCATGCGCTCCAGAAGCCGGTGTTTCCGCAAGATCGAGATGGAGAGCGCCTCCCCTTTCGGAGTCAGCCGCACGCCTTGATAGGGGGTGTGCGCGACAAGGCCCAGATCGGCGAGCTTTTTGAGCATCGTGGTCACAGAGGCTGGCGCGACGCGCATGTAGCGCGCGATATCGCCGGTCCCGACCACCGCCAATTCGCCCTGCAGCCGGTAGATTCCCTCCGTATACTCCTCGATACTTTCGGTCAGTTCGTGCTTATCCCGGTCCCGCGCCGTTCGTGGCCGGCACGTCGCCGGAACCCGCAACGGCACCTCCCTGGCCGCTCTCACCGCCATGCTTCGTTCCTTTCGTGGCATCTCCCTAAAATGTTATCCTATAAGAATTATAGCATTCTAAAAGCGGGGCTGTCAAAAAAAATTTAGTCTCAACTAAAATTTATCCCGCCGTCCGGCGACTTGACGCGGCCCCTCTCATCCCGATATAATGGCAGTTGCTAGATGCTAGTTGCTAGTAAAACCTCACCCCCGCCCCTCTCCTTCTCAAGGAGAGGGGAGTGAAAGAGCGCTGCTTGCTGGGCCTTTTAAACGCCTTTCGGAATGCCGCCCACGCCCGCAGAGGCGTGGAATGACTAGCAACTAGCAACTCTGAAAGGAGAGAGCATGCCGGGCGGACGCGCATTTACCTCGGATCTTTCCGGGCAGGAGTTCTGGCTGGTCGTCGATAAGGGCTACGTGCCCCTCAGCCTGGTGCTGGGCAACTGCGTCTACTCGATGGGCGCCTTCCGTGGCTGGCTGGCTAATCTCAAAGGCGCCTTCCGGGGCGAAGTTGGAGATGTCTCCCGCCTCATGTACGATGCGCGCGAGCTGGCGCTGGCCCGGATGCAGGCCGAAGCGGATGCGCTGGGCGCCGATGGCGTGGTCGGTGTGGATTTGAGAATCGACTACTTGCACAATGGCGAGTGGATGGAAGTCACGGCCATCGGCACGGCCGTCAAATATGTCGGCCAGGCCGCCGGAAGCCCCGACAGCCGCGCGCAAGTCGTCCTGGATGTCAGTGAGGGAATGCAGCGGCCTCCGCAGCGATAGAGGGAAAGAAGCTAGCGTTCGGAATGAGCCTGCGCACGGAAAACGTCAGCCTGAGCTATTTCGATGGCGATCAGACCACCTATGCCGTCCAGGGGATCACACTCGCGCTTCCGGAGCGCGGCTTTTTCGGCATCATGGGGCCGTCGGGATCGGGGAAAAGCTCTCTGCTCTATCTGTTGAGCGGTCTCAAGCAGCCGACCGCCGGAGACGTCATCTACGATGGCCGCTCCCTCTCACGCATGCGGGAGGCCGAGCGCGTGCGCCTGCGTCGGGAGCGATTCGGCTTTGTCTTCCAGCAGCCGTTTCTGCTCAACTACCTGACGGCGCGCGAGAATATCCTCCTCGCCGCCCCGCGTGGAGACCAGAACGCGAGCCGGCACGTGGACGCCCTCCTGGATGAGCTGAACATCCTGCCGCTGCGCGACCGGTATCCACCGCATCTGTCCGGCGGGGAGCGTCAGCGCCTGATCGTGGCCCGCGCCATGATCAACCGCCCGGACGTCATCTTCGCCGACGAGCCGACCGCCTCGCTCGATCATGCCAACGGCTGGGCCGTCATCGATCTGCTGCAGCGTTACCGGGACCGGGGCGCGGTCCTTGTCGTAACGCACGATCCGACCATGGTCGCTTCCGCCGACCGCATCTTCCACCTCACCGACGGCCGTCTCGACGCTGTCGAAGAACGCTTAAAAACAGGAGATCACACATGCCAGACCGCACCGTGACGCTTCGCGGTAATGCCTTCCCCGTCGAAGGCCCTGAGCTTCATTCAGGGGATACGGCCCCCGACTTCAAGCTGCAGCAGCCGACCTCGGAGGGACTGCGCGATGTCACCCTGGATGACTTCGCGGGCAAGACCCTCTTGCTCTCTGTCGTCCCCTCGCTCGACACTTCCGTCTGCGCGCTGCAGACCCGTAAGTTCAACGAGCGCGCGGCCCAGTTGCCGGATAATGTCGCCGTCCTGACCGTCAGCGCCGACCTGCCGTTTGCACAGGGCCGCTTCTGCGGCGCGGAAGGGATCGATAAGCTTCAGACGGCTTCCGACCACCGGGACGTCAGCTTCGGCAAGGCGTATGGGGTGCTGATCGGCGCCGGCCCGCTGCAGCGGGTCCTGGCCCGCGCGGTGTTTGTCGTCGCGCCGGACCGTAAGATCCGCTACGTGCAGTACGTTCCTGAAATTTCCAGCGAGCCCGACTACAACGCCGCTCTCGCCGCCGTCTCGTAGCGCGCATGCGATGGTTATTGCTGCTGGGCCTGGCCGTCTTGAGCCTCTGGCTCCTGCTCCATTCTCTGCCGGGCCTGGCACAATCCTCTTTCGGAACCCGGTTGAAACCGCCTGTGGCCGTGGCGGCCAATCCCTACGTTCCCCACGTGCCGCCGCGCGCCATCGCCTATCAGCGCAGCAGCTACGTCCTGGGCCTGCTGGGACTCTTCTGGCACCTGCTGGGTCTGTGGATTCTGCTGCCGACCGGCCTCTCCGTTCGCGTCCGCAGCTTCCTCTATCGCCGGCTGCGCCTGCCGGAAACGACAGCCTGCCCGCCTCCCTTCCGTATTGTTGCCGCCTATCTTCTCTTCTACGCCCTCTTCCTGCTCTGCTGGATGCTGCCCTTTCGCATGGCCGGCGTACTGCTGGAAGCGCATTTCGGCTTCTCGCGGGAAAACCTGGGCGACTTCATCGGTGACATGGCGCGCGACACGCTGTTCGGCCTGGTCGTCATACCTCTCTATTGGGGAGGCTACTGGCTGTACGCGCGCTCGCCGCGCCGATGGTGGCTATGGCTGTGGATGATTTTGATCCCGCTGCTCTTATTCCAGTTCGTGCTCTATCCAGTCCTCATCGCTCCGGCTTACAACCGCTTCACGCCTCTTCCTCCCGGCCCACTGCGCACGAAGATCCTCGCACTGGCGGGGCGGGCAGGCATCACGGGAGCGCGCGTCTTTGTGGAGGATACGAGCCGGCGCACCACCCACGTTAACGCCTACGTGACCGGGATCGGTCCGACCACGCGCATCGTCCTGAACGATACCGCCCTCCAGAGTCTGCCGGAGAAGGAGTTGCTGGGGATGCTGGCACACGAGATGGGACACTATGTCGAGGGGCATAGCTGGGTAAATTTCGCGGCGAACGTGGTGGGGTCCGGAATCTTTTTCTGGCTGGCTTCGCGCCTTCTGCCCTGGGAGATAAGGCGCTGGGGCGATCGTTGGCGGCTGCACGGCATCTGCGATATTGCCGCGCTGCCGGTGATCCTGCTCACCATTCGACTCTTCCTGCTCGTGCAAGACCCGCTCAGCAATACGCTCTCCCGTACCCTGGAGCACCGCGCCGACGCATTCGCCCTGCGTCTGACCGGCGATGGCGACTCCCTGGCTCGCCTGTTCGTCCGCTTCGCGGAGATCGATTACTCCGACCCCAACCCGCCCGCCATTTTGCAATTCTGGTTCGGCACCCACCCCACCCTCTCTCAGCGCATCGCTTTCGCGCTGCACTACCGGGCTGCTGCTACGTCCATTCCAAAACGCTAGCCGGGCCGATAAACGACCCGGCATTAAAAACGACCGTCCTCACGGACGGACTTCACCCCCTCCTCACCACGGGCCTAGCGGCCCTGCCTCTCCTTCGGAAGCAGAGGGAAGACCTCACCCCCTAACCCCTCTCCTTCGTAAGGAGAGGGGGAATCATAAGGAGGTTGGGTGCGTCCGGAGGACGCCTGTTTTTTAATGCCGGGTCGTTTATCGGCCCGGCTAACGCCCACCCTTCAATCGCACAAACCGTTTCGGACCGACACGCAGGACGGCACCGTCCAGGCTATCCAGCGGGAACTCGGCCTCTGCGTTGGCGACTTTCTCGCCCTTGAGAATAACCCCGCCTTGCTCGACGAGGCGACGCGCCTCTCCGGTGCCTTTAGCCATCCCCGCCGCGACGAGCAGCTTGCAGATCCAGGCCTTGCCGTCGCGGGCTGTGTCGGCTGGGATCAGGACCTCCGGGATCTCTGCCGGAAGCTCGCCGGCGGCGTGGACACGCTGCCACTCGGCATCCGCAGCCTCGGCGGCTTCTCGTCCGTGATAGATCGTGATGATCTCACGGGCCAGCCGCCGCTTGACGTCCTTGGGGTTCACCGCGCCACTCTTTGCCTCTTTAAGAAGCGTCTCGATCTCTTCGAGCGGCAGATCCGTGCAGAGCACGTAGTAGTCGCGCATCATCTCGTCGGATATGGACATCAGCTTCCCGAACATCCCATCCGGTGGCTCGGCAATCCCGACATAGTTGCCCAGCGACTTGCTCATCTTCTTCACGCCGTCCAGTCCCACGAGGATCGGCATGAAGAGGGCGACCTGCGGGTCCTGCCCCATCTCGCGCTGCAGATCGCGCCCGGCCAGGATATTGAAGGTCTGATCCTGGCCTCCCATCTCGACGTCCGCCTCGATGGCTACCGAATCATAGGCCTGGGCCAGCGGATAGAGCAGCTCGTGCAGGCTGATCGGCAGATGCTCCGCGTAACGGTTGGCGAAGTCCTCGCGCTGCATCACCTGGGCGACCGTCATCTTCGATGCCAGGCGCACGACCTCCGCAAAATTCAGCTTGCCCAGCCACTCCCCATTGAAGCGCACGACCGTCTTCTCCCGGTCGAGGATGCGCGCCAACTGGTCCACGTAGGTCCGCGCGTTGCTTTCGATCTCTTCCTGGGAAAGCATCGGGCGCGTGGCGGACCGCCCGGAAGGGTCCCCGATCAGGGCGGTATAGTCCCCGATGATAATGATCACCTGATGCCCCATATCCTGAAATTGACGCAGTTTCCGGAGCACGACGGCAAAACCGAGATGGATATCCGGCGCCGTGGGGTCCAGCCCCAATTTGATGCGCAGGGGGCGACCGGTCTGCAGCGAGCGAGCCAGCTTCTCTTCCAGGCCGTTCTCCGGCACGATATTGAGCGTGCCCCGTTTCAGCTTCGCCGCCTGCGCTCGGATCCGATCGTCTCGTGGAGAGATGGTGTTCATGGTCACGATTTCCTGGAACCTGATCCTTGAAATTATCCTCTAATGTTGGCACGCGGATGCAGCCCATGTCAACGCGATTGCGCCTCGATCTGCCGTCGTAATCCATAGATCGTCCGAAAAATGAAAACCTTGTGCCCGCTTAGCAGGAATTTCGGGGGCGTACGAGCAAATTACGTCCGACGATCCTGATCAAGGGCGAGGAGCGGCGCATTGGCAACACGGACACAGTGCCTGCTCCCGCGCCGACCGACAAGGAGGAGGATTCTTGAAACAGCTACGAAAGTTCTGGAGCGCCGCGCTGCTGGCGCTCGGTCTCTGTCTCTTCATGGCGCCGGGCGCCGCCCGCGCGCAAATCTCTGGAGGATCTGAGGATCTGTCGCAGGACTGGAGCCTGCGCATCGGTGTCTTCATCCTCCACGGCTCCGGCGACCTGGGTATCAGCGGCATGGTCGAGCGGCGAGTCCATAATTCCCCCGACTATGATATCATGCTCGGCGTCGGCTACAATGGGCTCAACAACGTCTATAGCGTGCCCATCATGCTTAATGTCATCGGCAAACATGCGAATGGGCGCTACGGCGGCGGGATCGGCTACTCCTTCGGCAAGCGCTCCGAAGGCAACTCCTTCACCGGCGTGGCCTTTGACGTGGTTGCGGGATATACGTTCGTTCACGGCCGCAATCCGATGAACGTCGATCTGCGCTGGTATTTCATCAGCGGCGCCAACAGCGAGCTGGACGGCCCCAGCATCACGCTGGGCGTTCAGTTCTGATCCCTCACCCCTTTCCTTCAGAAGGAGAGGAGACGGGGCAGGGCTAGCGCCTCTAAATTGCCAGGGGTTGAAACCCCTGTCTGTACAAAACAAGCGTCCCACGGACGCGCTCCCCCGTAGGGCAGGGTGCGTCCGTACGGACGCTTGTTTTTTCTTGCCGGGTGTTTTCAACACCCGGAGATAGGGTCATCGGAGGGGGTGAGGGCAAAAATGCCGTGATAACGGCCCATCCAGTAGGGCAGCAGCCAGAAGGCCCCATCCTCTTCGCTCCCGCCGTCTCCCGGCGCATCGGCCGCATACGGATTTGCATTCCACTTATCGACCCGCCTTTCACTCGGCGGCAGGACGCGCGTTAACTGCGCTTCCGAGAAGCGGCCCTTTTGCGAGTCTAACACCACGTCCGCACGGCGGCTGTTGACCGTTCCCCATTTGCGCAGGTCCCACGGCGCGTCTCGCAGCCACTGCGCGGCAGCCTCCGCGCCGCACGGCCGGCCGGTGCAGGCGCCGTAGATCACATTGTAAAATGGCGACTTCTCCGGGCGCAGAATCGCCTGCGTGCGCTCCAGGCTCATCAGGTACAGACCGCGCAGGAAAGGATCGGTTTCCAATCGCAGTAGCGGGTAGTAGGCGCAGGCAGCCAGCTCGTCGTCCGAATGGTTGTTTTCTCCCTCCGGCGGCAGCACCTTCTGCCGGACCGTGTTCAGGGCGTAATGGCAGCGCGAGGCGAGGTCCCGATACGCCTCCACAAAGCGCGTGTCCCCGCAAAGATGGATGGCGACCTTGAGATGCGAGAGGATTTCCAGCGAATTCAGCCCGGTCTCCCCGGCCCACTGCAGATCCCGGTTGAGCGCGTCCGGGGGCCAGTAGCCCCAGGTGGTCCGCTTGCCGGTCGGGCCGACCAGCCGGTAATCGTTATCGAGAATGTGATTTGTCACCGCCCGGCACGTCTCGGAGATGGCGCGCTTCTCGTCCGCATCGGCGACCAGCGCGCTATAAACATACCAGGCCAGGTAGTGCCCGTCGATCTCATCGGAAGAGGTGTCGTTCTTGTAGAGGACGCCCGGCATCACCGTGGACGGATACCAGTTCGGACCCGGATCGGACTGAAGGACCCGCTCGCCTTCGTGGAGGAGCGCCCGCGCGGGAAAGCCGGGGATGCCGGTGACGTGGACGAGAGCGAGCAGAGCCTTCATGCTTTTGCCGGCCAGGGCGCGCGCCTCCGGCTCCTGCGTGACCGCATACCGGAAGCTTTCGGCACAGACATAGAGCGCCGTCCAGAGGCCGTCGTTATCCGTCGCTTCATAAAGAAAGCTGTTCAGGTCGCCGGGGCGTTCGAGCCGGCAGTCCGCCGCGTAGCCGTCACGGTTATGCCGATCCGCCGTGATCTGTTCGTAATGAGCTGCCTTGGCGGGAAAGGTCATCGGCACGAAGGCGATGTGCGCCAGGCCGGCTTTCGTGGCGATCCAGGCGCCGCCCTCGCCATCTTCGGTAAGCGCCAGGACCTCGTCGTCCGGCAGCCAGCGCCGCCCGGAATAGGCGCGCCAGCAGCCCTCCGAAAGCCGGGCTGCGCCCTGCGCAGACCCGACCCAGAGCGTTCCGTCGGCACCCAGGGACAGACGTTGCAGGTCCAGAAACGGCAATCCCTCCTTGCCGGTAACATCGAGCCAGCAACCCTGCGTATAGTAATTCAATCCGCCCGCTGTGGCGACCCAGAGCCCGCCGTGCGGATCGGCGGCCAGATCCCGAATATCGGGAGCGAGCAGCCGTCCGGGAATGTTTCCGTCTTCGCTCACAGGAGATATGGGGTGGAGAATGCCATCCGCATAGCGCAGCAGGCCGCGATCCGTGGCGATCGTAGGCGTTCCATCGGCCAGCAGCGCCAGCGCCCGCCCGGTCGCGCCGCTCGGCAGCGTAACTTCGATCGAAGCTCCCACGTCGAAGAAACGGCGCGCGGTCAGCAGAAAGGGACCCTGGTCCGGACCGGAGGCTTGTCGGAAGGCCAGGATCTCGGCGGCGGAGAGGGCGGGTAAAAAAAGTGGCTGCCCGGAGGGGAAATGGCACACTTCTTGCAGGGTCCCTATTACCAGGCCCCCGTCCGGAGCGGGCTGCAGCCAGCAGATCGGAGCCGAGCCAGGAGAGCCTTCGACCCGGCGCCAGCGCGCCGCCTGCGCGTCGAAGCGGGCCAGCCCTTCTGAGAAGCCGGCGAAGACGGCGCCATCGGCGGCGCGGACCAGGATGCAAACATTTTCCGCGCGAAGGCCGTCTATATCAGTATAAACTGTCGCGATGTCCTGTCGGAACGGACCCACGTGGAGTGTATGAACGTAGCTGGGAACAGCATTCATCTTCTTCTCTTTCATGGCGAACACTCCTCGGCCTGGCCCCCCACCGCCGGTGAACGCGAACGGCGCCGCTCTTTTCGATAGGCGGCATGAAAGGAGCGAATCGGCAGATTGCATTCGGGTCCTTACACGGGCGCGCCCTTTAGGAAGGTGTCCGCGCAGGTTTCTTCTGTCCTGGTGAAATGACCGGCCGGAGAGCCTTAAACCGAATATTTTGCCAAATCCCTGGCAGAATGCCGGTTTTTTGTATGCGGATAGCCCGTGCGTGCGAAAGTCGTTCTGCCCTGTGGAAGAATGGGGTAAGTCAGCGCGTTTATTGCTATGAGAATAGCGTCTTGCCTCATACTTCCGATGTCCGCCTTCGGGCGGAGATGGGGGTGCCATCATAAGTATGAAAACACCGAAGAAGTCCTCGCTCCCGGAAAAATGGGACGAGGCCGATGAGATTCCCGCCCGCGGCAGCGGGGATTCTGTTTCTTATCTTGGCCGCCTGACCCGGCAACGCCTGCTTACCTACGAGGAAGAGGTCGCCCTGGCGGCGCGCGTGCAGCGTGGCGACGCCCGCGCCAAAGAGCGGCTGGTCGAGGCCAACATGCGCCTGGTCATCAATATCGCCAAGAACTACCACAACTGCCTGGTACCCTTCGAGGACCTGGTGCAGGAAGGCGCGATCGGGCTGATGACGGCCACGGAGCGCTTCGATCCGAACAAGGGCTACCGGTTCAGCACCTACGCCACCCACTGGATCCGGCAGGCCATCAGCCGCGCCATCGACAACAAGTCGAAGGCGATCCGCGTTCCGGCCCACGTCTCGGAGATATTGCGCAAGTTGGAGCGGATCCGCCTGCTCCTCTTCCGGGAGCAGGGCGAAGAGCCCACGACCGAGCAACTGGCGCAGCACATGGGCATCTCGGCGCGCAAGATCCATATGCTCCTGCAAGCGGGCCAGGAACCCGTATCGTTGGATATGCTGGTCGGCGAAGAAGAGAATACCACGCTGGCCGCGCTGATCAACGATCGCTCCGCCGCCAATCCCCAGGAGATGATCCTGATCGCGGAGATGCGCCAGGAGATCGACAACCTGCTGGCGATCCTGACGCCGCGCGAGCGCGAGATCATGCGCAAGCGCCTCGGCTTCGAAGAGGATTCCACGCAGGTGCTGCAGGAGATCGGCGAGGAGATGCACATCTCTCGTGAGCGCGTGCGCCAGATCGAGGTCCAGGCGCTCAAGAAGCTCAAATTCGCCGCCAAGCGTCGCGACCTGCGCAGCTACATGAGCGAGTGAGACCTCACCCCCTTAATCCCCCTCTCCTTCGTAAGGAGAGGGGGAGATTTTTATTTTATACATCATTGTTGCTTTCTGTAAAGACGACCCCTCAAAAGTCTCTCATTTTCTCTCGATTTTCTCACGTCTCCGGCTATTATAGCCCTCTCGTAGGGAGAAGAGAACTCATCAGAAATCTCCCCCTCTCCTTACGAAGGAGAGGGGGATTAAGGGGGTGAGGTCTCATTTTTCGTCTCCCTCCACTTTTTGCTGTGCGCGGCGCTTGGCGGCCATCAGGCGGGACATGCCGCTCTCCTGCGGGGTCGCTTCCGGCGCAGATTCTTCCGCCGGAGCCGGTGTTGGCTCCGGCGTTTCCGGCCGCAGCATGCGCGAAAGGGAGGGCGGCGCTGCGGGGACAGGTCGATCCGGCGCGCGGCTGACGGGAGGCGCTGTCGGTGTTGGGGGAATAGGCGTTACCGGCTCTGGGGCAGCGTCCCCATTGGTGGCCAGAACGCGGTCTTCGCGAAGCGTAGTGACGGCCTCTTTGCGGTCGAGCAGCCGACCCAGCTCCGGCGTGGCCGCGCGGCCCTTCGGCGCTTTGACCCGCTTTCCGACCGCCCAGGCCAGCGCCCTCTGCACGTCCCCCATGTCGATGGCAAGCCGCCGCACGGCAATGTCGAAGGGCAAGAGCAGCATCGCCAGCAGCAGAAGCAGGGGCACGATATCCGCATAGGACCAGATGGCGGGCCGGTCGCCGCCAAAGACCGCTGCCGGCGCCGGATCGACGCGCCCGCCGCCCAACTGCGCCAACTGCGTCATCAGGTAGGTGTTGGCCTGCGTGTCCTTATACTCCGGCGAATAGGCGGTCGAGAGGCCCACCACCGTCGAGGCGACCGGCCCTTTCCCACTTGCCGGACGGTTCAGCACGTTGACCAGATACGTGCCGATCTGAGGCGCATCGAACCAGCCTTCATAATGGCCGGGCGCCGTCTGGCGGAGCGGCTCGTCGAGGGTCGGGCTGCCTTTCAAGCCGCCCGCCGTCGGCGGCGCGATCCGCGCCTGCAGGTCCAGCTTATTGACGTAGTGTCCCTGCGTGTCGATGGCATCGACGACGATGTGGCCCCGGTTGCCCTCCATCACCACCTGCGTCGAGTAGTCGCTGGGAGCGAACGGTCTTAGCGTCCAGCGCACCGTCTGCGCCCAGAACTTCGCGTACCCCGGCCATCCCAGCCACTGCGCCGCCCACTTGGCCCGGTCGTCCGACATGAAGGCCACGGAGCGGCCCAACCCATAGCGCCATGCCGCAAAAATCGGATCGTTCCGGTGGGAAGCCAGTGACAGCTCCGCCGTCGGCTTGAGGTTGCTGATGTTGTAGCCCAATAGCGGCGGCGTGGTGTTCCAGTCGATGCCTTTGAGAATCTCATCGCCCTCGATGGGCACCGGGTGAAATGGCTCCTCGATGATCGGCGGCTGGCTGATGGTCTGCTGGTCCTTGAGCATCAGGCGCGGCAGGTCCTGCGGCCGGTCGGCGACGTAGGCCTGCCCTGCTCCCAGGTACGCCAGCGTCGCCATGAACTTGATGCCCGCCGAATCGGCGCCGGTGGCGATGCTGGAGATGGTGATGCCCATGCCCCGGATCTTCTTGATCGTGTTCGCCGTTCCGCCCTGGCTGGCCTCATAGACGGCGTCGCCGTCGCCCAGAAAGAGGATGTGCTTGACCTTGGCATCCGTGGCCGTATTCAGGACCCGCGCCGCTTCCAGCAGATAGGGGTCGTAGTTGGGCGGATCGCCCATGTCCTCCAGGCTATCCATTTTGGCCTTGAGCGCATCTCGGTCTGTGACGTGCTGCATGGGAATACGCCACGTTCCGCCGGGCGAGGTCGACGCTCCCGGACTGAAGCTGGACATGCCGCTGCAGTCCAGCACGCCGACCCAGTCGATCGGCTCCAGCAGGTCCATGGTCGCCTTGGCGGCCTCTTTGGACATGTTGACCGTCGTGGGAATCTCCAGGTCCTCGATGACCAGCGCCACGGCCACCGAGGGGATACGCTTCTGCTTTTTGACATCCATCGTGACCGGCAGCACGTCCTCGATGGGCGTGCCGCGATAGCCGCCGGCGCCGTAGCTGTTCTCGCCGCCGACCATGCCGAATCCGATCCCGAAGTCGCGGCAGGCGACCTGCAGGGCCGTCATCTGCGGGTAGGAGAGGCTGTCGGCGCGCACGTTGCTGAGGAAGACGCTGTCGAAGCGCTGCAGGGCGGCGGCCGTGGTGGGCATCGCCTCCGGCGGCGCATACTGCACGTCGATGTTCTCGCTCTGGAGCGCCCGCCGCAGGAAAGAGGTCAGGGAAGGATCGTCGGCGACGTAGAGGACGGTCGGCTTGCCGCGTACCCAGACGAAGCCCTCGCCCTTATTGTTGTCGGGAATGGTGTCTTCGGGCGCGTTCAGGGTGGCATCATAGCGGAAGAAGCCGACCTTGTCGATATTCTGGTCGAAGACGACCACATTCTTGCCCGGATGGAGGTCTACCTGTTTCGCCGGGCCGGCCGGCCGGTCGTCACGCGAGAGGGTGACGGTGGCCGTCTGCGCGGTCAGGCTGCTGAGAACCACACGCACGGGGAACGGCTCCCCGATCTTGACGCGCGGCGGCAGCACCATTTTGTCGATCAGCGCCTCTTTCGGAAGCGAGACCGGCAGCGTGACCGTGTCCAGCACGATATGGTCCGCCGCCAGCTCCGGCATCTCGGCCAGGGCGCGGCCGGCGTTCTCGTTTCCATCGGAAAGGAGGACGATACGCTTGCCGCTGTCCCGCGCGGTCGTGTCGAGTTCGTTCTGCGCCTGACGGAGAGCCTGGGCAATGTCGGTGGAGCTGGTCGCGCCGGGGTCGTGAAGGCGCTCGGGATCGAACGGCTGGCCGGGCGAGGACTGGGTGTGTGGATCCTGCGCGAAGGTGATGAGACCTACCTTGTCCACGGTCCGCATGCCCTTTGTCGCCAGGTGGAGATAGGAGGCCATCGCGGCGCGCTGGTCGTCGCGGATGCTCTTGGAGCCGTCCGCCAGGAAGATGACGGCCAGCGATTCGCCCTTGCGAACGAAGCGCGTCCCCGCCAGTGCCAGCACCAGCAGCGTCGCCAGGACGCAGCGTACCGCCAGAGCGAGCCGCTTGCGGCCCGGGCTCAGATCCGTAATGGTGTTCCGGTGCAGCCACCAGAAGTACGGCAGCAGCACCGGGAGCAGCAACAGCGCGGGCCAGAAAGTGAACTGAATGGGCACGTTACGATCTCTTCTGTCTTGCGTCGAGCCTTCGGCTTATAACGATAGTACGCAAATGTGCCATTCTGGGATTTGCATACCCGCAACCATCCTTCTCCACCTCAACGGCAATGTCCTGCAGGGCCGGTGTCGATCAGGGTCCTTCCCTTGTCATCGGGCGACTGAAGTCGCAGCCACCAGGGCGCAAAGTCCGCCTGCGCGGACTCCTATTGCCAGCCGGGCCGTGAACGACCCGTATAGCCGGGCATTGAAATACCCGTCTTTTGGTCCTTCGGACAACCGTCCTGCGGACGGACCTCACCCCTGTCCAATCGCCATCGGTGCGGGGTAACGGAACCGCACCCCTCCCCTCGCCTTCGTAAGCAGAGGGGAAAGACCTCACCCCCTATACCACCACGGGGCTTGCGCCCAGGCCGACGCCCAGGCGGAGCGGCGCACCTGCTGAAAGACCTCGCCCCCTATACCACCACGGGGCTTGCGCCCCTGCCTCTCCTTGGTAAGGAGAGGGGGAACTTAAGGTGTTAGGCCAACCGCCCTGCCGGGCGGAAAAGCCTGTCTCCTCGTAGGAATCAAGATCTTACCCATGAGCCTTGCTTAACTTTTAGGGTCGGAGCAGCACCTTGATCGAATCCCGGCCCGCGTGGACCATGTGGATGCCTTCCAGGTAGGATTCGAGCGGCAGTTGATGCGTAACGATTCCGTCCACGTTGAGCAGGCCGCGGTGCAGGTAGTCGATGACCTTCGGGTAGCAGCCGGGTCCCAGATGAGCGCCGTAGATATTCAGCTCCTTTGTGTCCCCGATGATCGTCCAGTCGGTGGTCGTCGGGTCGCGCATGACGGAGAACTCGACGAAGTTGCCGGCTTTGCGGATGGCGTGCAGGCCCTGGTTGACGGCGGCAGGATGGCCGGTCGCCTCGATGTAGACGTCGCAGCCGTAGCCTTCGGTCATGTCGCGGATCGCCTGGATCACATCGGCCCTGGAAGGATTGAGCGTCACGTCGGCGCCCAGGCTTCGCGCCAGCTCCAGGCGCTGGTCGTTCATGTCCACGGCTACCAGGACGCCCGGATTCTTCAGGCGGGCGCAGGCGATCATCCCCAGGCCGAGCGTGCCGACGCCGGCGATCACGGCCACGTCGCCGAACTCGATCTGCGCCCGCTCGACGGCGTGCATGGAGCAGGCCAGCGGCTCGATAAGGGCGGCTTTCTCGATCGGCAAGTCGGCAGGCACCTTGTAGTTGAGGGCGCGAGCGGGGAAGAGCATATAGTCGGCCATGCCGCCCTGCGTGTAGGTGTGAAAGCCGTAGATGTCGTGGACGGCACAGAGCCAGTACTTGCCCATACGGCAGTAGCGGCACTCCCCGCAGGGAACGATCTGCTCGGAGATGGCCCGGTCTCCCAGCGCCAGGTCGTATTTCTCGCCGGCCCCCTCCCCCAGCGCGACCACGGTCCCGATCAGCTCGTGCCCGGCGGTCACCGGCGCCTGCACGTAGCCTTTCCGGTTCTCATCGCCCCAGAACAAGGGCGCGCCGATAAAGCACTTGACATCGGAGGCGCAGACCCCGCAGGCATCCAGTTTGATGACCACCTCGCCGGGTCCCGGCTGCGGTATCGGGACTTCTTCCAGCCGGTAATCTTCCGGCGCATGGCAGCGCACGGCGCGCATGGTCCTGGGAAGCGTATCGAATGTGGTGACACTCATGGCGAGCCTCCTTTACGGTTAAGCTTTGAAATCGAGAGCGCGTCTGGATGTATGGAACCCATTCACGCCACAGAATCGTTGTTTCGATTTCTTCTCCGCTCTTCCCTTTTCTCTTCAAACGTTCCGAGGTCCAAATCTTCGTCTCAGGCTTGTTCGGGCGATGGATGACGTTGGGAATCTAAGCGGAATGCATATCGTCCGATAATGTTTGATAGCTTGCCTTCTACAGACCGAATTTTGGAGGGGCGCTAGCGCCCCTCCAAAATTCGCGCGGCGCCCCGGCCCTGCCAGGACGAATGAGACCGGGCATGAACGAAATACCCCCCTGAGTTTGTGTTTTCCCCGCGAAGTCTGGCATACTATAGTGTTCTGGATTTCCCGGTAATTCTGTCCTGATGAGGTATTTTCGATGGGGTTGATGCGAGGACCCGTTCAGCAACCTAGCCGTCCGATCAGCAAGGCGACCTTGCGGCGCGTTATGAGTACCTTCCGGCCCTACAAGCCGCAGGTCGTGTTGATCATCGTCGCCGTGCTCGCTTCGGCGTCGTTCGGCCTGCTGTCGCCCTTCTTCCTGCAGACCATCATCAACAAGGGCCTGCTGGCGGGCTCGCTCGGCGTGGTCACGCGATTTACCCTCTACACGCTCGTGGCGACCCTCGGCGCGACCGTCTTCTCGCTCGGCTACAGCTATCTGAGCGTCGTGGTCGGCCAGCATATCATGCGCGACCTGCGCAACCAGTTGTACGATCACCTGCAAGGCATGTCGCTGCGCTTCTTCACCGGCACCCGCACCGGCGAGATCCAGTCACGCCTCGCCAACGACGTGGGCGGCGTGCAGTCGGTGGTCAGCGATACGGCCGCCAACGTGCTCTCTAACGTCACGACCGTGCTCTCGACGCTGGTCGCCATGATCTACATGGACTGGCGGCTGACCCTGCTCTCGGTAGGTATCCTGCCCTTCTTTGCCCTGATCGCCTCGAAAGTGGGCAGTTATGCGCGCGGCGTCCGCAGCAAGGTCCAGGCACAGTTGGCGGACATCAACGCGACGATGCAGGAGACCCTCTCCGTCTCCGGCATCCTGCTCACCAAGACCAGCGGCCGTCAGACCCGCGCTTTGCAGCGATTCACCGAGGAGAACGAAGCCCTTACCGACACGCAGATCAAGCAGGCCATGATCATGCGCTACTTCTTCAACCTGATCGGCCTGACGTTCTCCGTGACGCCCGTTCTGGTCTACTGGCTGGCAGGCTATCTCATCATCCACAACGGCGACCGGCATCTGACCATCGGCACCATCGTCGCCTTCACGCAGCTTCAGGCGCGCCTCTTCTTCCCGCTCACCAATCTGCTTAACGTCCAGGTGGACGTGACGAGCGCCCTGGCGCTGTTCGACCGCATCTTCGAGTACCTGGATATGCCCCAGGAGATCAGCGACACCCCGGACGCTGTTGCACTCGATCTGGAGAAGGTGCGCGGCGCGGTCGCCTTCGAGCACGTCGAGTTCCGTTATAGCTCGGACCAGGAGCGGCCGACGCTAGCGGACATCACGGCCGAGGCCCGTCCGGGCGAGCTGGTCGCCCTGGTCGGCCACTCCGGCGCGGGCAAGACGACGATGACCTATCTGATCCCGCGCCTCTACGACGTCAACGCGGGCCATGTGACTATCGACGGCATCGACGTGCGCAAGATCAAGCTGGAGTCGTTGGGCAGAATCATCGGCGTGGTGACACAGGAGACCTACCTGGTCCACGACTCCATCGAGGCCAACCTGCGCTACGGCCGGCCGGATGCGACCGATGAAGAGGTGATCGCCGCCGCGAAGACCGCCGCCATCCACGATCACATCATGTCGCTGCCGGATGGTTACAAGACGATGGTCGGCGAGCGCGGGTATAAGCTTTCCGGCGGCGAGAAGCAGCGGATCGCCATTGCCCGCGCTATCCTCAAGGACCCACGCATCCTCATCCTCGATGAGGCCACTTCTTCTCTGGATACCCAGTCGGAGCGGGCGATCCAGGCGGCGCTGACGCCGCTCATGCAGGGCCGCACGACCTTTGCCATCGCGCACCGGCTCTCGACCATCCTGGCCGCCGATCAGATCCTCGTGCTGGATCAGGGCCGCATCGTCGAGCGCGGCACGCACGACCAGCTTCTGGCGATGGGCGGCGAGTATGCTCGCCTTTACGCTGCCCAGTTCGAGGACCCTGAAGGCGAGATGGAGGGAATGCCGCGCGAGGCCATTCCGCAATAAGGTTATGCGGCCAGGTAGGGCAGGACCAACTCCCGCTCGACCTGCAGCATTTTCCATTCGTCGTCGTCCGGACCGTCGTAGATGAGCGTGAATGGTCCCTGGAAATGGGCGGCGCGGGCCAGATCCAGGCAGCGGCGGTAGTCGGCAGCATCCGGTATGGAGGCGGCGTCGAAGGCGCATTTGGCGTGGCAAGATTCGGCATAGGGAAAGATCGCCGCCAGGTCGTCGTATTTCGTCGGGCCGCTCCAGTTGCCGAAGTCCAGGTTCAGCCCCACCCTACCCTCCAGACTGTCCAGCAGCGCGATGACATCGCGCGGGCGCTCCAGCAATCCGTACCAGTTTTCTGTGGTGACACGGACCCCGTTCGCCTGCCCGCGTTCCGCCAGCGCGCGCAGTCCCTCGCGGCTGCGGCGCATCGTCTCCTCCGTACACGGCTGCCGCCCCGCGACGACGCGGGCGCGCTCCGCGCCAAGCTTTCCCGCCGTCTCGATCCATCCGGCGATCCATTCCCGGTCCCGCGCATGATGGTCCGGGTGCGTGATGTCTCCGGTGTCGATCAGCAGCGAGAACAGTTGAACTTCGGCCTCGCGCAGCGCCGCCTTCAGCTCACTCAAATAGGCGCTTTCCCGGCTGGGCAGATGGAAATGGCAGATTTCCAGGGTGTGTATGCCCATCGCCGCCAGGCGCGCAGGCACGTCCAGCAGCGTGATGCTGCCGGGACCGTAGGTCTCGGCTCGCTCGCCACGATGGGGGCTTTCCGGGCTATCGGGATAGGTGACACCCAGAGCGCGATGCAGGCTCCAGGTCGAAACGGACACGCGCAGAGGCGAAGAGAAGATCATGAGTATCCCTATCAGATGAAATCTTTCTGGAAATAACCATACCACGCAGGAAATCTTTTTCGCGCACGAAAAAAACTGACGAGCAGTATTGACACCCACAGGTTTTTTTGGTACATTTAGTTTATCGGAAAGCGGAGGAGCATGGAAACCCGAATCGACCACCCTTCCTCGCCTACGGTCAGCAAGATCGTAGCGACCCTGGCGGAACGCATTCAGTCGGGCCGTTATCAGGAGGGGAAGTGGTTCCCTACCGAGCGTGAGCTGGAGGAGGAGTTCGCCGTCAGCCGTACCCTGATCCGGCAGGCGGTCGAGGTCCTCGAACAACGCCGCCTGGTGCTACGCTCGCCCCGCTGTCGCACCATCGTCCAGAACCCCAACCGAGCTCATCCCCTGCCCCCGGAGACGGCCCGCCGCACGCTAGGTCTCTGGATCTGGCCCGATCCCACACATCCGGTCGGCGCGATGGTGGTCCGGGGCATTTACAAGGCGCTGGATCACCGCGCGTACCGGCTGGTAGCCGGCCACCCGGTCGGCGAGGATTGGGCGGCGATCCACCAGTCTGAAGCCCATTTTCTGGAGGGTATCGCCCAGGACCGGGATGTGGTCGGCGTCTTGCTGTGGTATATGGGTGGGCCGGTAAATCTTCCGGCCCTGCAGACGGTGCGCGCGGCGGGCATCCCGATGATATTTCTGGATCGCCGGCCCCCGGAGGGATTCCCGGCGGACTATGTGGGCGTGGACAACGTCCACGCCGCCGAGCAGGTCGTCACGCACCTGATCGATCAGGGGCACCGGCGCATTGCCCATATCACCAACTGGGATGAGGTCTCTACGGTCGCGGAACGCCTGACGGGTTATCGCCGCGCTCTGCAGGCCGCCAACATCCCCTTCCAGCCTGAGCTCGTTATGACGGAGGTCCAGCCGTCACCGGACCATCCGGACGATGCGGATGCGGAGTTGGCAGAACGCCTGTTGAGCGTGCCCGACCCTCCAACTGCCGTCTTCGTGGTCAACGACATCCTCGCCCTACGCCTGGTGAGCGCGCTGCGCACTCGCGGCGTGAACGTCCCTGAGGGGATGGCCGTCGCCGGTTTCGACGGTATTGAGCGCTGGCTTCCCGGCGACCGCTTCCTGACCACTGCCGACCAGCCGTTCGAGCGCATCGGCAGCCGGAGCGTGGACCTTCTCCTCCATCAGATCGAAGCCAAGGAGAACCAGCCCTATAAGCACATCGAATTGGACGCGCCACTGAGTATCCACGCTTCCACCCGGCCTTCGTCCCGGTTGGAATAGCGCCCATACCCTCCCAAGAGGAGGGAGTACACCGAAGAAGGAGAGGTAAGACATGAAACGCACTTCTGGTGGCGGCTTTACGCTCATCGAGCTGCTCGTCGTCATCGCGATCATCGCCATCCTGGCCGCCATTCTCTTTCCCGTCTTCGCGCAGGCACGAGAGAAGGCACGCGCCATCTCCTGCCTGAGCAACTTGCGGCAGATGGGTACCGCGTACACTATGTACAACGAGGACTACGATGAGATGGTCCTCCCGGACTACGAGTACCAGGACCCAGGAACCTACAGCAAGATCCTGTGGTATGAGGACCTTCTCTATCCCTACGTCAAGAATGCCCAGATCTTTATCTGCCCGGACCGTTCCTTCCTGGATAGCCCGAACAATCCGGATCCCGACTTTCGAGATCCCTTGCGCGCCTGGCTTCCACCCGGCGCCGGCCCCCTGCACCAGGATCTGACATTCTCGTATTCCGGTAACAACTCGTGGAGCTGCTGCGGCCTGAACCCCAATACCGACTATCCTTCGCTCAATTCACCGGAAGGATTCACCGGCGACACGCTCGGCCGCTACTGGCCCTACCCGACCTTAGCGCAGTTCGATCAGCCGGCGACCTACATCGTCTTCTTCGACTCGGATGAAGAGCAGACCTGGGCGGCGGCCTACCCCGGCCCGCACATCGGTGGGCAGGATTTCGAAGGCTACGATATCTACACCGATAACAAAGGAAGTACGGACCAGCCGATCGACACGTCGATCTGTCCCACTTGCGGCCCGAATCAATATGCCTCGGTCCGCAAGGACCACTCCGGCGGATTCAACGCCGTGTTCATGGATGGACATGGCAAATGGATGCGCCAATCCAAAGTCGAGAACTGGGCGGCCCGCCTTCACGGCGTGAACTGGTCCTGGAACCTGTAAGCGCCTGCGTCCGCCTGTAAGCCCATCGTCCCGATGAGCCTTTCGGCTCATCGGGACGATTCCGGGAGCCTGTCTGAGATTTCGGCAATCCGGTTTCTATTCGGGAAGCCGTGGGAAGGGTCTGAAGGAGAGGTGTCATGAATAAAAGTATCCATCCCGGAGTTTTTATCGCCGCGATCGTGATCATTCTCGTGATCGCAGGGGTGCTCATCTACCGGGCGACCTCGCCGCCGCCCACACAAGGCATGAACCCACTGGGCCCCGGCGCCGCGATGCTGCGCAAGTCAGGCAACGATATGAGCAAGTATATGACGCCGGCCGAGAAAGCGATGATGCGGGGTCATAATGTAAATCCTGGGCCGGGAAGGTAGTTTCCAGTCCCCTGAAGAAGTATTAGGGCGCTGGTCCCTACGAGCTGTCTCCCTCTGTGATCCTGGGATGCAGCCCGGATAGGATAACAGGTCGCCCGTTCTACCAGGTCTATTTCGGGGACGCAGCAAAAGGAAAGTGGTCCGATGCGAAAAGAGATTCATCCGGCAAGCGCCTTCGTGATCATCATGGTCGCTCTCTTGCTTGTGCTGTTCCTCTATTACAAAAAAACGGAGCCGCCTCCGACCGTGCCGATGAACCCGCTTGGTCCCGGCGGCGCGCTGATGCATAGGATGGGCGGCGATTGGACCAAGGTTCTGACGCCGGCCGAGAAAGCGATGGTAAAGCCCAGCAAGAAAGCCTCCTCCAGCCCCGGACCGCGGTAGGCAGCCGGACCGACTTTCCAGGACACGCTGCCATGCCGATCACCATCCAAGAGCTTGCCCGGCAGTTGAATCTTTCCAAAGGCACCGTTTCCCGCGTGCTCAACAATCGCGAGGATGCTTTCATCTCCGAAGCGACCCGGCTGCGCGTCCAGGAGGCGGCGCGCGAGCTGGGCTATCGCCCGAATCGCGCCGCCCGCGCCCTGGCGACCGGTCGCAGCCACTCTATCGCGTTCTGCACGCATAAGGTGACCGCCCTCTCCGCCCTGGTCCTCAACCGCGTGCAGGGACTGGTCCAGCAGCACGACCTGGAGCTGATCATCACGACGTTCGACCGCCAGAGCGCCACGCAAGCCGAGCAGACGATCTCCTCTCCCTGGCACGTGGACGGCGTCCTGACCTACGAGTCCAGCGACTACATCCATCTTATTTTCGACGATCCTACCGGCATCCGGCCTCCGACCGTCAACATGGGGACTTATCTGATCGAGGATACGGATTTTGTCGGGACGGACCTGTGCCCGGCCATCGTCGATTCGGTGCGGCATCTGTACGCGGTGGGCTGCCGGCGTATCGCTTACATGGAGGAAGAAGAGGCGGCCGGGCGTGCCACCCCGGATTTCCGGCATCTCTCTTACCATGGGACTATGGAAGAGGCCGGCGCGCGGCCGGAATATATCGTGACGGCGGATGGCGCGCGGGCGTCAGCCCGCAAGGCGATCCAGGAGTACGTTCAGGCCAACGGCCATCCGGACGGGATTTTGTGCCGCAACGACGATCTGGCGATCGGGACGTATCGCGGCCTGCGCGATCTGGGGCTGCGCATTCCGGAAGACGTGGCCCTCGTCGGCTGCGATGGGATCGAGGACACCGAATACCTGGACCCGCCTCTCAGCACCATTGTCCAGCCGCTGGAAGCGATGTGCGATCTGGCCTGGGAGTTTTTGGAGCGCCGCATGGGCGATTCGAGCCGTCCGCTCCAGCGGGCCATTCTTCCCTCTCGGCTCGTCATTCGCGGCTCTTCGCAAAGAGACCTCACCCCATAGACCTCACCCTCTAACCCCCTCTCCTTAAGAAGGAGAGGGGGAACTTTAAGGAACCTGTTGAAGAGCTTGAAAATCCTGTGGCGTGTCTATGTCGAAGCGGCCTTCCGGAAAAGGAAGGCAGGCGATCCGGGAGCGGTGTCGGCGCAGGACCTGCTTCGCGCCTTCCGCGCCATGTAACGCCTCCAGTTCCGGGAACAGACTGCGCGCGAAGAGGGCGGGCACGCCTGGAACGCCGTCATAATCACAGGCTGCGATTGGCTGTCCGGTTACGCGGAAGGCCGTGACAAGCCGATCCAGCAGCGAAGCGGTGACCAGCGGCTGGTCGCACAGCAGGAAGAGAGCGCCGTCTGTGGCTTGCCGCCGCGGCTGGACCGCGGAAAGTCCGGCCCGGATCGAAGCGCTCATTCCCTCCTTCCACGCTTCATTGATCACGACCGTTACACCGGCATCCTCAACCTCTGGTTTTATCGCCTCGGCATGGGCGCCCAGCACCACGATCACCGGACGGCAGCAGGAAGCCAGCGCCGTTTCGACCGTGTGCCGCAGCAGACTGTGCCCGCCGTAAGGCAGCAGTTGCTTGGGCTGCCCCATACGCTCCGATGCCCCCGCTGCAAGAATGATGGCGGCGATGTTCTTCATTCCCCTTCACCGATCGGGATGGATCGGGCCGGTATGCGTTTTCAGCAAGCCCCCGGAACGCCCGGCGAGCACCGCGCGCATCTCGGCCAGGATCGCCAGGGCGATCTCTTCGGGCGTCTCGGCGCCGATGTCGACGCCGGCAGGATAGTACAACCGTTGGAGGCTGGAAAGATCCCAGGCTACCCCCTCGGCCTGCAGCTCGCCCAGCAGCCGCTCGGTACGTGCCCTCGGTCCGAGGATGCCCAGATAGCGGAGGGGCAGCGGGAGGAGCGTCCGCAGCCACTCTTTGTCGTGTAGATAGTGATGGGTCATGAGCATCGCGACCGTTTCGCTATTCATGACCACCGATTCCGGCAGCGGGCCGGGATGCGTACAAACGACGGCATCGGCGGCAGGGAAACGATCCGGAGTCGCATAGGCGGGCCGGTGATCGACGACCGTCACCTGCCACCCTAACTGTTTTGCCAGGGAAGCCAGCGGCAGGGCATCGTAACCGGCCCCGAAGATCATCAAAGAGACGGGCGGGGGCACGAATTCGAAGAACAGCTCCGCTGTTCCGGACCCTAACTTCATCTCTTGCGTTGTGGAGCGGCGGCGGCAGAAAACTTGCTGCATTTCAGCCAGTAGTGCCCGAACGAGGTCTTCACATTCCGTTTCGCCCGTAAGACGGCCCTCGGAATCGAGCATCAGGCGCATGCCTATCGATGGCAGTCCGTCTCCCTCGCTCTGGATAACCGTTGCCAGGACACCCGCCTGCCGACGCGCCTGACACTCCGCCAGAAAAGCGAGCGGCCCTTCCCTTTTCCCGGCCTGTACCGGCTCGATCAGGACGGACGTAACGCCGTTACAGCCCATGCCAAGGCCATAGACATTGTCCTCTTCCGCCGCTCCATCGTAGGTGATCACGATCGCCTGGCCGGAGACGAGGACCCGTTTGGCGTGCTCGACAACGTCGCTTTCCAGGCAGCCGCCGCTGATCGCTCCGACCGTTCGGCCTTCCGAGGTAATCAACATACGCGCGCCTGGGCGCCGGTACGCCGAGCCCTGCACTTTGACCACGGTCGCCAGAGCCATCCGCTCCCCCGTGCTCGCAGTGTTATAGACTTCTAGAATCGCCGGTAATTCTGCCATGAAGCTCCTTACAAAACTTTGTCCGGGATGATGGGTAGATCGCGGACGCGCATGCCGCCGGCGTGATAGACCGCGTTGGCGAATTGCGCGCCGAACGCCTGCATCGCGTATTGTTTACGTTCGACGCCTGGCTGTGCGTTTCCTATTGCCTCCCATCGATCCAGGTTATGGCGCTTGAGGAAATCGACGTACGCTTTTGCTTTGTTCGGATCGGCGGCCCGGTCTAATTTCTCCCGTGTCTGTTTTCAAACCTGTATAGTCGACAAAATATGATATAATGATGTCACTTTGATCTCGCTGATGCGGCCAAATCGCTGACGATGAGGTTGCATCGCAAATTATCTAGCCAATAGGAGAAAATATGCTACAGCTCATTCTGCTGATCGTCGGCGTTATTTGGGCGCTTCGCAAGCCCAAGCTTACAAAACTGACACCCGATCAGTTCCCAGGAGTTCCAGAGCCGGTATTCTATGAATGGAAGGCGCTGGAGCTAGAGAGCATCAATATGTTTCTCTGGGCATCCTGGGGGGTGTTTCTGCTCAGCATTCTGGCCATTTTGATTACGGCCGCCGCCTTTCCAACCGCAGGAGTGGCTGTCCAGATCCTGGTTTTCGTGTTGTTCATTGCGGCGCTCGTTATAGCCGACAGTCGTGGCAAGCAGGTGGCTAAGTTTAAGAAGCAGCACGGGATCCAATGGCCTGCTAAGCGTTGACGGAATGCGCGATCACATCAGCCGCACATCCCTTTGCCTGTTCAGAGTGGAAAGCAAGGGAACGAGAAGGCCGTCAAGTCCGAGGAAAGCCCCACCAGTACCGGCAGTTCCTCAGGTATCTGTTCCTGGACCAGAAAATAAGCCGTGCGGCGAACTTGTCCTTCCAGTTTGCCGATCCTGGCTCAATACCACGCCACCTCATCCGGAAAGGTCTTGAAAAGGTCGCGATGTTTTCGATAGCCTCCGAAGTCGCCCAAAATGGGTCTGCTAGGGAGGCAAAGGAGCGGAACAGCCGCCCAGGCGGAAGTCGCGGCAGACCTGCTGGGCGATCATCTGCGCGTTGGGCCTGGCCGGAGAAGGACTCAAATTCGACTTGCCAATGCTCCAGAGCATGATGCCGGCCGCGTGCCGGCGGATCACGGCGTTCGCCAGGCTCCGGACGGCGGCCAGCGAGTAGACGTGCCCGCCCGTATCCTCCGGCGGCGCCTCGATCCCCATCACCACCCGGCCTTTGAAATAGTGCTGGTAGGCCGCCAGCGCCTGTGCGGGGTCGTACCGGTTGGTCGCGTCGTACGACATGACATTCACCAGGTCCAGATCGGAGGCGGCAGGAGATCGGAACAGAGACAGCATCACGCCGGTCCAGGGGCTTTGCGGCTGCGCGTTCCGCCAGGGGCCTTCGCCATACGCGCCTACGCTCCACCCGGTGGCCGTGAGGAGCGCCGGCCTGGGCAGCAGCCGGCGCGTGCTGCGGACTGCCGCAATCCATTGAGGATCGGTCCCGCAGTGGATATGACCGTCCTTGCTCAGGCTGCATCCCGGATCGCCGCTCTCGAAATCGATATCGACTCCATCCAGCCGAAAATCTTTGACGAACCGCGCGACCGCCTGGGGATGATAGCTTCCCCAGTTTTTGTACGCCGCTCCCCCAACGGAAAGTAAGATGCGCGTTTGTGGGTTTCGGCGGCGCAGCAGAGCGATCGCCCGCTTGAGCATGCGGCCATCGTAGGCGAACTGCAATCCAGTACCCTGCAAATTCAGCCCGCCGGAATAGACTGCATCCGGCTTCATGAAGGCTAAGTCCACCATATTGATGTAGCCCGGCACCCTGGCCAGCGCCGTCTGCGCCGGACCGGCGACGTTGTTGTTTTCGATCCAGCTTGGGAAATAGCCGACGAGAAGCTTTCTGCCTGCCAATAAAGGGCTGCCGTGGCGCGGCGCGACAGAAGGCTCGCTCCGGCGCCCCTCTGGTCGAGGAACATACGCCCTCGCAAACATCGGAAGCAACAACCCGATCAGCAGTGACGTTGCGGCAAGCGCCGTAGATCGGCTGACGACCTGACACGAGTGGCGAAGATGGCTTTGCACCTATCTCTCTCCTGGCAGCGGTGGATGATACCAGGCTCCCTTCCTGCATAAAGAAGGGCCTCTTGCCGCCTTGTTCGGCAGGAGGCCCTTTCCTTCCTTTTTGCCTTTGCATTCTGCAGGAGGCTCTAACAACGTCCGGGCTAACGGAGTCTCCGTAAGCCCGGACGGATTCGATCTGCACGCTGACCGCGCATTACCGGCGGCGTAACCGGCGCCAGCCCAGCAGCGCCAGGCCAAGACCGATTCCGCTCATGAAGTTTGAGGAAGAAACTTTTCCATTCCTTCTTGCGCCTCTCTCTTTGAGAGGGGTAGCGTCAGGACTTGCGTCGACTGCGATACTGTTCCTGTTGCTCAAAGACAAGGAATCCCTGTCCCTCCGATTCGACATTGCCTTCGGCCAAATAGTCTTGCAATGCTTTTTCCTTTCCCATTGTTTCCGCCACTTTTTTAATGTCCAGGCGGTTGAGTGATTCTGCGGTGATGGAGCGTTTATTGTCTACAAAAATACCAGCTTGTAGAAAACGCCGTGCGACTTCGGAATTGAAAAGCTCCTGAAGAAGATCGGCCTCCGACGCGTGTTTACAGCCTACAAAGTAGCAGGTATCATCTACAAAAATCGGCTTTCCTTTTACGGGAGAGAGTTTCGTGAATATTATCTCCTTGTGCAACCCAGAAATGGCTACCTTATAGGGGGCAAAAGAGTATTCACCTATTCCGAACAGGCAGTATTCCGGCTGCCCGCGATAAATAGAGCTTTTACGTTGAGCAAATAGATTTTTGTGTTCTTCAAGATAACGCCAGGCACGTGGAAATCGCGAACACAACCGCCCGGTATCCTCCCCGACAGCGGTCTGTGTGATAAGCACATATCGCTTTGGAAGAGTAACCCCTTTTGCAATATCTCCGGCTTTGAGCAGCGGATAGAGAATCTCCTCTTCAACGTCGACCTCTTCTCCAAAGCCATTCCGCAGACGCCCATCATCCCATTTAAGCTCCATGACTTTCGCAAGGTCGTGTTTTACTCCAGAGCGCCAGCGATAATAGTTGACCCCCCTTAAATGCCGAACGTTCAGATACTCATCCACATCGGACACCATCTGCTCATCCACGAAACCGAAGCGACCGGAGGCCTTCTCGCTTTGAAGAGATTCATAGAAATAAGCGTCGCGTTCGTCCGAATGTCTCCAGGGTAACTGCGACACGAACAAGCAGGCGCTCACGGCGGCATCGAACCATTTAGCGGCATCAATTTTGTAAGCAGCACTGTCGGAGAACGCTCTTCCAAGGCGCCAATAGTAGTCCAGCACTTTGCGGGCTACTCCTGTTTTGCAGAGCATGGCAATCGTGCAATCGCGTAGGCCGGCAGCCTCAATGAGTTTCAAAAGTATCCACTCGGAAATATCGAAATTGGCCTTGCCGGTACGCGCATCCAGACCCTGTAGTCGCTTGATGTTCGATTTTTGAGGCAGATTGACGGCTTCGAGCACACCCAATGTCGCATTTGTGACCCAGGGGGGATTGCCCAAAAGTAGGATCGGCGCCTCTAAACCACGTAGAAATGTTATCCAGTCGAAGGTGAAAAAGTCCTGAGCGCATAGTTGAATGTTTAAATCAGGGTGATTGCTGTTAATACGGCGCTGAACTGTAGCTATATAGTATTGATTGATGTCAAAACCAAAGTAGTCGGCATTCCCACCGAAAACGCAGGCCGCCGCTTCCAAAAAACTTCCTTCGCCACATGTCGGCTCTATGATCGTGCGAGGGCGCATGCCTCGACGTTTAAGAAGCTCACTGACTTCAAGCGCAAGAGGAAGTGGAGTCTGAAAATCCCCATATTCAATTTTTCGGCGTCGTTCCGTCATAGCACCCGAATCACTCCTTCTGCCTCTCCAGCCTTCCCTATGACCCTCGTATACTGCAGCCGCCATTGAAGAGCATTGGAGATAGTCAGATAACCTATCTGCGGAGGATTTCGTAGGATCTCCTGCGCGAGGGCTTGCGCCTGGATGTCGTCTACAGGCAGCATCCGCTCACTCAGGAAGGCAAGGATATCGTCCTCGTTGCCTTCATTTTCGAGGATACGTAACAGACCGGTCGTCGTCTGATAATCGCCCGTGCGCTCCTTCTCGACATAGATAACATGGCGTATCTGTAAATTTGCAGTCGCTGTCACCAGATCATCTCGCTTGTCATAGACAAAGATCTGTAGAGAGTATCCGAGACCATAGATTTTCTGTCGAGCAGACTGGAAGGGGCAGGAAGACTGTGGCTGCCGGATGCTGGTGGTTTTGAAATCGATCCCTAGTTCTGGAAGATCAATGCCTGTGGCGGAGCTGCCCGCCACAAATTCGTAACGCGCCTGCAAGTAGGTGCGAAACTTCTGTTCCAGGTAGGTGCCGACCGCTTTTCCGTCGGTGATTCCATACAAAAGCGGCTCCTGATGCTGACTTTCCCATTCCGCGAACGCTCTGGCCTCTTGAATCAAGAGAGCCACGGTAAGCAGCGGTTTCCCAGCCATACAGTCTCCTGCCCCGGTCTCCGATTTCTTTCCTCCTGAATGGCAGCTAAGCCTCTTCGCCGGCGTACTTGTCGCGGAGGGAGGCGACGACGGCGGGGTCGGCGAGGGTGGTCGTATCGCCGAGGACGCGGCCTTCCGCGACATCGCGGAGCAGGCGGCGCATGATCTTGCCGGAGCGGGTCTTGGGCAGATCGGCGGTGAGCAGCACGTCGTCCGGGCGGCAGATGGCGCCCAGCTTTTTGGCGACCCAGTCCTTCAGCTCGTTGCGCAGGGCCTCCGTGGCCGCCGTGTCGGTCATGGGGGGCATCCGGTCCTCGCGAATGATGCAGAAGGCCACCGGCGCCTGTCCCTTAACGTCGTGCGTGCGGCCAATGACCGCCGCCTCCGCCACGGCCGGGTGCTCGACCAGCGCGCTCTCCATCTCCATCGTGCTGATGTTGTGGCCGGCCACCAGCATGATGTCGTCCACGCGGCCCAGCAGCCAGAAGTCGCCGTCCTTATCCCGCATGGCGCCGTCGCCGGGGAAGTAGAGGCCGGGGAAGCGGCTCCAGTAGACCTGCTGGTAGCGCTCGTCGTTGCCCCAGAGCGTGCGCAGCATCGCGGGCCAGGGCCGGCGGATGACCAGCACGCCTTTCTGGCCGTTGGGGACCGTTTGGCCTTTCTCGTCCACCACGTCCGCGAAGATGCCGGGGAACGGTTTGGTGGCCGAGCCGGGCTTGGTGGTCGTCAGGCCGGGCAACGGCGTGATCATGATGGCTCCGGTCTCCGTCTGCCACCAGGTATCCACGACCGGGCAGCGGCCATGCCCGATGTTCTCGTGATACCAGAGCCAGGCTTCCGGATTGATCGGCTCGCCGACCGTGCCGAGCAGGCGCAAGCTGGAGAGATCGTGCTTGCGCGGATACTCGTCGCCCCACTTCATGCAGGCGCGGATCAGTGTCGGGGCGGTGTAGAGGATGGTGATCTTGTGCCGCTCGATCATCTCCCAGAAGCGGTCGCGGGCCTGTCCCTGCCCCTCCCGGCCCCAGTCCGGCGAGCCCTCGTACATGAAGACCGTCGCGCCGTTGGCGAGCGGGCCGTAGACCACGTAGGAGTGACCGGTCACCCAGCCGACGTCGGCGGTACACCAGTAGAGATCGTTCTCTTTGAGATCGAAGACGAGCTTGGTGGTGGCGTAAATGCCGGTCAGATAGCCGCCGGTGGTGTGGAGGATGCCTTTGGGCTTGCCGGTGCTGCCGGAGGTGTAGAGAATGTAGAGCGGGTCTTCAGCGTCCATCGGCTCCGGCGGGCAGACCGGCGCGGCGTCGGCCATCAGGTCGTGCCACCAGACGTCTCGCCCGTCCTGCATCGTGATGGACGCCTCCTCGCCCACGCGCCGCAGCACGATCACTTTTTCGACGGTCGGGCAGCCGGCGACGGCCTCATCGGTGGTCTTCTTGAGCGGGACGACGTTACCGCGCCGCCAATAGCCATCGGCGGTGATGACGACTTTAGCTCCGCAGTCGTTGGTGCGCTCCTGCAGGCTCTCGGCGGAGAAGCCGCCGAAGACCACCGAATGCGGCGCGCCGAGGCGCGTGCAGGCCAGCATCGCTATCGCGGCCTCCGGCACCATCGGCATGTAGATGGTCACCCGGTCGCCCTTACGTATGCCCAGGCTGCGGAGGACATTGGCAAATTTGTTGACTTCCTGCGCCAGCTCCGCGTAGGTAAACGTGCGCTGGTCGCCCGGCTCGCCTTCCCAGACGATGGCGCGCTTGTCCCGCCGCGGCCCACGCAGGTGCCGGTCCAGGCAGTTGACACTGACGTTGAGCTGCCCGCCGACGAACCACTTCGCGTGCGGCGGCTCCCACTCCAGGACCTTGTCCCAGGGCCGCGACCATTCCAGCTCGCGCGCCCAGTTTTCCCAGAACCCTTCGAAATCGCGCTCGGCGCGGGCGTAAATTTCGGGATCGTTGGCATTGGCCTGCCGGGCAAATTCAGGAGGCGGGGGAAGGGTCTTGTCCTGCTGCCACTCCGCCTGGGTCGTCTTGGACTCGGTTACCATGACTCTCTCTCCTTCTCTGGCCTCAATAGACTTGGCGTTTCATTCTCCACGCGCATCGCCGAGTCCTGCCCACGATCCTCACCAGGCAAGGACGTAAAGAAGGCCCCACCTCTAAGGAAGTCGGGGCCTTCTCCCGTTCACAAAGTCCGCCTGCAGAAGCCTACTGCGGGGTCAGGAGGAAACCGTGAATCTGTCCGTTGATATCGCCCATGCCGACGATCTGGCCGCTATCGTTGATGTCCGTCGCCGCATAAAGAAGCCAGCCGGAGCTGCCTGGGATCAGGGTGTTGAGATCGACCATAAGGCCGTTCTGCCAGAGGAAGGCATGGTCGTAGAAGCTGTTCGGTACTGTGGTCGAGCCGCCGACGATCTGGCCGACGTTGTTGATGCCGAGCGCGATCCCGTGATTGCCGCCGAGCGTGCCCAGATCGGTCATCTTGCCGTTCTGCCACAGGTAAGGATGTAACTGCCCGGTCGGATTCTGGCCGTCGAGCGGGCCGGTTGCGGACAGACCGACTACCTGCCCCGCGTTGTTGATCGCGTTGGCATTCGTCCAGGGTCCGCCCAACGATCCGAGGTCTTGCAGGGTCCCGTTGCTGGAGATAAATCCGGCCAAATTTTGACTGCCCGTATCTCCCGGTAGGCGTGTCGCGGTGCCGACGATCTGGCCGCTACCGTTGATGTCGTTGGGCTCGCTCTGGGAGTATCCGGACAGCGTCCCGAGATCGGTTAGCTTGCCCTGGTACATGAAGACATGTATCGGGACGATGTGCATGGGGTTATTGGAATCGGTGGGAACATCGGCATATCCCGTGATCTGCCCGATGCTGTTGATGGCCGTCGCCACGCTAAACGTGCCGCCCAGGGTGCCCAGGTCGGTCATTTGGCCGTTGCTGTCCAGAACGGCATGCAATTCATTCGTTCCGGAAATGGCGGCAGCGCCTACGATCGATCCAGACGAGTTGATGGCTCTCGCGGCGCTATCCGAGCCGCCCAGCGTGCCGATCGGCGTTATATTGCCGCCGGAGTAGACATATCCCTGCACCGGCGCGCCGATCTGCCCGCTTGCGGTAGAGCCTATAGTTCCTACGACCTGACCGGCGGCGTTGATACGTACGGGCCGCATCCCGACCAATCCGGTAAGCGCGCTATTGCCCAGGTCGATCAGCCCTGGCGGGCTGCCGTTGGGATCGCGCGTGACCCGTTTAGACGCGCTCGATTGGGACAGCACGCCCAGGTCCGTGATTTTATAGTGGCGGGTGAGGTCGGGGCTGTTGCCACCGTTCCAATGGCTGTTCCCGCCGCATCCGGCCAGCGCGCAAAGACAGCCCGCCGCCAGCATACTTGCCATTCGCAGTCTCATGAATCTTCTCTCCTCTTCCGGAAAACGTGGGGGGAGATCGATAGGACCGGATCGCTGTCCGGCAGGACGCTCAGGCCGAAACAGGGGGTAATCGGCGGCATCCATGATTACTATTCTCCGATTTTTATTGCCTTCCTGCTTTTCAGAAATATTTCCTTTCGAGAGCAAACCGGTCAAGCCGGCAGTAGAGACGGGGTTATGAGATTGAGAAAAGATTCACAAGGGGGTTCCAAACATGGAAAATACGGGTATAATGGGTTGTCGGTTGGTCCCACGAAGGTCTCGGCAACCCAAACCTCCAGGAAAGGAAGTGATGTGGTTGAAGTGGACCCCACTTCAGGCCGTGGCCGGAGCTGCGGTCGTTTCCCTGTCCGCTTTAGTTCCTCTCGCTGTTAGCGCGGACCCACCCTCCTCCCCATCGGCTTCGGCCGCTGCCGGAGGCAATCTCTCTCCCACCCAGCAGACTCTTGCCGCCCCCGGAGTCATCCATACGGTTCCTCCCACCTCTGTGCAGTCCACCGCTCCAAGCCGGAGCTTGTCTCGCGGACAGTATCTTGCGCGGACCGCGCTTTCCTATCGCGGCGTCCCCTATCGCTGGGGAGGGCGCTCGTCACGCACCGGTTTCGACTGCTCCGGTCTAGTGCAGGCCGTTTGCGCCAAATGGGGCATCTATCTGCCTCGCGTGGCCCGCGCTCAGTATAAAGTCGGGGATCCCGTCAAGCCAGAGAACCTTCAGCCGGGCGATCTCGTCTTCTTCAAGAACACCTATCGGCACGGGCTGTCTCACGTGGGCATCTACATCGGTCAGGGCTGCTTCATACACGCGCCGGGCCGTGGGAAGGCCGTCATGGTCAGCCGCCTGGACGAGAGCTACTACAAGAATCACTGGGCGGGAGCGCGGCACCTCAATCTGTCGAAGCTGCCTCCGGTGCCGGGCGAGGAGAAAACGCCCGTACGCGTTATTTTGGACGATACGGTCGCGCAAGGTGGCGTGGAGTCCGTTCCCGCACGGTCAGCGGACCCGACAGGCGCAGCACCCAGGCCCTGATTCGTCAGATCAACGCTTGCAAGGAACGCAGGGAGAGGCGGAGATCGCCTCTCTTTCGCGTTTGGGCTTCCCCTCCCTCGCCTTGCCTCCCCTCTTGACCGCCCGGATGGATTGCGATACAATAGGCTACTTTAGCACACGGGATGAAGTTTCACGGAGGTTGCTGCCTGCAATGCCCGAAACACCGACCTGCCAGAAGTGTGGCTCCAAAGCCATTGAGCCTCGTTATGAGATTCCGCTTTGCCGGCGCTGCCGGCAGGCTATGATCGGGCACCGCATCCCTGATGGCATCCTGGCTATAGCGCTTCTGATCCTGGTAGGCCTGGCGCTCGCGCTGGTGCGCCTTCCCCGCCTCGTGGAAGGCGGCGCGGCTTATCAGCGCGGCCTGGCCTATGAAAAAGCGGGGGAGGACGAAGCCGCTGCCAAAAGTTATGCCGCCGCCCTCCGCTTTTTTCCGGATGACACCACGGTGCTGGCGCACCTGGCGATCGCCTATCATCGCGCCGGCGATGACGACGACGCCCAGCCGATCCTTTATCGGCTTGTCGGGCGGACGATGTCCGGGGATTTGAAGCAGGCGCTCGGCTTATGTCAGAAGGAGATCAACGATCGTCGCGCCTCCGCACAGCCGGCCCAGGACAACGCGCATTAAAGCCTGGTCAGAGGTTGAAAATACCCGGCTAGAAGGGTAAGACCGAATGGGACTGATCAATATCCTTACTTTTCCCGGAGTCGTCGTTCATGAGCTGGCGCGGCGCTTCTTCTGCCGTCTGTCACGCGTCGCCATCCTCGACGCCAAGTACTTCGGTATCGGCGATCCGGGCGGCTACGTAGACTACGAGCCGCCCCGGACGGCCTGGCAGCTCGTTATGATCGAGATCGGCCCCTTTTTCGTCAATACGATCCTGGGCGCCATTATCGCCACTCCCGGCGTCATCCCGCTGCTTCTATTCGGCATCGACAGCGGTTCCGTCTTGGACTACGTGCTCGTCTGGCTGGGCGCTTCCATCGCCATCCATGCGTTTCCCACCGTCGAGGATGCGAAGATCGTCAAAGACATCGCCAACGCCAAGGAAACGCCCGCGCTGACGCAGGTTCTTGGCGGGCCGCTCTCCTGGGCGATCTATCTAGGCTCTCTCGGCTCGCTCTATTGGCTCGACGTTGTTTATGGTATCGCCATCGTCATTCTCGTCCCGCAACTGCTCCTCATGCTGAAGGGTTAGAGACCTCACCCCCTTAAACCACCACGGGCCTTGCGGCCCTGCCTCTCCTTCTCAAGGAGAGGGGGAATAGAGAGCCTCAGCGCCGCTCACGCCATTGGCGGCAAAGATCCTCCGCTGCTTCGGGCCAGGTGGGGAATTGGAATGTAAACCCTTCTTGCAGCAAGCGTCCGGGCACGACGCGCCGGCTCTTCAAAATCAGCTCTGTTTCCGTTTTGAGAAAGAAGGCGCCGATCTCCAGCATCCATTCCGTGGCGGGCAGACCAACTGTAATAGGCCCGCCGAATCGACTTCCCCAGGTGCGGCGCAAGGTGCGCATGAACTCGGCGTTCGGCAGTGGATGGGGCGCGGCCAGATTGACCGGGCCGGTCATGGTGTCATGATCGATGAGCCACTGGATGGCGCTCAGGAAGTCCTGATAGTGGATCCAGGAGACGTACTGGCGGCCATTTCCGGCCCTTCCGCCAAGTCCGTGACGGACCAGGGACAACAGCACGTCGAACACCCCACCCCGATCCGGACTCATGACCATCGCGGACCGCATGGCGACTTTCCGGGTCGCGGGCGTGGCCGCCTCCTCCAGGGCGCGCTCCCAGGCTTTGGCGACCTCGATGCTGAAGCGCCACGTGTCCGGCGCGTTCGGCTCCGATCCGCCGAGGATGCCGGTCGCTTCGTCGTTGGGCGCATCGTAGCGGTGGGCGTAGATGGTGGCTGTGCTCGCCTGCAGCCATACGCGCGGCGGCCGCCTGGCGCAGGTGATCGCCTCTCCGACTACGCGCGTTGAGTCGGTCCTCGATTCAAGGATTTCCCGGCGGTTCTGCGCATTGTAGCGGCAGTTCACGCTTCTGCCGGCGAGGTTGATAACGACATCCGCGCCTTCCAATTCTTCGCGCCAGGCGCCGAGCGTCCGGGCGTCCCATGTCACCACGCGCCAGGAAGCCGGAGCAGACCTGCGGCTCAGAACGACGACCTCATGGCCCTCCGCCTGCAGATGCTTTGCCAGAATCGTCCCCACCTGACCCGTTCCGCCCGGTATTACCACTTTCATGATCTCATCCGAACACGCGATCGAAAAATTGTATCGTCGCCTTGTTGGCCTGCATCGCATGGCGATAGCAGCGCAGCGCGTGCGTGTCGTCGGGAAAGACCAGCTCTTCCACCGGAACGCCGGCCTCGCGCAGCCGCAGGGCCAGATCGACCGTCTGATGGAACTCGACGTTGCGATCGTCGTCGCCGTGAATGAGCAGCACGGGCGACTTCCACGTCGATACGGCTGAGACCGGCGAGGACTCCCAGGCCACGCGCAGGACCTCCTCGATACCTATCTTCTCCACGCGCGCCTGCTGCCCTGCGACCAGGTCCTTGAGGTGGACCGTCCAGTCGTGCACGCCGCAGAAATCGACCCCGGCGGCGAAGACGTCCGAGTTGCGTCCGAGCGCGAGGGCCGTCAGAAATCCTCCACAAGAGCCGCCCCAGATACCGATGCGCGCCGGATCGACGGCGGGATCGGAGCGCAGATACTCCCCGGCGGCCAGGATGTCACGATACTCGGAGGCTCCTGCCGATCCGGCATCCGCCGGATGGGTGAGGGCGTGCCCGTAGCCGATACCGAGCCGGTAGTTGACCGACAGCACGACGTAGCCCTGCTGCGCGAAGTACTGGTTCAGCGCGTAGGCGTTGGCGTAGTACTCGAAGTTATGCCAGCCCAGCAGCATCTGCCGGATCGGGCCGCCGTGTACGAATATGAGGGCGGGCTTTTTGCCGGTTCCGTTGGAAGCGGGCACGGCCGGAGCTTCGAAGCGCTGGCAGCGGATCGGCGTGCCGTCGGCGGCGGTGATGGTGATAGGTATCGGGGTGAGAAGACGGTCCGCCGGAAAGTCGTTCGGCAGTTGGTCGGCAGCCAGGATTTGCGGGCGTCCGCCTCCAGTGGGCAGCGCCGCCGGCAGGGACGGACGCCGGGCATCGGCGGAAAGGAAGAGAATCGTGCCGCCATCGCCACTGATGACAGGGCAGAACTCCAGCCTGGTCCCGCCCGTTAATAGCTCGTTCTCCCTCTTCCCTAGATTACAGCGCCAGAGATGCCGGCGGTCGATGTCTTCCGGATCGTCTCCGGTATTGGCCGTGTAGACGGCAAAGGTCCGGTCGGGCGCAACGGCGACATCCTCGACCATAAATTCGCCGGGCGTGAGCAGAAGCGGCGGCTCGTCTCCGCTGGCAGGCAGGCTGTAGAGATGCGGCCAACCCTCGAAGTCGGCGCGGAACAGCAGCCGGTCCCCGGCGCCCCAGTGCAGCGCGACATCCCACTGCATGCGGGGATAGAGGCCGGGAAGGGTGGCGGGATTTTCAAACAGGCAGCGGGCCTCGCCGGTGGCCGCATCCGCCACCCACAGCAACCAGGGATCGGGCCTCGGCGTGAACAGAGGACGCGGCCGGTGGTCTCCGGGCATCCGCACGAAAGCGATCTGCCGGCCATCCGGCGACCAGCGCGGGCTGGTATCCCACCCGGTGGAGGGCGCGAGATAGCGGATCGGCTCCGCCTCGGACCGGTAGATGCCGATGAAGCTGTGGTCGTCGTGGTCACTCACGAAGGCGAGGGCGGCGCCATCGGGCGACCACTGCAGCCCGGAACACTTTCCGCGCGCAAAGAAGAGCCGTGCGGCGGCCCCGGAGCCGTCGAGGGGAACGGTCCACACTTGATGGTCCCGAATGAAGGCGACCCGGTCACCCTGGGGCGATATTTCCGGCAGGTCCCCTTCCGCCAGCAACTGCGGCGCTCCTCCCGTGAAAGAGATCCCGTAGATTTCGATCTTCCGCTCGATGGGGCTGCTATTGGGGTTCGGCTGGAGATTGCCGGGCGCGGGCCAGTTGGCGTGGTGGTCGCCGCCGCGCACATAGACGAGTTTCTGACCATCCGCCGTGAAGCGCAGATTGGTGATCTCCTGGCCGTCGTCTTCGTGGTAGCCGGTCACGCGGCGCGCGGTCCACTCCGGCCCTTCCGCGACCCAGAGGTTATAGATGCCCTGCTGCACGAAGACCCAGGCGGCCTTCGCTCCTACCGGCGCGGCGGTCAGCTCCTTCGGAAGCGGGTAGGAGCGCACCTGCTCGAAAGTAAATGGGTTTGCCATGCCCTAACCATTCATTAACCACCCGTACGTATCCTGCAGCCATCTGGCCCGTCACCGTCCGCGCCAGGTCGCCGGGCGCTTGTCGAGAAAGGCGTCCATCCCCTCGGCGGCATCTTCATACAGGAGATTGCACGCCATCGCTTCCCCGGCCAGGTCGTAGGCGGCCTCCAGGTTGCCATCGACCTGCGCGTAAAACGTCTGCTTGCCGAGCCGGATGGCAGCCGGGCTGCGCGCCAGCAGGATATCCGTAAACTCCTGGATCGCCATGTCGAGCTGTTCGGCGGGGACCACCCGATTGACCAGACCCCAGGAGAGCGCCGTTACCGCGTCGATCGTGCGGCCCGTCAGCAGCATCTCCATCGTGCGCTTGCGTCCGATATTGCGTACCACGCCCACGGCCGGGGTCGAGCAGAAGACCCCGATATTGACGCCGGGCAATCCGAACTGCGCCGTGTCGGCGGCGACGGCGAGATCGCACATGGCGACGAGCTGGCACCCGGCTGCCGTGGCGATGCCATGCACGCGCGCAATCACCGGCTGCGGCAGCCGGGTCAGCGTGAGCATCAGGCGGCTGCAGTCGTCGAAGAGGCGGCGCTGCCAGGCCTTGTCGCCGGCGTGGGCGCGCATCTCCTTGAGGTCGTGTCCCGCGCAGAACCCCTTCCCCTCCGCCGCCAGGATCACCACATGCGCCGAGGCATCGGCGGCGAGGGCGTCGAGAGCCGCCTGTAAGGCTGCGATCATGGCCGAAGAGAGCGGATTGAAGCGCTCGCCACGAGCGAGCGTAAGCGTAACGACACCGCCCTGGTGGTCAACACGCAGAAACGGTGGCTCGACACGGGTTATCTCTTGCATCATCTTTCTTTCAAATCTAGGATGGCATAGTCTTCGGTGACCTCCTGCCGGCTATAACTCTCCTGGCGCCCGCTTCCTATTCCGCCCTTTCGACACAGTCTCCGATTTTCTCGAAATCATTTGTCGACTTAACCTTCCGTCAACTCCAGTTAATAACCTCGCCTACCATGACTTGGAGATGAGCCTGTGTGTCGCGGCTTTGATTTATGTAGCTTTGACTTATTTGATAATGTAGGCTCGGTACTCTCAATGAGATTTGGTTCGTTTCGTGCCGCATGGACTATGCGAAACCAGTAGCACCAACCACGAATTAGCTGTAATATTGTTGTAAGCAACAGAATTGCAGCGCCAGATGTCTGTGCTATTCTACCGTGAGGGAGATAGGGAGCAAAGATTCCGATCAGGAAAAAAATAACTGAGACTGCCAAGCAGGAACACGAACTCAGAATACGATAGGGCCTTACGATATCCATAACGAACATGTTGCGTTGATCGCTTCCCGCACGTAGCCACATATTTTCAAATGCAAAAAATCCAACAAAGTAGAAGACAGCAGTAGTTAGAAATCCCCATCTGATGCCACGTTCGATAGATAAGGTAAGAAATAGTTGTACAGTTGCAAGAGTGAATGGAATTATGGCATCTACCAACGTCGGAATCCAATTGAAAACAGTAACGCCCATAAAATACTCGTTCCAAATAGCAACTATTATGAAGAACGCTTCTGCCACAAGAAGCCAACTGGGAAGGGTTATAGAATCCAGTTTAGTTCCGCGACTTGTAAGGCGGTCGATTAAAGTAGCCAGAAAACCAAATGCTCCGGCCTCAATAATACTTACGAGGGTTAAATAACCAATCGAGAATGAGTTCTCAAGAGCATGAAGAAGAGTAGACCGTTGACTTTCCAATTGATCGTTCACGATATTATCTCCTCTTGGCGATCTGGACATCTGTGGACAGGTGATATTGTCAAATTATATGTAGCGATTTGGTAGTTGTCAAGGGGGTGTGATGAATTTCACACTCGCTAACCATCTTCAAGAGAATGCTAACAACCTGACATCATCGATCATTTTTCTAATCAAGCCTCCGGTGGCAGAATGCCCAGTGCGGATGCTCCCGTACCACGTTCATCTGTTTTTCGGCTATATTGGCCTGAACGGGTGGGATCTGCAGCCGGCGCACCAGGGATGGGGACTGGATAGCCGCTTCTACGCTCTGACCAGCATCTTTTGATAATACAAGGACTTTTCCAGAGGCATACAGTCCTTGAGGACGCGCTTGTAATCGGTCCTTTTGTCCGGAGACCTGCCGGGTGCGAGTCGATGCGGTGCCCAAACGCGAAGAGGGATAGAGTTGGATGCTCTACCCCTCCGCACTTTGCCTTGCCTGGTGAGAGCACTGGGACTCGAACCCAGGACCCACGCCTTAAAAGGGCGTTGCTCTACCAACTGAGCTATGCTCTCACAGCACGAGGGTTATAGTACCTGAAAGCGCCCTGCCTGTCAACTTGAATCGGGGGACTGAAGTCGCAGCCACAAGAGCGCGAAGTCGCCCTTCGGCGACTGGCTACCGGCATAGTCCCCCCTCCCCTAAACTTGGGGGAGGGGTCGGGGGTGGGGGCCTATAAGCAGGCGGACTTTGCGCCTTTGTTGCCGCGACTTCAGTCCCCCGATTCAAGTTGACAGGCAGGGACACAAGAGACACACCAGATGACATACTGCCCGTTACCGGCGCAACACGCGGGCGAGGACATCGTCGAGGACGATGGTCTGGTCGCGGGCGGGGCCGACGGAGAGCGTCGCGACCGGCACGCCGGCCAGATCCTGCACGCGGTCCACGAAACGGCGGGCATTGGCGGGCAGAGCGTTCAGGGAGCGCACGCCGGAAAGGTCTTCCGACCAGCCGGGCAGCGTCTCGTAGACCGGCGCGATGTCGGTGCGGAACGGCAGATCGCTGGGCAGATCGCGCACCGTCTCGCCGGTCCCGGTCGTGTAGGCCACGCCGATGTTGACCTCGTCCAGGCCGGTCAGAACGTCCAGATGGCCCAGCGCCAGGCAGCTCAGGCCGTTGACCTGGACCGCATAGCGCAGCACGACCGTATCCAGCCAGCCGCAGCGGCGCGGGCGGCCCGTCGTCGTGCCGTACTCATGGCCTCGGTCGCGGATATAATCCCCGGTGGCGTCCAGCAACTCGGTCGGGAAGACCCCCGCTCCCACGCGCGTCGTGTAGGACTTGGCAACACCGATCACCCCGTGGATGTGCGTCGGACCGACCCCCGTCCCCAGGCAGGCGCCGCCGGCGATGGGATGCGAGGAGGTGACGAACGGATAGGTGCCCAGGTCGATGTCGAGCAGCGTGCCCTGCGCGCCCTCAAAGAGGACGCCTTTGCCGTTGCGCGCGGCCTGCGCCACCAGCGGCGGCGTATCGCAGACGAAGGGGCGCAGCGCGTCCGCGTAGCGGCCGTACTCCTCCCGAATGGCCTCCGCCGAAAGCGGCTCCGCGCCGTAAACTTTCGTCAGCACGGCGTTCTTATCGGCGAGCGCCGCCTGCAGCCGCGCGGCAAACCGCTCCGGGTCCACCAGATCGCCCATCCGGATGCCGACTCGCGCGGCCTTGTCCGCATACGCCGGACCGATGCCGCGCCCGGTCGTGCCGATCTTGTCGTCACCGCGCCGCTTCTCCTCCAACTCGTCCAGCAGCCGGTGATAGGGCAGGATGACGTGCGCCGCCGCCGAGACGCGCAGGTTCTCCACGGAGACGCCGCGCGCCTTCAGGCCGTCGATCTCCCGGACCAGCACGCCGGGATCGACGACGACGCCGTCGGCCAGCACGCACACCGTTTCGGGATTGAGGATTCCGGCGGGGATGAGGTGGAACTTGTACTCCTGATCGCCGACCATGACCGAATGGCCGGCGTTGTTGCCGCCGCCGTAGCGGACGACCATCGCGGCGTTGCGGGCCAGGTAGTCTACGATCTTGCCTTTGGCCTCGTCGCCCCACTGCGCGCCCACAACCACAATATTTGCCAATGCTTCGCCCTCCTGCGGCGTCTCCCGCTTCGGAGAGGCCGCGGCCGGTCCTCCCTTTTCCCTCCGCCAGGTGATGTGAGAGGGGATCCGGAGGCGAATGGTTTGTCCCCGAAAAACAAGAATGGATAGCGCGGGGCTATCCATGCGGGGCCTGGCTCTACACTTTGTTTATTATAAGTTTTTTGGGCAGCAGTTGTCAAGGTTAAGAGTGATTTTTCCCGGCGATTGCGGGGGCGGAACGATCTTGCCGAGCACGGCCGGACCGCTTGCGCCGGTCGCCGACGGCACGTTGGACGGACGGCCATGCAGCGTCTCGTAGCCCAGGATCGCGAAGGCGACCGCTTCTTTGGCATCGTCCGGCAGGCCGAACTCGGCATGCGTGGTCAGGCGCGCGGGCGCCAGCCGCTCCGCCAGCATCCGCACCAAAGTCTTGTTATGCGTGCCTCCGCCGCCCAGGATGATCGTCCGGATGGCGGCGCGCGGCAGCAGCCAGTCGCGATAAGCGCGGGCGATCGTCTCGGCGGTCAGCGCCGTCGCGGTCGCCAGCAGATCGTTCGGGGCGCAGCCCTGCCGCTCTCCGGCCTTATGGAACCGCTCCGCGTAGATTACCCCGAACTCCTCGCGTCCCGTGGACTTGGGCGGCGGCGCGGCAAAGTACGGATGGGCCAGAAACGTTTCCAGCAGCGGCGCGCAGACCTTTCCCATCCCGGCCATCGCGCCGCCCGCATCGCAGGAAAGCGCTCCGCCAGAAACATGGCGCGCCAGGGCATCCAGCAGCATATTGCCCGGTCCGGTATCGAAGGCGAGCACGTCGTCCAGCCCGCCGCCTGCCGGCAGAAAGGTGACGTTGGCGATGCCGCCGAGGTTCTGGACGGCGCGCGTCTCCTCCTGCGCGGCAAAAAGAGCGTAATCCGCAAACGGCACGAGGGGCGCCCCCTGCCCGCCCAACGCCATGTCCGCCGCCCGGAAATCGGCGACGACCGGGCAGCCGGTCCGCGCGGCGATCACGGCCGGCTCTCCGATCTGCAGCGTACCTCGCGCCTTGTCGCCGCCGATCTCCAGGGGCGCAGGCTGATGCCAGACCGTCTGGCCGTGTGAGGCGATGGCGTCCACGCTTTCTATGGGGATTTCCGCCGCTCGCGCGACCTCCAGGGCCGCCGCTCCGAACGCTTCGCCAAGACGATAGTGCAGCGCGGTCACCCGCTGCAGCGGAGCCTCCGGCCGGCAGGCGTCCAGAATCGCCGCCCGCAGCGCCGGCTCCCACGGCACGCATACAAACTGGTCCAGACGCCAGGTCAGCGACGGCGGCTGCCCGGAAATCTCGACCAGCGCTGCGTCGATCCCATCCACCGATGTTCCCGACATCAACCCGATGATACGCATCATCCCTCAATCCTCAAAGAAATGAAACTCTTCCCAGGTGACTTTGCCGGTCTCCACCAGCCTCTTCAAGCGCTTCTGCGCCGCCGACAGCTCGGAACGGTGCGATTTGAACTCTACGAAGACGATCTTATTGTCCTCGAACTGGACGCCATCGACCGGCGTGCCTAAAAAGCGGAAGTTGGCCGAGTCGTAGGGATAGCGCTCCATGAGGGGAAACCACTGCTCCGTGATGCGCCCGTAGGAAGCCGAGAGGCTGCGTTGGCGGGTGCGCTCGCCCTCCAGCAGGCGCAGGGCGATCTCCAGGCGGCGCCGCAGGTACCAGGCGTACAGACAGGGCAGTCCGCAGCCGATCAATAGAAGCAGGAGGGGAAGAAGTTTCATAAGGTCTTCGTGAAGTGCCAGGCCGGTTGATTTCCGCGCCGTTTTCGGCTATAATTATCTATGAGTGTGGATAAATTTCATGCGCAGCAAACATGGACAGAAACAGCGAGGTGATGTATCGTGCCCACGTATGGTTATCAGTGCGAGAAATGCGGTCATCAGTTCCAGGTGTTCCAGAAGATGAGCGATACGCCCGTCAGCGCCTGCCCGGAATGCCGGGGGAAGGTAAAGCGGCTGCTCTACCCGGTCGGCGTCGTGTTTAAGGGTACGGGGTGGCATATCACGGATTACCGCAAGCCCGAAAAGTCGGAGAAGAACGGAGATTCCACCGCGCCCGCCAGCAGCGAGCCGGCCAAAAGCGACACCCCTAAGACCGATTCGGCTGGTAAATCCGAACCGGCGGCCACTAGCGGGTAAACGCGGGAATGGATGCGCGTTGAAGGAGAGGGGAGAAATTGATCTGGAAGGCATGTCCGGAGGACACCCGGCGCGATAGCGCCTCCCAGCGACGGACTTTCGTCCATCGCGAATAATTCCGTCGCGCATACATTCTTCGAACTTTCGATAATCTATGCCAATCCGCCCTACCCGATCTAAACGGGTAGGGCGGATCAGCTTGTGCGGGGGTGTCCGGCTACTTGGTATCGGGCGTCGCCTGGGCGTACCGCTTGCTCTCGATCAGCAGGTGGCCGGTGGCGGCGTCGAAGTGGACGTGGACGTCCAGCGCGTCGCGCACGAAGGAGAGCGGCACGATGGAGCGGCCCCGGTCGATATAGGGCCTGTTCTGCATGGTGACCGTCTTCTTGTTCACCCTGGCCTTCTTGCTGCCGATCTTAAACTCGATCTTGTGATCGGCGTTGGCGGCCCGCACCGTCTTGCTGTGGCTGAGCCACTGAATGCTTCCACCGGTATGCTCGAAGATCGGACGGAAGGGCGCGAGCGGAACGCCATTCTCCACGCGCGGGGGCACGTCGAAGGTGAGGCGGCTGTCGTCGAAAGCGACGTCGATGCCGCCCATGCGGTCCGCGATCTTGACCGGCGCCGGGCGCGATTTCGGGTGGGCAGCCGTCGCGATCGGGGTAATGCGAGCTATGGCGGCCGGCTTGCCAGGCACGGCGGGCTGCGCGGGAGGCGGCGTGTCGAGCGACAGGCTGGGCCGCAAGGCGATGCTGCCTGCGCGGCGCGGGCCGATCGGCTGGCGCAGAAGCCGTCCGCTGGCGGGAACCACCGACCAGAGATTCGGCACGGCGGACGTGGGAGCCGCCAGCGGTCCGATGCTGGAGGTCAGTGTAGGATGCGTGACCGTCGCGGTCGGATGAACGTCCGCAGGTCGCGCGGCGATCGACGCTCCTCCTGCCGTCTCGCCTGGCTGGTCCTGCAGGATCGGCGGGACTATGTGCAGCGAGTGCGGCAGCGTGCCCGGAGTGAACACGGTCCGCACGATATCGGAGGCCGGCGAGATCAGCGCGAGGCTGCTGTGCCCCTCCATCACGAACGGAACGGAGCGCGGGGAGTAGACGGGCATCGCATGCGTCACCGCCTTGCCGGGCGCCGGATGCAGCGCGACCACAATCGTGGGGGCCGGGTTGGGTTTGGCGACCGGCGCCGCAGCCGCTGTACGCGACGGCGCTGCCGGATGCGAGACGCTGCCGGGCAAGCGGGTCTCGCCCGGCGTCCCGGCGCGCAGATCGTTGGAAGCGGTCGCGTCCAGAATCCCCCGCTGCAGCGGCGACGTTCCGAAAATGGGATCGATTCGGTCCGCCGGGAGCGCGCTTTGCGGAGCCGAGCGCGCTACGTCGAGGATCTTCCGGGCGGCCGGGCTTCCCGCTTGCGCTTTCGTCTGCTTGCGCAGGTCGGGAGTCTCCTTTTGCTTGTGCGTAAAGCCGCCGGGATTGTTCACCACGACCTGCATGCTCAGCGAGGCCACCCGGGCCAGCGTGTCGCCGTCATAGACGTCCACGCCAATCTTATGGGAGCCGTTGGAAACGCGCGTGGTGTCCCAGTTGTAGGTGAAGGGTCCGAAGTTGGTGAGGGCCAGGAACTCGCTGTCCAGCATGAAGCTGACATAGGGGTTGTGGACGGTGGGATCGACTTTGATCTCGACGGGCACGATCCCCTGCACCATAGCGCCTTCCCGGGGCGAAAGGAAATGGGTGGGGGCAGGCGTATCCGGAATCACGGAAGAGATGGTGACCTGCGCGGTGGCCGTGGCCGGATTGCCCTCCGTGTCGATAGCGCGGACCAGAACCTGGTGGCTGCCCTCGGCCAGCAGCGATTTATCCAGCCGGAAGGAGATCGAGCCTTTGCCTTTGTGAGTCGTGACGGTCTCTTTATCGATCTGCTTTCCGTCGACAAAGAGCGCGATGGAGCGAATGTTCCCGTCGTGGAAGAGCACCGTCAGGGTGACCGTCGAGTCATCCGGTTCCAGCACCGGCGCGGTGATCGCCAGATGCAGACCGCTCCAATCAGACGCGTCGTGCGCCAGAGCGGGAACTACGGCGGCGCCGCAGAGAATTCCGGTACCACTGGCAAGCGCGATAGCGCGCGCCATCCTTTTCATTCGGTTCGCCTCCCTTGATACGCTCTTGTAAACGAGTACATGGGTGAGCCGTCTGTCCGTTACACGCCGACTCGCATCCTCATTTACATAGACGTGGTGATACAGTGCTTTTGCCGTATAGCTCAGCCTGCCGCGCGGTGAGATTGCTGGGGCGCGTTGCTCGGCTCGTGATCCGGGAATGGAGCAGGATCGAACAAACCGGCAGGACGGCAACCACGCCCACAGCGGGGCATAGGCCGTCACGAGAGTGAAGCTGGTGGGAGTACTCGGTCGGTCCGGCACGGCGGGGTGTCGGAAGCCCAGACGATGATGCGGCCAGTCCGGGCATTCGAGCCGGCAGACTTTAGCATATCGTAAGGAAGTCTGTCAAGGGGGTCGGGCTTATTTGCCCAATACAGCGCGCCGGGCAACGTGGTGCCCGGCGCAGATCGCTGAGCGCGAAAGGCTTATTGCGTGGTCTTGGCGCTGAGGCTGTTCGGTGTCGAAGCCGCCGATGGATTGGGATGGATGTACTGCTGGGCTTCCCTCCGCGCGCGATCGTACTCGGCTTTCTCCTTGGCAAGGACCTCCTGCGTTTTTTGGATTCCCTGCGGGCCGTCGGGCACCTGGCGGAAGTGGTCGGGGGTGGCGATGATCGTGGTGGGATCCATCAGGGGCTTGGACCTCGGAACATGCTGTCCCGCCCCCTTATACTTGCTCGCCATCGCCTGCATCTCTTTCTTCTTCTCCGCCATCATCTCAGCCATACGGCTCATGCCCGACGGGGTGTTCTTGACGGCATCGCTGGTGCTCGGCGCCGCTGCCGGCTTCTCCGGCTGCGCGGGCGGCGGATTCACGCCCGGTATATGGCCGATCCCGAAGAGCGCGACCAGCAGGAGCACGATAATGGCGACGGTCGTCCCGCTAAAACCTCGAGTACTCATAAGATTGAAGACCTCCTGAAAGAGCCTAAGAGTTCGATGTACAACGGTTTCATTATATAGGGTGACGAAGGCTGTGTCAAGGGCTAGTTTTCGTCTGGGTGTCCGCCGGAGCCAGCAAGCGCGTCAAGGCGTCCCGCACGTCGGCTTCCGGCAGGTCCCGCGCCCCGGCCACGTAGAAGCTGCCCCGCGCTTCTCCCCGCCAGGTCGAGACCCGCGCGCTGCGGATATCCCAGCCCAGGCGCGAAAGAGCCTCGCAGACGCGATAGAGCGCCTCCTTCGTCTCCGGCCCGCCCGTCTCGATGACGGTCAGGGTATCGGACAGGTCGTTGCGAACCGAGCGCACCGTAAGCGCCGGCCGCGCCGCCTCCTTGCCGGGGCGGCGGCGCTTGCCGAGCAGATCTTCTACCGTCTGCGTGCCTGTCAGGACCGAAGTCAGATGCTCGGCGACCTCGCGCCGCTTGCCCGCCGAGAGCTGGCGCCCTCGATAGTCCACCCAGAGCGTATCCAGCGCGATGCGGTCGGTGGGGCTGACGCGGGTGATGACCTGGGCGCTGTGGACTTCCAGATCCGCGGCGTAGAGCGCGGCGGCGATCTTGGCGAGCAGGCCCGGCCGGGGATCGTCCGGCGCGCAGACCGTCAGCTCCGTGTAGGTGGCATCCCGCTCGTCGTGGAAATCCACGACCGGCTGCCCGCCCCGCACCCCCCGGACGAATCCGATATGCAGGGCGATGCGGCTCAGCGGCTGATTGAGCAGATATTCGGGCGGCATGGCCTGAACGTGCTCGGCTACCTCGTCGGCGGGCAGATTCTCCAGCGCCAGCTCTTTGAGCAGGCGGCGGCGGGCACGGGCGATGGTCGCGTCGTCGTAGCCGATCGGCTCTTCATCGCTCAGGACCGCCGCGGCCCGGCGCCACAGGTCGCGCAGGAACCGCCCTTTCACCTGGGTCCAGACTCCCTCCCCGACGGCGCGCGTGTCCGCATAGGTCAGCACGTAGAGCGCGTTCAGCCGGTCCAGATCGTCCACGGCGGCCGTGAAGTCGCGGAGGGTCTCGTCCAGATTCAGGTCGCGCAGGCGGGAAGTCTCGGCCATCAGCAGATGCTCGCGCACCAGGAATCGGACGGTCGCGGTGGCCTCGTCCGACCATCCCAGCCGGCGGCAGACAGCGGCGGCGATCTCCTCGCCCGTCTCGGAGTGCGGCCGGCCCGGCTCGGCTTTGCCGCTGTCGTGCAGCAGGGCCGCCAGGAACAGGCGCTCCGGGTGCGGCATCTCCTCCAGCAAGCGCCGCATCTCCACCAGCTCTTCCGGCCCTTCCGCGCCCAGCAGCGCCTCCAGTTGGCGCACGACCAGCAGCGAGTGCTGTCCCACCGTGAAATCGTGCGAGGGATCGTAGGGGATCAGGTCCATAAGGGGTCCGAACTCCGGCAGAAACCATCCGAGAATGCCCAGATCCGCCATCTTCTGCAGCGTGGGATAGATCCGGCCGGGCGTGGAGAGGATGCGCGTAAAGATCTGGGCCGCTTCTTGCGGCCGTTTGAGACGCGGGCGGCTCTGCGCAAGGGCGACGGCGGCGCGCTCGATCTCCTCGCTGAGCTGCAGGTCGTAACGCTGCGCCAGCTCGAAGACCCACAGCAGCCAGGCCGGATCGTCGGTCGAGAGCGCCTCGTTGGCCGGCTCGATCCGGCGTCGAAAGCAGTCCACGCCAATGCCCAGGATGAGCCGGCTGTCGCCGATGCGGCGCATGGTCTGGTCTGCGGTCCGGCGCACGAGCGCCAGGGCCGGATAGAGATCGGCCATGAACCGCTCGACGGGCGGCGCCTTGCCGTCTCCCTCGCCGCCGTAACCCAGCGCCGCGGCGACCGCCTCCTGGCGCGTGATGACCAGCTCATCCCGCGCCGTTCCCACCAGCGCGTGCAGCGCGTTGCGGACCCGGAACAGCAGCTCTTTGGCTTCCGCCAGGTCTGCGGCCTCATCGGAAGAAAGAGCGCCCTCGCGCACCAGCATCTCGAACGCGCGCTCGCCGCGCACGCGGGCGGAGGAGAGCTGGCTGTGGGCCTGCGTCAGCCAGACCATCGTCTGCAGGTCGCGCAGTCCACCCGGCCCTTCCTTCAATTGCGGCTCGACCACACGCGGGGAGGATCCCCACTTCGCCAGGGCGCGCTCGCGCTCTTCCAGCTTGGTGAAGATGAAGTCGGCGGGGTTAAAGCCCATCCAGAAGGCGTCCTCGAGCTGGATAAACAGCCGCTCGCTGCCGGCCACGAGACGCGCGTCCAGAAGCCCGCTGGTCGTCTGATGGTCCAGGCGGACGCAGTCTTCCAGCAGGCGATAGGCATAACCCACCTCCAGCCCGCAGCGGGCGATGCAGACGTCCATCACCTGCGTGAACATATCGCGGATCACGCGGTCGATCTGCGGATCGCCATCGCGTTGCGGGATGAAGGTGATGTCGATGTCGGAGAAAGGCGACAGCTCCCGCCGCCCGTAGCCGCCGGTAGCCACAATAGCGATCGGCGGCTGCAAGGGATTCACGCCGGCCCGCTCGCAGGCTAGATGGAACATGCGCGTGATGACCGCGTCCATCAGATCGCTGAACGCCCGCGCCATCGCGATACCGCCGGGGAGCTGGGCGTTGGGCGTTGGGCGTTCCGAAGGTTCGACATTGGGAGACGCTTTCAGGCTGGCCAGCAACTGCTCGCGCCCGGCGCGCAGGTAGTCGGCCAGCTCTTTCGTGTCGCCCAGCCCGCTAAGCGCCTGGTCGCGCACATCCTTCTCGTTAACGGTGGGGACCTGTGTTTTCTTCATCAATCTCGGATCATTCTTCAATGACTTCAACGCGAATTCCGATGGTGCGGATAATGCCGGCGGCCCGCTCGCATTCCTGACGGTTGCCGTGATGCACGACGGACTTGCCGAGGTTATGGATCTCCCAGGTCTCCATCTCGGCCTCATCCTGGGAGCAAGCGGTCGCCTGCATGAGGATCATGATGACTTCGGGGACCGTGTTGTAGTCGTTATCGTAGACGACCACGATGTAGCCGCTGCCCGTGCCGGTATCCTCTACGTCTTCCTCAATGCGCGGCAGGACCGGCGTGGTCTTTTCGGGCGCGACCGTCGCTGCGGATTTGATATGGAGAAAGTCGCTCATAACAGGTGGATATGGGAGCCGGCGGCGTCTTTGGTGATCTCGATGCGCTGGGAAAAGGCGTCTTTCAGATCCTCCACGTGCGTGATGACCAGGATCTTCTGGAAATCCTCCTTGATCGACTCGATGACCTCTACCAGTTTCTCGCGTCCCTTGCCGTCCTGCGTGCCGAAGCCTTCGTCCAGGATCAGAGTCTCCAGCCTGGCGCCGGAGCGGCGGGCCAGCAGGCGCGAAAGCGCGATGCGGATCGCCAGGTTGACGCGAAACGCCTCGCCGCCGCTATAGAGCTCGTAGGCGCGCGGGCCGGCGTCATCGGTGATCTTGATGTCGAGCGTCTCGATATCATTGCCGGTGGTTTTGGCGGAGCGGGTGGTCTCGAAGCGAACCTGCATCGTATTGTCGGTCATGCGCGCCAGCAGCGCGTTGGCTTCGTCTTCCACCTCCGGCACGGCGTTCTCGATGATCAGGGCCTGCACGCCCTTCTTTCCGAAGGCGCTCGCCAGCGCGTGGTAGATTCTGCGCTCCTCATCCGTTTTTCGGTGCGCCTCGGCCTTCGCCTTCTTCTCCTCCTGCGCCTTTTCGCACCGGGCGATATAGTCCAGGAAACGGCCTTCTTCCACCTTCAGATGCGTCAGCTCCTGGCGCAGCTCCTGTAAGATCGATTCCGCCGCCACGGCTTCCTTCCGGACCTGCTCCACCTGGGCCAGGTCGGCGCCGAGGGTCTTCAGCCGCGTGCGCACTTGCGCCAATTCTTTCTGCCGGTCGGCAAGGAGCGCCTCCAACTGCTCCTTCTCCTGGACCTCGCGGTCCCAACGGCTTTCGGCGTGCTGCAGGTCCTGATAGCGTATGGTGGACGAATCCAACTGCTGAATCCGCAGCGAGACGGCTTCGTGCTCCGTCTTGGCCAGGCCCAGCCGCTCCAAATCCTGCTCCAGCCGCCGGCGCTGGATGCGCTTCGGCGCGGCAAACTCCTCGCGCTCCAGCTTCACCTTCAGCTCTTGCGCCTGCTTCGTGAGCGGGCCGGCTTCCGCGATCTCCTTAAGAAGGTCCTGCCGCTGCGCGCAGAACTGCTCGTACTGGCTCCGCTTGACCGCCAGATCGCTCCGCTGCTTCTCCAGGTCCTGAACACGCTCCTGCGCCGCCGCCAGAAACTGCTTTGCCGCCGCCCCGTCTCTGCGGACCGCCTTCTGCTCGGCGACCATCTCGGCGCGCTTCGCCTGCTGCCGGGCCATGACGGTCTCATGCTTCTTCCCGCTCAGATCGCTCTCGCAGACCGGACAGGTCGCGTGGGGATGCGACAGCAGATCCAGGACCTCGTCTATCTCTTTCAGGCCCGCTTCGAGCTTTTCGTTCTGGGCGCGTAAGGTGGCAAAGGTCTCCTGGGCGGCTTCCATCTCCTCCTGCGCCACTTTCAAAGCCTTCGCGGTCTCCGCTTCGCCTTGCAGCGCCTTCGCCAGCGCCTCGATCTGTGCCTCCAGCTTCTTAGCCTGCTGGCGGCGAAGCTCCAGGCTTTCCAGATGCTTCTGGAGCAGGTTCAGATCGCCTTCCAGCCGGGTCTTCTCCACATCGATGGCGCCGATGACCACCTGCAGATCGGCATGGGCCTTGTTGAACGCCTGGACCTCCGGCTCCAACTGGTCGCGGCGCTTGCGCGCGTTCTGCAGGGCCGCATAGTCGCTCAGAATGGATTCCCGCTGGTCTAAAATGCTCTGCAGCAGCTTGAGCTGGGCCAGCCGGTCGCTGCGCTCCCGCTCGCGCTGCTGGATGTCGGCCTCCATGCGCTCGCAGGCCGCTTCCAGATCCTCGACTTGCCGGGCAAGCGCGTCTAAAGCGCCGCGCCGCTCCTGCAGCGTCGCCACCACCTTTTCTTGCGCCGCCCGCTCGGCCTCTTTCTCCGCCAGGGCGGCGCGCGTCTCCTCCAGGCGCTCCTGATAGACGGGCCGCTCGGCGATCTGCGCTTCCAACAGCCGGATTTCGCGCTCCAGCTCGTCTGCGGCTTCCTTGCGCTCCTTGTAAAGGTCCTTCGCCTTCGCTTCCAGCTTATCGTAGCGATCCAGACCGAGGATTTCGCCGAGAATGCGCTTGCGGTTATCGGGAGTCTGCCGGGTGAACTCGTCGGCGCGGCCCTGCTGCAGATAGGCAGAGTTGATGAAGGTATCGTACTCCATGCTCAAGAGCTGGACGATCTGCTTGCCGGTCTCCCGCTGGCTGCCCCCGCCGATGGGCGCCCAGCCGCCCGCGCCGTCGTCCTGAGTGAGCTGCCACTCGCTGCCGGCCGCCTTGCCGCGCTTGCGCTTGCGGACCACGCGATAGCGCTGCCCTTCCAGCTCGAACTCGAAGCGCACCTCGACCTCGTCCGCGCCGACACGGATCAGGTCGTCCTCGGCAATGGATTTTACCACGGAGGCGCGCGTCTTGCCCCACAGCGCCCAGGTGATCGCGTCCAGCAGGGCGGACTTGCCGTTGCCGTTATCGCCGGAGAGGCAGGCAACGTGGATGCCTTCCAGCGGCAGCGTCGTGTCCTCCTCGCCGTAGCTCATGAAGTTTTTGAGGGTCAGCTTGATGGGAATCATATTCAGGCCCCCACCCCAACCTCTCCCGAATTCCAGGGGAGAGGAGTTTTTGTTTCAAGGTGGGTTGCGTCCGGAGGACGCTTGTACTCTTCCTCCGGGGATTTTCAACACCCGGTCGAGATCACATCCCCGTTTCCTCTTCCTGCAATTCGCGGAAGAGCGGTTCGGCGTACTTGAGAAGCAGGTCCTTGCGCGGCTTGAGGGTGTCCTTGGTCTCGATGTAGAGTTCCAGGGCCTCGCGCGGACTTTTCGACTCGGTCAGCAGGCGGCTGCGGGTGGCGGCATCGCGGCGGACCTTGCGATTGATGGCGACTACCATGAACGCGGGCGAGAGCGCCTCGCGAATGTCCCGCTCGCGCACCAGGCTTTGACGCTCGTGGCTGACGGTGTAGGTCAGCTTGACGATGGCGTTTCGCAGCGGGCGCCGCTTGATCTCGGCCAGAATTTTCTCGGTCGGCTCTTCGCAGTCGGCGTCCACTTCGATCTCCAGCAGCGGACGCCCTTCCTGGACCTCGATAAACTCGTAGTCTGCCCCCCCCTTTTTCAACTCGACCAGCACAAAGCCCTTCTTCTCGTCCTTCTCGCCGAAGTCGATGCGGTCCGGGCTGCCGGCGTAGACCACGTGCGGCTGGCCGTGCTTGTTCAGGTCCTGGTGCTTGTGAATGTGCCCGAGGGCGACGTAGTCGAACGCCGGATCGGTCAGCGCCGAGACAGGCACCTGCGGCTCGCCCACGTTGAAGTAGCCCTGCTGCCACGACGAGAGCTTCGCGCCGGTCACCCAGAAATGGCCCATCAGGATGGTCGGGATGTCGTCGTTGGCGGCCTCTACTTCTTCGGCCAGAAAGCCCAGGTAGTCGATGTATTTGGCTTCCAGCATGCGGCGCGTCTCGTCGAGCGTCTTGCCCGTGAACTCCTCGCGCGCAATGGAGTAGCCTTTGATGAGATACGGCATGGCCGCGATCCGCACCGGCCCGGCAGCCGTGGAGATCACGGAAGTCTCCGGCTTGCTCATCACGTGGACGTTCGTCACGCCGAGCGTGCGGTAGATTTCGACCGCGTGGGCGCGTCCACGAATGGCCGGCATGTCGTGATTGCCGACCAGCAGCACGACCGGAACGCCGTTGTCCGTCAGCCGCCGGATGCAGTCGGCGAACTCGCGCTGATCGGTCTGGCGAGGATCGCGGGTCTTATAGGCGTCGCCGGCAAAGACGGCCAGATGGATTCCGGCGTCCAGGGCCAGGTCCACCGCTTTGAGCAGCGACAGTTTGAAATCTTTGAGACGGGTATTCAGGCCGGTTTCGGGGTCGAGGCGACCATACAACTCTACGCCAAAATGCGTATCGGCAAAGTGCATGACGCGGATCGCCTGGCTCATAGCCTCCCTTTCACCACAACGGATTTCTACCGGTTATTATATCAGGTCGAGCAATCAAAAGCAAGCGAGAAGACAGTAGACAACAAGGCAATCGCATGTGACTTCAATGCCAGTTTCGCCATCCCTGGTTTTGGCTGGGCCGTGAACGACCCGTATAGCCGGGCAATCAATTACCCGTCTTTTGGTCCTTCGGACAACCGTCCTGCGGACGGACCTCACCCCTGTCCAATCGCCATCGGTGCGGGGTAACGGCCCCGCACCCCTCCCCTCTCCTTCGTAAGCAGAGGGGGAACTTTAGGAGTTAGGCCAACCGCCCTGGCGGGCGGAAAATTCCAAATGCGATGACCCTGCTCACCTACCTCGCTCGCGTTGACTTGTTCCAGGGCGAGAGGTATACTTCCGACATGGCGTATACGGATTTCCAGGATTTTCTGAGCCGATTGGAGCGCGAAGGCGAGCTCAAGCGCATCTCCGTGCCCGTCGATCCGTACCTGGAGATCACCGAAGTCGCCGACCGGGTAATGAAGCAGCCCGGTGGCGGTCCCGCCCTCCTCTTCGAGCATCCCACCGGCAAAGAGATTCCGCTGGCGATCAACGTCTTCGGCTCCCGCAAGCGCATGAGCATGGCGCTCGGCGTGCCGGACATCGAGGACGTCGCCTGCGAGATCGAAGACCTCCTCAAGCCGGAAGTCCCCACCGGCATGCTGAACGCCGCGAAGACCCTCCTACCCAAGCTCGGCGTGCTGGCGAAGATGCCGCCCCGACACGACAAGGGCGACGGGCGCTGCCAGGAGGTCGTCCAGCTTGGCGAGGACGTCGATCTGGACCAGTTTCCCATCCTCCACTGCTGGCCCCAGGACGGCGGGCGCTACATCACGCTGCCGCTGGTCTTCACGCACGATCCCAACACCGGCAAGCGCAACGTCGGCATGTACCGCATTCAGGTGTTCGACAAGCGCACCACGGCCATGCACTGGCAGATGCACAAGGTCGGCGCGGAGCACGCCCGCCTGAGCGCGGAGCAGCGCAAGCAGATCGAGGTGGCCGTGACGCTGGGCGGTGACCCGGCCCTGACCTACGCCGCGACGGCGCCGCTGCCGCCTGGCATCGACGAAATCCTCTTCGCCGGGTTTCTCCGCAAGAAGCCGGTCCATCTGGTCAGGGCGAAGACGGTCGATCTGGAGGTGCCGGAGGACGCGGAGATCGTCATCGAGGGGCGTATCGATCCGGCGGAGCTGCGCATGGAAGGCCCTTTCGGCGACCACACCGGCTACTACTCCCTGGCCGATCTGTACCCGGTATTGCACGTCACCGCTATCACGCACCGCCGCGCGCCGATCTACCCCGCCACGATCGTCGGCAGGCCGCCCATGGAAGACGGCTGGCTCGGCAAGGCGACCGAGCGCCTGTTCCTGCCTCTCCTGCGCCTGACACTGCCGGAAGTGGTCGATATGAACCTGCCGGTCGAGGGCATCTTCCACAACATCGCCCTGGTTTCAATCCGCAAGCGTTATCCCGGCCACGCCTTCAAGGTGATGCACGCGCTCTGGGGACTGGGCCAGGCGATGTTTACCAAGATGATCTTCGTCTTCGATGCGGACGTCAACGTGCAGGACGTGAAAGAGTGCCTCTGGCGCTTAGGGAACAATATCGACCCGGAGCGCGACATGTGCCTGGTGCGCGGCCCCATCGACGTGCTGGACCACGCCTCCCGCGCGCTCGGTTTCGGCTCTAAGATCGGCTTCGACTGCACGCGCAAGCTGCCCGCCGAAGGCTTCACGCGCGAATGGCCGGACGTGATCGAGATGACGCCGGAGGTCAAAGAGCGCGTGGATGCGCTCTGGTCGAAATTAGGGCTTTAAGTCTGTTGAAACGCCTTTTCACGGGGTTAAAACCCCGTGCTAAGATACGAAACCCGCCTTCGCGGGTTACTCTCCGCTGAAAAGTGGAGTCCGCCTGCGCGGACTTTGTGTTTTAGACCGGGGTTTTAACCCCGGTGTATAGGAGAAGCGATGCCGGAGCGGAGACTGGTCGTAGCGATCACCGGAGCGAGCGGAGCGCCGTATGCGATCCGCTTCCTCGAAGAGGCAGCAAAACACTACGCTGAGATCTATCTGGCCGTCTCCGATCAGGCGCTGCAAGTTATCAGCCTGGAGACCGGCAGGACGGTCAACGCGCGCAGCCTCTCGGCAGAGACGCTGTTAGGCCGCCCTTGTCCCGCGCTGCGCATCGTCGATAAAAAAGACTACTTCTCGCCGCCCGCCAGCGGCTCCTTCCGGCACGACGGCATGGTGATCGTCCCCTGCTCGATGGGCACTGCCGCGCGCATCGCCAACGGCATCAGCGACGATCTGGTCAGCCGCGCCGCCGACGTCTGCCTGAAGGAGAAGCGGAAGCTGATCCTGGTGCCGCGAGAGACGCCCTGGAACCTGATCCATCTGCGGAATATGACTCAGCTCGCCGAGGCGGGAGCGGTGATTCTGCCCGCCGCGCCCGGATTCTATCACAAGCCGCAGTCCATCGATGACCTGATCGACCACGTCGTCGGGCGTATCCTGCAGCAGCTCGGCATCGAGCAGCAACTCGTTCCGCAGTGGCAGTATGAAGAGTAAGCCCACCCCCTGGCTCACCACAGGGCTTGCGCCTCTGCCTCCCTGGTTCGCTCGCTACGCTCGCAGGGAGGGGGACCACACCGACTCTCTTGTACCTCTGCTCATGGGCAAGAGCAGCTTACGAGAGAACATACCGGCTTCCATCTTCTGCCCCCCTCCCCTAGTATTGGGGAGGGGTCGGGGGTGGGGGCCTGAGTAATCGACATGCAAGCCATCCTCAAAACCCGCCAGATCCTGGATATGATCAAGTTCGAGCACACGATCTTCGCGATGCCGTTCGCGCTGATCGGCGTGCTGCTGGCTTCCCGAAATCTGCCGCACGGACTTCCGAGCGGCAGTACGCTGCTCTGGATCGTGCTGGCGATGGTCGGCGCCAGAAGCGCGGCCATGTCGTTTAATCGCCTGGCGGACGCCGACGTGGACGCGCAAAACCCACGCACCGCGAACCGCCATCTGCCCGCCGGCATCCTGACGAAAGGGCAAGTCTGGCTTTTCTTCATCGTGGCGGTCGCGCTGTTCGAGCTGTCGGCGCGCAGCCTCAACCGGCTCTGCTTCCTGCTCTCGCCGGTCGCGCTGCTCTTTATCCTGGGCTACTCCTATACCAAGCGGTTCACCTGGCTCTGTCACCTGTTTCTGGGCATCGCGACCGGCCTTGCGCCCGTCGGCGCGTGGGTGGCCGTACGCGGGCGGCTGGATCTCGTTCCGCTGCTGCTGGGCGCGGTGGTCATGCTCTGGATCGGCGGCTTCGACATCATCTACGCGCTGCAGGACTACGATTTCGACTGCGGCTCCGCGCTCTATTCGCTGCCCAAGCGGCTCGGCAAAGGCCGCGCTCTTATTGTCTCGCGCCTCATGCATAGCCTGATGCTGGTCGTGCTCGTGCTCGTGGGCGTTCTCTCCGGCCTGCACGCACTCTACTTTCTCGGCGTGGGCGTGGTCGCCGCGCTGATCTGTTACGAGCAGTCCCTGGTCAAGCCGGACGACCTCCGGCGCGTCAATCTGGCGTTCTTCACCCTCAACGGCTGGGTGAGCATCAGCCTGTTCGGATTCGTGCTGCTGGATAGTTTACTGAAGAGGTAACCATGCGACTGCGGATCGGAAGTGTGCCGTATTTGAATGCCAAGCCGCTGGTGGACTGGTTTCACAGCGCCGGCTGCGATGCCGACGTGGAGATCACTTACGCGGTCCCGTCAGAGCTGGCGCGGATGCTGCGCCAGGATGCGCTCGACGTGGCGAATGTCTCCAGCTTCGAGGCGCTGCGCGTCCCCGGACTGGCGCTCGTTCCGAACATCTCCATCTCTGCGACCGGCCCTGTCAAGAGCGTTCGCCTCTTCTCCAGAGTCCCGATGGATTCGATCCGCTCCGTCGCCCTGGACACCAGCTCGCTCACCTCGACGGCACTGACAAGAATCCTCCTCCATGAATCGTTCGGCCTCACGCCCTGCTACGAGCACCATCCACCCCACCTGGACGAAATGCTCTCTTCCTGCGACGCCGGGCTGATCATCGGGGACCTGAAGCTGTTCGACCTGCATCCCGGCACGACCGTCTACGACCTCGGCCAGGGCTGGCACGACCTGACCGGCCTGCCCTTCGTCTACGCGGCCTGGCTGGCGCGTGAAGATCGCGCCTCCGCAGAAATGGTCGAAATCCTGACGGCAGCCAAAGCCTGGGGCACGGCCCGCCTGGACGAGCTGGCGCACACGTGGTCCCTGAAGCTCGACCTGCCCCTCCCCCGCTGCCAGGACTACTTCTTCAACGTCATGCAGTACGACCTGACGCCCGCGCACCTGGAAGGTTTACGCCTCTTCCAGCAAAAGTGTCATGCCCATGCCTTGATCGATACTCTCCTCCCGCTTCACTTCCTGACTTGAAATATGAACGGGTAGGATGGGAGAAAGATGCATGAAGGAATATACCGTTATATATGAGAAAGGACCGACCAGTTGGGGAGCCTATGTACCCGATCTCCCCGGCTCCGCTGCGGTCGGAAAATCGCTGGAAGAGGTCAAAGAGCGCATTCAGGGAGCTATCCAGATGCATATTGAGGGAATGCTGGAAGACGGCCTGCCTATTCCAGAACCGACTAGGTTTGCCGGTATCGTTCAGGTAGCTGCCTGATAGATTTTGCCTGCATGAGAAACGAAGATTCGATTTGTAATCGGGGATGCGACAACCCACCTCACGACAAGCCCACCATCATTGTTCACGTCTGTAACGACATTGGTGCCTGGGGCGCGGCTATGCGCTGGCGCTGTCGAAGCGGTATCCGCATAAGCATGTTACCTCACAAATATTTCGAGATTAAGATACTCGCTAAATTTTATTCGTCCGTCAGGCTCTATCTCTCTAGTAATGTAAGTTGGATATTTATCGGCAGGCATATAATGTCCACCAACTTTATCCCAATCCAAGAGTGATAGTATTATCTTGTCACAAAAATGAAGCAACTCAAAATAACGAGATGCTTTGTCGCTATTGCTACAAGACAATTTCCCAGTATGTATTATTTCGTTGCGCCAATCCTTGTAGTCGGACTTCCAGCCATTAATATGGTTTTGCCTACAAAACTCACTCATTATCTCTAAAAAGCTGGCATTCTTACCTATTCTCGGCCCTGATGTATGTTTAAAATCATCGCCATCTCGACGATAAATCCCTGATGGAACACCGATATTTAAGGCAAAATTATAACGGATTACCTCAAAGAAGTTTGCAATCAGTAATATGTTTAGATCTGGATACCCAAAATCTTTAGATACTGTATTTATATGAATAAGGTTAATTAACTGATAAACTGGATCCAGGCGGACAAACGGATCGACACTTTGTTCCACGAATTTGGTAATTTCTTTGGAGTATCCATCTTCTCGAATTACGAATTTCCCTTCACCTATCGAGATATCAGGTGTGACAGCATTTATCAATACAGGGTTGCTGTCTTTAACTATTTCAAATCTACAGCACTTACAAAGACGACCAGATGCAAATGAAACCAGCCAATAGAGTTGTTCGATAATTGTCTGGAATCTGGTGTATTCTGAAAACTGTATATTCTCAATTTCTGCTATATGTGTTATTAGTCCCTCGGAATGAGGCCGTATAGTTATTCGCTTATCAAAAAGCTTTAATTGATAAGGTCTGTTAGGTATATTCCAATACGGAATATGAGTGGGATATGCCCGCATGGTCACAAGGTCCTGTTCATTTGGAAGAATAGCTTCCTTTAACTCAGCTTCAGCAAGCTTCACATTAATCTTTGATTGCAGCGGAAATGGTATTGTCTTTTGCACAGCATAGCCTTGAACAGGCGTTAGCAAAAGTCTGGTAGATGATGGAATGCTTTCTATACAACATTTTTCCCAACTGTAGGGATGTGCCGAAAATGGAACTTCTACAGTAATGTAGATCGAACAATCAGGGTTCTGGATGAGTCGACAATCCAAATCAGCCTGACCAAATTGGTATTTAAACCTGCATGTGAGGTTTATATCCATTTTTATCACCCTTAGTTTTACGTTTCTAATTATTATAAATATTGGCAGTCACGCAGGTGTCGCAGAGGACGGAGAGCAGGGTATCGATCTCTTCGTGCGTGTTGTAGTGGGTGAGGCCGACACGGACCGCCCCGCCGTGCGCTTCCAGGCCCAGCCGCTCCATGAGGCGAAGGGCGTAGTAGTTGCCGCTCCAGACGCAGATTCCGCGAGCGGCCAGGAGCTCGGCGGTCTGTCCGGGCGAGAGGTGCGGCCAGGTGAAGGCGACCGTCGGGACGCGCTCGTCCAGCCGCGCCGGATCGGTCAGGCCGTAGATACGCAGCCACTCGAACTCGCTCAGTCCGGTCAGCAGGTGCGTAGAAAGCGCCTTCTCGTACTCCTTGATAGCGCGCATGGCCGTCTTCAGCGCCAGCCGTCGTCCGGTGTAGCCCTGCGCGGCATACTCCTCGCGCCACGGGCCGCCGAACCGCTCCCCGATCTCTTCCAGGTAACGCACGGCAGCCGACACGCCCGCCAGCCCTTCATGGTTCTGCGTGCCGGTCTCCCAGCGCCACGGGATCGCGTCGCTGGCCGGGCGGACCTTGTGCGGCTTCAATCGAGCTAGAAGCTCCGCCTTGCCGTAGAGGATGCCGACGTGCGGACCGAAGAATTTATACGCCGAACAGGCCAGGAAGTCGCAGTCGAGCGCCTGCACGTCGATGGGGCCGTGCGGCGCGTACTGGACCGCGTCCACGTAGACCAGCGCGCCCGCCTCATGTGCCAGGCGCGTGATCGCCGCCACGTCGGGTATTGTGCCGATCGCATTCGAGGCGTGCGTGATGGCAACGAGCCGCGTCCGCTCCGATAACTGCTCCGCGACAATCTCGACCGGCAGCGTGCCGTCCTCCGTCCGGATGTCGGCAACGCGCAGAACCGCGCCCTGCGCCTCCAGGTCTTTCCACGGCGCGATGTTGGCGTCGTGCTCCAGTGTGCTCACCACGATCTCGTCGCCCGGCTGGAGCGTGTCGCCGAACGAGCGGGCCAGGGAGAAGGTGAGCGTGGTCATGTTTGGGCCGAAGACGATCGTCTCCGGAGACGGCGCATCGAGCAGATCGACCATCGCCTGCCGCGCCTCCGCAATGACCTGGTCCGTGCGCTTACTGGTGATGAAGGCACCGCCCGTGTTCGCGTCGCGGGTGCGGTAGTAGTCCGCCACCGCCTCGATCACCCGCTCCGGCACCTGCGTGCCGCCCGGATTGTCGAAGAAGATCAGCGGATGGCCCTCCCAGGTCTGGGAGAGCGCGGGGAACTGGGCGCGCAGCGGCGCGGGATCGAAAGCATTCGTGCTCACGTACTCGACTCCTTCGGAGGTTCTCCTATAGTCTACCTGATCCGGTTCAGGTCGTTTTGAGGTAAAATGAAGGCGCGCCACGGGACGCAAGAGATGATTTGAGGAAGCAATACGTCCATGATGATACTGATGGCCGCCGAAGCGACGGCGGAACAGGTAGACGAGGTCATCGCGCGGATCACCGCGCATAAGCTGCAGGCGCTGCGGCTGCCCGGCGACGAGCATATCGCCATCGGGGTCGCCAGCGCCATCCCGCCCGACTTGCGCGAGCCGCTCACGATGGAGCTTTCCACGCTGCCGGGCGTAGACCACGTCGTCCAGATCAGCCGCCCCTACAAGCTGGCCTCCCGCGAGTTCCGCCGCGTGGACACGGTCGTGAAGGTCAAGGACGTGGAGATCGGCGGCAACCGGTGCGTCGTGATGGCCGGCCCGTGCGCGGTCGAGAGCCGGGAGCAGATTTTCGCGGCGGCCAAAGCCGTTCGGGCGGCGGGCGCGCGTATCCTGCGCGGCGGCGCTTATAAACCCCGTACCTCGCCCTATTCGTTCCAGGGGTTAGGCCATGAGGGGCTGAAGCTGCTCAAGGAGGTCGGGGACACGCTCGGCATTCTGACCGTCAGCGAGGTCGTCGCGCCCGAAGACGTGTCTCAAGTCGCCGAGCACGTTGATATTCTTCAGATCGGCGCGCGCAACATGCAGAACTATCCGCTGCTTATCGCGGCGGGTCGCTCCGGCCACCCCACCCTGCTCAAGCGCGGACCCAGCGCCTCCCTCGACGAGTTTCTGCTGGCGGCGGAGTACCTGCTGCATCACGGCACCCAGGACGTCATCCTCTGCGAGCGCGGCGTGCATCCTCTCGACCGCACCTACACCCGCAACACGCTCGACCTGAACGCCGTCCCGGTCCTCAAGCATATCTCCCACCTGCCCGTCATCGTGGACCCCTCGCACGGGACCGGGTCGGCCCGCTACGTAACGGCGATGGCCCGCGCCGGCCTGGCCGCCGGCGCGGACGGGCTGATCGTCGAGGTCCACCCCTGTCCCAAGGAAGCCCTCTCGGACGGCGCGCAGTCCCTCACGCCCGAACAGTTCACCACGCTCATGACCGAGCTTGGCAAGATCGCCGAAGCCATCGGCCGCTCTATCTAAAATAGACATTCCACAAGCGAGCGTGTTATAATACGACGACCGGAGCAGGAACTTCGGTAACGCACACAGAAAGTTTATGACAGAGAAGGAGAGGCTTCCATGCGGAGAGGATTCATCCTGGCAATCGTTCTGTTGCTCGGCGCGCTGGCGCTGAGCGCGTGCAATAACAACAATAATGCATCGTCCGGCGGAGGTGGCTCGCAGTCGAATGCCGGTGGCGGAGGCGGCAACCCGCTCGTCATTGCCTGGGCGCAGTGGCAGCCCGCCTCAGAACTGCAGGAGCTGTGCGCCGATTTCACCAATGAGACCCATATTCCGGTCAAGGTCGAGCAGATTCCCTGGCCTCAGTATCAGGATAAGATTTACAACGCCTGGTCGGCGAAAAGCGATACCTACGACCTGATCGTCGGCGATAGTCAATGGCTAGGCCTGGGGGCCACGCAGGGTCACTATGTCGAGCTGACCGATTGGGCCAAAACCAATATCAAGCTGGACGAGATGTCTCCGGCGGCGCTCAGCGAATATGGCGAATATCCGGCTGGCAGCAAACGCTACTATGCCCTGCCCTGTGAAAGCGACGGCATCGGCTTTGCGTATCGCAGGGACCTCTTCGACGACCCCACGGAAAAAGCCAACTTCAAGGCCAAGTACGGTTACGATCTGGCCCCGCCCAAAACCTGGAAAGAGCTGCGCGATATTGCCGAGTTCTTCACCCGCCCCGATAAGAATCTCTACGGCGCGGGCCTGTTCTACTCGAAAGACTACGATGGCATCACCATGGGCTTCGATCAGGTGCTTTGGTGCTATGGCGGGGAGCTGCACGACGCCTCCGGCAAGGTCGAAGGCGTGCTCAACTCCCCGATGGCGGTCGATGCGCTCAAGTTCTACTGCCAGGACCTCAAGAAGTTCACACCGCCCGGCTCGGAAAGCTACTACTTCGATCAGACGATGGATGCGTATGGACGCGGGCAGGTCGCCATGGCCGAGGAATGGTTCGCCTTCATGCCCGGATTCATCGATCCCAACGGCAAGAACAAGAACTATCTGGATAAGACCGATTACTTTGTCTCCCCCGCCGGTCCGGCGGGCCACTATATCAGCCTGGGCGGTCAGGGCATCTCTATCTCCGCCTACTCCAAACGCCAGGACGACGCCAAGAAGTTCCTGGCCTGGTTCGAGAGCGCGGACGTCCAGCAGAAGTGGGCCCAGAAAGGCGGGCTGACGGCTAACAAGGCGGTCCTTGCCTCGCCCCAATTCCTGAGCTACGCTCCCTACAACAAGACCTTCGCGGAGAGCCAGAAGTACTTCCGAGACTTCTATAACAATCCGGAATATGCGGACCTGCTCAATGCCTGCCAGCAGCATTTCAATGCGGTGGCGAGCGGAACGGAGCAGCCCAAGCAGGCTTTGGACGCTCTCGCCGCCGAGCATACCACAATTCTCCAGAAGGCCGGGGATCTCAAGGCGAGCTATCGCGCACAGCCGGATGTCCTGGCGCGGAGAATGGAGACCGTAAGCCGGCGTCACGCCCGTCCATGAACGCCCGCTTTCCTCATCTGCGCTCTTTGAGCGACCGGAGCATCGCGAACCTGTTCTTGCTGCCCACCATCCTATTGCTGGTAGGGATGAACATCTTTCCGCTGATCTGGTCGCTCGGCCTTTCTTTTTGCGACTACTCATCCATCGGCAACGCCCCACCGAAATGGATCGGCGGACAGAACTACACCGATCTCCTGACCGATCCCGCGATCAATCAGCGCTTTACGGTCACCGCGGAGTTTACCTTGCTGGCGGTCGGCGCGCAGTTGGCGATCGGTTTTGGCCTGGCGCTGCTTCTAAACCGCGCGTTTCGCCTCAAAGGGATCGTGACCACCCTGCTTCTCCTGCCGATGATGCTCTCGCCGGCCATCGTCGGTCTGTTCTGGCGGTTCATGTTCGATGCCTCGAACGGGCTCATCAACTACCTGCTTCAATCCGCGCACCTGCAGGACCCCGCCCACCCGATGAACTGGCTGGGCGGCTATCCCTCCGCGCTCTACGCGCTGGCCATCACCGATACGTGGATGTGGTCGCCGTTTGTTATGCTCATCTCTCTGGCCGGGCTGAGCGCGGTGCCGCCGCATCTCTACGAGGCTGCCGAAGTGGACCGCGCCTCCGGCTGGTTCAAGTTCCGCTACATCACCCTGCCGATGGTCGCGCCGCTGTTGATGGTCGCACTCCTGTTCCGCACGATGGACTGCTTCAAGCTGTTCGATCTGGTCTTCGTCATGACCAGCGGCGGACCGGGCGCCGCCACGGAGACTGTCTCCTATAAACTCTACTGGCTGGCGTTCCCCCAGCATCATACGGGACTGGCGTGCGCGCTGGCCTACATTATCCTGCTGGTCATCATCGGTTTGACCAACCTTTACATGAAGCTGCTCGCCCGCGTGCGCGGAGACGGCATCCCGGATGCCTCCCCGCTGGCCTCCGCCATTGCCGAGAAAACGCAGAGCCTTCCGGTCCTCGGCTGGCTGCTGTCCAGTCCCACGCGCTACCTGCTGCTGCTCGCGGTCGTCGCATTTTGGCCCTATACGCGCCTGCTCGGTGGCTTCCTGACGGCCCATGTTTCCGCGCTGCTCATCCTCGCGCTGCTGGTCGCCGCCGCGTACGCGTTCAGCCGCCTTCCCCTTCCCCTGCGATTGCCGCTGGCCCTGGCCTGCCTCGCCTTCGGCTTCGTGGGCGGCTTTCCGGCCCCCGCCGGCGTCCGGCCCTGGCTCTGGCTGATCGCCGCGGCGGCGCTGGTCTGGCTCGTAGCGCGGGCGCCGCAGATCGTGCGCAACGTGCTGGCCTACGCCGTCGTCGCGGCGGCCCTGGCGATCACCCTGCTGCCGGTCTACTGGATCGCGATCACCAGTTTCAAGACGCCTGTGGACATCAACGCCCTGACGCCTAAATTCGCTTTTAAGCCGACCCTGGAAAACTACGACCGGCTTTTCTATCAGCACGAAGGAGATCAGATCACCGGCAAAGTGCTCGGCCTGAACGCCTTCCCGCACCAGCTCGGCAACAGCCTTGTCATCGGCATCCTATCTACCCTGCTGGCTGTGGCGATGGGCACGATGGCTGCCTACGCCCTCGCCCGCTTCCGCATCAAGGCAAAGGGCGACGCGCTCTTCTTTATCCTTAGCACGCGTATGCTGCCCGCTATCGCCGTGGTCATTCCGATCTACCTGATGTACACCCGACTCGGCCTGCTGGGCACGCATCTGGGTCTCATTCTGCTCTATACGGTCTTCAACCTGTCCTTCTCGACCTACTTGATGAAGGGCTTTTTCGACGAAGTCCCGCACGAATACGACGACGCGGCGCTGCTCGACGGCTACTCCCGTTTCGCGGCGTTTCGGAAGATTTCGCTGCCGCTGGCGATGACGGGCGTCGCCGCCACGGCGGTCTTCTGCTTTATCACGGCCTGGAACGAGTTTGCCTTCGCGCAGATCCTCTCGCCGCTGCAGCCGCTGACCGCGCCGCCGTCCATCAATGCGCTGACCGGCGCAGGGGGCATGGATTGGGGCCAGGTCGCGGCGGGATCGTTCCTGTTCCTGCTGCCGGCGGCGATCTTTACGTTCCTGATGCGCAAGCACCTGCTGCGCGGCGTCACCTTCGGCGCGATCAAGCGCTGAGAAGTGACCTCACCCCCTGACCCCCTCTCCTTCGTAAGGAGAGGGGAACAGCGATGATTTTCTTATGGCAACCGTTACCGTTCAAAACCTGGTCAAACGCTTCGACAGCAACATCGCCGTCAACGATCTCTCCCTGGAGATCGCGGATGGCATGTTCATGGTCTTTCTCGGCCCCTCCGGCTGCGGCAAGACGACCACCCTGCGCTGCATCGCCGGACTGGAGATCCCGGATGGCGGCCATATCCTCATCGACGGCGAGGATGTCACGAAACGTCCGCCTTCGGCGCGCGACATCGCGATGGTCTTCCAGCAGTACGCCATCTATCCGCACCTCACGGTGGCGGAGAACCTGGCGTTCCCGCTGCGGGCCGTGCGAACACCGCGCCAGGTCGTGGAGGAGCGGGTCCATGCGGTGGCCTGCACGCTGCACATCGAGCGGCTGCTGCAGCGCAAGCCGGGCAAGCTTTCCGGTGGCGAGATGCAGCGCGTCGCCATCGGCAGGGCGATGGTGCGCCGGCCCAAAGTGTTTCTGATGGACGAGCCGCTCTCGAACCTGGACGCCAAGCTGCGCACGGAGATGCGCGCCGAGATCAAGCGCCTGCAGACCGATCAGGGCGCCACGACCGTCTACGTCACGCACGACCAGTTGGAGGCGATGAGCATGGCCGACCGGATCGCGGTCATGTACGGGGGCATCCTCCAGCAGGTCGGCACGCCTGCCGACGTCTACGATCGCCCGGCCAACCTTTTCGTGGCAGGCTTTATCGGCTCGCCCGCGATGAATTTCCTGCCCTGCCGCCTCAGCGCCGACCGGTCTACAATTCTCCTGGAGGGTGAGATTCCGCTGGCCGTGCAGCCGGGCGCGAAAGCGCGCTTCGGCGACGTACCTGCGGACCGAGACCTTATTCTGGGCGTGCGTCCGGAAGACATCACGCTCCGCCATGACGCGGCCTCAGAGTTCGAGCCGGTCGAGGTCTACGTGGTCGAGCCCCTGGGCGCCGAGAATATCGTGGACGTGCGTTTAGCCGGTCACGTCCTCAAAGCGCGCACCCTGCCCACCTTCCAGGCGAAGATCGGTGACTCGCTGTTTATGCGCCTGGATCAGATGCGCGCCCATCTCTTCGACGCCAACACGACGGCCGCGCTGACAAACTGACCACGCAAACCGGGTCGTAAACGCCCCGTCTGGCAGGCGGCTTTGCCGCCATGCGTAGCGAGCCGATGCTTGCATCGTGCCTCGCGAAGAACTGCCCCGGCGGGCGGATCAAAGCGGAGATTACGAAAGGACGTAACGGTCGAATCCTATGTTGTCGGGACGCTTCGCACAAATTATGGAGACGCTTTCGGTCGTGCTGGTGCTCGTCGGCATCGTGGCGCTCTGCCAGACCGTGTCTCCCTGGTGGTTCCACAATGGGTTCAAAATCCTCCTCGCCGGCTGGATCGGGCTGACGATCTGGTCGCACCGCCGTCCTGTCCGCCCTAAAATCGAAGAAGGCAATCCCCAGGTGACCATTGACGGCCACCCTCCCCTTGAAGTCACCCTCAGCAACTACTCCGGGCGTGTACCCACCGCTGACCTGCAAAAATGAACCACCCGCTCGCTACGCACAACAGCAAG